>Ga0209598_10002514_pt1 | contig 14316 bp, 8 predicted proteins | sample M_140807_EF_Meta_FD_187317 | JGI IMG/M metagenome (GOLD analysis project Ga0209598, IMG submission 187317) | Freshwater microbial communities from Lake Montjoie, Canada to study carbon cycling - M_140807_EF_MetaG (SPAdes) (version 2) | ecosystem: Environmental > Aquatic > Freshwater > Lake... | reverse complement strand
CGGGCAGCTCGGTTGCGCAAGATTCTGGCCGTGTCCTGGCGCTATGGGCTGGACGAACTCCTGGTCGAGGGCGCAACCAGCACGGTGGGGTCGCAGTGGATCCTGACCGCATTGCAGCGGCTGAGTTCCGGGCCCAGGCAGGCCCGTCTGGACACCATCCCGCGGGGTGCGCGGCTGCGAATGGCCCTCGAAGCGCTGGGTCCGATCTTTGTGAAATTTGGTCAGGTTCTCTCGACCCGTCGGGATTTGTTGCCAGCCGATGTCGCAGACGAGTTGGCCTTGTTACAGGATCAGGTGCCGCCTTTTGCGTCGGAACTGGCCATCGCCCAGATCGAGTCCGCACTTGGGCGCTCGATGGCGACGCTTTTTCAGGTGTTCGAGACAGAGCCCGTTGCCAGCGCCTCGATCGCCCAGGTGCATTTTGCGAGACTTCACGACGGGCGCGAGGTCGCGGTCAAAGTTTTGCGCCCGCGCATGGCTGAGGTCATTGGCGAGGACCTCGCCTTGCTGCGGACGGCGGCTTCGCTCGCCGTTCGTTTTTCAGCGGATGCACGCAGGCTTCGTCCGATCGAAGTGATTGATGAATTTGATCATTATTTGCATGACGAACTCGATCTGATCAACGAAGCAGCCAACGCGAATCAACTGCGCCGCAATTTTGCGGGGAGTCCGTTATTGCGCATTCCCGAGATGCACTGGGATTACTGCTCGAGCTCGGTCATCGTCATGGAGCGCATCCATGGCATCCCGATCGGGCGGATCGATGCACTTAAAGCGGCCGGGATTGACCTCTCCAAGCTCTCCCGTGAGGGGGTGGAGATTTTTTTCACCCAGGTGTTTCGGGATGGTTTTTTCCATGCCGATATGCACCCCGGTAATATTTTCGTGGGTGATTCAGGCGCGGACTTTAACCGCTATATCGCACTGGATTTTGGCATCGTTGGAACCCTTTCCACATTTGATAAGAGTTATCTCGCGCAGAATTTCCTGGCGTTCTTCCGGCGCGATTATCGGCGGGTTGCAGAGCTCCACGTCGAAAGCGGTTGGGTTCCCGCAACGACCCGGATCGAAGAACTCGAGGGTGCCATCCGGGCCTGTTGTGAACCCGTATTTGACCGCCCTCTTAAAGAGATCTCGCTGGGAATGTTGTTGATGCGGCTCTTTCAGGCCTCACGCCGATTCGATGTCTCGATCCAGCCCCAACTCGTTCTTCTCCAAAAGACCTTACTGAACATCGAAGGTTTGGGTCGGCAGCTCGATCCCGATCTGGATCTCTGGGTGACCGCGAAGCCGCTGCTTGAGCGGTTCATGCATGAGCAAGTCGGCTGGCGTGGCTTTGTCGATCGGGTCAAGCGAGAAGGTGAGCGCTGGAGCGCGATCCTGCCTGAGCTGCCGCGCCTGACCCATGCGGCCCTGGAACGTTCGGCGCGCGCCCCGGCCAACGATAATGCCCTTCGGGTAATGCTTGAACAACTCACGCTTGAGCAGCAACGCAACCGGCGCTGGATTCAGGTGCTGGTCATTGCGATTCTTGTGTTGGCGTTCCTCAAATAACCGGAGGTCTTCTTGCCATGCTGTTGACGGCGGTGATTGCTTACTTGGTGGTAACGATTGCGATTGGGTTGATCGCGGCACGGGGGGTACGCGGGTCCGCAGATTTCTTGGTCGCTGGCCGCAGTTTGCCCACTTACATGACGCTGACCACTGTGTTTGCGACCTGGTATGGCGCTGAGGCGGTTCTGTCGATCTCCGTCACTGCAGCCCGCGATGGACTGACCGGAATTCCGGCGGATCCGTTTGGGGCAAGCACGTGTTTGTTGCTAGTCGCTTTGCTCTTCGCCAAGCATTTCTATCGAATGAACCTGCTCACCATTGGCGACTTTTATCGCAAGCGCTATGGCAAATCGGTCGAAGTGTTGACGAGCCTTGCGATTGCCGCCAGCTATGTCGGTTGGACCAGCGCGCAGCTGACTGCCATTGGCCTGATGACCAATATCCTGACTCATGGCGAAGTTTCGATCGATCAGGGCATTTTGATCGGTGCCTGTGTTGTGCTGATTTACACCGTCTGGGGCGGCATGATTTCGGTGGCTTTTACCGACCTGTTCCAGTCGGCCGTCGTGATTGTCGGGCTCCTTGGAATCGCCTGGTACGTGGGCGATCTGGCCGGCGGTCCCGGCGTCGTCATCGCGGCTGCGCACGATGCCGGGCGACTTGAATTGTTCCCCCATGGGCCGCAAGCCAACTGGTGGGAGTTCAGTGCGGCATTCCTAACGATGGCCTTGGGTTCGATCCCCCAGCAGGATGTGTTTCAGCGAGTGACCAGCGCCCGCGATGAACGGAGTGCGATTCGCGGCACGGTGGGCGGCGCCCTGCTGTACTTCACGATGGCGTTTGTGCCGATGTTTATCGTTTACGCGACGCTCGTAGTTGACCCGTCCGTGGCCGCAACATTCGAGGCTGAAGATGCCCGCGAAGTTCAGCGGATCTTGCCCGATCTGATACTTGATAAGACACCGATCTGGGCGCAGACGATTTTCTTTGGTGCCTTGGTCTCGGCCTTGCTGTCGACCGCCAGCGGAGCCTTACTGGCGCCGACGAGCCTGATTACCGAGAACGTCCTGCGGCCATTCATGGGTCGGATCTCCGATCGGCGATTCCTGTTGGTTCTTCGAATCGTTCTGGTTTGTTGTGTTGCAACTGCCGCGCTGTTTGCCTTCAACTCGCGCAGCACGATGTATGAAATCGTCGAGAGTGCCTACAAAGTGACACTCGTCTGCGCTTTTGTTCCACTGGCAGCCGGCATCTGGTGGAAACCCGCCACCGTCCAGGGTGCGCTCGCCTCGTCGGGTTTCGGCGTCATGGTCTGGATCGCTTTCGAGGGTGGGCTGAGTGAGCGGTTTGGCGTGCCCGCTCAGTTGGTTGGATTGGCGGCGTCCCTGATCGCGATGGTTGTGGGCTCTTTGGCACCTCAGGTGTATACCGAACGCCGGCGCCACGAATCCCACCCCGAATCACAGCCCGAATCACAGCCCAAATCCCACCCCTTGGGTGAGCCACCAGCCTCGGCCTGACTTACTCCACGAATCGATCCCACCAATCCACCCCATCGATCGGCGGATCAATGGACCCAGGGGTCGGCGGATCGTCAGTACGGCACGGGCTCCGTGCGCCTGACCGGTTAAGATTGGCTCCCTTTTAAGCCTGCGAAGGATTGGGATTTGACCGACGAAGCCATCGTTCTGAATGTCGTGGTGCTGGCTGCTGGCATGGGAAAGCGTATGCGCTCGGACCTGCCCAAGGTGATGCACCCGGTGGCGGGCCGCCCAATGCTGGCGCATGTGTTTGATACGGCACGAGCGCTCGGGGCGCGGCTCGGTCGTGGCGAAGTTAATTTGGTCGGCGTCTATGGGCATGGCGGACGCCTCGTCCCTGACGCCTTCGTGGCTCCCGACCTCCAATGGGTCGAGCAGATGCCTCAGCGTGGAACCGGTCATGCGGTGATGCAGGCCGCCCCGCGGTTGCTAGACCACGCTCCGACCCTGATTCTTTATGGCGATGTCCCGCTCATCGCCGTCGATACACTTGAGCGTTTGGTGCGAAGCCTCCTCGATGCGCAACGGCGGTTTGGGCTACTCACGGTCGAGCTGGTTGACCCCACCGGATACGGGCGCGTTGTGCGGGACAAGGCCCCAGGCGGTTCGGTGCAGCGGATTGTCGAGCAGCGCGATGCGTCATTGGCGGAGCAGTCGATTCGCGAAGTCAATACGGGTGTCATGGTCGTGCCCACCCCCGATCTGAGACGCTGGCTCGATGCGCTCTCGGATGACAACTCACAGGCTGAGTATTACCTGACCGATATCGTCGGGATGGCGGTTGCCGAAGGTTTGGAAGTGGTCACCGTGCAACCGACCCATGCTTGGGAGACCCTGGGTGTCAATAGCCGCGGGCAATTGGCCGAACTCGAGCGGGTCTACCAGCGCGGTCTGGCCGATGCTCTGATGGAGAGCGGTGCGCATCTGCTCGATCCAGCGCGCATCGACGTGCGCGGCCAGCTGACTGTAGGTCGCGATGTTTGTATCGATGTGGGGTGTGTCTTTGAAGGCCAGGTGACCCTCGGGGATCGCGTCCGGATTGGGCCTTATTGCGTGTTGCGCGATGTCGTTATCCGCGACGGCGCTGAGATCGCTGCCTATAGTCATCTCGAGGGGGCCAGCGTGGGCGCGAATGCCCGCGTTGGACCGTATGCCCGTCTGCGTCCGGGTGCGGAGCTGGGTCCCCGGGCTCACATCGGCAATTTTGTCGAGGTCAAAAACAGCAGCTTCGGCGCCGATGCAAAAGCGAATCACCTGGCGTACGTGGGCGACAGTACGGTGGGTGAGCGGGTCAATATCGGTGCTGGCACGATCACCTGCAATTATGATGGCGCCAACAAGCATCGTACTGTGATTGAGGATGATGTTTTTATCGGTAGCAATTCCGAACTCGTTGCTCCGGTGCGTGTAGGGCGTGGCGCGACCCTCGGAGCCGGCACGACCTTGACGAAGGACGTACCGGCAGGTGCCCTCGTGATCACCCGCGCTCAGGCGCGCACGCTCAGTGATTGGGTCAGGCCAGCGAAGAACCCTAAAACACCCAAAGCGTGATCCTTTCCTTTTCCCCGGAGCCAGCATCATGTGTGGAATCGTCGGCGCGGTCGCGCATCGAAACGTCGTACCGGTCCTCATCGAAGGTTTGCGCAAGCTCGAATACCGGGGCTATGACTCCGCCGGACTGGCACTCATTGATCCACAAAGCTTAGCCAGACTGCGTCGGGTTCGCTCGGTCGGGCGTGTTGCCGAACTCGATGCCCGGGCAGCTCTAGAGGCTGGCGAAGGCGCGCAGACCGGGATTGCCCACACGCGCTGGGCCACCCATGGTGGGGTGACCGAAGCCAATGCCCACCCGCATGCCTCGGCCGGTCGCGGTTTTGAGGTATCGGTCGTTCATAACGGCATTATCGAGAATCACGAGCGACTACGGGCGAGCCTTAAATCGCAAGGCTATGTGTTTTCCAGTGAGACCGACACCGAAGTCATTGCGCATTTGATTCATTCCCGGTTGGTGGCGTCGACCGTAAACTCAGAAGTCAGCAAAAATACCGATCTCAGCACCAATTTGAGTACCTTTGACGCGGGCGTATTGATGGCGGCCGTGGCTGGCGCGGTGGGTGAACTCGAAGGCGCGTATGCGATTGCGGTCATTAGCACGACCGAACCCGACACGGTCGTTGGCTCCAGAAAGGGCTCCCCCCTCCTGCTAGGTTTGGGCCAACATTCTTCGGCTGAGAACTTTCTAGCCTCTGATACCTCGGCGCTTTTGCAGGTTACGCGCCAAGTCGCTTATCTCGAAGACGGCGATGTGGTGGAGATTCGCCCTCACCAAGTTCGAATCCACGATGCCGACGGTCGGACGGTTCAGCGCGCTGCGGTGCAGAGTCAATTGAGCGCTGATGCGATTGAGCTGGGGCCCTATCGTCATTTCATGCAGAAGGAAATCCTTGAGCAGCCCGGAGCGATCGCGAATACGCTCGAGATGGTGGCTGCGGGCAGCGTCCTCACCGCCGAGCTTTTTGGCGTCGACGCGCCCGAGCGCCTGGCCAGCGCACGCCAGATTCAGATCCTGGCGTGTGGGACGAGTTTTCACGCAGGCTTGGTGGCCCGTTACTGGATTGAGGGCGTTGCCGGCATTCCTTGTTCGGTCGAAATCGCCAGCGAGTATCGCTACCGCGAGCCGGTGGCACTCCCCGATACCCTCTTGATCACGATTTCACAGTCGGGTGAGACAGCCGATACGCTTGCCGCGCTGCAGTTTGCGCGTAGCCTCGGGCTTGAGAACACCTTGTCGATTTGCAATGTCCCCGAGAGCGCGCTCATCCGTCAGTCGGTGCTGCGCTTTCTGACGCGCGCAGGGCCCGAGATTGGGGTCGCATCGACCAAGGCATTTACGACCCAGCTGACTGCGCTGTTTGTTTTGACGCTGGTGCTTGCCAAGCAGCGTGGGCGCCTGAGCGCAGCGCGTGAACAAGAGCTGATGGGACAGCTACGCCATTTGCCGGCAGCGTTGTCGCATGTACTGACCTGCGAGCCTCAAGTGCGGGATTGGGCCGCACACTTTGCACCGCGTGAACACGCCCTCTTTTTGGGTCGGGGTGTTCATTTTCCAATCGCAATGGAAGGTGCCCTGAAGTTGAAAGAGGTCACCTACATCCACGCTGAAGCCTATGCCGCAGGCGAACTCAAGCACGGCCCCCTGGCCCTCGTGGATGCCTCAATGCCGGTGGTGGTTGTCGCCCCCAACGATGTCCTGATTGAGAAACTCAAAAGCAATCTGCAAGAGGTTCGGGCCCGCGGTGGCGAACTTTTTGTCTTCGCCGATAAAGATGCCCGGATCGAGCCCGCCGAAGGTGTCCATGTGATTACGCTGGCCGATCACGCCGGGCTCCTAAGCCCGATTCTTCATGTCGTGCCGCTTCAGCTACTTGCGTATCACGCGGCGCTTGCGCGGGGCACCGATGTTGACAAGCCGCGCAATTTGGCGAAGTCGGTGACCGTGGAGTAGCTCGGCGCGTGCGGGGCTGACAGGGTGTTGAGATCCGATGTCTCTCAATCAAAGACAACTGGGGCCGACGGTCCGGTTATCTCTCTCTCGAATACAAAGTCGAGCGTCGGTCCAATTCGCGATATTCTCGATTGCTGATCAAACCCCCGATCGAACGCTGATCAAGCGCCGGTCGAACGCCCCCAGGAGCACTGCTTTGCAAATCAACACTGGCCGACCCGTCACCATGGGGCCTCACGGTATGGTCACGTGCCCTCATTCTCTGGCCTCTCAGGCCGGTGTCGACGTGTTGCGCGCGGGCGGTTCGGCAGTAGATGCTGCCATCGCTACCAGTGCTGCCCTTGCAGTGCTCTACCCGCACATGACGGGTGTGGGTGGTGATGCGTTCTGGTTGGTCCACGACGCCAAAACGGGCCAAGTGCGTTACCTGGACGGTGGCGGACGCGCCGCCGCAAGTGCCTCGATCGATTGGTTCAAGACGCGGGGGCATGATGAGATCCCGTTTCGCGGCGTTCTCCCGGCCACCTTGACGACGCCCGGTTCGGTCGCGAGTTGGGGCGCAGCGCATGCAGCCTATGGGCGTCTACCCCTCTCGCGTTGTCTGGAGAGCGCGATCGTCTATGCCCGCGATGGTTTTCCGGTCACCCAGCGCCTGGCCGGCTGGATCGAGCATGTTAAGAAGGATCTCGCCCCGCATGCCGAGTCTTGTGCGATTTTCATGCCCGACGGCCAGGTGCCGGTGGCTGGCAGCAAGCTAACCAACCCCAATCTGGCGAACACCCTCGAGGCGATCGCCGCGCACGGACCCGCTGGGTTCTATGAAGGCGCCGTGGGGCGCGAATTGGCCCGATTTACCGCCGAACACGGCGGATTCTTCACAGAAGCCGATCTGGCCGCGCAAACGGCGCGCTGGGGTGAACCGATTCAGGGCACCTATCGGGATGTCACCATTTTTGAGACGCCGGCGCCGACCCAGGGTTTCACGGTGTTGCAGATGCTGAATTTGCTCGAGCCCTTTGCGCTGCATGAGAAACCGTACCTGAGTGCGGATCCCGCCCACTTGATGGTGCAGGCCAAACAAATTGCGTATCACGACCGCGACCGCTTCCTCGCCGACCCAATGTTCGCTGACGTGCCGATGGAGCGACTGATCGCGAAGTCGTACGCCGATGAGCGGCGAACGCTGATGGACCCGGCTCGGGCCTTACCATGGGACAAGGTTCCCTCTTATGGGAGCCTAACCGGCGACACCGTGTATATCGCCGTGGTGGATGCGCAGGGCAACGCGGTCTCCCTGATCCATAGCCTTTATGGCGTGTTTGGCTCGGCCGTCGTGGCGGGGCAGACCGGCGTCATGCTGCAAAATCGCGCCGCATACTTTTCACTCGACCCATCTCATCCAAACGGTCTTGAACCCGGTAAGACACCGCTTCACACCCTGATCGCGTCTATGGGTTTTCGGGATGGCCGATTGTGGAGCGTGGTGGGCTGCATGGGGGCCGATGGGCAGCCACAGATTCATCTGCAGACCTATATCAACCTCATCGATTTTGGCCGCAATATTCAGGAGGCGCTCGAAGCACCGCGTTGGCTGTCTGGGCGCTTCGGGCTCGGGGAGGACCGCGATACGTTGCACATCGAAGCCCGCTTCCCGCAGGAGACGATCAACGAGCTTGAGCGGCGAGGGCACCGCCTAAACCGCTGGGGCGACTGGAATGAGCTCGCAGGCCATGCTCACGGCATCACGATCGATCCGCAAAGTGGCATGCGCTACGGAGGATCTGACCCCCGTAGCGACGGGGCAGCCGCTGGCTATTAAACCGCCCCAGCTGCCCCAAGCGCGGTTTCGATATCGGTCGCAATGGACTCGGGCTTGTCCGTGGGTCCATAGCGCTTGATGACCTGACCATCGCGTCCGACCAGAAACTTGGTGAAGTTCCACTTGATCGATTCAGTGCCGAATACGCCGGGTTTTTCGCCCTTGAGGAATTGATACAAGGGATGCGCATGACTGCCATTGACTTCGATCTTGGCCATCATCGGGAAATTAACCGAGTAGCGCGTCTCACAGAACTGCGCGATCTCCCCATTCGTCCCGGGGTCCTGAGCGCCAAATTCATTGCTTGGAAATCCCAGAACGGTCAGCCCCTTCGAGCCGTAGGTTGTCCACAGAGCCTGTAGCCCTGCGAACTGGGGCGTGAAGCCACAGGCGCTGGCCGTATTGACGATCAGTAGGACCTGGCCGCGGTAGGCCGAGAGGGATACGGATTCACCCGTGATGCTCTGGGCTTCAAAATCAAAGGCAGTCGTCATGTGGGGCTCGTGGGTTAAGTGGGATCGGTTTAGATCGGTTTAGATCGGTTTGGAAGGTCCTGAATTACTTGCGTGCCGCAAGAACACCGGATTCGAGGCGCTCCTCGGTGCCCGCAACACGAGCGAGTGAGGGATAGCGTAAGCCACCCCGATAGTCGATCGCCAGAGTCCGGTAAAACTCGCCCTCTTTGACCAGTAACGTGATCGGTTGGCTGCCGGTCTTATTGGCTGTGATTGCGCTACTGAGCCGTTCGGGTTTGTAGGCCTGTCCGTTCACCGCGATAACCTGTAGCGCGCGGCTCATGCCGGCCCTGAAGGCTGGGCTTTCCCACAACACATCCTGAATCGAGCCGTCCTTGCGCAGGTTGATCCCCAGCGAAAAGGCGAAGTTATCAGCTCGGCGGGTTGGATCATCTTCATCGTCCGGCATGAACGGACTCGGGGTCTCGGTCCATTGCAGTTGCCAGCCCGACCGAACCAGGCCATCGAGCGGTGCGCCCCGCTGATGGGTATCCAGTCGGGTTCTTAGGAACGAGGCCCAGTCATGCGCGAGCACGCCGTTGAGGGCCGATACGATGTCGTCGAAGCGATAGAGCAAGGGTTTGACACGGCCGTCCTCGATTCCAAAGAAGGCGCGTGCAAAATCGTCAAGCGATCGGGCCCCGCCTGTTTTTTCGCGGATCAGGGTGTCGGCATCGAGCCAGATCAGCGTCGATTCCCCGTAATAGTCGGCGTTGCGTTGCCAGTCGGACCAATCGTTGACCTCGCCGCCGCGCGGCCCCATGGTGGCCTGCAGGGTCGTGTCCTGCAGGTTGCGCCAAAGCCGGCCGCTGCGGGTTTCGAACACCGCGGCGACCCGGGCAAGATTGTCGCGTGCTTGTTCCGGACTCACGAGACCGCTTCGGGCTGCCAGCACACGCCCCCAGTAATCAGTCTGACCTTCATAGAGCCACAACAGGCTGTTCTGCATCGGCAGATTGAAATGCGGCGTCCAGAGATCTTCTGGCCGGCGAAATTTGCCATTCCAGGAGTGCACGTACTCGTGGGGTAACAGTTCGCGACGCCCGGCTGTTTTCGACCAATCCTTAAAGTATCGGGTCGAGACACCGTTCTCAGAGCTTTCATGATGCTCGAGACCAATACCACTCATCTGATCGGACAGTGCCAGCAGAAAATCGTACTTCTGAAAATGACGGGCACCGAATAAACGGTCCGCTTGATCCACCAGTCGACGATGCGCGTTCAAGTGTTCTTCAGAAATCTGCAGCAAGGCGGCCTCATCCGCCACGATATTGAGCGCAACGGGGCGGGCTGATCCGGCCGAATCGAGGGGCACCCGGCGCAGGTGGGCTCCCGCGAAAAGCGGCGAATCAACGAGCGTCTCAAGATTGGTCGCACCAAAGTTCACCCACTGATCGGCTTGGCGCTCCACCCGAAGAGCGCTCGCCTGAGTCCAGCCCTCTGGCAGTCTTACCCGCGCCTGAACTGGAATCGCGGACGCGTAATAGCCGGCTGGGTAAAGCACGACGGCTTCCCACTGCAGATTCAGCATGGACCGCGTCATGACCGTCCGTCCGCCGTTGCGCTGAAGCGGCGAAAGAGACTGAAATTGCACCTCGAGTTCGCTCACCGATGCCGGCACCGTGAGATGGAATGCGTGAGTGTCGACCGTATCTCGTACCCACGGGATCTCGAGGTTGCCAGCGCGGATCTGCAAGCCAGCCAGGCGCTGAACAGTCCCATTGGGGCCGTGTTGACCTGGCAAAAACCGGGGAAATAGCAGCGTGATTTTGCCGGCCTGGACGGGGATGACTTCTCGAACCTTGAAAATCCGTCGATCGAGATCGGTCGCATCGACTTCGAGTGTCAGGGGCTTGAAATAGGGGCGATCTTGCGGCTGATCAATGAAACCCTGCGCGTAGGCAATTTGGGCCTGAAGCCCCAGAAGTCCGAACAGTCCGAGGATTCGGAATAGCCCTAAAATTCGGAACAATTGCAGGCATGCGGAGCGATGCAATAACGGTTTAAGAAGAGTCCTCATGTTCGCTGGAACCACTGCGGTTCAATCGGCATAACCGGGCAACTCGCGATCGAGCACCCGCATCATCGCGTCAAAGAAAAGGCGCTCGCGCACTTCGCGCGAGTGGCGATCAAATGGCGAGGGCGTATTGACCATTTTGATCACGTCTTCGCTGAGTTCGTGGATGGGCTTTCCGGTCGACAGGGCCAAGACTTGGGCGCGGCACACCCGCTCAAGCTTGTACATGCGCAGGTAGGCCTGGGCGATCGTGCTGCCGGTCACCACAATCCCATGATTTTTCATGAAGAGGATGGGTTTGCCGTCGAGGCAGGCCGCGAGTCGTTCGCCCTCGGCCACCGTTCGGGCCAGGCCCAGATAGTGGTCGTCGTAGGCAATCCGATTGTGAAAGAAAGCAGCCGTTTGGCTGGCTGACAACAGTCGGTTGTCGACCAGCATATTGAGCGCGAACGCCCAATTTTGGTGGGTGTGCAGGACCACGTTGGCCCCGGCAATCCGGTGAATGGGCGCGTGGATGCATTGGGCCGACAGCTCTACAATGCCGTCGCCCTCGATCGTCTCGCCCGCCTCGTTGAAGACGACCATGTCGCTTGCGCGCGCCTCCGACCAGTGCCGCCCAAAGGGCAAGATCAAAAACCGGTCAGGCTGCCCTGGTACCGCAACCGTGAAATGGTTGTCGATGCCCTCATCCAGTTCGTGCAACACCGCCAGACGCAAGGAGGCTGCGAGCTCGACCTTGAGTTGTTGCACAGAGGGTGCTGCCGGGGGGCTGGGGAGGGCATCGATAGACATGGCAAATGGCTCCGGAGAATGATTCCTGACGCTTACTCTTCAATGTAGGGCGAAGTGACCTTCCACTTGCCATCCTGAATCTGCGAGAGCCGTGAGGCGTTGCTACCCAGACGCTTGGTGGCGGTAAAACTCGAGCGAGGGCTGCCGAACATGTCGGGCTCGAACGTCATCTTGTCCATGACTTTGATGAAGCTGTCGGTACTCAGGTTTTTGCCCGCCTTTGCCGCTGCACTGGCAAATGAATTCACGATGATGTACCCGTAGGCTGAAAACACCGTCGGATCTTCATTGAACTTGGTCTTGTATTTGTTGGCCCAGAAGCCAAGCTGAGGCGACTGTTCATCCGTGTAGGGGTTCTGAACCGTCATCGTCGCGTAGAGACCGTCCATGGCTTTGCCGCCCAGCTTGTGAATCAGATCCGAATAAGCGGCGCTCGAGCCAACAAAGACCGGGCTGAATCCCATCTTGCGGGCGGTACCAATCGTGCCGATCGTTTCGCGAATAATGGTTCCCAAAATCACCATTTCACATCCGCTCGCCTGCATTTTGGCGACCTGGGTTGAAAAATCGGTCGAGCCCCGTTTGAAATTGGTCTTCTCAGTGAATTCCATTCCGAGCGATTTCAGAGCGGCTTCACCACCGCGCAAGACCTCTAGACCAAAATCGTCATCCTGATAGATCGTGCAGATCTTTTTCACGCCCTTCTCTTTGATGAGCTTGGGCGCATTCATCCGGATCTGATCAAAGTAGGTCGCCGCAAACGAATACTTCAGCCGATGAAATGGGTCGTACATTTCGCGGGCCGCAGTGATCGGAAAAAAGTTGATCACATTCTTTTCAAACTGGACCGGCATCGCCGCGAGGTTCTGGGCCGTGCCGATGTGGCCAAGCATGATGAAAATCTTGTCCTGATTGACGAGCTTTTGTGCTGCCAACACAGATTTCTTGGGGTCATAGCCATCGTCCTCAACCAGCAGTTTGAGCTTGCGCCCTGCGATACCGCCTTGTTCGTTGATTTCGTCGACCGCCAGTTGCATCCCGGCACGGGATTGCTTGCCATAGCCGGCGAGCGGGCCGGAGAGGTCCTGAATACTGCCGAGCAGGATTTCATCCTTGGTCACGCCCTGGACCGGCACCGAACCGGTTTGGGCTGAGGCCGTGCCGGTCAGAGCCAACGCAGCGAGGGTGGCGAAAAAAAGGCGGTTCAATGGACGTTTCATCAAGTTCTCCTCAGGGGGTTGAGCGATACATCGCTTCGATGGGTTGGGCGTATTTTGCTTCGACCAGCTTGCGTTTGAGCTTCATGGTCGGGGTGAGCTCTTCGTCCTCGGCACTTAACTGGGTGTCGAGGAGAAAGAATTTCTTGATTTGTTCGACGCGGGCAACGCTGCGGTTGACGCGGTCGACTTCGTCCTGGATCAATTGTTGCACTTCGGGGGATCGGGTCAGACTGGCGTAATTGCTGAAGGGTAAATCGCGATCTTGAGCAAATTTTTCGACATTATCTTGGTCAATCATGATGATGACCGTCAAATAGGGACGCCGATCGCCAATGACCACCGCATCCGTAATGTACGGGGAGAACTTCAGGCCGTTCTCCAATTCACTCGGTGTGATGTTCTTGCCGCCAGCGGTGATGATGATGTCTTTCATCCGGTCCGTAATCCGATAAAAGCCTTCCTCATCGACGGTGCCCACGTCACCCGTGTGTAACCATCCGTCGACATCGATGGTTTCCGCAGTCTTCTCGGGTAGGTTCAAGTACCCGGCGAAGACGTTGGGCCCACGGACCAGAATTTCACCCGTCGCGGGGTCGATTCGGACTTCGTTGTACGGCGCAGCCTGACCAATCGAGCCGGGTTTCAGCCGGTCTGGCGGCGTGCTGGTCGCCGCCCCGCAGGTCTCGGTCATACCCCAGGCTTCGAACATGGGGACGCCCAACGCGAGATACCAGCGGATCAGGTCTGGGGAGATGGGTGCTGCGCCGGTGATCAGAACCCGGGCTCGATGGATCCCGAGTACTTTGCGCACGTTGTTTAGGACGATCAAACGGGCGCAGCCGAACTGGAGCTTGAGCCAGGCGCTCACGGGCTTTCGCTCGAGCACCTGGTCCGCAATCTGACCCCCCACGCTGAGACCCCAGGCAAAGGCGGCTTGCTGGACCCAACCGGAATCTTTGATCGCAATCATCACGCCGGAATACAGCTTTTCCCAGACGCGGGGAACCGCCGCAAAAACCGTCGGTGCGATTTCCCGAACGTTTTCTGGAATCGTTTGCGGGTTCTCGACGAAGTTCAATCGTGCGCCGGTATAGATCGAGTGGTACGCGCCACCGACGCGCTCGACGATATGACACAAGGGCAGAAACGCCATCCGCTCATCCTGCTCGTCCTGCGGCAGAACCAAGCTTAGGCCGCGCACGGAGTAAACAAGGCCGGCATGACGATGCATCGCGCCCTTGGGCTTGCCGGTGGTCCCGGAGGTGTAGACGAGGATCGCCAGATCCTCCGCCTGGCAGGCCTGAGCGCGGGTCTGCAGAGCCTCAGGATGCTTGCTACGCCAGACCCGACCTC
>Ga0209598_10002512_pt1 | contig 14320 bp, 8 predicted proteins | sample M_140807_EF_Meta_FD_187317 | JGI IMG/M metagenome (GOLD analysis project Ga0209598, IMG submission 187317) | Freshwater microbial communities from Lake Montjoie, Canada to study carbon cycling - M_140807_EF_MetaG (SPAdes) (version 2) | ecosystem: Environmental > Aquatic > Freshwater > Lake... | reverse complement strand
CCACCCCCAAGACCCGTAAAGCCCTGCAAGCCCGCTCCACCGAAAAGGCCCCCGCGCCGAGTCGGCCCAGGTTCGGCTTGCCGCCCCACCGTGACGGTCGTGTAAAAGCCCGTGCGGTATCGCTCAAAGGCACGTACGTTGTACAAGAGTGTTCGCTCGGCAAGTGTCAGCCGCTCCATGATCACATCGCGACCGCCTCCCCGCAAAAGCGGCTGTATAAAGCTAAAGTCGATCAGCGAATTGGCGGACTGGGTGTTTGGACCAGCCAATTGCCAAGTCAGCGTGTTGGCAAACCCGACGATCAAATCCCCACCAGTGGTAAACTGACGACGCAGCGCCAGGCCACGAGGACCGCGAGAGAATGCGCTGTTGGAGATCGTCGAGCTAGAGTTCCCACCCGCCCCCCGACGCAGCGCCCCGTCGGACGTGTAGATCGAGCCATAGCCGGCAAAGAGCTGATTGCTCAGCAAGAACCTCTCCGTGCTAACATCCAATGCCGACAGATAAAGTGTTTCGATTTCTGACTGGTAGGTCGTGTTATGGAGGGTAGCTACCCGAACGGCCGTGTCGGCATCGAGCACCAGCACCCCACGTTCATCCAACGGCAAGTACTGCCACCAAACAGGATTCTCAGCCGTATTGGTCCGGCCATTGACATCCCACAATGGGTAATGCTTCTTGCCGTTGACGATCCGCATGTACTGCTGCGATACCTGATCATCCTCAGGCATCGGAGGACGGTCCGGGTTGAATGGATCGAACATCCGCGAAGCCCGACTCATCTGAACGTCGGGGATCGCCGGCATGGCCGCATCGCATACCTTTTCGTCGATCAAATTCCGGACTTCCTCATCCGCCTTGGTCCGATAATGGGCCCGATTGCAGCCCGTTAGGGACATCGGGATCCATGGAACCACCAAAGCCGAAATGCAAGCATTGCGGATCAGGGATTTGAGCCGTTCTCGGTTGCTTCGTGCGCCGCGCATTGGATACCTATCAGTTCGAGGGATTAACTCCTTCGTGTGATCGACTGCCGAGAGGGTTGCGGATAAGGCGGACTGTGCGGATTTGGTAAAATCTTCCGATTGAATCGACTTTTTGGACGAAGACGTTTTTTGCTATCGATACGCTAGGAGTGTCGTTAGAATTAAAACCCCAAATTGAATCGCTTTTTCGTCCCCTCGTTTCCCAAGCCAACCAACTCCGGATCGACATGCAACCCAAGTTCAGAGACCCTCTTGGATGGGCTTTGGTGATCCTCGCACTGGGCCTTGCCGTTGGCTCGGCGTCGCAGGCCCAGGACACCGTCGCGTTCAACCGCGACATCAGGCCGATCCTCTCGGAGCATTGCTTTCAGTGCCACGGACCGGACGCCCAGCAGCGTCAAGGCGGCCTGCGGTTGGACCAGCACCAAGACGCGATTCTAGCCGGGGAAAGTGGCAAGCCTGCCATCGTTCCGCACAGCGCCAAGCAAAGCGAAGTATTGGCCAGGATCCATAGCCAGGATCCCGACGTGCTGATGCCTCCTCCGCATACAGGCAAACCCCTGACTGCTGGCCAAGTTGAGCTGCTCAGGAAATGGATCGACCAAGGGGCCGGCTATGAAGGCCACTGGGCCTTTATCCCACCGACTCGACCTGCGGTCCCACTGTCCGACAGGGCCCATCAATACCCAAACCCCCTCGACCGATTCTTGCTCGACAAGCTCCAGGCCCATGGGTTTGATTTTTCCACTCGAGCATCCAAAGAGATTCTTTTGCGGCGAGTCACGCTCGATCTGATCGGCCTGCCTCCGACCCTCGAAGAAATCGATGCATTCATTGCCGACACCTCACCGGACGCCTACGAAAAGGTCGTCGATCGTTTGTTGGCATCGCCGCATTATGGGGAACGGATGGCGATCGGCTGGTTGGATCTGGCCCGTTATGCCGACAGCAACGGCTTTCAGATCGATTCATCACGACAGCAATGGCCTTGGCGCGATTGGGTGATCGATGCATTCAATCGCAACATGCCCTACGACCAGTTCACCATCGAGCAGCTCGCGGGTGATATGTTGCCCGAGGCGACCCTTTCGCAAAAAGTAGCCAGCGGATTCAATCGCAATCACAGGCTCAATGGCGAAGGAGGCATCATCGCCGAAGAGTGGCGCGTCGAGACGGTTATCGATCGCGTCGAAACCACCGGGATGACTTGGCTGGGCCTGACCCTCAACTGCTGCCGATGCCACGATCACAAGTACGATCCGATCTCTCAGAAAGAGTTCTATTCGCTGTTCTCCTACTTTAACAATGTCACCGAAAGCGGGACACTCCAAGGCGAATCGCGCAATACCGAGCCGGTGATCCCAGTTCCCACCCCTGGGCAGCAGCGCGAGTTGATCGACTACGAAACTCAAATCCAAAAAAACCAGGAGGCCGTCGCACAGGCCGAAGCCAACATCGCCCAGTGGATCGAGCCCTGGGAAGAGGAATTCAAAAAGACCATCGCAACGAGCCAGCCGACCTGGAACACCCTGAATCCAACAAGCGTCAAGGCTCGAAGCCAAGCGATCCTAACCAAACAACCCGACGGGACCTACTTAGCCAGTGGCCAGAACCCTACGCACGACATCTACGAGATCCGCTCGAGTGTCTCGGCAGGTCCGCTGACCGGAGTGCTGCTCGAGTGTTTTCCAGACCCGAGCCTGCCTGAGCAAAGCCTCGGTCGTTACCCCAACGGAAATTTTGTCCTGACTCGCTTGGAGGCTCTCATCGAACCTCCCGGAAATACCCCGGCGATCACTGCCAAGATCACCGAGGCGCAGGCCGATTACTCGCAGGCGAATTGGGATATCACCAATACCGTCCGAGGAGATAGCGGCCGGGGCTGGGCGGTCGATGGGCCGACCCGCAAAGAGATCTGCCGCGCGATGTTCCTTTTCGAGCAACCGATCGAGGTCCCCGAGAACTCGACAATCACCCTGCGATTGGTCCAGGAAACCCTCGGCCAGCACAACATCGGTCGGTTCCGACTCGCGACCACCTCATTGCCCAGAGGAACCGTCGCCATCGGTGGTGTCCAAATTCCTGAATCGATCAAGAACATCGTTGCTCTTGAAAAATCACAGCGGACCGACGAGCATCGCAAGGAGCTCCAAGCCTACTATCGCAAGGCAGCCGACGGACCGATCCAGCAAGCCATTCGCAATCTAGAGGAGAGCAAGAAGAAACTCGCCGACTTCAAAGCCTCTTGGCCGACAGTCATGGTCATGCAGGAGATGCCCAAGCCCCGCGAGGCGTTTGTACTGATCCGTGGCGAATACGACAAACGCGGCGAGCGCGTCGAAGCCCGACTGCCCAAAGTCTTGCCCGCGATGCAACCCGGGCTTGCCAACGACCGACTTGGACTCGCCCGCTGGATCGCTAGCAGCCAGAACCCTCTGACGGCTCGCGTGTGGGTCAACCGCACATGGGAAAAGTTTATGGGCAACGGGTTGGTCAAGACCACCGAAAACTTTGGCTCCCAAGCCGACTGGCCAAGCCATCCGGAGCTGCTCGATTGGCTGGCCGTCGAGTGGATGGAGCCGACGGTCATCCACCAAGTCGCCGGCCAAGCGATCCATCCTTGGGATATGAAAGGTCTTCAAAAGCTCATTGTCCTGAGCCAGGCTTATCAGCAATCGACCAGCCTGGTGGGCAAAGACAAGCTCATAGACCTCGACCCGGAGAATCGATGGCTGGGCCGCGGTCCTCGCTTTAGGCTATCGGGCGAGGTTTTGCGAGACCAAGCCTTGCAAGCCGGTGGACTGCTCACCAAGCAAATCGGCGGACCGAGCGTCAAGCCTTACATGCCCGAAGGCGTTTGGGATGAAACGAGTGTCTATGGGGATCTTCGCAATTACAAACACGACATCGACGATCGATTGTACCGACGGAGTCTGTATACCGTGTGGAAGCGGACAGCCGCACCGCCGTCAATGCTCTTGTTCGATGCACCGAATCGAGAGATCTGCATCGTCAAACGCTCGAGGACCAACACACCGCTCCAAGCCTTGTCGATGCTCAACGAGGTAACCTATGTCGAGGCGGCCAGAAAACTCGGCGAACGAATGATGCTCAGCCCAGTGGCGAGTCTAACCGAGAAACTCCGGATCGGATTCCGGTTGGTCACCGGTCGGACCCCGACTGCCGACGAGCTGGCGATCTTGGAAGAAAGCTGGCACGAAGACCGCCAATACTATGCAGCCAATGCTGAGCAAGCAGAGCAACTGCTCAAGATAGGCGAATCGAAATCGCCAGTCGAATCCGTAGCGGATTTGGCTGCGTTTACACTTGCCGGGAACGTGCTGCTGAATTTAGACGAAGTCATAACTCGCGAGTGAAAAGAATCATCCCATGCAAATCAATCGCCAAGCTTTTTTGAGAAGTTCTGCGGGAAGTCTTTGGCTCTCGGCAATGATGTCCCTAGGGCGCAGCCAAGAGCGTTCCGAGAACCCTCAAGCTGCGGCCAGCGGTGGGATTCATCACCAGGCCAAGGCCAAGCGGATCATCTATCTGTTCCAATCCGGGGCTCCTTCGCAGATGGATTTGTTCGATCCCAAGCCGGCCTTGGATAATCGACGCGGCGAAGATTTGCCAGAGTCGATTCGCCAAGGCCAACGGCTTACGACCATGACCTCGGGGCAGAGCAAGTTTCCAGTCGCGCCATCGATGTTCAAGTTCTCTCAGCACGGCAAATGCGGGATGTGGTTCAGCGAACTCATGCCCCATATGTCGAGCCTTGCAGATGATTGGTGCCAGATTCGCTCGATGCATACCGAAGCGATCAATCACGACCCGGCGATCACGTTTTGTCAGACAGGCTCGCAGCTTGCAGGCCGTCCGAGCATCGGCTCGTGGATCAGCTATGGGCTAGGCAGCCAGAACAAGGACTTGCCGGCATACGTGGTGTTGACCTCTTTTGGCACTGGGCGTCCCGACGATCAGCCTCTGTACGATCGTTTATGGGGAGCGGGCTTTTTGCCGTCGCAGCATCAGGGGGTCAAGTTCCGAAACAAAGGGGACGCTGTTTTGTATTTGTCCAATCCGCCTGGGATGGACGCGCAGCGTCGGCGAAAGACACTCGATCGACTCGACAAGCTCAACCGTCAGCACTACGACGATCTAGGCGATCCAGAGATACAGACCCGAATCAGCCAATACGAAATGGCCTTTCGCATGCAAAGCAGCGTGCCGGATCTATTGAATGTTGCCGACGAACCAGCGCATGTGTTGGACAAATATGGGCCGGATGTTAAGCGCCCAGGATCCTATGCAGCCAATTGCCTCCTGGCCCGTCGATTGGCCGAGCGCGATGTTCGGTTCATCCAGCTTTTCCATATGGGCTGGGACCACCACGGCGGACTGCCCAACGCGATCAAACTCCAGTGCCGCGACACCGACCAGCCGACCAGAGCCCTGATCGAAGACCTCAAGCAGCGAGGGCTCTTCGACGATACACTCATCGTTTGGGGAGGTGAGTTCGGTAGAACCGTTTATTCGCAGGGAGCGTTGTCGGCCGACAACTACGGTCGAGACCACCACCCCCGATGCTTTACCACCCTGGTTACCGGTGCCGGGGTGCGAGGTGGCCATGTGATCGGTCAGACCGATGAATACTGCTACAATATCACCCAAGACCCCGTGCATGTTCACGATTTGAATGCCTCGATCCTGCACTTACTCGGGATCGATCACACCCGATTGACGTATCGCTTCCAAGGCCGCGATTTTCGATTGACCGATATCCACGGCAACCTGGTCAAGTCGATGTTGTCATAATGATGGTGTCATGATGATGGTGTCATAATGGATGCTTGTTGCTGATTCCCTCCTCCCGAAATCGGAGCAATTGCCATGAAACTCGGACAAGGCACCTTGGTCATCACCAACGGCCAGATCGTTGATGGAACAGGAAGACCTGCGGTGCGCGATGGCTCGCTGCTCGTTCAAGATGGCATGATTGCTTATGTGGGCCCTGCGGCTCAAATGCCAGCGGTTGCTCCAGGGACTCCCAGCATTGATGCCAAGGGAGGAACCATCCTGCCCGGGTTGGTCGAAGCCCATTTTCATGCGACGTATTTCAACATCGCCGCACTCGAGGACTTGGACATCAAGTATCCGGTCGAATACGTGTCGATGCTCGCGAGCGTCAACGCAAGACTAGCCCTCGAGTGCGGCTATACGTCGGCTAGGTCTGGCGGGTGTCTGTTCAATATCGATGTGTGGCTCAAGCGAGCGATCGAGGAAGACCTCATGCCTGGGCCGAGGCTCGCTGCAAGCGGTCGCGAGATCTGTTCGGCAGGAGGGCTCATGGACTGGAACCCCGAGTTCCGAAAGATCGGCATGGAGGGCTTGGTCTTTATCATCAACGGAGTCGAAGATGCCCGCAAAGCGGTCCGAGCGCTGGTCAAAGATGGGATCGAGTGGGTCAAAACCTATCCGACCGGCGATGCAGCCTCGCCCGATGCCAACGATCACCATACCCTGTGCATGACCTTTGAAGAAATGCACGCCGTGGTCGCAACAGCTCACAACCACAAACTCAAGGTCACAGGCCACTGCCGAGCCACCGAGGGGATCAAGAACGCGCTTCGTGCAGGTTACGACTGCATCGAGCATGGAACCTTCATGGACAACGAAGCTCTCGATTTGATGCTCGAGCGCGATGTTCCTTGCGTTCCTGCCCTGTACTTTGAAAAAGCCAGCGTCGAGCTCGGACCTCAGTTCGGATTGCCCCAAAGTGTGATCGATGGCCACCAAGAAACACTCGACGGCGGCATGGAAAGCTCGCTGAGGATCCTGCGAGCCGGCGGACGGCTCGGCATGGGAGGCGATTACGGCTTTGGATGGAATCCCCACGGAGACTACGCCCGCGAACTGACCTTCTTTGTCCGAGAGGTCGGCTTTACCCCCCTGGAAGTCATCCTGTGCGCGACGAAAACCGGATCCGAAATCATGGGCCGAGACAAAGAGTTCGGGACCTTGGAAGTCGGCAAACTAGCCGATGTGCTAATCGTCGATGGCGATGTGTTGGAACGGATCGAACTTCTCGAAGACCGCTCAAAGTTCATCGCGGTTCTGCAAGCCGGGGTGATCAAAGCCGGGCAACTGGCCAAGCCTATTCCGACGATCATCAAGCAAGAGAAGTAAGTCAGCAGCATGTTCGAACAACAATGGCTTGAGGTCGACTCAGGGAACAGAAAGCTACGGGTCGGAGTTCGAGAGGGAACCGGGCAGGGGCAGGCTGAGCATCGGCCAAGGTCTCATCGGCCAACGATCATCTTGTTGCATGGCGTAACTCGATGTTGGCGAGACTTCGAGCCGATGGTCCCGTTCCTGAGCCACGACTGGACGATCTTTGGACTCGACAATCGAGGGCACGGCGATTCAGACCGAGCCGATCGTTATTTGGTAGCCGACTATGCGAGCGATTTGATCGAGCTCCTCGAAAAAAAATCTTTCGGCAACTCGGTGGTGCTCGTAGGTCACTCCCTTGGAGCGATGGTTGCGGCGATCGCTGCATCCAAGGTTCCTGAGCTGGTTCGTGCCGTGGTCCTCGAAGACCCACCGTTTGAAACCATGGGAGCGTCGATCCGAGGAACGACCTGGCAGAGACTCTTTGAGGGCATGCAAAGCGTCTGCGCCCAAGGGGGCTCGATCGATCAGATCAGCCAGCGACTAGGCTCGATCAAACTCCCCCAGGCCGATGGGACCAGTGTCGAGCTCAAGCAATTGCGGACCGACGAAGCTCTGCGATGGGGAGCAAGTTGTTTGTCTAGGCTCGATCCGCGAGTGCTCGATCCACTGATTGCGGGCAGGTGGCTAGAAGGTCTCGATTGGTCGAGCGTGGCCCAGGGGATTCGCTGCCCTGCGGTTTTGTTGCAGGCCGACTTTGGGGCCGGAGGGGCGCTCTCGGATAGCGACGCGAAATCGTTTTCGGAAGCTTGTCAGGGCTCGGAGTGGATCCGTTTTCCTGGGAAAAATCACCAGTTGCATGGCACCATCCCGGGCGAAATCGCCTCGGTGGTCAACCGATTTCTAACGGAATAGCTTTATGGGAATCGTTGACTTGCAGGGGTTGGCCTGTTTGTTATTGGCTTGCTCGGCCCAACGAACTGCTAGTCCACTATCACAGTTATCACAGTATCGCTTCTCCCTTGTTTGAGGAGGTTCTTGCACTCTCACGCCAAATCCAAAACCTCCGTCGCACCTGCGACCTGCTGCTGCCGCGACTCGTGCTCGTGCTCGATCGCTGAAGTTCTCAATTGTGGCATTCCGCGATGCTCAATTCACGAACGGGTTGGATTTTCGTATCGAGAGGCCGGGGGTCAGACAGAACAACGGGATCAAGCGAAACCCGCGGTGGGTTTATTCTCAACCTTGGGCTGGCAAACGATGTCGGCCATGGACGAAACGCTCAGACCAGTTGGCACTCTAGGCCGTAAAACCAAAGGCGAAGTGGCTCTCGTGGATCGCCTACGAGCCGCATTCGATTGCTGGACGTTGTTGAAAACTTCACGCTCTTGTCCGAGCACAGAAGCTACTCCATCCGTTAGTTCTGTTGGTGCGCCGGGGTCTGAGTATTAGCTCGCAGAGGCAACCAAGAGACCTACCGCGCTTCCATCCCCGTGATGGCTTGTGATACAATCCAAGTCTCTATGTTCAACCCTCTAGCTACACCTTTCTCATTCCCAAGACGATGATGCTAACTCGATCCAACCTATGGCCTACCCAATGGACCTGCGGGCTGCTCTCGGTGCTGCTCGCCCTCTTCTGCGCGGCCTCTGACTCCCAGGCCCAGTCCCGTTGGACCCCCGAGCAGGCCCAGGCTTGGCAAGAGAAGCAGGGTTGGCTGGTCGGCTCAAACTACATTCCAGCCTATGCGATCAACCAACTGGAAATGTGGCAAATCGGAACCTTTGACCTTCAAAGAATCGATCAAGAGCTCGGTTGGGCTCGAAGCCTGGGCTTTAACTCCATGCGAGTCTTCCTGCACGATCTACTTTGGGCCGGAGAAGGCAAAGATCTGCTCGATCGTATGGAGCAATTTCTAAGCATTGCGCAAAAGCACAAAATTGGGATCGTCTTTGTGCCCTTCGATTCGGTCTGGGATCCCCAGCCCGTAGCCGGTCGCCAGCGAGATCCCAAAAAAGGGGTCCACAACAGCGGCTGGTTGCAAAGCCCCGGAGCAGCGATTCTCGGAGATCCAAATAAGCATGTCCTGATGAAGCCCTACCTACAAGGAATCCTCAAGAGATTCAAAGACGATCCCCGCATCCAAGCTTGGGATTTGGTCAACGAACTCGACAACGACAACGCGAACTCCTACGGTCGCAACGGGACCAAAACCGAACTGCCGAACAAAGCGCAAGCGGGTTTGATCTTTGCCGAACGTTGCTTTGAGTGGGCTCGCGAGATCAACCCCTCTCAACCCCTGACCTGTGGGGTATGGATCAGCCTCTGGGAAGATGAATCCAAGCTCAGTCCAGTCGACAAATTCTGCTTGGAAAAATCCGACATCATCACCTTCCACAACTACGGCGATGGCGAATCGCTACGACGTGCGATCAAATCTCTGAAACGTTACGGCCGACCAATCGTTTGCACCGAGTACATGGCCCGAGGCAACAACTGCCACTTCGATCCAAACCTAAAGATCCTCAAGGAAGAGAATGTCGGGGCACACAACTGGGGATTCGTCGATGGCAAGAGCCAAACAATCTACCCCTGGGATTCGTGGCAAAAGCCCTATGACAAAGAGCCCGACCTGTGGTTCCACGACATCTTCCGAAGAGACGGAACACCCTACCGCGCTGCCGAGGTCGACTACATCCGATCGATCACTGGAGCCAAACCCTAAGAGTCCCTACTAGTCCTTACCGTAGTGCTTGACCTGCTCCCAGAATTTTTCAAAAGCCCCTTCTTTGTGGAACTCGGGGCTGTTGTCGATGTCGTGACACTCTAGGCACTTTTCCTGGGCGTTGGCAAGCGTCAAACGCATCGAGTTGCGGAGCTCTTCGAGTTGCTTTTTGTCGGCGCTGGAATCTCCACTGGAGTTCTCCTCGGCTTGGACGTGCTCCAGGCCAGGCCCGTGACAATTCTCGCACCCGTTTCCATGCAGGTCGGGTGAGCCCTCGAGTGTTTCGTAACCGGTCTTGTACGGAAAGAACTTCTGAGGATTCCAGCCCGTCACATGGCACGAGATGCACTCGGGATCAAAGTGCCTTGCCATCGATCTTTCGGGTGGTTTGACGATCGAATCGGTGGCGCTGGCGTGCGGAGTGTTCTTCCAAATCTCATGAGCCGTCGTGTGACACTCTCCACACTTTTGAGTACCGGCATAGCTTCGTCCGGTGGGATGCGTGATGGGCCTTAACCCCAAGGCTGAGAAATTGTCATCGGCTTTGTTTCGCAGTTCGTCTTGATACTTGCTAAAGAGTTCGAGCATGCGAGGGGAGTCCTCGAACTGCGAGCTCAGAGCGATACGTTGGTAACGGGTAGGTTGGGATGGATCGTCAAAGAGCCCCACGATACCCGCATACATACCCTTGGTGCCAACTTGGACGATCTCCGACGTGCTACCGGGTAGTACCTCAGGGCGATACGTTGGCTCGCCATAACCTCCTGAGGTGACCACCAATTGGAACCCCTCAACGGCTTCGACGATTTTCTTGGTCTCTTCCAAATTCGCGTTGGCCAAGAGGATTTGATAATCGCACTTTTCTTCTTTGAGCTTGGCGGCGACTTCTTTCAAAGCTGGAATCGTTGGCGAGACGGTGAAAAAACCTTGTTTGAGCGTCGCATGCGCCTTGAGGCTCTCCTCACCTAGAATTCCGGTGACGCCGATCTTGCGAATTTTCTTGTCCGCACCTTGAACCGTGAAAACCTTGTATCGAAGGTCTTGGTCGGGCAGCATGCTGACATTGGCGGAAACAAACAGGTTGTTGGTACCGTTCTCATCCAGGACAGACAGCAGGATGTTGTCCGACAAAAGCAGATCCTTGGCTCCATAAGTTGTCGCTGCGTAACCCATCTGCCGAAGGGCTTGGGTTGTCCAATTGAATTTGATCTCTGACTGAGTCCCATCGCGTCGAACCTGATCGCCAGCATCGAGCGCCATGACTTGCCAACCCCGATTCTTGAGGCTCGTCAGCAGGGTGTCTTTGCGATTGATTCCACCTTTTTGATTCGACAGCCCGGTGCAACCGCAAGGTTCGAGATACCCGGTTTGGTTTCCGGTGATGTAGAGAACCAGCCAAGGATTTTGCCAATCGGTGGCGATCTTCTGATTCTTTTCTTCTTCCGTCGCGACGGTGATGGGAGGATCCGAGGGTAACTGGACCGGGGAGGTTTGGGCACCCTTTGAGGGTTGACCCGAAGGCTGCTTGACAACGACCGGAACCTTTTGAGGCGGTCGATCCTGACGTTGGCCCAGACGCAGCCTGGGTGGCTGTGCCAAGAGCATGCCACCGAGAATCCAGAGCAAGCCTGCCGAAGCACAACCGATGAGCAGCGTGCGCGAGGGGGTTCTCGCAACCAATCCGTTGGGTGTAGATCCAAACCAGAGCGAAGTGCGGATCTTGCGTTTCATGAAGCCTAAAGACCTTGATAACCATCCCTGCCTGGGATCAATCCTCTGTGACTCGGAATTTCAGATACATCGGTATGATCGGGGAGGTTTCCATATCTGTTTCGATGACGATTTTCCCGAAATCCTTGCTAAAGGTTCCGTCGAGTTCGACTGGATCGCTTCCAGGGGGCAATTCCAGGAGGACCGGATAGATTCTCTGGGTTGCCGATATCTTCGGCGTTCCAAGAGTGGCCTTGAGCCCCTCCGGAATAACCTTGCCAATCCTCACATTCGGATCCCCTTGGAAATCTTCGGTACGAATCGCGATCATGAAGCTCTTTTTAAGACCTTGCGAGGACTTGGCTGTACCCATCGTCAAAATGTTTCGCGTCTCGTTGTAATCATCTCCTGCGATGACCCGGACCGGGGTAACCACGCGGCCACGAAGGGTGTAAAACAAGAACTCTTCCTCGGGGCGTCCTGCATTTCGCCTTTCGATCTGCAGCTCGAGATTCACCGGGCCTGCTGGCAGCCCCGGCAACAAGGTGACTTTGCAATCGACGTACCTGCGAGCGTCGGCCATATCCGGAATCTCTCCGGGTTGAAGGATCTTTTCTTCGCCAACCTCAAAGCGAACCTTCTTGGAGAGAACCGAATCCTTGACCTGACCCCCACCCAAATCCATCGGACCTTCCTGGAACGAGTAAATTCGGAACTTGACCTCGTTCTCTTGCAGCGAAAGGATATCACCAAGGGATGGCGAGGGTGGATCGAAGGTGTAGGCTTGACCGATCCGACCACGGATAACGAGCTTGATCTCCTCTTGGCTAGGGCAGTTGCTCCCAATGGTCGCCGTTTGAGAGAATTCATCGAGAATGTTCTCGGCCTTCCACTCCAACTCCACGTCGGTTTGTTCGTCCGGCTTGAGCGTCGCCTCGGTAAATTTGCCGACCGTGCACTTGCAGGTGCTGGCTTTGAACCAAATCTTTGCGTCGGCTTCCCCGACGTTCTTGAAGACGAATTTGTGGGACCGCTTGGTCCCTTTCATCATCATCCCAAAGTCGAGTTGAGCACCGTTGACGACGGTGATTTTTCCAACTTTCTGCGCTGCGAGCTTTTCGACCTCCGAGCGGATCGCCTCACTATCGGCCTGCGTCGAGACCCCCTTGGCACTTCCCATGAGGTTCTCGACCCCGGAAAAGCGCCTGTCGTGATCCAGTTTGGCCAGTCCAAACCCAAGACCGATGCAGGAAAGCAGAAGGAGCAAACTGCGCATGATTGCCAGGAGAGAAAGTGGATTTAATAGACATTAGGGATTCTCAAAAAAGCTACGCAAGGTTCGGCGTACAGGTTCACCCGGAACCGAATCGCTCCGTGCAATGAGCTCCTTGAGCTTATCCCATTCGGGGTTTCCCTCCTCGGAGATTTTCTTGCCTGCCACGGCTCGTTCCTCGATGACAGGGACCATTTCGCGGGGAATCCAGACCTTAGCAGCCCCGATTTTCCTGTCCCGATGGGGGGTCTGGCTATCGATTTTCTCAGCCTCGTCGAGCATCTGCTCACAGACCTTCCAATTGCTTTGCATGGCGGCAACGACCGCCGTCTGCAAATGCAGTTCGGCACTGGCCGGAGCGTACTTGGTCGCCTCCTGATAGTACCTAAAGGAATCCTGAATGAGCTGCGTGGCAACGGACCGAGCCCCTGAAGCACGGCCACCTGAAGCACGGCCCCCTGCGCCTCGAGCTCCGCCACTAGCCGCCGGACCGCGCACTCCGGAGCCTGCTCCAGGATCCGTGCGCCGAGCAACCAACATGTCATTGAGCGACGGATCGAGCATTTGCCCGATCGAGGCTCGCAGCGATTGGCTGGCGGCTTCGCCATACGCCGACGCGTTCTTCGGGTCCCGCTCGATGAGCAGCTTGCAGGCCTCCTGGAATTGGTGCAACCAACTGATTTTGTCCGTTACCGGAACCTTGGAATCGAGCACCGTGGCGCTGAACTCCATGCCCCACTTGGCCAAGTCCGGATCGTAGGGGACCGAAGCGATCCATGAGGCATACTCGTCGCTCGACGGGAGCCTCTTGTCGGCGATCACCGAGTCGATTTGCAGCTTGCCTTGAGAATCTCTAGCAAAGGTTCCTGTGATCCGATGAGTTTGGAAATAGGGCCAAGCCATCGACCAACCCCATAGCCCGATCAGCACAGCGGCGATCAGCGGGCCTTGCAAACCTGCTAGTCGGCTTGGTTTTGCCGCGGCCTCGGTCGGCTCGATCCAACCTGCACCGGCGATCCACAACCCCATAGCAACCATCGGTGCGATCATCGTGCCAGGAAACATCCATCCACCGGAGGCCAAAAAATGGACCAAAACCCCAAGAAACGAAACCAGCAGCAAACCAGGCTGGTTCATAACAAGGGACTGCACCGAAGCGCTGGCATGGTCTTTATGGAGCCAGTATCCAAAAACAGCCGCAATCGCAATCGCGATCGCTGTCCCAAAAAGCTCAAGGTCTCCGGCGGTGAAGAATGCGTAAACAAAAATCAAAACCGCACTGAGGATCACCGTCCCCCAAAGCGCAAATTCTAAAGGTCCTTTGAATCCATCCGAGGACCTTGCAAACGGATCGCCCGATAGACCCTCGCCGATGATCCGCTTGCGCAGTCCACAGAACGATAAAGCCCCTAGCAACAAGACCGTCAGGCCCAGCAATCCCCAACCGCCAATATG
>Ga0209598_10002511_pt1 | contig 14325 bp, 24 predicted proteins | sample M_140807_EF_Meta_FD_187317 | JGI IMG/M metagenome (GOLD analysis project Ga0209598, IMG submission 187317) | Freshwater microbial communities from Lake Montjoie, Canada to study carbon cycling - M_140807_EF_MetaG (SPAdes) (version 2) | ecosystem: Environmental > Aquatic > Freshwater > Lake... | reverse complement strand
GGTGACTTCTCGAGCGCGGGGACTCATCGAGCGCGGTGACTCATCGAGCGCGGGGACTCATCGAGTGCGGTGACATCGAGCGTGGGGACTCATCGAGTGTGGTGACTCATCGAGCGCGGCGGCGCGGTGAGTCATCGAGTGTGGTGACTTATCGAGCGCGGGGACTCATCGAGCGCGGTGACTCATCGAGCGCGGGGACTCATCGAGTGCGGTGACATCGAGCGTGGGGACTCATCGAGTGTGGTCAGTTATCGAGCGCGGTGACTAATCGAGCGCGGTGACTAATCGTGCGTGGGGCAAACGCGGTGCCACTTGTTTTGTCCCCAATACAGGCAAATGAAGAAACTAAGCAATAAACGGGGACGGAAAGAGGGCGGGTTGACGAGTATAAAGAGGTTGTTGTTTGATATAAACAGCCTTTTTCGGGCCCTTGTTCGTGTTCAGGACCCGAAATGCGGCGTTGTGCCCGGGTGCACTAAGAGGCACTTGCACCACCCAGCTGCCATGGGAGCCACTGCCCCCGCCCACCTGCCCAAAAAGGAGCTCACCACCCCCCACCCCATGAAGGGGAGGTGCTTTATCCAACAGGCCGGCAGGCCGGCATGAGACAGGCGCTTCCGCTGCCATAAGCCCGCCGCCCCTTTCGCTCCGCTCGGCGCCGAGCACCTCTGTGCAGCAGCATGAGTCCGCATACCCCTCCTCGGCAGCCACAACGAATGCCTAGCTGCAGCTATCAGGGTGGCCCCCAGCGGCACCCAGTGCCCTAAACCACGGAGTGCCTCACTGCAGCCCTCAGGCTTGCCCCCCAGGGCCCCAGTGGCACCCACTGCCCCAAAAACTCTACCAGCCGCATGACAGCCTTTCGGACTAGCCCCCAAGCGCCAAACGAAACGCGGGAAAAACTCTAGGGTGTGAATCGAGGCCGGAAAATATTCCTCACTGCACTCTTCCATGAGGGAGCCACTCTAGATGGATGCCAACACATCTGCAGGTGTTCTGTCTTGTACTAATAAATGCGCAGCAGCCCAGTGATGGAACTTGACGAATCGTCGCACTCGGGGAACCGGGAGTGTCGCAATCGATAATCGTCCTGGCGGTCCTCCTCATGCATCCATCGATAACATGCCATGCCTTCACCTACCAATGACGTCATGAGCCAGGCGGCTGCGGCGTGCTAAACAAGGACCCGTGGAATGCGAACGGCCATTGCCACTTGCCTGGGCCCTCAGGACCCAGCACTGCCTGTGCCCACCTGCCAGGCGGGTTGCAAGCGGGACTGTCTGACAAAGTGGCACGGGCATGGAATCTGGACGTCCCCCTGCAGAGGAATGCTTTGCATGCGTTCGCCTTGGGACCAGTGATGCAGGTGTCCTTGGCTTAGCCTTGTGGGACCATGTGCCATATGCTTGCGCCCTTGCGAGCGTCTCTTGTCCATGGCGATGTCAGTGCGCCACTGACATCAACAACCGTGGAAGCAGACAGTGGCAAAGTGAAGGCAGCCTTGCCGTACGCCTCGAGGAGCTTCTTGACGTGTATTCAGCATCCGGACCCGACTACGCCTCCCTGACTCACCTTCCGTGCCTTGGCTGGCGCAGCCCTAGAGTGGTCAACGCAGCAGCCGAAGAACAACCCGTCCAGTTCATCCACAGGCTGTGGTCATGGAGCCAAGGACTGAGGATAGGAGATCTTAGTGGCCTCGGCGATCTGCTGATGTAGCCGCGCAAATACTCTGAATTTTCACGAACGACGAGGCGACACGCGAAGGCTTGAAGTGGCTGGGCCGGGCTCGCCATCATCTCCTTCTCAGCGGGGGTGAAGAAATACTTGCGGTTCAAGCGGAACTCCTCGGCCGCTACACGCTCTTCTCGCTTGACACACATCTCTGTAGCCTGCTCAACCAGCGTAGGCACCAATTGGCCGAGCATGTGTTGGTAGGCCTCGAGCTTCACCTGGAACAGACCCCGCAAGCGCTCATCGCGCTCCTTGTTGCTCTCCTTTTCGCAGCTAGCCTTGTCTTCATCAGCACTGGCCGCCTCGCGTTGCAACTCCTGCATGGTCTTCTGGATTCGTTCTTGCATGGTAGCAACCTCTTCAGAGACCGCAGCCACCTCAGCAGCCTTGTCTGCTGCCATGACCCAGTCCCAGGTTATAACCACCTCCAGCTGCCCTGCTGCTTGCCTCTCCCCAGCTGCCACGAGAAGCTAAGCGGCTCGTTCCCAACCGATAAGCCCTTCTTGCGCGTTGCCCTGACCCCACCTCTAAGATTGCAGAGCTCTTGTGTCGGACCAGCCAGGAGGCCTAGAGCCCGCTCTCCCACCGTCCCCCTTCCCGACACCACCAGCTGCCATAACGCCGCCGCCGCCCCCCCACCCGCCAGGCCAGGAGAGGCGCCCCCCAGCTGAGCCCCCACCAGCTGCCCGAGCCGCCATGAGACGCGATCGTAACCTAACTGCCATAGCTACAAAGGGTCATACAAGACCCTTGTTCAGGACCAGCAAAGGCCCTTGTTCACGACAGCCCTGCTGCTTCCCCTCCCACTTCCTCCCCGCCTGCCCTGCCGCCTGCTCCCCCAGCTGCCAGGCTGTGCCCCCTCAGCCGAGCTTCCGCCAGCTTCAATCGCTGAGTGCCCGGCTTTCCCCCCGGTGGCGCTCCCCCTGCCCAGCCACCAAGGTCACCGCCCCCTCGCCCAGCTGCCATCCCCACCCCCCGCCCGCACACTGCTAAGCTGTGCAGGCGCTCCCCCCTGCCCAGCTGCCATGACTCCCCCTAGGGCCCTCCCGCCCAGCTGCACTTGAGGCGCTCTTTTTTGGCCAGCCCTGGGGACCCCATGCCACAGCTGCAATGAGAGAGGCGCCTGCCACCCCCAGCCAGCCCCCATGCAGGTGCCTGACAGGCGCTCCCCCCGCCCGGGCCCTCCCCCTACACAGCTCCCCTTGAAAACTCCTCTGCTCAGCCACCCAATGCTACAAGCCCCCCCTGAGGCGCCCCAGCCGCCCAAGCAATGAAATGCCACAGCTCGCCCAGCCCAGCGCTTCAACCAGCTGCTATGGGAGGCACCCCCTACGCGCAACTGCCGTGGGAGGCAGGCGCTCCCTCGTCCAGATGAGGGAGGGCTGGCTCTGCCTAGCCACCTTATGCAATCAGGGCGTTCCCGTCGCCTCGCTGCCATAAGGGGCTTCACCGTGCCGTTGTTTTTGAGATGGCCTGCCTGCGCTGCTTTACCCCACCCAGATACCCGAGAGGCGCAACCCCGACCCAACCGCTCCCGAGCCTCCAGGCCGCATGGAGGTCCGACTGATTTTCATGGTTCGGGCCCTCCACTTCTTTGACCTTTAACAGGCACCCGAGCCACTGGAGGACCGTCAGAACTTGCACCTCAGGTGTGAATGCGACATCCCCCGGTTTCTCCTTGACCGGGAGAAGGATGCCACGAAACCATTTCTGGGGCAATGGCGGCACCATCAACCCCTCTTGGCCCAGGATTTCTTCCATGAGAATCCCCATGTTGTGGTCGCACCGGCCAACAAGGTCATGAAGGCTTCCCCAGTCATTGGTTTGATCTGCGTGCACCGGACACACTTTCCGGATCGCAGCCTCCAGTATGGCGGCATCGACACTGCTGGTGCCTTTCCCCCTCACCATCAGCACGGTCTGGAGCCACGGCACTTTGGCTGCGCCTTCGGTCAAAAAGGCGGTGAGCCCCATGCCGCGTGCGATGGCCTGTGTTCGTGGCAGGGGGCTCAGGCTTTTGCCCCTGATCGACTGGGTCATGATCGTGAGTCAGGGCGGCATCCCGTCCGCTGAAGATGTCTGGAAGTAGTACAGCGCGAGAGAGTAGCAAGCTGTTGCGCGGTGATGGAATTTGACGAATCGCACTGTCCGGACCGGGGGTGCCGGAATCGTCCTGGCAGACCACCGCCTCATTGAAGTCATGCCCTCCTTTCGCCATCAACAGGTCTCCAGCCTTCTTCACCAGACCCGCCAGTGGCACGGCACGGTGGCCGAACCTGAACATGATGTGTGGTCATTCTAATCTACTTGCCTGCCGCATGACACTGTCTGTAAGAAAGCAACACAAACTAAAACCGTACAACTGCTCAAACAGTACACCGAGCAGCCGACTCCATCGAAGGGTCCGCTGGCGGTTTGGTGAGCTGCACAGTGTGGGACCCTGTGTCCTGACCGGGGCGTGCAGCACCAGCCACTCCACGAAAGCTTTTCCTCCGGCCACTGACCGCAACATCTACACAATGTGGACTTCTTCCGCCCATCGTGAAAGTCTCCACCTGGAGCACGGCCGCCATGTGCGGTGCTGAAGGGTGGGTTTGACTTGAGCACAGTTACTGAGCACTCTCGTCTAGTCACTGACTACATTTTGCGAGCCACAGCGAGCGGGCCATGCATTGAGCGTATCATAATTGGGGACTCTGTCTTGGTACGTGCCATGCGTGTGGTTGCAGGCAATGGTGGTCACAGCAACAATTTCCCACAATCCAGACCACCCACGAAAGTTTAATCAACGAGAGTAGCATTCAATGACCAATATGGCCTCGACCGACCACTCGCACATTTTCAGTCGACACACAGTCACGGGTCGCCTTAAAAGTCCCGCACATGCTCTTGTGGTTGTGGGGCCCTTGTTCAGGACCCCATGCTCATCCTGCCGATCCATCTGCTGTACAACATCACAACAGCCCACTTCCCTCCGTAAGGCCCTAAGGCTCCCTTCGGCCCCGACACCCACAGTTTGTTACCACCCGGCTCCTTGGCATGACCTCTGCCATTGAGTGTCCCGAGGTCGCACCGGTTGACAAATCCAGTCCAATGTGGTGGCATCCACCCTGGTGGCGCCGCTCCCCCTGACCATGAGGATGGTTTCCAGCCTCGAAACCTTGACTGCGCCTTCGGTCAACAAAAAAGGCCGCGATACCCATAGCGCCCACAATGGCCTCTGAAACAAAAGCGCAGTTCAAAATTTCAACCAGCCACGGCGGCAAGCCATCCGCAGGAGTTGTGTCTTGTAGTAGTAGATGCGCAGCAGCCAAGTGATGACACTTGACATGTCGTCGCACTCGGGGAACCTTGGGTGTCGCAGTCGAAAATCGTCCTGGCGGTCCTCCTCATGCATCGATGGATAACATGCCATGCCTTCACCTGCCAATGACGTCATGAGCCAGGCGGCTGCGGCGTGTTAAAGAAGGACACGTGGAATGCGAACGGCCATTGCCAATTGCCTGGGCCTTCAGGACCCAGGACAGACTGTGCCCAGCTGCCAAGCGGGCTGCAAACGGGACTGTCTGACATGGGAATCTGGGCGTCCCCCTGCAAAGGAATGCTTTGCATGAACCTCGCCATGGGGCCAGTGATGCAAGTGAGCTTGGCTTAGACTTGTGGAACCATGTGCCATATGCTTGCGCCCTTTGCGAGCGTCTGTTGTCGATGGCGATGTCAGTGCGCCACTGACATCAACAACCGTGGATGCATTCAGTGGCAAAATGAAGGCAGCATTGCCGTGCGCCTCGAGGAGCTTTTTCGTGTGTGTTCAGCATCCGGACCCGACTACGCCTCCCTGACTCACCTTTCGTGCCTTGGCTGGCGCAGCCCTAGAGTGGTCAAAGAAGCAGCCGAAGCACAACCCGTCCACTTCATCCACAGGCTGTGATCCTGAATCCAAGCACTAAGGGTAGAAGATCTTAATGGCCTCGGCGACTGCTGATGTGGCCCCGCAAGTACTGCGGATTTTCACAAACGACTTGAACACACGTGAAGGCTTGGAGCGCCTGGGCTGGGCTCGCCATCATCTCCTTCTCAGCGAGGGTGAAAAAATATTTGCCGTTCAAGCGGAGTGTCTCGGCCGCTACACGCTCCTCTAGCTTGCACACATTTCTGTTAGCCTGCTCAAACAGCGCAGGCACCAACAGGCCGAACTTGTGCTGGTCGACCTCGAGCTTCTGGAACAGACCCCGCGAAGCGTTAAACGCTCGCCGCGCTCCTCCTTGCTCTCCTGTTCGCAGAAGCCTTGTGCTGGTGGGCCTCGAGCTTCACCTGGAACAGACGCCGCAAACGGCTAAATAAACGCTCGTCAAGCTCCTTTTTGCGCTCCTGTTCGAAGCTAGCATTGTGTTCGCCGCCTCAGATAGGCGTCATTTTCCATGCATCATGAGGCCACATCGTTTAGCTTAAAGTCACGTTCCAAAATGTCCGCAATGAGTGCCTCGGTATGCCCCGAAGAAGTTCAGGCTGTATCGCTTCAGGCAGCCACCAAACAGTGGACATCAGGTCCAAAATCCGCATCATGTCAGAATGTCGACAGAAAGGCCCAGCCTTTCCATGAAAAGCGTCACTTGAAGAATTGCACTTGCATCTGCGGAGAATCGGTCTCTCAGAACCCTCACGGCGGATCCAATGCCTTACTCATCCAAATGCCATGCCTGTGCGATCCACTGGTCTTCGGCCTTCTCCGGCAGACCCGCCATGATAACACGGCACTATGACGGAACATAAAAGAAATAAATGTGATGCTCTCGTCACTGGCAATTTGTTGAGGTGCAGTGTTGGACCCTGTGTCCTGGACCGGGGCATGCAGCACCAACCGTTCCATGACATCCTTCCCTGTCTCACCGGCCACTGACCGCAATGTCTCCGTAATGTGGACCTTTTTCGCACATGGTGAATGTGTCCACATCGACCTCGACCGCAATGTGTTCTGGCATAGGTCACACAGGAGCGCAGGAGCAAATTGCACTGTGGGGCCCCTTTTCAGGCCCTACTCATGCAAAAGTTTTGTGAAGCTGGCACATCGTGCGTCCCACCCTTGTCCACGGAGCCCGGCGTAAGCAGCATAGCAAAACAAAGCAGGCAACAGCAGCCACCTTAGACATCACATCTTTGCCTGCGGGGGGGCCCTTCTTTAGGACCCCACACTTGCCGGAACTAGTCGCACACGATGCGTTCCACTCGTGTGCCAAAGCCCGGCTGGTACCCAGCGACGCCCCTCGCAAGCGCCACTGGTCACTCACACCTCTGCCTGCATTGTGGTGGGGCCACCTGCTTATGCAACAACACCTCCTTGCACTGAATATGGCCTTTAGATCACCGGAAGATGCCTCAGAGTGGCAGGCGACGCCGGTCACCTACGCAACTCTTCCGACCACCAAGAACATGTTACATAAATCCATGCTTTCTCTACACAAGCCCTCCCCCCAATGCGCAGCGACGCGCCTCGCAAGTGCCCCTGGTCACTCACTTATCTGCCTGCGTGGGGCCATCTGATCTTATGTAGCAGCACCCCTACAAGCGCAGGCGACGCCGGTCACCTACGACAGACAGACACGCCCGACCACCAAAACTGTGTTACGAAAGGCCCTGCTTTTTCTACACAATCCCTCCTTCCAATGCGCAGAGACGCCTCGCAAGTGCCAATCGCATTACTGCCCGCATTGTGGGGCGAACTGCTTGTATGCAGCAGCACCTCCTTGCACTGGCAATGGCCTGGATCAGCAGAGCAAGCTGCAGAATAGCAGGCGATGCCGGTCACCTACGACACTCACTACCACCAAAAACATGTTAAAAACAGGTTTTTCCTACAAACCCTCCTTCCGCTGCGCAGTGACGCTCCTCGCCAATGCCACTCAGATCTCTGCAGGAACAAGCTACGAAACTCCCGACCAGCAAACATTTTAGAAGAAGCCCGGCTTTTTCTACACAGCCCCCCTGGCCAATGCGCAGCGACGCCCCTTGCAGCTGCACTGGCACTCACATCTCTGCCAGATCTGCTGCGGCACCTCCTTCCGCTGGCAATGGCCTGTGCACCGGAGCAAGCCGCAGCTGTCCCTCCAGCATTTTTCCCCGGGCTGTCGGTGCCGGCGGGTCCCTGGTCCCCGGCCCCTGCTGCTGCTCCCCGGTCCGCGGCCACTGCTGCTGCTCCTGATGCGGCTGCTGTGCCCCGGTCACAGGGCACCTGCTGCTCCTCCTGCTGTGGCTGCGCCTGGGCCGTGCGCTCTGGCCCCTGCTGCTTCTGCCAGGGCGACGAATCCCATTCCATGGCCTTACGCAGCTGCTCCCGCTCACGGGTTAGCGGTGCGGCCCTCTCCTTCCTCTTTTGCTCCTCCTCCGCCTTGGCGCTCTCCTCCTCCTGCAGCCGCTCTTCCAGCTGGGCTCTCAGCTCCTCGATCGTCGGGCGGGTCCCAGTCCCAGCCTTGGACTGCTGCCCCGGCCCGGCTCCAACCCCCAAACGTCGCTCATCCCCAGCCGCATGCTTTTGCGTCCGTGGGAACACTGGCACTGTCTCCCTGGCAGCATCGGGAAAGGGTGCGTGGGACCATCCGCTTCCACAGGACTGCTGTCCACAGTAAAACCGTTAATCCTTCTGCGACAAGGCGAAGGGAACCTCCTTGGCGGCTGACCGTCATCAAGGGACCCTGCGTGGCTATTGGTCCGAACACAAGGACCGAAGGAAGTCGAAACAGCGGGAAGACTCTTTCCGCTTGGCAGAGATCCGTTCTGCGCCCGTCCAAGGCTACCTCGAGACGCAGGATAGCGAAATCAGACACCAGGGTTAGAATGCGGCGACCGACTCAGACAGGGACGGCTGTCCGCTGCGATCGCCTGAGCCCAAGGGTCAAGCTCCACGACCGGATTGACTCGAGGCTGGCGTCGGACGAAGAACCCGATGCCCCAGGGGTCTGGGAGACCCCAGGCGCGAAGCATGAAGGCGCCTCACCTTCGGGGGTCCGGCAGTCGGACGCTCCACCTCCTCACTGCGTAACCTCTCGAGCTCAACCTTCGCCGCATCTTCTGGCCCTTCAACTCGCCACCCTTCGCCTTCAAACCTTCCTTCCCACGATACGATCTCTCTCTGTCTTCACGCAAAAGCATCTCTCCGTGCCCCTTCTCGCGTTGACGGATCTTGACCTTCTCCTGTTCCTTTTCCGCCATCCGTCTCTGGGCCTTCTCAAAAGGGTCCTCCGCAGCACGGCGCTGCGCTGCAACTGCAACTATGTACTCCGCCTCGTAGGCTGACCTCCATCCCTGGACAGCTTGTCTCGCAATCCCTTCGGCCTCCTCTCTCATCCTGTAGACCATCTTCGCAGCATCATCAAGCACGCAAGCCTTAGGCGGGCATCAGCCGTGCCTGTTGAAGCTCCGCAACTTTCTGGTTAGCGGTCCTCATCACCTCACCGACCACCACGGCAGTCCTCTTGCCGCGACCCGTGAAAGCACCCTTCATCAGTAAATCCTTGCCCAAATGTTCCATCTGCGCACGAACAACACCCGGTTGAATACCTTACAGATGAGCCTCTTTCCGGAGACGTTTCTCTCACCTTCAAATGTCCTAATCAGAGCTAGCGTGTGTCGCGCACCTTCCGCCAAGCCTTTCACCGTAAGCCCTTCGCACGGTCCCACAGCCGGCAGAATTTCCGTACTCTAATCTCGGCATTCTCGAATCGTCCACCCTTGTCCGTCCTGGGCGCTTTCGGTAAAATGACATTCGCCCAAACCAAACGCCAGATCATTCATCATCTCCTCGATCCGCGATTCTGGTGGTGTTCGCGAGCCCGTGCTTGCAGCAGGCGTCTCCGCTGGGCCTTTTCGGTGGTCTCAGCACAGCGGAACTTTCCTGGCTGGGACCTTGGCCTACATCCATCAGACTACTCGCCATCGTCCCTAAACTCAGCTTTTCCCGAGGCACAGTCCTTCCTAAAGTCAAGCGAGTCTATCCTGCGACCGCGACTATCGATCCAGCAAGTCTTCCCCGAGACTGCGATCGCTGCTTGCATGAATCCTTTCCGGGACAGTTAAGGCTCAAGCCTGGGCGTCCTCCTCCTAAGTGCTCTGCTTCGAGTTGGCTTCCAGGCCAACCGGTGCCATGCTCCTTAGGGGTCCAAGACCCAAGGGAGGAACAGCCCCCAGTTTGGACGTCTAAGAATGAGTTCTACCCACCAAGTGGGGCAGCTACTCATCTTTTCCTTGCTTTCTGACACCGAGGGCCGCGCCGGTGAGCCTTGGGCACGAGAACCCGGCGGGGGCGAGGAAGCAAGGGGAGCCGGGCAGAGCAACACTTGCCCGGGAACAAAGTGTCCCAAACCAATGCGCCCCTGTTCCTGTCCTTCCCCGCTTACCGCCCGTCCGGAGCTCGACCCCGAAAAAAGACCTGTTTCTCGTTCATGTCGTCAAAAAACCCAATGCGTGCAACTACGAGGATGGCCTACGCGACATGCCCCCAAACTTTCTGACGTGCACCGCGAGATGACTACAGTGCGGATCTTCCTATGATTTCTGGCACGCCCCGAGGCTCCGTGCGGAGTTCATGTCTCCGGCGCACGATCGCTTTAAAAGCCGAGCAGCATTGGCGAGCGCCACGGACGGCTAAATCGCCCGCCCGCCGGTTTGGGTTTCCATGAGCTGCCTCCGAAGCCCGACATGACCCAGCGCACTGTCGATGCAGGATCCTACAACCGTGCCCGAGGCATGTAAACAGGCAGCACAGTACGCAACCCCAAAGCGCCTGTGAATTCTCCTAGCCCTAACTGTAGAGGGCTCACGTGGGACCGGTGTATGGCCGCAAAAGCGCGCTCATGCATACAAGCCTGACGATGATCCTTTTCTCGTCCTCGATGGCCTGGATCCAGCAGATCACGCAGGTCTTGCAGCCCGTCATCCGTGCGAACCTGGAGTTCTGGTCGAGCCGCAACGTGACCACCGCGTAGCAGCCCAGGTGCTCGTCGCCCGGCGGGAAGAACTCCCGGAAGCCAAGGACCGAATCCCCGAGATTCCAAGGTCATCGCGAGGATCGAAGCGGTCGTCGTCAGACACCGCGAAGTCATAGAGAGTGCTCGTAACCCTCCCGAGCAAATAACGCCCCGAGACTGCCCTCAGTGCAGATGGCATCTGCGGCCGGCACCACGAAAGGATCCGGCGCCCGCTGCTTCTCCGCCGTGTCGGAATACTCGAAGGTCCTCGGCCGGTATCTCAACGCCTCACACCAGCGCGCGGGGGTGTCCCCGGCGAGGGGTACTGGATCCCCGATCTTGCGAACCACTTCATGATCGTTGCCGGAAGCGAGGACATGCCGACCAGATGCACAACCTTGTCGTTCTACATCTTCTGCGGAAAGCTCTTGATGTGCTTCCCGGTAGGGCATCTCGATCAACCGGCACCATCGAAGCGGAGCTCAGCATCCCAAAGAATCAGGCCCGCTTCCACATACGAAACGTCGCCCGATTCCACCTGGCAGGCACATGCCACCGGAGAAATGGCAGATCCCGTCCCCAGTGATTGAAGCACGCCGCCCACCAAGGTCGTGGGCTCCCAATAATCGAGCCACCTCATCATGCACTTACCTCCCGGGACATGGCCACGGAAGACCGAAGAGCACGCGGAATGCTCGTACACAGGGTACTTGTTGGCCTCCCAATACTCGACACTCTAGAGGTCTCCGTCTGAGGGCCAGTTCAAGGAAAGGATCATCCGGCACGACCCGCAGACCATGTCGACGCAGACCTCCATCTCCCCAAGGCCACGCCCTTGCTGCTCTTATGGTACCCGTCAATCCGGACCGGCACCGACAGGAGCGGGCCATGTGATAGAGGTCACTCGTGACCAACTCGACCGTGCCCGAGAGGGCGACGTCCTGTGGCATTCAACCGCTGGATCACCGGCAGAAACCGCCAGAGCTGCTCGATGCTCATCCGTGCCTTGCGAGCACGAATGAAACTGAAATTCACATTGTCATCATTACTCGACGGCGGCAGCCAGAAGTCCACCACCTCCGGCTCCTTGCGCTCGCAGCCCACGATCGGCTTCTTCCTGAGCTTGTCGATGGCCTCCTCGAGATCCTCTGGGGAGTCTCCCAGGAATGCAAATCCAAGATCGCCCGGACTTTGTCTTCGGGAGCCGGAGGGGGAGGAGCACCTCGGGCAGCAACACAAAGTCCGCGAGCCTCTGCACCGATGAAATGCCATCGGTCGCAGACCTCGTTCACCCCGTCGACAGGGGCCCCACCAAAGGAGAAGGTGAGAGGTTTACCGAAGTCCTCTCGAAGAGAGGATTCCCCTAATCACCCGAAGGGGGGCCATGAAAGAGGGTCAGCTTCGACCCGAGCCGAAGAATGGTGCGGTACGACAGGTGCTTGAAGGCGCCCGCCGCGATCTCCGAAGGATCCTGCGACCCAACCTTCTCGAAGACGATGTATTCAGCCTCGTAGAGACGCTTGTTCTCCATCGATGCATAGAAGTCCAGAATGCTGGACTGAGGCCCGAAAACCTCGCTCGCCGGACTTGCAGTGCCACCCCGATATTCCTGAGCCTCCGTCGCCCGTGTCGCAGCCTCGTCCTCCATGTCCGCTTCGGCGGCTCGGGGCAGCATGCGCTGCCTAACCGCAAGAAAGCGCAACCGCGCCAGCATCCTGTGGAGACTCACCGCCGCTGGCACAGCAGCATTGCTCGTGGGCTGCCGCATCATGGTCTCCTCACCGGCTTCTGGCTCGTCCCGAAAGCGGCTTCTGGCTCGTCCCGAAAAAAACGTGCGGTCAACTGTGATCTCGGACACGAGCTGCAGGATCGAACTGATCTGAAGCTTCTCAACTCGTTTCTCGTCGAACACATGGACCACAACGGAGCCGTGACCTGTGCTACTCGTGCGCGCGACCTGGGACAGTTTCCCTAACTGACACAACGTTGCATAACCTCATCGCGCGAGGTCAATGATCTCGGGCTGCCCGAGACGGTCATGAGAACCCACAAGATCGAGGAACGCTGCGACGGTCTTAACTACGGACAACCTCCCCTTGCTCCCATTTGTCTCAAGCCCTGTCGGTAAGAGCCTGCCAAGAGGGCGACTTTCGAACCGCTTAAGGAGCTCGCTGGACGCCGGTTGCTGTCGGCCGCCGAGCCGCGGAAGTGGAAGCCCCTTTGGGTCCCGAGCCCCCTCCGACTCCTCGTCCTGACCAGAACCCGAGCCCGAACATTCAGAGGACGCTTGGACGGGTCCTTTCCAGCAGGCTGGATCGCCGGCGTCATCTCCCGAACCTGCTCCTCGATCAGGTCGCCGACCGGACGACTGCCCGAGAGTCCCGTGGCCGACTCCTTAGCCGACACCTTGGGCGGAGGCCTCGTCGCCTGGAGGCGGCACTTGAAGGAGGACCCGCAGCGGATCCATTTGGCACTGGCCGAGCAGCAACGAAGCGTCGGAAGCCGTGGCCCGAGCCGATCCTCGGCTTTTCTCGCCCAGCGCTGCGCGCTTGATCCGGGCCCGACCCTGAGAAGCCATCTCTTCCGTGATTTCCCGGCCCCAATCCTGCCGCCCATGCTCCTGGTGATCACGATCTTCAGGGCGACGTGAAGCAACGCGCGGCATCGCCCGAGGGAAAACCAGACCATCCGGAAGATCCTTCTCGAAGGTACGCGGAGCAGGCTTCCAGAACCTGCCTCGCCCGGTAAACCAGACCGCGAAATAACGATTCGGATCCGCCCGAAAGTAGGGCGCCTGTTGATCTAGAAACCGTAGCACATGCAGGAGGACTTTCAGGGGCCCACAGAGGTAGAGCACCCTGCAGCTTTGGATCTCTTCGCGCTCAGTGAGCCGATTGAGCTGAACCTTCGCCATCGCTCCCTTCTGAACCGGAACCATGAAGGGGTAAATCCACACCTTGTACTCCGCGTCAGCAACAATCATACCGATCGTGTAGTACAGATCAAGCCTCCGCATCGTCAGGTAGTCCTCTCTCTGGTACCCCGTGTCAAAGTCATCAGATCCGTATGGGCCTGGGCATCCCGACAGCTCTGGAACCCGTGAAAGGGCGCACCGCAGTAGCTGCACTAGAAAACTTCGCCGGCCATAAATCTGTAGCAATAATGTCTCGTCAAGAGCAGAACCTGCCCAATCCGTCATCCGCTTCAAAGCCCGTCAGCAACACGTCACCAACACGTCACCGACCTATTATGTGATCTAACCGTCACGCATCTCTTAGGGTGTTTCGGGTCGCTTTAGAACTAAGGGATTGCTTAAGGGATATTCTTGCCATTGAAAGAAACGTGCCCCAGAATTGATGGAATCAGGGTGGCGATTCAAGTGCACGCCAGCGCTTCGCGCCTGCAAATCACGCGTAAGTCAGCATATCGCGCTCGCAAATCACATGTGCGGCCGCTGATTCGCACGTGCAAATCAGCTGCGTGCAAATGCATATCACGCGCAAGTCAGCGTATCGCGCTCGCAAATCACATGTGCGGCCCCTGATTCGCACGTGCAAATCAGCTGCGTGCAAATGCATATCACGCGTAAGTCAGCATATCGCGCTCGCAAATCACATGTGCGGCCCCTGATTCG
>Ga0209598_10002509_pt1 | contig 14338 bp, 20 predicted proteins | sample M_140807_EF_Meta_FD_187317 | JGI IMG/M metagenome (GOLD analysis project Ga0209598, IMG submission 187317) | Freshwater microbial communities from Lake Montjoie, Canada to study carbon cycling - M_140807_EF_MetaG (SPAdes) (version 2) | ecosystem: Environmental > Aquatic > Freshwater > Lake... | reverse complement strand
CCGTGCTGCGAATCTCTCTCCCCGAAGCAAGCCCAAAAGGCAAAAAAAAGATAACAATTTTGTTATGAAAACTCTTAAAAGTAGAAAATACAACGCTCATTACAAGCGATTGAGGCAGATTATTTTGGCCACTCAACCGGCCTGTTTTTACTGCAAAAAAGCCTCTGCTACCACTATTGACCATGATCCACCGATTGACACCTTCCCAAGTCCAGAGCTGTGGGTTGGTACTCTAAGACCTGCGTGTGCACATTGCAACTATTCAAAGGGGGCGATCTATGGCAACAAAAAAAGAAAAGCCGTCAAAAACAGCCGTAAGTGGTAAAGCTGCACATGGCAGACATACAGCTGCAATGATCAACGCTTTGAAGGGGCGCAAAGATATTGATGGTGTAACACAGGTAGCCTTATTAGGCTTAGCTACAGCATGGGATCTTATTGAGAAGACCGGCGAGAATACGCACACCATCCCATCCATATCCAGAGAGCTTAGAGAGATCTGGACTTATTGTGGCTTGCCAGAGGCAGATGACATTTTTAAGTAAGTGCCCACCTAGGTGGGCATCACTGAGAGATGAGAGCTGTAAAACAGATGGTGACAATATGGCTATTGTTGCAGAGCTGTTAGGTTACAGTTTATTTGAGTGGCAACGCTATGTGTGTGATGTAGGTTTAGAAAAAGACAAGTTAGGTCAATACAAGTACCGCACTGTTGCCGCGCAAGTAAGCCGGCAGTCTGGTAAGTCTAAGCTAATTGAAACGCGTATTGCTTATGAGTTACTGCAATCTAAAAGACATGTTGCCTATACAGCTCAAGATCGCAACATGGCTAAGGTCAAATGGGAAGAACATTTACTAAGCTTTATGATGTCACCAAAGTTTTCAAAGCGTATTGCAAGAGTAAGCAAAACAAATGGCAATGAGAAGATCTACATGCGCAATGGATCTACTTATGGCATTGTTACACCTAATGACAAAGGCGCACGCGGCCTCAGTCTTAACCTTATGGTAATTGATGAGGCACTTACGCATCCATTGTCTTTGATAGCAAACCTACAACCTACCTTGGCAACAAAGCGCAATGGTCAGCTTTGGATTATGTCTAATGCCGGCAGACCCGGAGAGTCAGAGCTGTTAGAGCATTACAGGGAATTGGGTCACCGAGAGATAGCAGATCCTACAAACAAACTAGCTTGGTTTGAGTGGTCACCTTTGTCAGATGATTTTGACTATATGGATCAAGATGTGTGGTATCAGGCAATCCCATCTTTGCATGAAGAAAAGGGTGTATTACTTGAAGCTGTAAAAGAGGCATCACAAACAAACAGCCCAGAGATCTTCACAAAAGAGTGGCTCAATGTTTGGCCGGCCAAAGATGCAGTGCAGGTTATAGGTACAGAGTTGTGGGATGGATTAGCTAGGACTGACATTATTCTTGGCAACAATGTAGTCTTTGGTGTTGATATATCTAGGGAACGCGATAGAGCTACTATTGCAGTATCAGGTCAAGTCTTAGGTTATACACCTGTTGAGCTTATAGAGTCTAAAGAGGGTACATCATGGGTATTGCCAAAGCTTGTAGAGCTGTGTAAAAAATACAAGACCAAAGTAGTTATAGACACAGGCTCACCGGCAGCTTCTTTAATAGCAGAGCTGCAAAAACAAGAGATAGGCGTTATGGCTATACATCTGCGTGACTATGCAAGAGCATGTGGATCTTTTTATGATGCAGTACAAGCTAGGACAATTTGTCATATAGATGACCCAAACCTAAGAGTTGCAATCATGGGATCAACAAAAAGACCATTGGGTGACTCATGGGCTTGGAATAGACAAAGTGCAACAAACATCACGCCACTTGTAGCGGTAACACTGGCACGCTATGGAGTAGTGACCAAAATAGAGGATAGACCAGTGGCAAGGAGTAAGATGTACTAATGAAATACTTATCAACTATATTACAAGTTTCAGGATCTTTACTGTTAGTCTTAGGTGTCGCATCTATTAACTTGATTAGTGCAGTATTATTAGGCGGCGTATTTTTAATTTTATTCGGCATTGCTTTAGAGGTCAGAGGTAAATAATGCTTGGCAAACTACTCAAGAGGCAGATACAACCCGGCATTGCTTATACGGCATCTGGCTATGTAGATTCACTTGGTAGAGTTGGCAGATTTTTTGAAGGCAATTATGCAGGTACTTATGTAGATGGCCGAACTGCATTAGGCATACCTGCAATCTATCGCGGTATCTCACTTATTGCAGATGCTATTGGCGCATTAGATCTTTGCGCATACCGCAATGGTCAAGAAATTATGCCTAAGCCAAATATTTTAGCGCGGCCTAATCCAACAGAAACACGCATGGAAACAATTTCTGCAATGGCCGCTGGTCTTTTGATGGATGGTAATTATATTGCAGTGTTAGGTGAGCCGGGAGCTAATGGCTATCCCGACAGTCTTTATCCTGTTGCACCTGATCGCGTACAAGTTACAAGAGATAAAGGTAGAATTGTATATCGCATTGATGATAAAACTTATGACAGATCCGAAATATTCCACATTAAAAATTTTACTATGCCCGGTGACATTGTAGGTAGAGGTATTTTAGCTGTAGCAAAACAATCATTAGGAAAAGAAATTGCTATCAATGAATATGCTGCAAGATACTTTGATGGCGGAGTAAATCCAACAGCTGTAATTAAATCAGCTAATCCAGATCTTACAAGTGAGGAAGCGGATGCTCTTAAGTCTGCATGGATGTCAATGTACTCATCACGCAATAGATCACCTGTAGTTATGAACGCATCTACAGATTTTGAGGTGTTAAGTAGTAACGCAGCTGAGAGCCAATTGGTAGAGGCGCAAACAGCCGGATTAACAGAGGCCGCTAACATACTTGGCCTACCGGCTTATTATTTAGGTGCACCAAACAGTAGCCGTACCTATTCCAATGTTGAACAAGAAAATTTACAACTAATTAAGTTTTCAATCCAACCCATTGCAGAGAGAATAGAGGCTGCCTTCTCAGATCTATTAGTGCGTGGCCAAACTGCTAAATTTAAGTATGACTCTATGTTAAAGACAGATACAGCTAGTAGATATGCGGCTTACGCAACAGCATTATCAAGCGGATTTTTAACTGTGGATGAAGTTAGAGAGAGAGAAAATCTTGAATCAATGGATTATGAGGTAGGCGAAAATGATGTTGAAACAGATGCAACCGCACAGATACAAGAGGTAACTGACAATGAGCAATGACATAGAAAATAGGCGTTACAATGTTGAGTTTGAATTACGCCTTGCAGATGGTGATGGGCGCACTATCTATGGCATGGCAGTCCCATATAACAAAGAGCAGCGTATAAATAACACCATCACTGAGATATTCAGAAAAGGTGTTTTTGCAGATGTAATCCGCGCCCCTCACAGAGTAAAACTTTTGCGCGGCCATGGAGAAAATAATGTGCTAGGTAGAGCCACACTCTTAAAAGAAACAGATGAAGGTTTATATGCAGAGTTTAGAATTTCCAAAACAAGAGAAGGTGATGAAGCTTTAGAGCTAGTAAGAGATGGCGCACTAGATCAATTGTCTATTGGCTTTATGCCAATTAAAAACCGCAAAAGACCAGATGGTGTCATGGAGCGTATAAAGGCTCATTTAGCAGAGGTATCACTTGTAACCTTTGGAGCTTATGGCGATATGGCCGCAGTTGCCGGAGTGCGACAAGGTACACCTCAAATAACACCTAGACTAGATGAAGCTAGAAAGATATTAGATGCCATACAGCGTAGTAAGTAATCATCCAGACTGTGAAGGTTTTGCAGTAATCAAAGATGAAAACAATGAGCTAATAGGCTGTCACAAAACTCAAGCTCAAGCTAAGGATCAATTGACAGCTGTAAATATTGCAGAGTTTGGCAAAAGAGAGTTACCTGAAAACTATAGACCGGCATCTAGTGAAGATGTGCCAGAGGGTCGCAATTGCGCAAACTGTTATTTTTATCAGGCAGGTTATTGCAGTTTGTGGGAAGCCAATGTAGAGGCAGATTATTATTGCAACAGGTGGGCAGCTCAAAATGAAGACAATATTGATAACACGCCTAGATACAACACAGCTGTACAAATATTACAAAACTTAAAAAAACAGATATAATATAAAGAGTAGAACACCTGACCCTGTATTGCAGCGAGTCACACCTTCTCACAAACCAAACTAATTTATAGGAGAAAAATGTCAAATACATTTCTAGCCTCTCTGCGTGAGAAGCGTGAAACAAAGACTGCTCTTATTTCATCAACAGTAGAGCGTGCAGCCGAAGAGCTACGCGATCTATCAGAGGTTGAACTTGCCAATGTAGAGGCACTAAACCTTGAAGTAAAAAAGTTAGATGAAAGAATTGAGCAGATGTCAGATATTGAATTGCGCAATCAAAAGGCTGCTGATTTAGCTGCCAAAGTTGATGCCAATGTTGATACAAACAAAGAAACACGCGCCGGCGGTTTTACTGTCACACGCGAAGAATTAACTTACTCAGAGCGCACCGCAGATAAATTCTTAGGTGATGCACTAAAAGCTCAATTCACAAATGACTATGATGCGGCAGAGCGTATTCAACGCCATCAAAAAGAAATGGCTGTTGAAAAGCGTGCATCTGATTCAGGTAATTTTGCAGGTCTTGTAGTACCACAGTATCTAGTTGATTTGTATGCACCATTAGCACGCGCCGGTAGGCCGTTTGCAGATGCCGCACGCAAACATCCTCTACCTGCTCAGGGCATGTCCGTAGTTATCAGCCGTATTACAACCGGTACAGCTGTTGCTTATCAAACATCTGAAAACACAGCCGCGGTTAGCACAGATCCAGACGATACAACACTCACAGTAAATGTAAACACAATTGCTGGACAAAACAGTATCTCAAAACAAGCATTACTACGCGGATACAATATTGAAAACATTGTATTAGCAGATTTGTTACGCGCTTATCACACAAAACTTGATGATGCGCTTCTAAATGGATCAGGATCAAATGGACAGCCATTAGGTCTAAAAGGTATGACAACAGGTATTTTGGTAACTTACACAGCTACCACAGGAACAGTTGCCGGCTTATATCCAAAAATTGCAGATTCAATCCAACAGATTCAATCTACAATCTATGCTAATCCAAATGCAATCATCATGCACCCACGCCGCTTAGGTTTCCTATTGGCTGGAGTAGATGGTTCAAATCGCCCACTTGTAGTACCAAACGCTTCCAATCCAGTTAATGCAATTGGAACAGGCAATGGAACACCGCCATACGGCAATAGTGGTTATTCAATCCTTGGATTGCCAATTATTACTGATGCGAATGTTGCAACAAATATTGGCGCAAGCACAAATCAAGATACAATCTTTGTGGTTGATCTTAATGAGTGTCATCTTTGGGAAGAAGCCGGCTCACCTACTTATGTTAAGTTTGAAGAGCCAAATGGCAAGGTTGCAATCAACATTGTTATGTTTGGTATGTCAGCCTTTACATCACTTCGCTATCCGGGCGCAATTGCTCAGATCAACGGAACTGGTTTAGCCGCACCAAGCTTCTAAGCAATAAGTTTCTAAGCCTCTTACCCTTCCAAGGGGCTTAGATCCTAACTATGGCCAGTATTTAAGAATTGGAGTTTGCTTAATGTCCCAGAGCAATACAGGTTTTGGATACTGGCCATGGCTATAACAAACGGCTACGCGACACTTGCTGAGATCAAGGCTTACTTGTCTATCTCAGATACAACAGATGACACCTTATTAGAAAAATTAGTTGAGTCATCATCACGCTCAATTGATAAGATTGCTAATCGCAGATTTTATGCCGATACCTTAGCTACTACACGCCTGTACAGAGCGTACTCAGATATTTTTGTTTATACAGATGACATTAGTGGTACAAGCGGTCTTGTTGTAAAAGTAGATGAAGATGGCAATGGTACTTACTCAAAAACAGTTACACTAAACACAGATTTTATTATGGATCCGCTTACAGCCTCAGCTTTAGGCAGACCTTTTACACAATTGACCATGGTATCTAATACTGAAACTTGGCCTATATTTCCGGGCTTAACACAAAACGGTTTACGCCCTGGAGTGCAAGTTACAGCTAAGTTTGGCTGGCCGTCTGTACCAAGTGATGTCAATGTAGCTTGCCTAATTCTTACAGCTGATCTGTACAAGCGCAAAGATGCTCCGGGCGGTGTGCTAGGTCTTGGTGACCTTGGAGTAATACGCATGTCCCCAGTAGGCAGAGATGTATCACAAATGGTCAGGGCTTATCAAAAGATTGCTATTGCCTAATGGTGCCAAGTACAGTAAGGACAAATCTTAAAACAGCTCTTACAGCTATTACAGGATTGCGTGTCATGGATTATGTTCCTGACTCTACAAATGTACCTACTAATAATGCTTTTGCAGTTATTGGTCAATTGTCTATGAATTATGATTACACACTCAACAGAGGCTTTGACTCTGCAACCTGCAATATAATTGTTATGGTCGGGCGCATGAGTGAAAAAGATGGACAATCAAGATTGGATGGGCTACTCAGCTCATCCGGTTCAACCTCAATCAAAGCCGCTATTGAGGCTGATAAAACACTAAGCGGTGCAGTGCAAACTTTAAGAGTTGTGTCTGCATCACCAGGCACAATAACATCCGCTAGTATTGATTACCTAAGTTATCAGTATTCAGTGGAATTGATAGGTTAGCGAAAGGAAAAATATGGCCATATTTATGGGTAATAAAGTAGCAGTCATTGTAGGTACATCAACCATATCTTCATTTGTCAGCACTGTAAGTCTTAACCGCGAAGTAGAGGCAGTAACTATCACCGCCATGAACGATAATATACAAAATATGGTGGGGGGCGTTGAGGTAAGCTCTGTTTCTTTAGAACTTTTCAACGATTTTGCGGCAGCTTCAGTGAACAGTCTTTTTGAAGATGCGATTGGTACAAAACTGGCACTCAAATTGATTCCAGTAACCGGTACAGTATCAGCTACAAATCCAAGCTATAGCATGTCATGTTTAGTTACTCAGTGGACACCAATTTCAGGATCTACGGATTCTGCAATGACAGCAAGTGTGACGCTTCCAGTAACAGCATTGACTAAAGCTACTAGCTAAGAAGAAAAGGTGGGACATGCACAAGATTGAAATAACAAAGAAAGACGGCAAGAAGATTACTTATGATCTTACGCCATCTGTCAAAGTAGCCTTTGAGGCTGAATATAAGACAGGATGGCGTAAGAGATTAGGTGAACTACAAATGGAGTCTGATTTGTGGTGGCTTGCTTGGCGATTAGAAAAAGATCTAGGCAAGACTGAACTAGCTTTTGGTGATGATTACATAAATCAATTTTTAGATGTTGATTTGTTGTATGAAGCAAAAAATGGCTAGACCGACATGGACAAATTTGGGAAGTCGCCGCCATTTCGGTCAACACCGGTATTAGCCCTAAAGATCTTTTAGAGGTTGATCCGGCAGTGTATATGGCGATTAAAGCAATATTGCAAGAACAGGCTGCAAAAACAAAAGGGACAGTCAGGCGGAGATAGTGGCAAAGCTTAAGTCAGATAGATCTCTTAAGGCTGTTTATGTATCAGGATTAGATGAACTTATGAAAAAAATAAAAGAAGTCAATCCAGATGCAGAAAAATTATTTAAGAAAGAATTACGCAAACAAATAAAACCTGTAGAAAAACTAGCCAAGAGTTTTATACCGGCTGAGGTGTTTCCGGGTTGGAGAAGTACCAAGCCTTATTATCCGCCTACATGGGGGTGGGCATTTGATACAACCCATAGAGGCCGCACCTTTGGCAAAACAAATCAATCCAGATGGCAATGGTCGCAACAAGAAGCTATAGCCGGTGTAAAAATAACAAGCGCACAAGTCAAAGTAGCAAGGCGTGGTTCAGGCGTTGAAACTACAGCTTTGGCCTTAGTTAATGCCTCAGTACCGGGAATTATTTTTGAATTAACAGGCGGTGGCACTGGGAGAAGTAGAGGCAAGACAAGGCGTGTAAGTCGCAACCCTAACGCTAGTGAGGGTTTTATACGCAAAGTATCTCAAGCGCATGGCGCAATTGGTGGAGATGGCAAGGGTAAAAGAGTTATCTATAGAGCTACTGCCGAAAAGGGCGCACAAGCTTTATCTGGGATACAAGCTGTAATTGACAAATACCTCAAACAAGTATTTGGGGGTGTGTAATGGCATTGAGTCAAAATGTTGTAATTAACTTTCTTACCAAGTTTGATAAGAAAGGTTTAGAGCGTGCAACAAAAGAATTAAAAGGTTTTGACAAAGTAGTTGCAACCGCTGGATTTAGATTAAAAGGTTTTGCTAAAGTAGGTGCAATAGGCGCGGCAGTCGGCCTAGTCGCATTAGCAAGAAGCTCTACAAAAGCAGCTTTAGCACAAGAAATGTTGGATAAATCTGTAGAGCAATCTCTCAGCTCAATCAATGACTTAGGCTCTGTAGCAGCTGTTAAGACTCTTATTACGGATCTACAAACTGCCACAAATATTACTGAGGATCAATTAACGCCGGCCTTAAATGGTTTAATCATATCAACCGGTAATTTAGGCAAAGCGCAAGATTTATTGAGCATTGCGATTGACACAAGTAAAGGCAGCGGAATTGATTTACTTACAGTCACAGATGCTTTAGGTAAAGCCAATAGAGGACAGTTTAAAGCGTTAGGTAATTTAGGTCTTGGCTTTAATGCGGTCACAGCCGAAGAAATGGGCTTGGCAGATATAACAGATTATTTAACCCTTAAATTTGGTGGATCTGCAAAGCGAGCTACAGAAACTTTTGGGTCAAAATTAGATGACTTAAAAATAAGTGCAGGTGAGGCACAAGAGAATTTAGGTCAAGGGTTTATTACAGCCGCAGAAATTATTATTGGTAGCAGTAATGCCACAGATGTCTTTGGTGCAAAGCTTGAACTATTAGGATTAAACGGCGGTTACATTGTAATTGCTTTAGCTGATAAAGTTAATAAAATACAAGACAATTTTAGTGGCTTAAGTAAATCAATTCAAAATGACCCTATCTTAAAATTCTTTTTTGGCTCTGCCAAATCTATCCCAGTATTGGGTGGCTGGATTGATGGTTTCAGAGGTTTAGCTGAGGATGGCAAGAGAATTTCAGAAAGCTCTAAAAAAACTGTTGAGCAAACAGAGGAACAAAAGGCCGCTGCCGCAAAATTAGCCGCCTTACAAGCTAAGTTTGATAAGTTTGCCGCTGCCGCTTTAGATAAACAAAAAAAACTTACAAAGGAAAAGGCTGCTCAAGCTGCACTGGACAAAAAAAAGGCAGAGCTTGAGTCTATGTTTGACCTTGAAAAGATCAACCTACAAGCTGCCTTGAGCCGTAAATTGTCAGGTGAGGATGAGCTGCGTGTAAAGATATTACAAAAATTAGCAGACGGCACAGCCAAAGCTATTGATGAGGGTTTGAGATATGCGGATGTATTAAAAGTTATTGAAGATGGCAAGATAACTACCGCAGAAATAGATATGCTTGCAAAAAAATGGGGCATTACTACAAAAGAGGTTGAGTTATACATACAAAAATTATTTGAGGCTAATGATGAATTAAGAAAGATGTTAGGACTATTAGATGAAATAAAGAAAAAACAAGTATCACAAGCAATACAACAAGTCCAAGGCACTACTCAAAAAATTGACACCTTTATTTACAACACCGCTTTGGAAAGTGTGCGTGGTCTAAACAATGATATCCAAGATTTTATGCAATCAAATAGGTTTGCACCGCCAACCCTTGATTCAGCCATGAGGGTTATCCCCCAAACTACCAGTAAAATAAATGATTTCCTTGCTCAATTTAATAGTGTGCCAAAAATGGCAGATGGTGGCATTGTAAATAGGCCGACAATGGCAATGATTGGTGAAGCCGGAGCTGAGGCTGTAATCCCACTTGATCGCATGGGTAGCATGGGTACAAAGGTTGTAGTAAATGTGCAAGGCTCTGTAATCTCTGAGGGTCAATTACAATCTGTAATCCAAGATGTTTTGTATAACTTAAACCGCACCGGTGCGGTTACCCAGTTAGCAAACCTAGGTAGATAATGCCGGCGGCAGTATTTAAGGCAGAGATAGATTTCAGCAACGGAGCTTCATTTGATCCGAGCCTTGTGCTGGATGATCCAAGTACACCTTTAGACACAGCTGTTTTGGGTACAGTTGCCGCAGATGTTGTAGATATAACAGCCTTTGTAACACAGTGCTACATAAGGCGTGCCTTTAATAGATCCTCTGACTCATTTATTGGTGGCAGTGCAAAAATAGTATTTGTAGATCAAACAGGTACATTTAATCCTGCTAATACATCCTCATCTCTGTATGGCAAAATTAAACCTATGCGTAAGATACGCATGACCGCATCTTTTAATAGTATAAATTACAGCCTTGGATCTTTTTATGTGCAAGAGTGGAATTACAAAAGCCCTACAGGATTTGACCCTGCCTATGTCACACTCAACTGTGTAGATGGTTTTCAGCTGCTAAACCTTACAACCCTAACTACTGTCAGCGGTGGTAGTGCTGGACAGACCACAGCGCAAAGGGTTACAAGTTTGCTTGATGCTGGAGATTGGCCGGGCGGTATGAGGGAAATATCTACAACATCTTCAACCACAGTTCAAGCCGACACTGGAGCTTCAAGGTCTTTACTTGCCTCTCTGCAAGAAATTGAGCAAACAGAAACCGGGGCTTTATATGTAGATCAAAGGGGCTTTGTTAAGTTTATGTCAAGGTCAGACATTATTACCGCCTCTGGATCTACACTTACAAAATTCTCAGATGTTGATGGATCAGGTGATATAACCTATCAAAATGTTGAGTTTGATATATCTGACTTTCAAATGATTAACAAGGTTACAGTTACGCCGGCTGGTTTGAGTAGTCAGACCGCAAGCGATTTGGCAAGCATTGATGATTATTTTCAGCATAGTAGGGTCAGATCAGGCGTTATGCAGACTGAGGCAGATGCTCTATCTCAAGCTCAAATGATTATTGCCTCACGCAAAGAGCAAGGTGTTGATATACAGCTTAATTCTTTGACTGTAGATGCCTTTGGTCAAGATGATCCGGCTAGGACTACGGCAGCTTTAGAGCTTGATATTTTTAACCCTATTGAGGTCACACAAACCTTACCTGCCGGCAATGTAGTCAGTGATAGCGTTATAGCCGGTGTACAATATCAAATTACACCTAATTCTTTTCTTGTAACATTTTCATGTGCGCAACCCTTTGCAGTGGGTTTTTTGCTAGACTCAGCCGTTGATGGTGTACTTGATGAAGATAGTTTGAGTTACTAGGAGATACATGGCAAAACAGACATTTACCACTGGCCAAGTTTTGCTTGCCAGTCAGCTCACATCCCTGCAACAGACAGCCATGAACGGGGGCGCATTTTCAGCTAAAACAAGTTCATATACCTTAGTGGCTGCGGATGCTGGTACTGCTATCAGCATGACCTCAACAAGTGCAACAACAATTACAGTCAATACCGGATTGTTTGCAGCCGGTGATACAGTCCTCATAACTAATTTAGGAAGCGGTGCATGTGTTATTACCGCTGGTACTGCCACAGTTAATACAGCTGGATCATTGTCTTTAACACAATATGAAGCTGGACTTTTACATTTTGTAAGTGCCAGTAGTGCGGTTTTTAATGACTATGTACAAGCTGCATCTAATCCACTAACTACAACAGGCGACATGATTTACTCATCAAGTGGATCAACACAAGCTAGATTAGGAATTGGCAGTACATCACAAGTGCTTACTGTATCTGGCGGTATTCCTGCGTGGGCTACACCTTCAAGCGGCAGTATGACTTTACTTTCAACAACAAACATAACAGCCAATAGTGAAATAACAGTATCTTCAATCAGTGGTAGTTATACAGGATTGATAATTCTTATTCAAAATTTCAAAAATAGCAGTTTTAATGCGGGAATTAGTTATCGTTTTAATGGTGATACAGGCAGCAATTATGCGTATAACATAAGAGGTGATGCTAGTGGTAACAATTCAGGTGTTTCTAAAATTGAGTTAGGTGGCGGTGTTGGATTATCAAACAGCGCAGATTACTCAACAATGGTAATAAACTTGCCATTTTATACTTCAACTGCTTCTTACAAGACAGGTATAGTTCATACAGCATGGCAACAAAATGATGGTTATTATTATGGTTTTTCAGGTGGTATTTCTTACAAATCTACAAGCGCAATATCATCTTTCACTTTAATAAATGGTTCTACTTGGGCTGCACAAGGAACAATAAAAGTATATGGAGTAAATTAAAATGGCTAAACCACAAATTACAATTCACAATATAGAAACTGATGAAATTATTACTAGAGAGATGAATAATTCTGAGTTTGCTCAATATCAAAAAGACCAAGAATCTGATTTAGCAAGACAAGCCGAAGCCGAAGCAAAGGCGCAAGCCAAAGCAACAGCCGAAGGTAAGTTAGCCGCACTTGGTTTAACTACTGATGATTTAAGGGCTTTAGGTTTATAGCACAATATTGAGGAAGTGTGTAATGGATGGCAAGAATTATTGAGCTAACAAGTCCTAATGGATGGCCGGCTAGTGAAGACCGCAAAGCTATAGGCATACAATCTTTTGCTATACCCGGCACATCTCTTAAGATTGCATGTGCCAAAGATGTAGCACCAATACTTGTTGCCTTTTGTAAAGAGTTTCATGAGCTTGTAGAGCCTATTGATCAAGGTCAATTAGATGACTGGGGTTATGCTTTTAGGATGACTAGGGGATCAGACAAAGTTTTAAGCAATCACTCATCCGGTACAGCTGTAGATTTGAACGCTACAAAACACCCTTTAGGTAAATCAAATACATTTACAAAAGAGCAAAGCAATACTATACAATTGCTTTTAGTTAAGTATGGCTTGGCTTGGGGCGGCAACTACAAAAAGCGTAAGGATGAAATGCACTTTGAAATAGCCATGAATAAAAATCAAGTGCAAAATAAAATCAAACAGTTAGGAATAAAATGAAACTAAGCGCAAAACAAAAGGCAATTGTTAAATCTTATGCACGCAGCGTAGCCGCTGCCACTGTCACTACAGCTTTGGCTTTAGTAGCTGACATACGCCCTGAGCTATCTATCCTTGCAGGTGCGTTAGTCGCTCCTTTAATTAGATACTTTGATGGCACAGATAAGGCCTTTGGCCGTAATAGCTAATGAGTGCCAATGACATGGCCGCTCTTGCAGTAGCTCTTTTAACAATTGTTGCCTCTGTTTTTGCAGGTATTAGATGGATAGTCAAACACTATTTGTCAGAGCTTAAAGATGACCACAATGGTGGGCATAATTTAGAGGGCAGAGTCAGGCGCATAGAAAATAAGCTAGACACGCTTTATGAAATACTCATAACTAAAAACTAACCTGCATACCCTTCTCCTATGAGAAGCTGCGTGATAGCGCCAACTAGAGGCAGACCTGAAAACATGGCCAGACTAGCTGCATCCTTTGTTGGCACAAACGCATCTGTAGATCTATATGCTGTAATAGATAATGATGATCCAAAATGGGATCAGTATGCAAAAAATGAAGACTATAAATGCTTGCCTTCGGACAATAAGACAGGCGGTTGCGCGAAAGCTCTTAATGATGCTGCGGTGCATCTACTTGATTACAGTCGCTTCCCTCTTTATGATCTGTACATTTTTATGGGTGATGATCACCTGCCTAGATCGCTGGATTGGGACAAGGCTTTTGAAAAAGCGTTATTAGGTAAGACCGGCATTGCCTATGGTGATGATCTTTTGCAAGGACAAAACCTGCCTACAGCTTTTGCAATGACCAGAGATATTGTTGATCAGCTAAGAGGTATTACTTTTCCCGGTTGCATACATTTGTATTTTGATAACTTTGTAAAACAATTAGCAATAGATCTTGGCTGTCTTGTTTATCTACCAGATGTGATCATTGAACACCTGCACCCGGCAGCTGGTAAAGCTGAGATGGATGAAGGTTATGCAAGAGTTAATCAAGTTAAATGGTATGAAGAAGATTTACTAACCTTGCAAACTTACCTAAGATCTAAAGAGTATGCAGATCTTGTACATGCACTTAAATGAAAGTCCTTATCACCGGCTCACATGGCTTTGTAGGCAGAGCCTTTAGGCGTGCCTTACCTTATGCACAATTGACTTTAGTTGATCTAAAAAATGGTACAGACTGCCGGGACTTTTTTAAGTTAGAAACAAAAAAATATGATCTTGTAATACACCTTGCA
>Ga0209598_10002507_pt1 | contig 14340 bp, 18 predicted proteins | sample M_140807_EF_Meta_FD_187317 | JGI IMG/M metagenome (GOLD analysis project Ga0209598, IMG submission 187317) | Freshwater microbial communities from Lake Montjoie, Canada to study carbon cycling - M_140807_EF_MetaG (SPAdes) (version 2) | ecosystem: Environmental > Aquatic > Freshwater > Lake... | reverse complement strand
ACGTTCAACGTCCGACAATCCAGCAGGTCGGCGCGACCAACCTACTAGTGGCGGATCTCGCGGTCAGCACTTACTACACACAACAGACAATCTAAGGAGCAATCATGGCAACAACTATCGTCACCGGTCGCGACATAACCTTCACCTTGAATTCAGTGAATTATGACGCGCAAACAACTGCGGTCACTCTGGTCAATGCGCCAGTGATCACCACTTATCAGACACTTGATGGCAAGGCATACAAGCACATTGATGATCAGTGGACTCTTAACATTTCACTTCTTGCGGATTGGGGCGCAACCTCATCACTTTTCGAAGCGATGTGGACTGCATTCACTTCATCTCCAAATACTGCACTTGCATTCACACTTGTATCAGCAACTGGCGCATCATTTGCCGGCAACGTCTTTCCAGTGGCTCCAACTGCTGGCGGCGCTGCTCCAGATGCTCAGACTGATACCTGGGCGATGCTCTGCTCAACAACACCAGTTCTCACAATTACCTGATCCAACCAATAGAAACGGGAGCACCAAATGAGACTACCAATCACCATCGAATACACGTCCGGCGAATTCGGCACATACACCGCACAACCGCCAGAGTGGGCGAAATGGGAACAAAAGACTGGCAGCACAATCTCGCAAGCGCAGGAGAAGATTGGAATCTCTGATCTTCTCTTCCTTGCGTGGAATGCGATGAAACGTGAAGCCGGTGGCAAACCAATCAAGAGCTATGAGATTTGGTGTGAAACAGTGGCCGATGTGACAGTCGGTGACGTTCTCCCAAAAGTTACGCCGCCGGAAGCGTAAATCGCATACTCGTCGAGTTAGCAATAGCGACGGGAATTCCGATGAGCGAATGGACGACGGCGGAGCAGATCTACACGGCTTTCGAGATACTGGAGAAACAGAATGAGCGACAACGTTGAAATTGCTTACAATAAGCAAGATCTTCGCGCCATTACTTCGGCTTTCAAGGCTATGGATTCAGAGGCGACTGATGCAGCTAAAAGAGAATCATCGGCACTGGCAGAATTTGCTCAAGGCAAGATTCAACAGAAAGCCGTCTCCAGAGGTAAAGCAGCCGACAGGATTGCCAGTGGCTCCCGTGTATCTAAGTCGTCCAAGATTGGCGAATTGTCTTTTGGTTTCGTAAGTCAAAAGTTTTCTGGCGGAGCAACAACAAAGGATCTATGGGGCGGTACGGAGTTCGGATCAAATAAATTCAAGCAGTTTCCCATCTGGTCAGGCACAACCGGACGCGGCTCAACTGGTTGGTTTATTTATCCGACACTTCGCGCAATCCAGCCGGAGATCATTGACAAGTGGGAAAATGCTTTCGACCGAATCTTGAAGGAGTGGTAAATGGCCGGACAATCGCGCACACTCAAACTCTCGATTCTTGCTGATGTAGATCAGCTCAAGAAATCACTGGCTCAAGCCAATGGAGACGTTGATGATTCTTCTTCAAAGATGGGCGAATTTAGCAAAAAAGCAGGATTGGCTTTCGCGGCTGCTGGCGCTGCTGCTGCTGCTTATGCAATCAAAATCGGAGTCGATGGTGTCAAAGCGGCGATTGAAGATGAAGCAGCGCAGGTCAAATTAGCCAATGCTCTTAAATCTGCAACAGGTGCAACAGAGGCACAAATAGCAGCAACAGAAGATCAGATTCTCAAGATGTCTTTGGCGACAGGTGTCAGCGATTCAAAGCTTCGTCCGGCCTTGCAGCGCATCGCGCTTTCGACTAATGATTTGAGCAAGGCGCAAGATCTTCTTTCGGTTGCACTCGATGTATCTACATCAACAGGCAAGCCATTAGAAGCTGTGGCAAATGCAATTGGTAAAGCCTACGATGGCAACACAGCAGCTCTTGGAAAACTAGGCATTGGATTATCTTCTGCCGAATTAAAAACAATGTCATTCACTGACGTTCAGACAAAACTCACGGATTTATTTGGTGGCGCAGCTGCGGCTAATGCCGAAACCTATCAAGGCCGCTTGGATCGATTGAAAGTCACTTTTGATGAAGCAAAGGAAACTATCGGATATAAATTGTTGCCAGTCATTCAGAAATTGGTTGATTTTGTAGTCAGTGAAGTCGTTCCGGCTCTTGGCAAATTTGCTGATTTCTTTAAGCCAATCACAGACGCAATCGATAAAAACAAAGAAACTTTTGCAACGTTCATTGAATTCATTCAGAAGTACGTCGTACCGGTTTTGGTCACAGTATTAGGCGGAGCGTTCAAGGTTGTTGGCGAAATCGCTGGCGGAATCATCAACGTCATCGGAGCGGTTATCTCTGGCTTGAACGCATTGATTTCTGGAGCCGTCGCTGGAATCAATGCACTCATTCGTGTCTATAACTCAATTCCATTCTTGCCTAACGTTTCACAGATTTCAGCGCCATCAATTAGCGTTCCAACCGTTAGCATTCCAAAAAGTCCTTCTGCAACCGTGACAGTGCCAACGATTACAGTGCCGACAGTTTCAGCATCAGGCGGAACAGGATCTACCACAACATCGTCAGCTGGCGTGACTTCTGCCGTTTCAGGAGCTTCTAGCGTAGGTGGAGGATTTACCGATTCACAAAATGCGGCTCGACTAGCTGCTATGGGCGGCGGTGGCTTTACCGACTCACAGAATGCCGCGCGAATCAGCATCACAGTCAATGGGGCAATCGATGCCGAAGGTACGGCTCGAACAATCGTGAACACACTTAATGATTCTTACTATCGCGGCACAGGTGGCGGCGGTAATCTGGTCGCTCTCTAATGACTAATTGGAGTCCAGTCTGGCGCATAACTATTGATGGCGTCGTTGTTACAAATACAGTCTTAGCCAATCTTTCAATTTCATCAGGGCGCACAAATATCTACACACAGGCTCAAGCCGGCTATTGCACAGTCAATCTGATTAATCTTGACCAGGGAGCCATTCCGGCCAAGATCAATGATGCGCTCACAATTGAGGTCAAAAATACGGCTGGGACATACGTGGCAATCTTCGGTGGTTCAGTCGTTGATGTCACAGTGGCCGTCTCACAGGTCGGCTCAGTCTCAATTACACAAGAGGTCACAATCACGGCTTTAGGAGCCTTAGCACGGCTTCAAAAGGCACTTACAAACGGCGTTCTGACTCAGGATTACGACGGCAATCAGATCTATTCAATCCTTGAGGATTTACTGGTTAATAATTGGTCAGAGGTTCCGGCTGCTCTTACGTGGGCTACATACATACCGGCGACCGAAACATGGGCTGGGGCACAAAATACAGGGCTGGGTGAGATTGATACTCCAGGCGATTATCTTCTTGCCAATCGTGGATCTAGTAAGACAGTCACCTGGGACTTGGTTGCTGCTCTTGCCACTTCTGGACTTGGCTATATCTACGAAAATGCTCAAGGGCAGATTTGCTATGCCGACTCGACGCATCGATCTCAGTATTTAGCAGCTAACGGATACACAGAACTTTCGGCCAATGATGCTTTAGGACGTGGAATTAAGATTCAAACTAAGGCCGGCGATATTAGAAACGACATCAACCTGGTCTATTCAGCCGGCAACGTTTCAGTTACCGACGCGGATTCGATTGCTACATACGGCGACCTCGCTCAGCAGATTACGACATCAATCAAGAACTCTGGCGATGCAACGACTCAAGCCAATTTCTATCTGACACTCAGATCAACGCCTCAGCCATTCTTGGAATCAATCACTTTTGCACTGACAAATCCAGAGTTAGACGATGCAGACAGAAACGCTCTTATCAACGTGTTTATGGGTCAGCCGGTGTCACTGGCAAATCTGCCGGCCAATATGCAATCCGGAAACTTTTTGGGCTTCGTCGAGGGCTGGCGATTCCAGGCCTCCTACAATGAACTTTCGGTCACTCTTATCATGTCTCCACTGCCATTCTCACTTCAGGCGATGGCGTGGCAAGATGTAAGTGTCGCCGAATTATTCAACACACTATCTGGCACACTTGACTACGCACACGCGTTAGTCGTGAATTAAGGAGAAACGATGGCAAATCCAACAACTAACTTCGGCTGGGTGATGCCGACCAGTACTTCTCTGGTCACGAATCTTCCGGCTGATTTCAATACATTCGGCCAGGGCGTTGATACGTCAATGGCGCAGCTGAAAGGCGGAACAACTGGTCAGATTTTGTCCAAGACAAGCGCGACAGATATGGCGTTCACATGGATTACTCCGAATCCAGGAGATATTACTGCCGTCACTGCTGGCACTGGTATTTCCGGCGGTGGTACTTCCGGAGATGTAACAATCACAAATTCTATGGCTACAACTATTACAACTAAAGGCGATCTTGTCCCTGGTACTGGATCAGCTACTTTTGCACGTTTAGCAGTCGGCAACAACGGCGAGACACTTGTAGCAGATAGTTCCACTGCAACAGGCTTGCGCTACCAATCCAATTGGGCTGCTGGAAAAAATAAGTTTATCAATGGAGATTTTGGCGTTAATCAAAGAAACTTCTCTAGCACAACAACAGACGGCGATTATACATTTGACCGTTGGAAGTGTGCTTTAGCAGCAGGAACAGTTACTTGGTCTGCTCAAACATTTACACCAGGAACTGCACCAGTAGCAGGATACGAAGGCAAAAATTTTATTCGTTCAGTAGTTTCAGGACAAACTACTTCTGGTCAATTTGCTTTTATTTCACAAAGAATTGAAGATGTCCGTACTTTCGCTGGTCAAACAGTTACAGTTTCGTTTTGGGCTAAGGCTGCAAGTGGAACACCAGGAATAGGTGTTACTTATTCACAAAACTTTGGTTCAGGTGGAAGTCCAAGTGCGACAGTAGAAACATCTCCAGGAATTATCAGCGCAATCACAACATCTTGGGCAAGATATTCACTGACTTTTGCTATGCCATCTATTAGCGGCAAAACAATCGGAACAACGGCTAACACAAGTTATGTAGGCATTTGGTTATCAACCTCAGCGGGTTCAACTTATGCAAGTTTAATGGGAGCAATTGGATTGCAGAATAATACAATTGATATTTGGGGCGTACAGATTGAAGCCGCAAATACTGCTACGGCTTTCCAAACTGCAACGGGAACAATCCAAGGAGAATTAGCCGCTTGCCAGCGTTATTATGTGCGTTTCAACTCTGGAAATGCTTATGGCAATTTAGCGAATAGTGGTTATACGGCAACAACTACACAAGTTAATTCTTTTGTTCAATTCCCAGTAACAATGAGAACAATTCCAACCTCAATAGATAGTAGTGGCGTTGGTTGGATAGATAGTGCTTCTGCAACTGGTACTGCTTCAAGTCCGTCTAGTGCTGCAAGCGGAACAAATTATGCAAATCTAGCGTGGACAACAACAGGCGCGACTGCTAATCGTTATTGCTGGTTTAGAGATAGTGCTGGTACTGGTGCAGGTTACCTCGGATTTAGTGCGGAGTTATAAAATGAAAACTTATACAAATGAAATGACAGGCGTTGAGTGGGTCGAGATTGAGGTAGCCGAAGGACAATTCACGGCTATGACAAAGGAGGCTTACGAAGCGCAGCAAGCGGAACAATCCACACCGATAGTTACGAGCGATGAGTAATTATCCAGACGGCTCAGCTGCTCGGATCATTGAAGTCGCACTTGCAGAAATCGGAACAGTCGAGACTGGCGAGAACCTGACAAAATACGGCAAATTTACAAAAGCCGATGGATTGCCGTGGTGCGGTTCATTCTGCAATTGGGTATTTGACCAAGCAAAAGTCAAGATTCCTTCAATGGTTGGCACTGCTGCTGGCGCACACAAAATGAAAGAATTGGGACGCTGGATTGACGATAAGCCACAACTGGGAGATCTATGCTTCATGGACTTTCCACATGATGGCGTGGATCGCATCAGCCACATCGGAATTGTGGTCAAGGTTGGAATGTCAAGCGTTCTCTGCGTTGAGGGCAACACATCAGGCGATGGAGATCAACGCAACGGCGGAATGGTGATGCTTAAGCAACGCTTCATCGGGAAAGAAATTGTCGGTTTCGCTCGCGCTCGCTTGGTTGCCTATGATGGAGAATGGCCTCTGGTCGAGCCAATCCAAAAGGTGAAGCCAAAGGAGAAAAAGAAATGAAAGATCTCAAGGCTATGGGCGCTTCGTGGGGACGAAGTTTCCTGAGTAGTTGCATCGCCGTTTATTTGGCCGGTGTAACAGATCCAAAAGCAATCATCGGGGCAGGTGTTGCTTCAATTCTGCCAGTGATTCTTCGCTGGTTAAATCCTAACGACGCACAATTCGGTAAGACGAAGTGAGTGTCGGCGAATGGACGGCGGTGGGTGGGCTTGTCCTTGCGGTGCTCACTGCCATCTATTCGTCAATGAGATTCATGGTGAAGTCAATCATGCGGGAATTTCAACCGAATGGTGGGAACAGTCTCAAGGATCAGGTCAATCGGATTGAAATTAGATTGGATCAATTGATGCTGGAGATTGCTCTTAAGAAATAGACACGCCGAGGCGAATCTTGCCAATGTCGGTTGTTGATGTCATTCTTTATTTGGGAGCAACGACAAGGCTCCCACGGGAGCAAAAATGACAACAAGTGAAATCGGCTTATTCTTTCTCATGGCGCTTGCCTGTATTCTCTGGGCGATTGTGAGTTATTCAATGGGCTACAAAGAAGGCCACAAAGAAGGCTATCAACGAGGCCGAGCAGTGACTCGCCACATCTCACAAAAGGCGGCCATCAAATGAGTTTCTTAGATAACTACGAAGATGTAGCTGCACGCATTCAGCGATTCTGGGCGACTTATCCAGACGGCAAAATCCACACGTCAATCATGGACGTCAATCTTGAGAAGGGCTACGTCTTAGTCGAATGCCGTATTTATCGAAACTACGAAGATCAAGAGCCGGCTGGCATTGATTATGCATTCGGCAACGTAAACACCTACAACGTTCAGATGAAAAAATGGTTCATCGAGGACACATGCACGTCGGCGATTGGCCGTTGCGCTGGCCTAGTCTTAGGCACTGACAAAAGGCCAACAGTTCAGAACATGCAACAGGTCGAGAGAATCGATCCAAAGATTGTTCAAGATTCTGCCGTTGCCTATGACTACTGGAGCACTAAATTTGAAGAGGTGCCATCGTTTAAGACACGCGAAGAGGCAGAACAGGCCGGCATTCCTACGCTTGGAACGGCCATTGACACCATTAAAGAGACACTAGGCGGCGTTCAAGTAGCAGCTGCTCCGATGTGCGCTCATGGTCACATGATCTGGAAAGAAGGCGTCTCAGCCAAAAATAACAAGGGCTGGGGCGGTTACATGTGTGTCGAAAAGGTTAAGGCCAAGCAGTGTCCTCCGGCTTGGTACATGCTTGGATCTGATGGACAGTGGAGGCCACAAGTATGAGCCGCGTGACTGAAATGATTGATGTGGACACGATGATTGGTCGGACTCTCATTGATGGCAAAATAGTCGCAGAGTTTAAGTGTGAGCGATGCGACCATTGTGAGCGAATAGAAATCTTAGATCGTGCAGGTTATCTGCGAAATGTAGGAGGAGAGCCGGTGTTGTGGTTCTGTAGCAAATGCAGAAAATGACAGTAACGGAGGCCGATGAGTGGGCTATTCATCGACGTGCCAGTGATGTCATATTTGCACAATCTGGCTCACTTGGTCACGGCATTCAATACAACTCAAAATTAAACAATCATGAAAGATGCGTTGAATATGCCGAATCACTAGCTGCTGAGATGGTGGTAGCCAGATACTTTGGACTTGATTACGACATCAGCGACAACAAGGGCAAGAGACGGGCAGATGTCGGTCAAGGTTTAGAAGTGCGCTGGACTACTTACACCGGAGGCAATCTGATTGTCTATCCGTACGATCGTGATGATGATGTGGCCATTCTGGTCGTTGGCAAGTCGCCGGTCTATTACATCGTCGGCTGGCTTCCAGTGGCATTTGCCAAGCGCAAGAGGTTCAAGAATCCACGTCAAGATTCGTGGTGGGTAGATCAGGGCAACCTCAATCCAATCGAGAATCTAGCCAGGAGCGAATATGCCACTGTTGCGATTTGATTGCTCAATTTGCAAGAAACTCTACGGAGATGGGCGTCGGGAACACCTCATCACAAAAGGCGCTGAATTGACTGAGCACGAATGGTTCGCTCAATGCTCAGGTTGTGGGGCGTTCTCGGTCAAACTGGTCGATGATTCTCTGGTGGCTGGCCTTGAATAGTTATCCACAGACTTATCCACAGAAGCCTGTGGAGGAAGCGACACTCCGACCTCAATCCTTGACAGATTGTCAGGATCCATCGCTATACTTGAAAGATAATATCTTGAAAATAAAGATAAATAAAAAGAAAATAAATATAAAGATTAAAAATAATAAAAACTTATTAGCCATACCTATGTCAATTCTGATCTTGACGATATCCACAACAACAGAAGCAAAAGCAGTGTCACAGACTGATTTGCTGAAACTCTATGCACACTCTCGATTGGTATCGATGGAGCAGTTCAGCTGCTTGAATTCATTGATCCAAAAAGAAAGTTCGTGGAGAGTGGAGGCTCGTAACAAGTCACACTGGGGACTAGGCCAGATGAAAAATCCTAAGTATGGACGACTCGATGGATTCAGTCAGATTGACTGGACTATCAGATACATCACGAAACGTTATGGTTCTATGTGCAACGCATGGAGATTCTTCAAAGCCAATGGCTATCACTGATGAGTGCTAAGTCAGCAAGAGCCAATGGAGGCACAAGAGCCTGGTCAAAGATACGTGAACGCATACTCATTCGAGATTCCTATTTCTGCCAGTACTGTGGCAACGATGCCACTACTGTGGATCACGTGATTCCCATCAGCAAGGGCGGCACTGATGAGCCTGATAACCTCTTAGCAGCGTGTACGCGATGCAATTATTCGAAAGGCAACAGAACAGGCGTGTTTTTTGGACAAGCAAGGACACCTCTGACTCTTCCTTTTCCGTTTTCACCGACACAAGAGAGCACAAGCCATGATTAAGGCTGAACAGGGTCAAAAACGGGCGTTGCAGGTCGTTACAGGCTCGAACAGGGACGAACAGGGAATTGATACCCAACCTAGCCGTCTAATTGGCTCAGGAACGCCTAGAATCCACTCTAGGCTTAATGATTTGCCCTCAAAAGGTTTGGAAATCATAGATTTTGCAGCTTCTATTGGTATCGAATTGATGCCGTGGCAGAAGTTCGTGTTCGAACACGCGCTCAAAATTAAGCCGGACGGCCGGTGGCATGCGCCTCTGGTCGTGGTCGTTGCAGCTAGGCAGAATGGCAAATCTACGATTATGGAGATGTCAATTCTGGCTCGCCTTTTCCTGTGGCAAGAATCCTTGCAGCTTGGTTCAGCTCACGTACTCACTACATCGCTGGAGACTTTCCGGCACGTGGTCAGCATCATTGAAAGCAATCCAGCACTAGCTAAGCAAGTCAAAAAAATCCGATGGGCGCATGGATCCGAGGAAATCGAATTGATGTCCGGCGCTCGTTACGTCGTAAAGGCGGCCAACGCTGCGGCTCGTGGATTTGCTAAGCCGGAGACTGTGTACATGGACGAGACGCGTCAATTGAAAGACACCGAAGCCTGGTCAGCCATGAGATACACAATGATGGCCGCTAAAAATCCTCAACTCTGGACGTTCTCAAATGCCGGAGATCAGCATTCCTTGATTCTCAATCAATTGCGCGAAAGAGGCATGGCCTCAGCTGCTGGCGGAAACGATGACATCGCCTATTTCGAATGGTCAGCATTCTCGGACAAAATCGAAGATGAAAAGAATTGGGTCGCCAGCAATCCGGCTCTGGGTCACACAATCCACGAAGATAATATCCGAGCAGTTCTCAATGATCCGCCAGATGTCGTCCAGACGGAGGTGCTCTGCCGTTGGGTCAATACAATCTCCGGAGCAATTCCTGTGAAGGAATGGGAAGAGTGTGGATCCGATGAAGTGCAGCTTGATGTCGAGAAACTGACGTGGTTTGGCTTAGATCTATCGCCAGATCGTAGAGATGGGGCATTGGTCGCGGCTCAAAAGAATGCCGACGACACTTTCAACATTAAGCTTCTGCACACTTGGCACAATCCAATCTCGTTGGACGATAAAGCCATCGCGAACGACGTCGCGCCTTATGCCAGAAAATATCCGGTGGAATATGTAGCTTTCAGTAAGCGAACAAGCTCTGCCGTAGCTGCGCGATTACAACCGGCCGGCATTCCCATCATCAGCATCGATGGAGCACTCTATGGCCAGAGCTGCGATGAATTGCTGGGTGCGATTACTTCAAAAAGATTGATCCACGGGAAACAGGCAGAATTATCCAAGCAAATATTATCGGCCGTCAGATTACCAATGGGCGATGGCGGCTGGATTATCGGTCGGCGCGCCTCAAGCGTTGCAGTCTGCGCAGCTGTGGCTTCGGCTCTGGCGACACATTTTGCGACACGCCCAGAGATGGAGATTGATATTCTGGTCGGGTAGATGTATAGCAAACCTTTAGACTTCACGCATGGGTCTATTTTCTCGCAACGTCACAACATCGGCTCCGTCACCGACGTATGACGTCCAGGCATCTCTTGCGCCTACAAATACAACGGACTCAATTTACAATTTCTACGGAATCACTGGCATCACTGCATCACGTGCAGAATTTATGTCAGTGCCAACGTGTGCTCGCGCACGTAACATCATTACTTCAAGCGTCGCATCGATTCCATTAAAGGTTCGCGTCAAAGCTGATGGATCAGAAGTCGAGACGCCGCCAAAGTGCATCAATCAACCAGATCCACGTGTTCCAGGATCTAGCACGTATGCCTGGCTCTGCGAAGATTTGCTCCTGTTCGGTTATGGGTATCTCAGGATTACCGAGATTTATGCCGATACATATCGCATTCGTGCAGCTGAAAGAATTTCGCCAACTCGCGTTGGAATTATTACAAACGCACGTGGAACAGAGATTGAGTATTACACAGTGGACAACATTCCGGTTCCAGATTCTGGCGTCGGTGCTCTTGCAGTCTTTTACGGAAACGATGAAGGAATTTTAAATCGCGCTGGACGTACAATAAAAGCCGGTGCAGAATTAGAACGTGCGGCTGTTATGTATGCACGTGAGCCAGTTCCAACGATGGTTCTGAAATCTAATGGCACTGCACTTCCAGCAGATCGCATCGCGAAGCTTCTTGAGTCTTGGGGCAGTGCTCGACGCAATCGTTCAACTGCATTCTTAAATGCTGATGTCGAATTACAAGCTCTAGGATTTGATCCAGAGAAACTTCAATTGAATCAAGCCAGATCATACGTTGCGACTGAATTGGCGCGTGCGTGTGGCATTCCGGCTTATTACGTCGATGCAGAAACTGGCTCTAGCATGACCTATTCCAACGCTGCTCTTTCGCGTCAATCTCTTGTTGATTTCTCATTGAGAAACGTAATGACCAGCATTGAAGAGCGTCTTTCAATGACTGGAATGCCAAATGATTTCGTTCCGGCATCGCAGGAAGTTAAATTTGATCTTGATGATTATTTGCGTGGATCTGCTAAAGAACGCGCAGAAGTTTACAAAATGCTTTATGACATAGGTGCAATCACAACAGACGAAATCCGAAGAGAAGAGGACATGATCTCATGAAAGAAACAAAGCCAACTCCGATGAATCTGGACTTTTCAATCAAAGTCACGGCAACGGATTTTCCAAAGCGAGAAATCTCTGGACGTATCGTCACCTGGAATGAAACTGGATCTACATCAGCCGGAGCGACATCATTCAAGCCAGGTTCAATTACTTTCGGCAACACAACAAAATTGCTCTTGGAACATCGCCGTGAAGCGCCAATCGGATTCTTGAAATCCTACAAAGTCACCGACGAAGGCATTGATGCAACATTTGCTATTGGAAATACAACCGCCGGAAATGATTCTTTAGTAGAGGCATCGTCTGGATTGCGTGACGGATTCTCAGTGGGAGTTCTTGCCGAAAGATACAAGAATGTCGATGGCGTTCTAGTTATCAGCGCAAGTGCTCTCAAGGAAGTCTCACTGGTCACAGATCCGGCCATAGCATCAGCAAAAGTCGCCGTAGCAGCTAGTGAACAAGAAGATTCTGAATCAGAGCCACAAGCCGAAGAGTCAGAAACAAACACACCAACACCAACACAAGGAGAAAACGAAATGGAATCAACTCCAGCCGTTCCCGAAGCAGCAGCCGAAGCGGTTGAGGCTTCCAAAGTCGTAACTGCAACAGAGACAACTCGTCCGTTGTATTTCACAAAGCCACGTTCACCAATTGCAACTCCAGGGGCATACCTAGAGCACACAATCAAGGCGAAAATGGGAAATGAAGATTCTCGTCAGTACGTAATGGCTGCCGATGATTCATTCACAACAAATCCAGCATTCTCACCAGTTTCATATATTCGCGACGTTGCAACAAACACAACAATGGTTCGTCCAACTGTGGACGCTTGTGGTGGTACACGTCCACTTAATTCATACGGAATGACAGTTTCGATTCCTAAGATCACTGCCAACTCAACAGTGGCAACAGTGGCAGAAGGTGGAGATCCAACTGGAACAACTCAAATCACTTCTGCTTACGTCAATGCGACAGTAATCAAGAAGGCAGGATTCCAACGCTACTCAGTAGAATTGCTAGATCGCTCAGATCCATCATTCTATGAAATCATGCTTCAGAATCTTCGTGATGGGTACGCTCAAGCCGTTGATGAGTATGTAATCGCCCAAATTGTTGCCGGTGGAACACAAGCTGCAACAACAGCTGCATCATCAGCCGGAATCATCTCATTCGTATCAACAGAAGCGGCTGCTGCATACAATGCAACAAAGCGCACTGCAACTGCATACGTTGCTGGAACATCACAATGGTCACTCTTGATGGGTGCAACTGATTCAACTGGCCGTCCAATTTACAATGCTCAGCCATTGACACAAAATGCGGGTGGTACTGCTAATCCAACATCAATTCGTGGAAACGTCTTGGGCTTGGATCTTTATGTAGATGCAAACATGGTTTCAACAACTATCGACGAATCAGCGTTCATTATTGAGCCACGTTCAATCGAAATTTTTGAATCTCCTGCACTTACACTTTCCGCCAACGTTCCAACATCTGGCGAAATTGAATTGATGCTCTATGGATATGTCGCAGCAGGTGTGACATTTGCCGGCGGTCTCCGTCGTTTCAACCTAACCTGATCAAACTAATCATGGGCTAGGTGCGCTCCCGTATCTAGCCCAGCCGAATACGAAGGGACGATGAAATGCCATCAATCATTACTGCATCGCAACTGCGAACAGTCTTGGGCGTTTCGTCGTCCCTGTATTCAGATGCCTACCTTGACGGAATCATTGATTCTGCTGAACAAGTAATTTTGCCGATGCTGACTGCTAATCAAGCTGCAATCGCCGGCGTTTATCTTCAAAACAATATTGCTTATTACGTAACGCAACGTCCCAACACTTTTGTGGAAGGTCAAACCGTCGTGGTCACTGGTTGCGTTCCATCAACTTTTAACGGAACAGTCACAGTCACATCAAATTACTGGGAAACGTTTCCATTCATTCCAGTGTTCAATCTTTACTCTGGCGCTATTTATGTTTTCACAGCTGCTAAGACAAACGCGAACATTTCCTTCCGCGAAGTCATACCAGCTGGCGTTGCCTACTTATCCGGAGCCAATGCCGCCACACTTTACGCATCAACTCCGGCAGTTGAACAAGCCGTGACGATTGTAAGTGTGGAGATTTTCCAGTCAGTGGTCGCTCCAGGTGGCCAAATAGAAGGCGTCGATTTTACGCCATCGCCTTACAGAATGGGACGATCACTAATGAACAGAGTCGTTGGCCTGCTTTCGCCATACCTTGACACTTCGACGATGGCCATCTAATGCCTACACCAACATCAATCGCAACCAACGTCAGAGGCACTCTTGCGACTGCACTCTCTGGCGTCGTTGCATCAGTTTATTCATCACCTCCAGAAGCAGTGATTCCTCCGGCTTGCGTAATCGTTCCAGATTCGCCTTATTTAGAGACGACGACAATCGGCAAATCTGCGGTGCGCGTGAAAATCAACTTTGTGGTCACTGCGGCCGTTGCATACAACAACACGGCCGGAGCACTGGACAATCTTGAGCAGCTTATTATCAGCATCATCGCAGCGATGCCAGCAGGATATGAAGTCGGAGACGTTCAACGTCCGACAATCCAGCAGGTCGGCGCGACCAACCTACTAGTGGCGGATCTCGCGGTCAGCACTTACTACACACAACAGACAATCTAAGGAG
>Ga0209598_10002505_pt1 | contig 14340 bp, 13 predicted proteins | sample M_140807_EF_Meta_FD_187317 | JGI IMG/M metagenome (GOLD analysis project Ga0209598, IMG submission 187317) | Freshwater microbial communities from Lake Montjoie, Canada to study carbon cycling - M_140807_EF_MetaG (SPAdes) (version 2) | ecosystem: Environmental > Aquatic > Freshwater > Lake... | reverse complement strand
TGATGCCGAGCTTGCGCGCTTCTTGCGGGTTACGGATATGGACCGCTTGCCCATTGAAAAAAACCCGCCCCTCATCGGGCTTGACCGCGCCGTAGATGATTTTCATCAGCGTGGATTTGCCCGCGCCGTTTTCGCCCAGCACGGCATGGGCCTGCCCGGGCAGTACGGTCAGCGACACATCTTGGTTGGCCACCACGCTCGGGTAGCGTTTGGTGATGCCTTGCAAAGACAAAAGGGGTGTGGTCATGTCAGGGGAAAATGGGAATCAAGTTGATTCAATGGTTTCGCTTGCAAAGTCCGTGCCCCAACAACAAGCACGTGTTTGCAAGTGACGATATTGCCGCTCAATGTACCACTGCAAAGACCCTGTCCTTACCCGTGTTTATCCCCGTCCGACCCATGCGCAACTTCCCCTACCTGACAGAACGTCAAGGCGGGCGCGGCGCTCACGTAGATCGCTCTAACAGGCTGATGACTTCAAGCCTTCGACATCGCAGTCAGAATGTCCTGAACTGAGGCAGGACGCACCAAGCGAGCAAGCTCCTGACCGTCTCTCAAAAAAATCAGTGTGGGCCACAGCGTCACCCGAAAAGATCGCCCTAATGCACGACCACTGCCGTCTTCAATTTTAAGATGTTGCCATTGCGGGAACGGCGCCAAGGCTTGGGCCACCAGCGTTTGGGCAGCCCGGCAATGACCACACCAGTCGGTACCGAATTCCAAGAGGGTCCATCCTGGCAAGGCGTTGACAGTGGCGCGTTCGGGCGCTTCGGGTTCACTCAGATAAGGCGGCGGCATGAGGCGGCTATGGGATATAAAAAAGTGAATGATATTTCACCTTCTGACGCGGCCTTTGGGCACCGAGAACTTCAGGCAAGGCAGGCCACAAAGTTTGGCCACGTCGAACCAAAACGGTGCCAGACCTTGATGGCTCAGACTTTGACACTCATCAAAGCAGCCTCTCAATAGTCCAAACCGCCCCCACAAGCATCGCCACAGCCAAGCAAAGATGTCGAAATTTTGTCTGATTTTGGGGATTCAATCGCATCACCAGCAACCACCACAGCGCGGCCCCAGCCAGTGCCACAAGGCATTGCCCTAACTCCACACCGAGGTTAAAACCCAGCAAACTCCATAAGCGATGTGCAGGGTCTAAACCCATGCCCAACAAACTCGAGGCCAAGCCCAATCCGTGCAACAAAGCACAGCCAAAAACACACACCATGCGCCACAACATGGACAGGGTTTGCTGTCGGCGTTGCAAGGCGAGATCGATGCCTGCGATGACCACAATGGTGGCGGCAATGCTGGCCTCTACCCATTGAACATTGAAAGGAACCTGGCCCAGCAAGCCGTAAGCCAGCGTGACCGCATGACCCACTGTAAAGGCGCTGAGCACGTAAAGGACCTGCCGCCAACTGCCTCCGCCCAGCAACACCACGGCTAAAAAAAGCAAATGGTCCCAGCCCGTCAGAATGTGCAAGATGCCCAACTGCAGATACTCCATCAGCACCTGCAAACCGCTGGGAAACAAGGCTTGTTCGGGTCGTTCAGGTGTCAGCATCAACAGTTGTTTGTGCGCCCCTTGGGTCACTGTGATGCTCAACTGTTTTTCTGCTGCTTGCTGCCCATACAGGCCTGCATGAAATAACAGACCCTTCTCGGGGTCCAGCGCATCGAGAGCCACGGGATGGGCCAAAACAAATCGGGCCATGACCACCAACTGCGTGACGGGGTCATTGGGCCTGTCATCTGGCGGTGTGGGAATCAGCGTCACGCCCTCGATGGGCCTGGGGCCTTGCGCGTCGCGAAGACGCAACTGCTGCGCCAATTGGACATGAATCTGGGCCGCATGCAAACCCAACTCTTGGGATGACCAAGCACCATCGCCGTCGTCATCAATGCCCTGAAAAGCCGACACAGGCAAGGAGACAACCATGTAAGCACCATCGCCTTGCAAATTGATGGTGCCCTTTTGCGCCACCATCAAATGGGCTTGTGCATTGGCACAAGCCCACAGCAGCATCCATGCCAGCCAACGTCCGGCACGCAATGAGAGGCTCAAGGCATGAAGGCCCAAGAAGCTGCAGACCCCTTCACGCAGCGCTGAATAAAGGGATACGTCTTGGTGACGTAATAGTGGTAAACGCCTTGCGGAAACTCAGGCGTCACACCGGTGCGGCCATTGCACTCGTCCAGATCACCCTGACCTGCAGCGTAAACCCAATCTTGTTGGAAATGGCCCATGGCAAAGAGCGTCACGGACGGCCGGTTGGCATCGGGCGATGATTTAACCAAGTAGCTGCCCTTCATTTCTTTGAGGGCAGAAGACGCATTGTTGGCCGTGCTGTAGCCATAGTTGGCGTAAATCGGGAACCCATCGGCCGCCCAAGCCACCAAGGTCATGCTGGTGGTGCTGGCGTTATTGAGCTTGGGAATCAAATTGGTGGGCATGCCGTGGTAGTGGTATTGGCCATTGGGTTGCACGTGCGCGTTGTTCACATCGGTGCCAAAGTCGAACTTCCAAGGGCTCACAGCGGGGTCGCCCATGGCCTCCATGCGCCATGTGCCATTCCCACCGGCATAGTCGCAGCCCGAAGTGACCGAAGTGGCTGTATTGGTGCAGGTGCCCGCAGTGCCCGGGTCCATCTTCACGCTGTTGAGGGCATAGCCAGGCAATTTAACGGGCGTGCTGGCGCTGTTGGCCACTGGGGTCAAGGTCACGCTGCCCGAGATCGACTGGGCCGACAACTTGGTTGCGAACTTACCATCAGTCACCGCATGGTTGGGCACGCCATTGCCTGTGAAAGATCGCAAGCTGCTGCTGCAAGACCAGCTGTGACTGAAAGCCAAGGTGTCATTCACCGCTGTGGCCGCGCCGCCTGGCGCAGAATTTGTGTAAGACAAAACTTGATTGCCGCTGTTCATCACACTGCAAAGGACGCCCGCTGTTGTGTTGGTTGGGGTGGTCGAGCCGCCTGAAGTCGGGGTCACAGCAACTGTGCCAGACGCCGCACTGGTGCCGGCGCTGTTGCTGGCGGTGACGCTGCAGTTGTAAACAGTGCCATTGGCCAGGCCTGAAACCGCAATCGGACTGGAGGTGCCTGTGCCACTGGCGCTGGTAGAACCGCTCACACAGGTGGCGGTGTAGCCAGTGATAAGGCCTACGCTATTGGATACCGATACCGGCGGATTGAAGGCAATGCTGACGCTTGCGTTACCTGGCGTGATCACGCCGATGGTGGGTGCGCCGGGCACGGTCGCCGTTTGGACGCCCGATGTCGGCGTGACACTCACAGCCGATGAAGAAGCGCTGTAACCCGCACTGTTGCTGGCGGTGACGCTGCAGTTGTAAACAGTGCCATTGGCCAGGCCTGAAACCGCAATCGGACTGGAGGTGCCCGTGCCACTGGAGCTGGTAGAACCGCTCACACAGGTGGCGGTGTAGCCGGTGATGCTGGCACCTCCATTGGAAGCAGGCGCACTGAACGCGATGCTGGCGCTCGCATTGCCAGCGGTGGCCGCACCGATGGTGGGGGCGCCGGGCACAGTGACAGCGCTGGTGTTGGTGTTGGTGTTGGTGCTGCTGCCCCCGCCACCGCAAGCCACCAAACCCAGTGCACATACCGCTGCACTCAGCGTCTGTCGGCTTAAAAAATGAACCCGCATGTCAGTATCTCCCGTTAGGAATCTCAAAATCAATACACAAGTGAATGCGAATTCTAGACAGAAATGACGTCTATCAAGGCGTCACTTTGTAAAGTTAAATAAACACAAGTGATTACATAGAGAGGCTGAAAGCTTCATGCACGGCAGACTGCACGCCGCCGCCCAACACGGCGCCGCCGCCCGCCACGTAAATCCAATCGCCAATGGTCACCGCACCCACCGCATGACGCGGAGTCGGCATTGGCCCGTGCGACAGCCAACTGTCCGATATGGGGTCGTAGCTTTCCATTTGCCCGAACACTGTTTGTTGACCCGGTCTGTTGATGATGCCGCCCTCACCACCCATGGCAAAAAACCGGTCCCGGTAAATCACCAAGCCATGACCAGAGCGGGCTGTGGGCAAGGGGGCACGCAGCTCCCAGGTGTCGCGCTCGGGCAGGTACACATGGTGCAAGGCGGTGTTGTATTCAAAGGTGTTGAAACGCCCGCCCACCACATGAATGCGGTTCTGGTAGGCCACGCAACCCACATGGTCGCGCGCACCTGGCAAGGCTTTGCGGCGGCTCCAGTTGTCGGTTTGCGGATCATAGACCTCGTGCCAACCCACACTGGCGCGCTCTTCGGTGGGGGAGGAAGCACCGCCGATCAAATGCACCTTGCCGTTCAAGGCCACGGCGGCAGCGGCGCCGCGCGGGCGGGGCATGGGCGCAACGGTTGACCATTTGTCCTGGCTCACGTCATACACATAGGCATGGGAATCGGGGTTGCGATTTTGCTCAATGAAACCGCCAAAGGCGTAAATGCGACCCTCCAAAGTGACCACCGCCACATGGTTGGCACCGCGCGGCAAAGCGGCGGCGTTATGCCACACATCGGTCGTGGGGTTGTACACGTGGTGGTAGCCCCGATCCACACGGCCTTCGCCATAACCACCAATGACATGCAATCGCCCAGCCCATTCAGTGGCCCAGGCCATCTCGCTGCGCGGAATCGGCAGAGCTGCTTTGGGTGCCCATCGGCCCGCAGGGCCTTTGGGAGCCGGGCTGTCAAAAGAGCGCTGCGCCGTTTGATCTGCTGTCAAATGGTGCGGTTGGCCGCCTTGCAAACGCGCATAAGGCTCTGCTGCCGGGGGCAGCACGGGCAATACAGGGTGATGGTGGTGCGGGGTTTGCCCGAAAGCAGCATCCACAGCCAAAGCGCTGGCGGCTACAAAAAGTGCGCGGCGATTCATCGACATGGCACAACTCCTTTTACAAAATCAAAATGGCACGGAAATCATTCACATTGGTGTAGGTCGGGCCGGTCACGACCAGATCGCCCAAGGCCGCAAAATAAGTGTACGCATCATTGCGTTGCAAGTGGATGTCCAGCTTCAAGCCCAATGCTTTGGCGCGGCTCAAGCTGTCTGGCCCCAGACGTGCACCGGCATTGTCTTCGATGCCGTCAATACCGTCAGTGTCGGCAGCCAATGCCCAAACACCCGGCTGGCCTTGAAGGCCCTGGGCCAGACCCATGCAAAATTCACCCGCCCGCCCACCCCGTCCGCGCGGTGAGCCTGTTGGCTGGGGCTTGATGGTGACGGTGGTCTCGCCGCCGCTCAAAATCACACACGGCTTTTGAAAAGGCCCCCGCCCCTTGGCTGCTGCGCGGGCCAGCGCCGCGTGCACCTTGCCCACCTCGCGCGACTCGCCTTCCATTTCATCACTCAAGATACAGGCATTCAAGCCCATGGCACGGGCGGCATCCGCAGCAGCTTGCAGTGCTTGCTGGGGGGTGGCTGTCATCTGCAAAGTATGACCCTCAAACACGGGCGAGCCAGGTTTGGGCGTCTCCCATGTGCCTGACTGCAAGGCCAGCAAGATCGTGTCCGGCGCCTTGATCGCATAACGCTGCAAAATGGCCAGCGCATCCGCGCAGGTACTGGCATCGGGCACGGTGGGGCCACTGGCGATGATCGACGGATCGTCGCCTGGCACATCGCTGATGGTGAGCGTCACCACGCGGGCGGGGGCGCAGGCTGCGGCCAAGCGACCGCCCTTGATGCGCGAGAGGTGTTTGCGCACACAGTTCATCTCGGCAATGTTGGCCCCGCTGTCCAGCAACTGTCGGTTGATGCTTTGTTTGTCTTCCAGACTCAAACCCTTGGCCGGCAATGTGAGCAATGCCGAGCCTCCACCTGAAATCAGGCACAGCACCAAATCGTCCGCCGTGAGGCCTTGGGTCAATTCCAAAATTCGCTCAGCAGCTTTGAGTCCTGCCGCATCGGGCACGGGGTGCGCGGCCTCGACCACCTCAATGCGCTCGGGCAAGCCTGCGGGGCGTGGCGGTATGTGGCCATAGCGCGTGACCACCAGACCCGACAGCGGCGCGTCTTGCGGCCACAAAGCCTCGACAGCCTGCGCCATGGCGCCACCGGCTTTGCCTGCGCCCAGCACCAGCGTGCGGCCTTTTTTCGGGTCGGGCGGCGTTGGCAAATGGGCGGCTGTGTTGTGCAGCGGCAAGGCGCGTTGCACGGCGGCGTGGTAAAGCCCCAGCAGCAAAGCATGGGGATCGTTCGCGAAAGTAAGTGGGCTCAAAGACATAGGCAAATTGTGCCGCATCTGCGGTTAAAGTCTTTGGCATGACCACCCTGCTTATTCACCGCGCCCGCTGCATCGCCACCCAAGACGATGCCCACACCGAACTCAAAGACGCCTCGCTCTTGATCCGCAATGGTCGGATTGAACGCATCATTCCCGCCAGTGAAAATACAGATGCTCAAATCAGCGCGCTGCTCACTCAAGTCGACGAAGTCATCGATGCCCGCTGCCATGTGGTGGTGCCTGGCCTGATCAACACGCACCATCACATGGTCCAGTCGCTCACGCGGGCGATACCGGCGGTGCAAAACGCCGAGTTGTTTTCCTGGCTCAAGGGCTTGTACCCGATCTGGGTCGACCTGACGCCCGAAATGGTGCGGGTGTCTGGTCAGGTGGCCATGGCCGAGCTGCTGCTGAGCGGCTGCACCACCAGCTCTGACCATCTGTATATCTACCCCAACGGCGTGCGGTTGGACGACAGCATTGAAGCGGCGCACCGCATCGGCATGCGCTTTACCGCCACACGCGGCAGCATGAGCGTGGGCGAGTCGCAAGGCGGGCTGCCGCCCGACAGCGTGGTGGAAAAAGAACCCGCCATACTGAAAGAAACCCAGCGCCTGATCGAGACCTGGCATGACGCCAGCTTCGGATCGATGACGCACGTGGCCGTGGCCCCCTGCTCGCCCTTCAGCGTGAGCCAAGACCTGATGCGCGAATCAGCGCAGCTGGCCCGTGCGCTCAAAGTGCGCCTGCACACGCACCTGGCCGAAAACGACCACGATGTTGCTTACACCCAAGAAAAATTCAACTGCACCCCCGCGCAGTACGCACAAGACCTAGGCTGGGTGGGTGACGATGTGTGGCACGCGCATGGCGTGAAGCTGGACGACGAAGGCACTTACCTGTTTGCCAAAACCCGCACCGGCATTGCCCACTGCCCGTGCAGCAACATGCGCTTGGCCAGTGGCATCTTGCCGCTGCGCAAAATGCTCGACGCGGGCGTGCCGATTGGCCTGGGTGTTGACGGCAGCGCCAGCAACGACGCTGCGCATCTGCTGAACGAAGCCCGCCAGGCCATGCTGCTGGCGCGTGTGGCCAGGGCGATGGAGCCTGCGCGCATCGAAGACGGGCGCACCGTGTACGGGTGTGACCGCGGCCCCGCCGAGATGACACCACGCGACGCCCTGCGCCTGGCCACACGCGGCGGCGCGCAAGTGCTAGGCCGCGCCCACGAGCTGGGACAAATCAAGCCCGGCTATTGCGCCGACATTGCCCTGTTTCGCACCGACACGCTCAGCATGGCCGGCGGTGCGGTGCACGACCCGGTGGGTGCGCTGCTGCTGTGCGCCAGCGACAACGCGGACTACACCATCGTCAACGGCCGCGTGGTGGTGCGCCAGGGTGAGATTGCGACGGTGGACATGGGGCCGCTGGTTGAGCGACACAACCAGTTGGCTTTGCTATTGGCGCAAGGCGCTCGGTAATTTTGTGAGTTGCAGCTGTGGAAGTGGAGATCTCAAGGGTTTAAGAAGCTCAGATTTCATCATGCAATGCGCGTCATAATCACCCCGCGCTTCGTTGGACGATGAAATAAGGCATCTGTCAAAAAACGAATTCTTTCATTTGCAGATCGGCCTTTCATGCACCGCACCCTCTTTGACACCCCCCTCGTGAACACGGTTTTGCGAGCTGCTTCTGTTGGTTTTTTAAAACTGACAGGCTGGAAACTCGAAGGGGCCTTGCCTCCAGGACTTGAAAAATGCGTGGTGATTGCCGCGCCCCACACCAGCAACTGGGATCTGCCTTATTTGTTGATGGTGGCCTTTGGCTTGAACTTGAAGCCCTACTGGATGGGCAAACAAAGTATTTTTTTGCCCCCCTTTGGCCCCACTATGCGCTGGTTGGGCGGCATTGCGGTCAACCGCGAGCAGGCATCCAATATGGTCGACAGTTGTGCGCAAGCTCTGGTGCAAGCCGAAGGCGCGGTCCATTTGGTGATCCCACCCGAGGGCACACGCAGCAAGACGCGCTATTGGAAAACCGGTTTTTATTACATTGCCTTGAAAGCGCAAGTGCCCATCGTGCTGGGCTACATGGACTACAGCCGAAAAGTCAGTGGTTTGGGTCCGCTGTTCTACCCCTCTGGGGATATTGAAAAAGACATGCTAGCGATCAAAGCTTTTTACGCACCTTTCAAGGGAAAAAACCCTGACCAATTTGAGTCGGCGGCGTGACAGCTTTTTGAAGCATTGTGACTAAGATGGCGGCCATGAACTATGCAGCCTCAGAACTCAACCGCTTTGCCCATCAACTCCTGGCTCAAGCCGGGCTGCCATCAGACAAGGCTCAGGCCGTGGCCGAGGTGTTGGTGGAAGGCGACCTGCTCGGCCACACCACGCACGGCCTGGCCTTGTTGCCCTCGTATTTGGCCGAACTCGAATCGGGTTCCATGCGCACAGACGGCGCACCCTTGGTGGTGTCCGACTTTCCCGCTGCCCTCACTTGGGACGGTCAACGTCTGCCCGGCCCTTGGCTGACTTTACAAGCCATGGAGGTGGCCATGCAGCGCGCCCGCACCCAAGGCACTTGCACTGTGGTGATTCGCCGCAGTCACCACATTGCTTGCCTGGCGGCCTACCATCAACGTGCAACCGATCAAGGCTTTGTGATGCTCTTGCATTGTTCAGATGCCAACTCGGCCAGCGTAGCGCCCTTTGGCGGGCTGGATGCGGTCTTCACGCCCAATCCGGTGTCGGTGGGATTTCCGACCTCAGGACTGCCGGTGATGGTGGACGTCTCTACATCGGCCACCACCAATGGCCTGACCAACCGTTTGCACAAAGAAGGCGGGCTCCTGCCTGCCGCTTGGGTGATGGACGGGCACGGCCAAGCCAGCCACAACCCGGCCGTCTTGTTTGAAGAACCCAAGGGCACTATCTTGCCGCTGGGCGGCATGGACTCAGGCCACAAGGGTTACGGCCTGAGCTTGATGGTCGAGGCCTTGACCGGTGGCTTGACCGGCTTTGGCCGCGCCAACCCGCGCGAGGGCTGGGGTGCCACGGTGTATCTGCACATGATCGACCCACGTGCATTTGCAGGCCTGGATGCCTTTCAGCAGCAAATGGATGCAGTCACGGCGCAATGCCGTGCTTCCAAACCGGTCAAAATGGGTCAAGCGGTGCGCACGCCCGGCGAGCGGGGATTGAACTTGAAAGCCCAGAGTGCGCAAACGGGTGTAAGCCTCTACCCGACAGTCATGCCCATGCTGTCGCCTTGGGCAGACAAACTGAAGGTCAGCTTGCCAAATCCTTGGGTATGAATTGAACAGGCAAAAACGCATGCACATCACATCCAAACGATTTTTCCTGCCTGAATTGCCGCCTGATTTATTGCGGGCTTCGCGGCATTTAAGGATTCCAGCTCCGATCCCTGAAGGCCACTTATGACTGCACGCACCCTGCGCCACATGTTGGCACGCACGCCGGTGATGCCGGTCTTGACGATGCACGATGCGCGTTGGGCTGGCGACTTGGCGCAGGCCTTGGTGAACGGCGGCATCTGTGTTTTTGAAGTGGTGATGCGCACACCGCAAAGCGTGGCAGCTTTGCGCGCCATGCTTGAAGCGACTCCGGACGCTGACATTGGCATGGGCACTTTGTTGACGCCCGAGGATTTACAAACAGCTCGCCTGGCTGGCGCCAAGTTCGGCGTCTCGCCGGGACTGACACCCGATTTAGCCGCAGCGATTGAGGCCACAAAGTTTCCCTTTTTACCCGGCGTCGCCACCGCCAGCGAAGTCATGCAGGCACGCTCGTGGGGATTGAAAGAACTCAAGTTTTTTCCAGCCAACGGCTCTGCAGGCGCAAGCTGGATCAAGGACATGAGCAGCGTGTTTCCGGATGTGCTGTTTTGCCCAACAGGTGGCATCCGCCCAGCCGACATTCCGGCCTACCTGAAGTTAGCCAATTGCACCACGGTGGGCGGCTCCTGGGTCGTGCCACAAGACATGTTGGGCGACAGGGACTGGGCCGGTATCACGGCGCTGGCCCAGCAAGCCCGCGCGTTTCGTCCCGACTGAAATGATGACACGTCCCCCTAGGATGGTGGCTGTGGGTGCGATTTGCACGACAGCGATTTACCAAGTCGCAGCCATTGAGAAGGCACCTGCCAAAGTGATGGCCAGCAACCGGTGTACCGTCGTTGACGGAATGGCCATCTCTGCGGCCTGCGCTTTTCAAAAACTGGGCGGTCACGCACAGGTCTGGGCCCGCGTGGGCCAAGACCCCGAAGCCGATGCCATGCGCGAGGCCTTGAGCCAAGAAGGGGTGGATGCAAGAGGCTTGTTTACCGTCCCCGGCGCCAGGTCTTCACACGCCACCGTGATTGTCGATGCGCAGGGGCAACGTTTGGTGGTGCCCTTTCACGACCCGCAGGTAGACGCGTCCCCGGACTGGTTGCCATTGCACGAACTGGCGCAAACCGATCTCCTGCATTGTGATGTGCGCTGGCCTGAAGGGGCCCTGGCCGCTTTGCAGTCGGCCCGTCAACAACGCATCCCCACCATGGTCGATGGCGATGTTGCGCGGAAAGAAGTGCTGCACAGCTTGATGCCACTGGCAGACTACGCTGTATTTTCAGATGCCGGCTTGCGTACCTACACCGGCATTGACGATGTGCCGCAAGCTTTGCTGCAGGTCGCCCAACAGCACAGCCGTCATGTGGGCGCCAGTTGCGGCGAAGCGGGTTATTACTGGGTGCAGGACGGAGAAATCGCCCACGCGCCAGCGATTGCGGTGAAGGTTGTGGACACCTTGTCGGCTGGAGACGTTTTCCATGGTGCGCTTGCCTTGGCTATTTTGGAGGGCCAAGAGATGGCCCAAGCCGCCCGATTTGCCTGCGCAGCAGCCTCCCTTAAATGCACTCGGTTTGGGGGACGCTTGGGTTGCCCTACTCGGTCTGAAGTCCTGCAGGCATTGGCAATGTACTGATATTTGAGGCTGTCCATCGGGTATTCCTGAAGTACACAACGCACATTTCTATCCCACAATGTTGTGACGGCGCCATGGATGGTGTCTTGGTGGCTTTCATTTCGCCGCTTTTTATTCATTGATAACCCACAGGAGATACGCATGATGATCCGCCGTAAATTGATTAAATCACTGGCCACTGCCGCTGCAGCCCTGAGCTTGTGTGGCGCCGTTGTGGCGCAAAGCTTTCCCAGCCGTCCCATCACCATGATCGTGCCATGGGGTGCGGGTGGCGGCACTGACGCTACAGCCCGCATCGTGGCAGCCTTGCTGGAAAAAGAAATGGGCCAACCCGTGAACGTGGTCAACCGCACGGGCGGTAATGGCGTGGTGGGCCACTCCGCTATTGCCTCAGCGCCTGCTGATGGCTATACCATTGGCATGATCACCGTAGAGATTTCGATGATGCATTGGGCCGGTTTGACGCAATTGAACCCCACCGACTACACCCCTCTTGCGCTGATGAACATCGACCCCGCGGGTGTGACCGTCCGCGCCGATTCGCCCTATAAGAACCTGGGCGACTTGGTCACGGCCATCAAAGCCAACCCCGGCAAATTCAAAGCTTCGGGCACAGGCCAAGGCGGTATCTGGCACCTGGCCTTGGCCGGCATGTTGAACGACTTGAAAATTCCCGTCTCAGCAGCGCCATGGGTGCCCTCCAACGGCGCAGCACCCGCCATGAACGACTTGGCAGCGGGCGGCATTGAATTTGTGACCTGTTCTTTGCCAGAAGCACGTGCCCTGATCGATGCCGGCAAAGCCCGGCCCTTGGCCGTGATGGCCAATCAACCCTCGGCGCTGTTCCCCAATGCCCCGACCTTGAAATCGGCTACGGGTAGCAATTGGTCGATTGGCGCTTGGCGTGGCATTGCCGCCCCCAAAGGTCTGCCGGCCGACATCCAAGCCAAACTCGGTGTAGCCATCAAAAAAATCTATGACGGCCAAGAATTCCAAGGCTTTATGCAACAGCGGGGCTTTGGCACCATCTATGCAGACAGCAAAGGCTTTGAGCAATTCATGGCCAAGGGCGATGCAGACATGGGTGTGGTCATGAAGTCCCTGGGCTTGGCCAAATAAGCGGTTCATGAAATTCAACGACACCCTTGTGGGTGCCGCGCTGCTGGCGCTGGCACTCACCATTTTGCAAACCGTTCAACAGTACCCCGTCATTCCGGGGCAAAACATTGGTCCTGGGGCTTTCCCGGGCTTGCTGGCGGTCCTGTTGGCGGTCTGCGCGGTGCTGTTGATCATCAAGGGACTGAAGGCCAAAGAACGCGAGGCCTGGATCAAGATGGGCGGATGGGTCAAGTCCTGGTTTCATATGCGGAACTTCTTGATCACCGTGGCCTGCTTGCTGTTCTACATTTTCATGTCCGACAAGCTGGGCTTTTTGATCTGCGCCACTTTGATTTTGGCGGTGATGTTCAAGGCCCTTGAAGTGCGGACCAAATTGATATTCCCTATTGCCTTGGTCACCAGCTTTGTCATTCACTTCATTTTTTACAAAGGCCTGCGCGTGCCTTTGCCTTGGGGAATTTTGATGCCCCTCCAATGGTAAGCAAGGACACCCCATGACCTCTGCCGTCTTGCTCCAGGCCTTTTGGCTGGTCTTTGATCCCTATGTGCTGTTGGTGATTTTGTGCTCCGCGATGTTCGGCCTGTTTGTGGGCTGCATACCTGGACTGAGCGCCACAATGGCCACGGCCTTGTTGGTGCCGATCACATTTTTCATGCCCCCCGTACCGGCCATTGCGGCCATTGTCACGGCCACAGCGATGGCCATTTTCTCGGGCGATATACCCGGGGCACTGCTGCGCATACCCGGCACACCCGCCTCAGCGGCTTACACCGACGAAGCCTACCAAATGACCCTCAAAGGTCAAGCCGAAGTAGCCCTGGGCGCAGGCTTGGTCTTCTCTGCCATTGGCGGCTTGTTCGGCACGCTGGTCATGGTGATGTTCTCCCCTGCATTGGCTGAGATTGCTTTGAAGTTTTCTTCTTTCGAGTATTTCTGGCTGGTCATTTTGGGCTTGGCGGGTGCCGTGTTCATTGGCAATGCCAGCGTTTTGAAAGCCTGCATCACCTTGCTGCTGGGCTTGCTGATCGCCTGCATTGGATTGGAAAACCCTGCCGGTATGCCGCGCTTCACGTTCGGCATGAATGAGCTCATGAGCGGCGTCGAACTTATCCCCATGATGGTGGGCATGTTTGCGGTGTCTGAACTGCTGCGCTACATCACCAACACCGACCCCAGCCCCATCATTGCCACCGAGAAAATTGGCAACATATTTGCAGGCATGTGGGACTTGCTCAAAAAATACCGCTGGCCTTTGGTACGCGGCAGTGCCCTGGGCACCATCATTGGCATCCAGCCTGGATCGGGCGCCGACATGGCCTCTTGGCTGAGTTATGCGATGAGCAAGAAGTTCTCCAAGGAACCTGAGAAATTCGGCACCGGCCACGTCGAGGGCATTGTGGAATCGGGCGCAGCCAACAACTCTTCTTTGGCCGGCGCGTGGATTCCGGCGATTGTCTTTGGCATTCCGGGGGACTCGATCACCGCCATCGCCATTGGGGTGCTGTACCTGAAAAACATGAACCCAGGGCCCATGATTTTCGTGAACAACCCTGAGAATATTTACGCCATCTTTTTGGTCTTCATTCTGGCCAACATCATCATGGTGCCTCTGGGTTGGTTGACGGTGCGACTGGCCACCAAAATATTGCGTGTACCGCGCAACATCTTAATGCCCATCATCTTGATTTTTTGCATCGTTGGCTCTTTCTCCATCAACAACTCGGTGTGGGGCGTCACCTTGATCTTGTTCTTTGGTCTGCTGTCTTTCCTGCTCGAAGAAAATGGATTCCCTGTAGCCCCCGCCATTTTGGGTGTGGTCTTGGGCACCATGATGGAAGAAAACTTTGTCACCTCCATGATCAAGTCCGATGGCGATCCCCTGGTGTTCTTCACCCGGCCGATTGCCATGTGGCTGGCAGCTGGCACCTTCATCATCTTGCTGTGGCCTGTAGCGACCTGGGCCTGGGGGAAACTGCGCAGCCCC
>Ga0209598_10002504_pt1 | contig 14344 bp, 11 predicted proteins | sample M_140807_EF_Meta_FD_187317 | JGI IMG/M metagenome (GOLD analysis project Ga0209598, IMG submission 187317) | Freshwater microbial communities from Lake Montjoie, Canada to study carbon cycling - M_140807_EF_MetaG (SPAdes) (version 2) | ecosystem: Environmental > Aquatic > Freshwater > Lake... | reverse complement strand
CGGTCGATCGGATGATCAGAGCCCGCCACCTCCGGCGGCGACGCTTGGAGAGGCGGCGTGAACGCCCAATGGGGCTCGTAGGGGGCCCCGGCTGCTATCCAGTCGGCGAGAATGCGCTTGTCGCGATCCGAAAGTCGTTTCCCAGATTCCGGCGGCGGCATGACCACGCCGGCGTCGGCGCTTTCGATCCGAGCAACGAGCGCACTGGCGGCGACGTTGCCGGGGACAATCGCCGCATGCCCCGAGTCGAGCAGCGCCGCGGCCCCGGCGGGCTCATCGAGGCGCAGGCCCGCCTGGCGGGCGCGCGGGTCGAAGCCATGGCAAGCGAAGCAGTTGGCGGCGAGGATCGGAAGGACGTCGCGGGAGTAGCTCGGCCCCCGAACGCCGGCCGACGGCGATTCGGCGATGGCTGGTGCGGTTCGGAAGCAGAGGGCCAGCAGCCAGCTGGCAAGAACTGTCCGGTGGAGGCGATCGTTCACGCTCCCCCCTTCGCGATGATCTCCGCGATCTCCACGGCCCGGTGCTCCCGCACCGAGAGATACGCCGCATCGACGAGCGCCATGGTTGCGAGATTTTCTTCGCCGGTCGCCACCGCCGGGCTTGCCCCCTCGAGATCGCGCAGCAGTTCGGCCATCGGGCCGATGAAGGCGTCGGGAAACCAGGCCTCCTCCCAGCGCGGCCGGTGCCAGACCCCCGCGCCATGCTCGGCAAGGCTCGTCGTCCAGTCGAGCGTCGAGGGAGACTTCTCCGGATAGCGGGGCCAGCCGACGGTTCCCAGGGCCATCCCGTGCGTCCCCTCGACCCGAAAGCGCACGAAACAGTCTGACTCGGCCCCTTCACGGGCCGGCCCGGCCCACACATCCTCGAGCGACGAGCAGCGGAGGCCGGAGTCATATTCGAGCACCGACAGGCAGATGCCGTCGTCGTGGGCAAACTTCTCGGCCGTGCGTGGATCGCTGCGCACGCTCGTGAACACGCGCCGCGGTGAGCCGAACCAGCCCCGGAAAGTATCGAAATGATGGATCGACATGATCCGCAACGTCACCCAGCCCTGCCGCTCCTGCCAGGGCATCCAGTGAGGAATCGCCCGCATCTCGATCGTTGCCAGCACCGGCTCCCCGAGGACGCCACGGGTGAGGAGATCGCCACAGGCGCGCACGGCATGGTCGTAGCGCATGTTTTGATTGACGACGAGGCGGATCCCGGCCTCACGGCAGCGGCGCACGAGTCGGGCGGCGGTGGGAAAATCACCCGCCAGTGGCTTCTGGGCGAGGATCCCACGGACTCGGGCTTCCTTCCGCTCGACCAGCGCACAGATCTCTTCGATGATTCCCGGCTGGACATCGGGGGGAACGGCGATGTCAACCACCTCCACGGCCCGGTCCTCGACCACCCCGCGCCAGTCGGCATGCACCGTGGGGATGCCGTGACGGGCCGCCACCTCCTCGGCCGCGGCGCGCCGGGGCGCAAAGATCGCCACGGGCTTGAGCCCCGCGGCCAGGTACGCCACGAGGTGACATTCGGCCATGATGAACCCCGCCCCGATGCACCCGATGCCGATCGAGCGATCGCGGGGGAGCGGCGCCAGGTGCGCAAGATTCAAGGCCGCAGGCAGGCTCATCAATTCGCTTCCTCAGACGTCGAACCGGGTTGGTCTGCCACCGGACGGGCAGCCGATCGGTCGCGCGCAACGTCGAGCCAGTCGACACTCGCGGACGACTCGCCGAAGCGTTTCATCCCCACATCCCGGATGGCGCCGTCGGGCACCACCGACAGGGGTGTGGAGCGGGGATGATGCGAGTCCTTGTAGGGGTCGTTGCGGGTCGCGTTGTAGCAGCAGATCATCGACCAGCGCGGCTGGTCGGAACGGTTGGCGTCGGAGCGGTGGAGGAGGTTGGCGTGAAAAAAAATGGCGTCCCCCGGATCCATCTCGCAGTGCACCAGCGGCAAGCGGGTGAGGACCGCATCCACCCGCTCCATGTCGGCCCCCGCCTGATCGCCGGAGAGCTGATGATCGATCCGACCCAGCTCGTGCGAACGGGGGATCACCTGGAGGCAGCCGTTGGCCCGCGTCGAGGGATCGACCGCAATCGACACGCTCGTCAACAGCGGCCAGATCACGCCGTTGTTGTACCAGTAGCCATAGTCCTGGTGCCACGTCCACGCGCCGCCGATGCGGGCGTCCTTCATGATCATCTTCGAGTGGTAGTGGTACACCTCCCCGCCGAGAAGCCTCTCGGCCGAGCGGACGATCCGCTGGCACCGCGCGAACATGCCGTAGAGGCCATCCCCCGGATGGTTCCACAGCGAGAGCCGCACCACGCCCCCCTCGCCATCGGCCCGCCCGAACGAGTGCCGGTCGAGCTCCCGATCCTCACGGGCGGCCCGGCCGAGGAGATCGATCTCCACCCCGTCAAACATTCCGCGGGCAATGACGTATCCCTCGCGGTGATACTCGGTGATCTGCCCGTCAGTGAGCGGTTGCGTCATGGTGGCTCCTAACTGTCCGTGGAAAAAGTCATCCATGACCTTTTTCCACTTGGAAAACCTCCGGTTTTCTCGAGTGCTACGCACTCGCGACCGCCTCGTACGGTCGGGCCGGCCCTTTATCCACAGCCTCCTACCTGCCCAACATTTCGAGCCCCGACGGGCCCTTCAGGAGAGCGTCGTGGAACCGCGTTTCACGATCACCGCCGTACAGTCGTCGGCCTGCTTCGTCCCCTCCGAAAACTCGACCACCGCGGCGTAGACCAGGGCAATGACTTCGGCAACGGGCAGATCGCGGTGGCGGCGGACGACGTCGGTAAGGCGGTCGGTGCCGAATTGCTCCCCGTCGGGCCGCGACCACTCGAAAAATCCGTCGGTGAAGAGGAGGAGCATGTCGCCCGGGGCGAGTGGGACGTGCGTCGGCGGATCGAACTCCACCTCCGGCATCAGCCCCAGCGGGAGCCCGTGGGTGGGGATCTCGGTGAAGCTGTCGTCGGCGGCAGTGTAGACCAGGAGCGGCCCGTGACCGGCGCTGACATACTCGACAGCGCTGCCGACCGGATCGAGGAGCCCGATGAACGCCGTCACGAATGTCCCCTCGCGCAGATCCTCTCCCAGAAGATCATTGATCTGCGGCACGATCCGGGCGAGATCCCGGCTCTGCATGAGCGTGCCGCGCAGCAGCGCCCGGGCCTCGGCCGCCACCAGCGCCGGTCCGATCCCATGGCCCGTGGCATCGCCGATCGAGATCGCCAGATGCCCGCCGGGAAGTTGGAGCCAATCGTAACAATCCCCCCCCGTCTCATCGGCCGAGCGGTTCCAGCCGGCGATCTCGAAGCCGGGAAGATCGGGGGGCGCCTTGGGGAGAAGCCCCTGCTGGATGTTGCGGGCGATATTCAGATCGCGCTCGATTCGCTGCTTGACGGCGTATTGCTCGAGGAGCCCCTGCCGCTCGATCGCCACCCCCGCCTGGGAGCCGAGCGCCGAGAGGAGCCGCTCGTCGCGATCACTGAAGGGCCCGCCGCGCTTGTTGAGCACCTGGAGGACGCCGACGATCTTCCCGTCGTGGCCGCCGAGCGGGAGCGTGAGGAGGCTCTTGGTGACGAAGCCACTCTTCCGGTCGAAGTCGGGATTGAAGCGGGGATCGTTGTAGGGATCGGGGATGTTGATCCCCTTCGCCGTTGTCGCCACCTCGCCGGCGATCCCCCGGTCCATCCCGAAGCGGATCTCCTCGATCGGCGCCCCCTCCATGCCGGTGGCGATGCGGCTGAAGAGCTCGTGCTTGGCGTGGTCGCAGAGGAATACCGTCGCCCGTTCGCAGTCGAGGACGTCGGTCGCCGCAGTGGCGATCCGGGCCAGGAGTGGATCGAGGTCGACGGTCACCCCGAGGGCGCGGGTGACGTCGAGAATCTTCTCGAGGTCGGCGACGTGCCGGTCGAGGTCGGCGACGTGCCGGTCGATGTCGGCGACGTGCCGGTCTGGATCGTTGCCGACTGCCATGTCATTTCCACCGCCAAGCGGTGATCCCGGAGATGTCGCGGACCCAAAGTTCGATCGAGCCGTCGGCGGCGGCGGTCGCGGCGAGATGCGCCCAGCTCTCGCGGCTGGCAACCTTCGCTTCCCCGAGAAGCTCGAACTTCTCCGGCGTCGCCCGCACCAGCCGGAGGTCGCCGGTCTCGTCGAGCGCCAGGATCCGATCCCCCTGGGCGACGAGGCTCCAATACCTGCCGAACGGCTCGGTGATCCAATCCTCTTTGCCGGTCGCCAGGTCGAGGCTCGCGAACCGCTGATTGCGGAGATGGACGTAGGCGTGGCCGTCGCGCACGATCGGGCTCGACATGTAGCCCTGCACCTTGTTGCGCCACACCGGCTCGGCCGGCTGCGCGCCCGCCGCCGGGACGTCGAAGAGGAACGAACCGCCGCCGTAGCTCGTCGTGAACACCTTCCCGCCGCTGACCGTCGGCGTGACGATGTTCATCCCGCGGAAGGCCTCGACAGCGCGCTTCCAGAGGATGTTCCCGGTGTCGGGATCGACCGCGGCGAGGTCGGTCCGCCCCTGGACGAGGAGCTGGCGCGTGCCACCGATCGTGGCGAGCAACGGCGAGGAGAAGGCGCTGCCGTTCATGCCGCCGCCATCATCGAGAACGCGCCACAGGAGCTTTCCCGTCGCCTTGTCGAGCTTGCAGAAGCCGCCGCCGGCTTGGACGAAGACGGCGTCGTCGAGGACCAACGGGCTCGAGACGAAGCCGAAGGCAGGGAGCTCGCTCTTGAGATCCTTGACGAAGTCGACGCGCCACACCTCGGCGCCAGTCTCGGCATCGAGGCAGACGAGGAGATCGCGCATCCCGGCAACATAGATCCGCCCGCCGTCGATGGCCGGCGTGGCACGGATCCAGGAGCCATTGCTGGCGGCGAAAAACGGCACCGTCATTGCCCCCTCCCAGCCGGCCTGCCAAAGCTCCTTCCCCGTCGCCCGGTCGAGGGCCCGAACATGCTCCGTCTTGGCGTCGCGGGTCTCGGTGACGTAGACGACCTTCTCCGTCACCAAGGGCCCGGAATAGCCCGGCCCGAGATCGGCATGCCAGAGTTTCTCCAGCCGCGACGCCTCGAGCGCATCGGGCCAGGTGGGGCCGGCCACGGTGCCGTCACGGGCCGCGCCGCGCCACTGGAGCCAAGTCGAGCCCGCGGCGGCACCCGGCTCTTGCGCCGGCGCCATGCGCGGCGTCAGCAGCGACGCCGCAGTCAACGCGATCCCCACGATCCCCGCGAACCCCATGATCCCCTCGAACCCCAGGAATCCCTGCACGACCGACCGAGTTGGCTGCGCCATCGCTCGTTCCCCTCATGAGTTGGACCACCCGATCGGTCCATTCGACCCGCTGCGCCGGGAAAAATCCATCCGGGCGCGGTTCCGGCCTCACCCGGAGAGCCAGGCGTCGCGGTGGGCGGCGACGAACGCATCATCACCAAGCTCGGGCCAGGCTCGCCGCACCCGGTCAATCTCCCCGCTCTGGCCGGGGCTCAAGCCCTCCCGCTCGTCGAGGCACCAGACCCCGTCGAGCAGCCCCTGCCGCCGCAGGACCTCATGGAGGCCGGCGATGCAGCCCCGAAAGCCGTGGGCAGCGTCGAAATAGGCGCTGTTGCAGTCGGTGACGGCGACGGCGGCCGAGGCCAGGGCCGCGTCGACACACCCCGGGCGGCAGCGCTGCAGCAGCGCGACGGCGGCGCGCGTATCGACCGCCCAATGCCCGAGGAGCCCGCCGACGAACCGCAGCGACTTCCCCTCGACGTCAAACGACGTCGCGAGATCGGTGACGATGGAATCGTCGTTGCCGGTGTAGAGGCTGACGTCGTCGCGGCCCGACAGCGCCACGGCGCGGACCACGTCGAGCGTCTGATAGCGGTTGAAGGGGGCGACCTTGATCGCCACCACTGCGGGGATGTCGAGAAAGGCGCGCCAAAAAGCATGCGACAGCACCCTTCCGCCGACCGCCGGCTGGAGATAAAAGCCGATCAGCGGAATCACGTCCGCCACTGCCCGGCAATGATCGATGAGCGCGGCTTCGTGTCCTTCAACCCCGGCGAGGCTCAACAGCCCGGCGTGGTAGCCGAGCGCTTCGAGCAGCGCAGCTTCGGCCACCGCCTGCCCGGTCGACCCACAGATCCCGCCGATCGCCACCACCGGCCGACCGGCCCGGGCGATCTCTTCGGCCGCCAGCTCGAGAACCGGCCGAAACAACCCGACTTTCGTATCGCGGATCGCAAACTGGGTGGTGTGGACACCAACGGCCAAGCCGCCGGCGCCGGCGGCGAGGTAATAGCGAGACAGGGCCCGCTGCCGACGCTCGTCGAGCGTGCGCGCAGAAGTCAGCGCCAGCGGATGCGCCGGGATCACATGCCCGCGCCCGAGCCAGCGCCGCACGGCCCCGTCGCGATCGAGCACTTCAAAAGGCTCCATCGCGCACCTCGAAATGGGTCGGTCGGCCGAGCGACGGCCCCCCGCGGCCAATCCAGTCGCACACCATGGCCACCGCTTCGTCGGTCGTCGTCTCCGGAGGGCCAAAGTGCCGTTCGCAGGCCCGTGCGTCCCACAGCCAGGCCTCCGTCCCTTCCGTGCCGACAAACGTCGGCCTGCGCCCCAGCCGCTCTCCGCAGCGCCCGGCCAGCGCGCGAATCGACACCCGCTCGACCCCGGTGACATTCAGGGCCGCCGGCGGGCTCCCGGCCAGGGCGAGGCATTGAATGGCCCGCGCATTGGCATCGCGCTGCCAGATGAGATGGACATAGCCCATCCCCACATCAACAGGCCTGCCATCGGCCACGGCGCGAGCGACGTCGTGGATCACGCCATACCGCGGCTCGACGGCATAACAGAGGCGGAAGTGGACAAGAGGCATCCCCGACCGCGATGCCTCATAGGCCACGATCCGCTCCCGGGCCACGCAGGCATTGGCGTATTCGCCAAGCGGTGTCAGCGGAGTCGACTCGTCAGCTCCCGGCCCCGCCACCGGCAGGAGCGGATAGACGCAACCGGTGGAAAAGAGAACGAACCTCGACCGACCGTAGCGCCGGGCCGCGATCGCCGGCGCGAGCGTGTTGACAGCCCAGGTGCGCTCCGGAGCGTCGGTCGTGCCGAACTTCTGCCCCGTCATGTGGATCACGAGGGAGGCATCCGGGAGCCGTCGGACGGCATCTTCGTCCATCAGATCGCAGGCCACGGTGGCGACGCCGTGCCGCTCGAGCGCTCCTTTCGCCTCCGAATCGGAGAACCGGGACACGGCCGTCACGCGTCGGCCCCGGCCACCGGCGGCATCGAGCCCCCGCCGCACCATCCGCGCGAGTGTCGGCCCCATCTTCCCGCCGGCCCCGAGGATGACGACATCACCGTCGAGTCGCTGAAAAGTCTCGACAACACCGAGCGTGGGGCGGGAGAGATGCTCCTCAAGAGCCTCGACGTCGGCAAAGGATTCGAGCATGGGGAGAGGCCGCGTGGAACGAGAGGGTACGAGGCGTTCGCCAAAGGCCCGGGGACAGGGCAACACGTTTGCCCGTTTCGCTCCCGGCGTTCACTCCGCAGGGGTGCAGTCTTCCTCCTGTGGCTCGGCCAGTTTCCGCCGAATGTCGTCGAGTGAGGTCGCATCGACCCACTGGTGTCGCTCGATGCAGTAGTCACCCTGGCCGGTCTCGAACTGCTGAAGAAAGCGGATCATATCCGCTCGTCCCAGTCGCTGCCGCAAGGCTTCCAGCCCCTCTGTCCGGATCTGCTCAAGCGTTCGGGTCATGATTCTGCTCCTCGATCCAATGGATGGGATTCTCTACGCGCACCTTGCAGCGAGCCTGCATCGCCCGACACCGGCGAATCAGCCGATCGTCGCATGACAGCACCACATCAATTCCCAATCCCTCAGCCGCCGCCACATGCACCGCATCGGCCGCGCCTAGCCCCGCAGCGATCAAGACTTCTGTTCGGCGAAGCATCCCTGGCGTCACCTCATGGACCGCTTTCGGAAGGAGCAGCATGACGCGACCGCGCCGGACGGGATCGGTAATCGCAGCAATCTCCAGAACAGCCATTCGACTCGTGACATGCTCCCATGCGCCTGAATCGATAATCTCCAGTATGACGGACACGGCCGCGGACTCCAGCCGAATGCGCGGCTGGGATTGGTCATCGAACAGCCGGTTGAGACACGACACATCCAGATAGATCTTCACGCCGTCGTCTCCTCGACAAATCCTCTCACCGCGCGGTCGCTCCGTAGAGCTTGGAACAATCGCTAGCCCACGAGCTCCCGCAGAACCGTTCCCGACACGTCGGTGAGGCGGAAGTCGCGGCCGGCGTAGCGATATGTCAGCTGCTCGTGGTCGAAGCCGAGGAGATGGAGCATCGTGGCGTGGAGATCGTGGACGCTGACCGGCTTGTCGACGGCCCGGAAGCCGAAGTCGTCGGTCGCGCCGTAGGCCTGGCCCCCTTTGATGCCGCCGCCGGCGAGCCACACCGAGAAGCCGTAGTGGTTGTGGTCGCGCCCCGCCTTCGCCTTGCCGTCGCCGCCGAGCTCAACCGTCGGCGTCCGGCCGAACTCACCGCCGAAGAGAACGAGCGTCTCGTCGAGCATCCCGCGCTCGGCGAGATCCGTCAGGAGCGCCGCCACCGGCTGATCGATCTGGCCGGCGAGGGTGCGGTGGTTCGACTCGATCTGTTCGTGGTTGTCCCATGGCTGCCCCGCCCCGTGCCAGAGCTGCACGTAGCGCACGCCGCGCTCGAGGAGCCGCCGGGCGATGAGCGTCTGCCGGCCATGGACGGTGTCGCCGTAGAGCGCCCGCATCAGCGCCGACTCGCGCGTCAGATCGAAGGCCTCGGCGGCCTCAACCTGCATCCGGAACGCCATCTCGAAGGCGTGAATGCGGGCATCGAGCCGGGCATCGCCGCGGGCCTCGCGGTGGGCGGCGTTGAGCTTCTGAAGCCAGTCGAGCTGATGCCGCTGCACGGTGGCGCTCGCATGCGGGCTGCGGATGTTCTCGATGAGCTTCTCGATCTCCGTGTGCTGCGAGTCGATCGATGTCCCCTGGAGCGTGCCGGGGAGAAAGCCCGACTGCCAGTTGTCGGGCCCCTTGACCGGATGGCCGCCGGGACACATCGCCACGAACCCGGGGAGGTTTTGGTTTTCCGTCCCCAAGCCGTAAAGGATCCAGCTCCCGACGCTCGGCCGCGGCTGGACGGAGTCGCCGCAATTCATGAGCATCAAGCTCGGCTCATGGTTGGGCACCTGGGCATGCATCGAGCGGATCACCGCCAGCCGATCGGCGTGGCCGGCGAGCTTCGGGAAGATGTCGCTGATCTCGAGTCCGCTTTCGCCATGGCGGGTAAAGCCGAACGGGGAAGGGAGCGGCGACCCGGTCTTCCGTTCGGTCGTGAAGCTGATCGCGGCGGGCTGGTCGGCATATTTCGCCAGCGCCGGCTTGGGATCAAAGGTGTCGACCTGCGACGGACCGCCGTTCAAAAAAATATGGATGACGCGCTTGGCCCGCGGGGCGAAGTGGGGGGCCTTCACGGCCAGCGGCTCGAGGAGCGGATCGCCGCCGGCTTGAACCGGGCCTGAAGTCTCCCCGAGGACACCGGCGAGTCCGAGCAGACCGAGCCCGAGGCCACTGCGGGCAAGGAGATCGCGGCGGGAGAGGGGGAATGGCGGGGCGGGTGTCATCGCGGCGGCTTTCCAAGGGCAGTCAGTCGACAAACACCAACTCATTCGAGAGGAGGAGCGTCTGCACGAGTTGCTCGCGGGGGGAGAGCGGCGGCGGCGGAATCGGCGGCGCGGGCTTCCCCTCCTCCGGCGGCGGCGGCGGGGCCGGTGGCTCGAGGATCGGGGCCGAGGCGAGGAAGGCGATCGCCCCCTCGCGCTCGTCGCTCGTCGGCGGTCGTTGATAGATCGCCTGCCAGATCCGCTCGACCGCGGCGCCAGGCTCCAAGGCGCTCTCCTCCGGCCAGAGCCTCCGCACGAGCGACCGGGCGCGCTCGGCAACGAAGGGATGATTGAGCGCGAAGAGCGACTGCTGCGGCACAGTCGTCTCCAGCCGCTTCGGCATGTGGAGATCGGGATTGGCGAAGTCGAAGACGCTCATCACTCCTGGCACGAACTGCCGATCGACGACGCAGTAGACACTGCGACGATGGGGCCCGGGCCCGGCCGCGAGGACGTCGCTCCCGCGCCCGCCGCGGGCCGCCGGATCGAGATCACCACTGACGACCAGAAGCGTGTCGCGAAACGGCTCCCACTCCAGCCGCCGGACGGGCATCCGCCACAGCAGCCGGTTCTCGGGATCGATCTCCTCGGCGCTCGCCGCCCCGGTAACGCGCCCCGACTGTTGCCGGTAGGTGTGGCTCGTGACGACCCGGCGATGGAGCCGCTTCGTGCTCCACCCATCGGCGATCAGGCCGGCGGCAAGGGCGTCGAGCAACTCCGGATGCGACGGCGGCTCGGCGCGCAAACCGAAATCACTCGGCGTCTCGACGAGCCCGCGGCCGAAATGCTGCCGCCACACCCGGTTCACCCACACCCGCGCGGCGAGGGGATTGGCCGGGGCGACGATCTGTCGGGCCAGTTCCAGCCGGCCGCTGCCGTCGGCAAAGGCCCCTTGGTCGCCGCCGGTCGCGGCAGCCGGCAGGCGACGCGGCACGACATGCCCCTTGTTGGCCGGATTGCCGCGCTTGAAGATCTGCGCGTCCTGCGGTGTGCCCCGGTCGAAGAGGGCCAGCGCCTGCGGAGCCGACCCCGGCTGCGGGATCAACCAGCGGTCGAGCTCGTTCTGGAGATTCCAGATCTGGTTGATCGAATCGGAATCCATCAGCGTCTCGATGTTGGCGATCGGCTCATCGGGGATCGTGCAGGGGGACGTGGGGCCGTAGAGCGCCTGCCGGAGTTGCTCGTCGGCGGCGTCGGGGAGCGCCTGCGGGAGGGAGGCGCTGGCGGCGACCGCCTGGCTGCAGAGTGTTTTCCAGGCGGCATCGATGTCGGCAAACACTTTTCCATACCGATCGGCCACCTCGCGGAAACTCCCCGGCGGCGTCTCGAACGCGGCGAGGATCCGCGGGTGGATCACGGCCCCGGCGGCCTTCAGCTCGGCGATTTTCGCCGCGGCTGTTTCCGGGAAGCCCTCGGCGCGGAGCGGGAGGAGGGCTACGAGCAGGCTGAAGACTGGATCCCCCGCCGCTCGATCAGGACTCAAAAACGCCTGCCAGCGGCGGACGATCGCGGCGATGAGATCGTCCTTGGCGATGATCTGGTCGAAGCCGAGCTCGGGGTATTTCCCCAGCTCGGTCTGGGCGAAGAGATAGTCGGCCACCCGGGCCCGGAAGCGCTCCGAGCTCTCGGCCCGCAGCCGCAGCGAGCCCTCGTCGAGAGCGCGCCTTCGCTTGGCGAGCTCGGCGGTGAACTCGGGCGTCGGAGGCGCGGCCCCGGCGGCGGCCCGCACCGGCACGAGCTTTTCATACGAGCTTGTGAACACGCCGTAGAGGCCGTAGTAGTCGGCCGTGGCGACCGGATCGTATTTGTGGTCGTGGCAGCGGGCGCAGCTGACGGTGAGGCCGAGGAGTCCGCGCGTCAGCACGTCGATCCGGTCGTCGACGATGTCGGGGGTGACACCGAGGAAGCGCCGGCCGGTGGTGAGGAAGCCGAGGGCGGCGAGGTCGGGCTCCCCTTCCCCACAGAGCCGATCGGCGGCGAGTTGGAGCGCGACGAAGCGATCGTAGGGGAGGTCGTTGTTGAACGCCCCGATCACCCAGTCGCGGTACACCGGGGCATGGACGAAAAACCGTTCCTCGCGGCCGTAGACATAGCCCTTGGTATCGGAATAGCGGGCGACATCGAGCCAGTGCCGCCCCTGCTGCTCGCCGTAGCGCGGCGAGGCGAGGAGCCGGTCGACGAGTTGTTCGTACGCGTCGGGGGAGGGATCGGCGACGAACGCCGCCACCGCTTCCGGCTCCGGTGGCAATCCGGTCAGGTCGTAACTGACGCGGCGGATGAGCATGCGCCGATCGGCTTCGGGGGCGCGGGCGAGCCCCGCTCCGGCAAGCTTCGTGTCGACGAGCCGATCGATGAAGGCCGGATCGAGTGCGCCTGGGGGCGCTTGGGGGAGCGGCTGGAAGGCCCAGTGGTTTTTTTGTTTTTCGATTCCCGCCGCCCCGGCCGGCGGCGCCTCGGGCCAGGCGGCTCCGGCCATGATCCAGGCCTCAACGGCACTGATCTGTGATGCGGTGAGCCGCTCCCCCGCTTCCGGCGGCGGCATCCGCACCTCCTCATCGGCGTGGCGGAGGCGGCGGAGAAGCTCTGACTGGTCGGGGCGGCCGGGCACGAGGGCCGGGCCGGTATCGCCGCCGGAGAGCAGCGCAGCCAGCGAGTCGAGCCGCAGCCCCGCCCACTGTTTGTCGGGGCCATGACACCCCTGGCACTGCTCCACCAACAGCGGCCGGACATGCCGCTCGAACTGCTCGAGGTGGTGCGAGGCCGGAGGGACGGGGGCATCTTCGGCCCTGCTCGAGCGCGCGCCGACAATCATCCCCATCAGGGCGGCGACCGTTGCGACGTGGAAAATCCCCTGGAAACCCATGCGACCAGTCTACCCAGCGTCGGCCCGGCTCACCCAACTGCCCCGGCCGGGAGCGCTGTCCAGAGGTCGAACGTCGCGGCCTGGCCGTGAATCCGCCCGTCCCCGTCGAGAACGTTCCAGACGATCGCCTCCTCGATCCGGAAACGCTTGCCGCTGCGGGAGATGCGCACGCCGGCGTAATCGTCGACAAAACCCTCGCGCGCCGTCCGCTCGAGGAGCCGGGCGCGCTGGTCGCGATGAACCGGCTCGGCGGTGAGCCGCGAGGGCGTGCCGACGAGCATCTCCCACGGCATCTCCCAGAGCTCGAGGGCAGCTTCGTTGCCATAGTTGAGAAGCGGGTCGACCTCGGTGCCGTGCGAGACGACAACAAAGGGCGCCTCGTAGAGCCGGCGGGCCTCCGCTTCGGCCGAGCCCCCACGCGGCAGCAGTTCGCGCCCCACGACGCGGGCAAACGAATCGAGGAGAAGCCGGGCATGATGAAGAGCCGCCGGGCTCCGCCAAGCCGGCTCGCTCCCCCAGCCCTGCACCTCCCCCACGCCGACGACCGCCTTGATCTCGTCAAACGACAGCCGCCCGGCATCGCCCACTGGCAAGCCATCTCCGAGCCAGGCCTGGGCGAACGCGCGGACGGCGTAGCCGGTGAGAGCGAGCGTCGAGGTCGGATCGACCGCCACCTTGAATCCGATCTTTTCGAGCTCGGGCAGCGGCAGCAGCGGCGTCACTCCTCCGGGGAGCATGTTGGCCAGTTGCGGGAGCGGCACCTCGCGGGCGATGCGGATCAGCTCCTCGACAGACTCTGGCGCCTCGACAAAGCCCAGATCGACCCCTGTCTCGGCATACCGATTCGCCCGATCGATCGCGCTGTCGAGCCCTTCGCAGGCGCGGGCGTCGGTCCGCGCGAGGATCACGAAGTCGGAACTGCAGCGGGCGTCGAGCGCGGCGTGGAGCCGATCGAGCATCGTGGCGACCGGCACGACCTGCTTGCCGGCGAAGTGCCCGCAGCGCTTCGGTTCGAGCTGATCCTCGAGGAGGATCCCCGCGGCCCCCGCCCCCTCGAACTGCCGCACCGTCCAGGCGACACTCGAGCCGTTGCCATGGCCAGTGTCACCGTCGGCAATCAGCGGGATCGACACCCGGGCCGTGATCCGGCGCACGCATTCCGCCATCTCCGCCGCCGACAGCAGCCCGAGGTCGGGAAGGCCGTGAGCGCTGGCCGCGGCGCCGAAGCCTCCGAGAAAGAGCAACTCCGCACCGGCCTGCTCGACGACGCGGGCTGTGAAGGCATCATGCGGCGCCAGCGCCCGGACGAGGCCGGGGCGGGCCAGGAGGGCGCGGAGTCGGGCGGCGGGGGTCGCGGGCATGGTGAGGCATGGCCTCCGGAGGCTGGCGTTGGTTTCGCTCACTCCTCGGGCGAAATCCGACAGGCGTTCTCGACCAGCCGCAGGATCGTCGCGTCGTGGAAGATCGGAAACGTCTCGTGCCCCGGGCGAATGTAAATCACCTTGCCGCGGCCGAGGTTCCAGACCATGACACTGCGAAACCACGAGCCATCCTCGAACCGCTCCTCGACGACGACCTCGTCCGGCTTTGGCACGTGGAACGGCTCGTCATACATCTCGGTCCGCGGGAGCGAAAACGACCCGGGGAGCCCTGCGGCGAGCGAGTGGCGCCGATCGAGAACCTCGAGCACGCTCGGCTTGCCGTCGGTGCGGTAGGCGGGGAAGCAGCAGTTGGGAAGGTGGAGCGTGACCTC
>Ga0209598_10002503_pt1 | contig 14347 bp, 3 predicted proteins | sample M_140807_EF_Meta_FD_187317 | JGI IMG/M metagenome (GOLD analysis project Ga0209598, IMG submission 187317) | Freshwater microbial communities from Lake Montjoie, Canada to study carbon cycling - M_140807_EF_MetaG (SPAdes) (version 2) | ecosystem: Environmental > Aquatic > Freshwater > Lake... | reverse complement strand
GATGTAATTCGTGTTTCTGACCAATCGCGCCACCCCGCGGTGCGGAATCATCACGCCTTTCGGCTGGCCGGTGCTCCCGGAGGTGTAGCAGACGTAGGCCAAGTCTTCCCCAGCAACGTCGGCGAGCTCGGCCGACGGACCAATACCGCCATCACCATCGCGGTCGGTCACATTCAGGACGGGCCCCGTGAAAGGCAGGGCGGAATGTCCAACGCCTTCCGGTTCGAGCACGGCAACCGGGGCCGCATCTTCGAGTATGCGGCGAAGTCGAGCGGAAGGATCCGAAGGACTGAGCGGAAGATAAGCGGCACCCGCTTTGAGAATTCCAAGCAAACCCACCACTGTCTCGGCACAACGGATCCCGCGGATGCCAACAAGATCACCCCGACAGACTCCTGCGGCAACGAGTCGACGCGCAAGGTCATCCGACCAAGCATCCAACTCGCCGTAAGAAAGCGATAGCTCTCCGCAGTCTAGCGCGACCGACCGTGGCGTGCGGGCAACTTGGGCACGGAAAAGCCCCGTGATGGTGGCTGCGTCGCTGGCCACGACGGCGTCTGGATCATGCTGGCGCATGTCCAAGAATATACAAATACCGCGTTAGACCCACCCCCAAAACGATTTGGACTCTACGAAGATTCCTAGTTGGTAGGGTCCGGTCCCCAGGCAACCGGACCGCTGCATTTCTTTGCGCCGCGTGCGAGCGGCTGGACCAGCCACCCTTACCGAATCGTTTACCGCATCGATGACGAATAGGTGAGCGTGCTCGTGCTGGTGATCGGCCACCGCCGCGAAGTCTACGACGGGTAGCTGCAGAAAATGTAGCGGCGGCAGGTTGGTCGTCCCGCGCCCTCCGTGGCTTCGTGAGAGTTTCTCCGGAATTTTTCCTCAGAGCCAACAAAGGCAACGACAGAATGAACCAGCCAACCCGGATCAGAAAACCTTCGCGCGCAGGCGGCGGCGGAGGGGCCTCAGCCGAGCGGAGCGAACCGAGGCTTGGCGAACCGGAGGCGAAGCCGGAGATAGCCCACGGCAGATGGGTCTCCTCAGCGACCAAACGGCCGAGGCCGGGAGGCCGCAGGCAAATTACAGAGGATTAACACGGATAGCAGAGACCGGATTGTTTTGCGCCGACTGATTGGTCGCCGCGGCGACCCATCTACGGCTTCGCCTCCGGTTTCGGTGCAAAACAGCGGTCTGCCAAATGCATCGCCATCGAAGCTGGTTTTTGAGGCCATTGATTCTGCCCGATGTCAGCCGGGCAAAATCTTATCCTGCCTTTTATCCGCGTTTATCCGTGTCAATCCGTGGCTAATGCTTTGGAGAATCTGACTCTGTGGCGATGCCTTGCAGCAAACCGCGCTCGCCAGCGTTGAGGATACTCGCGTCGATTTTGGCCTGCATGGCGCGGGCCAGTTCGTGCTGTCCGCGCGCCTGGTTGATCGCGGCGATGACCGCCTGCTGGCCCGGAGGAAGGTTTTCGAAAAAGACAGTGATGTCAGCGAAGACCGCATTGGCTTCGTCCGGTTTCTGCGCGCGCAAGAGCTGGAGCGCGCGGGTAACGCGCGCGTCGATGTCGGCGGGATGCTCTTCGACGGCGCGCTGCGTGGCAGCGGTGTCGACAAGCAGGCCGGTGGCCAATTCGACATAGCGGCCATAATCGCACACCGAAGCCGCGCCGGGAGACACCTGCCGCGCGGTCTGGTAAACAGGCAGCAGGGAGTCGGTGCCTTTGCTGCGCGACCAGCGGGCACGCAGCATGCGAAAAGCAAGATCGGCGCTGCCGGGCTTCCCGCAGAGTTGCACGAGTTGCTCGTCGACCATGGATGGTCCACCGTCGAGTTTGTCCGCCATGCCAACGGCCGCGGGCAGCCGTCCTTCGCGCGCCGCGGCCTGCAACCCGAGGCGCACGCTGCTCTCCGAGCGTGGCGCGCCACCGAGCTCGGATTCGGCGCGCGCGCGGGTGAGAACCCGCACCGACTCGGGCGGACCCGTGGCGGAGTTTGCCGTGGCGATGACCTCCTCCCAATCGCCCATTTCGGCCAAGGCAGCGGCACGCGCCGCGAAGGCGACCGAATCGGCCGCGGACTGCAGCGGCGTGATAAACTCAAGAGCTGTTTCCGGTAATCCCTGCCCGGTAAGCCAGAGCGAGTAGGCATAACGCTGGTCGAGCTTGGCCTTCTCGTAGACGGGCCCGATCCTCGCGTGCGCATCCTGTGCCGTCATCATTCCGGTTTGCACCGCGGCATCGGCGGCCGGAAGCAGCGCGGGGTTGGTCGGCGAAACATCGGCCAGCCCGGCATCGATCCAGCGCCGACGCACCTCGTCGGGAACTTTCAAATAATCGAGGCCGAAGGCCAGGCCATTCTGCGCTTCGGGGGTGGATTGCAATGCATCGACGATCGAGGCCATCTCTTGGTAGGCCGCGACGGACTCCGGCGGGGTTGGCCCCTCGCCGGTGACCGCGTGGTAACGGAGGAGGAGTTTGGCATAACCGAGCCTGATGCCGGGATCGCCGGTTACCGAAGCCGCGCGCCGCGCCTCGGCGATCGCGCTGGTCAGATTGCCGCGCGTGGAAAGACGGCTGATGCGCAGGGCCTCGGCCTTGACCGGTTGTCCCGCCGCTTCCAATTCCCCGAGCGAAGCGCCGAATTGTTCGTCCGTTCCGAAGAGCATGGCGGCCACGGCGCGGCTGGCGCGGTCGTCATTGTCGAGCGAGGCGCGCAGCGCAACCTGCTCCCACAATTCGAGTGATTCGCGGCGTCCGAGTTTGCCCTCGAAGATGGCGGCGGCGCGGAGCACAGAGGGGTCGCGCGGGTCGAGTTGCCGCGCGGAAGAAATTTGCAGCCATGCCATGCGCAAATCGCCCGAATCGACATTGGCCAGTGCTTTGGCGGCAAGGTCCTTGGCCCGCAGCGGGCGGACGACGAATTGGTACAGGACGTATCCGCCGGCAGCGAGGACGAGCAAGACAAGGATCGCCATAACGAGACGTTTGAGGCGTTTTTTTTTGCCCCTGTTGATGCGTATTCTTTTTACGGGCACGGCAGCGGAAAGTTTACCGCTTTTTGCGGAGGCAAGCCAACCATTCGGAACGATGCGGAAAGAGTTCCGGCCTCGGATCACGCTGATTGCGCGGGTCGCCGAAAAGCGAAATCCTGCATGGCTTTGCCCGCGCCACGTCCCGGCGGTTAATTTTCGTTCCGCTTTCCCGCAACATCATTGCGCTCGAACTCATCGAGTTCCTCTGCCGCCTTCGTCGCGAGCGGATGTCCGGCGGCGAGATAGACGTCGCGACGCCAGGAGAGAAACTCCCGCGCCCACGGAATGTGCGGCTCGTAGGACTCGATCAAGGAGAGTGCCTCGGGTGCACCGGTGGCCGCGGCGATGAAGCAGGATGCCTTGAGACGTCCGTCCTTCGATGCTTCAACGGCGAAGGGTTGCGACAAGGCGGCAAGCATGCGCGCGGCCTCATCGGGATGCGTTCGGGCAATTTCCACCGCGAGAACAAATGCCTGCTCATAGATGACGTTGGCCATCCAGGGAGATTGCCGCAGCGTGACAAAAGCGGATTCGAGCAAAGCGGATGCTTGCGCCGCATCGTTGCGTGCCCACGCGAGTTGGGCGGAAAGCACGTCCGCCACCGCGGGCGCATACGGACCCAACTGCGCAATAAGCGGTTCGGCTTTGTCATCGCCACGTCCGGCATAGGCGCGGGTCACCGCGATCTTCTCGGCCAGATTCGCGGTGCGCGGGTCGGTTGCCTCCCAAGCTGCGATGGTTCCTTCCGCATCGCCGGCAAGGTGGCTTTCGAGAACCGGGCGAGCACCGTCCGGCACCGCGGGGTCGTCAAGGACACCGGTCTCGGCAAAATCCCACAAACGTGATCGGGAAACAGCGTTCCAATCGATTGCCTCGTTTTCTTCCGGGGAAACCGGGGCCTGCGTGTCGCCGACCTGCACACTCGAAGCGAACAAATCTTTGGCATCGAAGAGTCCGGTCCGTCCCAGCGTCCGGGCAAAACTATACTCGATGTGGTTGCGGTCGTCGGTGTTGAGGGGAACATCCCCGCCACCTCGCACGAAGGCATCAACGGCGGCGGGGCCGGCGATAAAATGGGCGAGAAATCCTTCGGCCCCGGTGGTGCCCCACGCCGCGGGCAAGGCGGAGGCGAAAGGTTCCGAAGCGAGCCTCCGCCGGAGTTGCGTTGCCGGGCAAGGCAAAGGTTTTTCGGAACTGACGATGACGAGGTCGTCCGCAGCCGTCTGCCAGACCTCCGCGTACGGAAAAACCGACCGGAGCGTGGCCAAAACGGTGCGCACCGTTTGCGCATCAACTTCATAGCCCTGCAACCACTGGAGAAAGATTCCGTTCTCCTCCAAGCGCCCGCGCGCCGCACGGTAGAATTCTTGGGTGAAGAGATTGGCCACGCCGCTGCGATAAGGGTTGGAAGGTTCGCAGGCGATGATGTCATAGCGTGTTTTCCCGGTGAGCAGCAACTCGCGCGCGTCATTGCACTCCACGTGAACTTTCGGATTGCCCAGAGCATCGTGGTTCACCGGCGCGCACCGGCGCGCCATCTCGAGTGTGGCAGGCTCGAGTTCGGCCACGTCGACGCGCTCGATCGACGGAACCTTCGCCAACCAGCCGGCCGTCTCACCCGTGCCGAGTCCGACGATGAATGCCGAGCGTGGGTCGGGATGCAAGGCGGCTCCGATCAAAACGAGCATGATCTGCGTCCCCGCATCGTTCACGGCGTTGCCGTCGGCCTTGCCATTGACATAGAAAGCAAAACTGTTGCGGTCGGAAATCCCGACGGCAGATTCGACACCGTCGGCTTCCCACACGAAGGAGTGGCGCACGCGGTTTCTCCATTCGCGCACGGCATTGGGATCAAACGCGGCCAGACCCTCCACCCGGTCCGCGCCCACCCCGCCGTGCCGCCACGCCGCAGTCGGGCCTTCGGCCGAAAGGAACCACAACGCGAGCACGGACAATACCGTCGCCAAGGCGACCGGCCGCCACCCGGCGTCTGCCGCCGTGGGCGCGCGACGAACAAAGACAAGCACAGCCACGCCGGTCAGCATGAGGAGCAAGGCAAGGAATTGCCAAGCGACGGGCGCGGTGAGCAACGGAAGCAGACCGAAGCCCCCGGCCAGCGCCCCCGCGATCGAACCGAGGGTATTCCAGAGGAACACCTGACCGATCTGGCGACCGACTTTGCGCGGACCCGCGCCGCAGAGTGAAACGAGGATGGGAAATTGCGCACCGCTGACGAACGAAAAGGGAAACACCACCAACCCGGCGAGCAGTGCCCAGACACCGACTTCGTCGGCAAAGCCAAGGGCGTTGTGGGCATGGAGAGATGCGACCATCACGGCCAGGCGATCGCCGGCCGCGAAAGGAGCGGCGAGACACACCGCGCCGAAAAGGCACGTGAAAGCGAGAAAGCTTGTCGTGGGACGACGCCGGGCAAAGACGAGCGCATTGGTCAACGCACCGAGTCCGATACCGGCCAAGGCCACGGCGAGAATGAGACCGAAGGTGAAAGTGGTTCCACCAAGCAACGGCGCGAGCATGCGGGACCAGACCAGCTCCATGGCGAAGAAAACAAATCCGGCGATCGCGGCAACGGGATAGATCAAACGCGCGGGCGCTGCGGCACCATCTTCTTTCTTGGTCGATGCCTCCGTGCCGCCCGCGGATACCGGCTCGCTCCGGCCGACACCGGCGCGCGAGAGAAGCAAGGCGATGATCGAGGCCGAGGCACCGACCGCGCAGGCCGTCCAAAGAGCGCGACGGATGCCCAAGTTTTCCAAAAGAAAAAAGGTGGCGATGAAAGCTCCGGCCACCGCACCCAAAGTGTTGGCGCCGTAAAGCCACGATGCCGCGCTGCGCGCACGATCGGCGCCCGTGGTAAAAGCGCTGGCCACCGCGGGGAGCGTGCCGCCCATGAGAAATGTCGGCACAACCAAGACCACCGCAGCCAGACCGAGCCGCGCAGCCGTTGCCATGCCCGGACCAAGCGCGGTCTGTCCGCCGGTCGCGATGAATATCTCGCGCGCGAAATCGAGCGCGAACGGCGTCAGCGCGGCGGAGATGGCCACGCCGGCCTCCAGCGCGGCGTAAAATGCGAGTGGCCGCTGCACCCGGTCCGCACGGCGTCCGAGCAAGATATTGCCCAAACCGAGTCCGGCCATGAAAACAGCGAGCACGGCGGAAGACGCCGCGGTGGTCACGCCGAAGATCAGACGGAATTCGCGAAACCAGCAGACCTGCAGGATCAGCCCGCACATCCCGGAAAGGAAAAGCAGGGCCGTGCCGGCGACTGGGATGCGGGATACTGGGGTCACTCGGGGCAGTTTAACCGCAAAGAGCAGGGAGGGCACGGAGAAGAGGAGATGGAAAGCGGGTGGATCCGTGATCTCCGCGCCTTTGTGTCTCCGTGAGATCAACGGATTTCTGAAACTTCTCTCACAGAGGCACGGAGACACGGGGGTTTGAAGAAGTCTTGAACTTTTAGAGGTGATTTTCTGGTGGCGCCCGCTGGCCCAGCGGGCCTCTTCGGTTGAACACCTCTCGGGAGCGGAACGATCGCGCTCGGAGTGCGCGATCCGCCTTTCTACTTCGTGCCTTTGTGTCTCCGTGAGATTGATTGAATTTTCTGGGAGGCCCCGGAGTTTCTCTCACAACGGCACGGAGACACGGGGGTTGCAGCCAAGAAAGATAGAAGCGGCATCTTGCCGCTTCTCGTCGGAGGTTAAGCGGCAAGATACCGGTTATACTTTACTGCGGCGAGACTTTGACGCGCATGAAGCGCTGGGCGCCACCTTCGCCGATCGCCGTTTTGTCGCGCATGGTGACCGCCGTGGCCGCATCGGCGGCGCTGGTCACCTCAGTCGCGGCATTGGCGCCGGAAGTCCATGAACTGAGATCGCTGGAAACCTCCGCCGAGAAAGTCGCGGGACGGTCGCGGCGACGCGGGACGCGGACTTCAAGATACGACTTGTCGCCAGCAACGCCTGTTTGCAACTGCGAACCGCCATTGGCCGGGCGATCGGCAGCCGAGTTCGGCGATGTTCCGCTGATGAATTCCAGGATATTGGCGATGCCGTCGCCATCGGCGTCATCCGTGGGATTGGCCAGTTTCTGTCCGGCCAGATGGTCGAGTTTCCACTGACTCCACTTGGTGGCGGGCGGGAGACTGTTGGCCACGGCGAGAGGACGCAGGCCGACACCGCCGGCGGCGGCAACGGGCAGCGATCCGAGGACGACAACATTGGCGTCCTTGGCCGACCAGAATTTGGTCGAGGCAGCGGTGTCATCGATTTGCGGCCATGTCCAACTGGTCGAACGGTAAAGGATCCATTGGCCCTGCGCTTCGGAACCGTTGAAGCCCCAGACGTAAACCGGCGTGCCGACCGTGAAGGGCGCATTGGTGTTCGTCACTTGGCAGACGGCGGTGAACCAATTATGCGAGCGGCTGAACTTGGCGCGCTGGGCGGGCACCCAATTGGCCGACCATTTGTCGGTGTTGGTCGCGGACGGAGCAAAGCCATTGGAAAAAACGCCCAACTCAAAACTCGTGTTTTCGTCGAGCGGCAAGCCGTCGCTGCCGTAACCCGGTTGGTCGGGCGTGGAATAAAAATTGATGCGGTTGGCCATCGCAACGCCGGGCAAGAGCAGGGCCGCGGCGAGCAACGAGGCGGCGGCGGCACGTGATGTTTTCCGACGGCGCCAAACCGCGAAGGCGAGGAGGAGCACGGCGACCAGAATGGTCGAGGGCTCGGGAATGGGCGAGGGTCCCGATGCGATGGTATAGGTTTGCAGGGTGTAGACACCCGGAGCCGAAGCGTAGCCCAGACCGATGGCCGTGTTCTGCGCGCCCCACAGCGGAACATCCCCGGCGACCAGATCGCTGGTCGACCAATCGGTCGGCGTAACGGGCGGGCCCGGATCAAAGGTGGTCGGGAAGGTCCATGAAGGCGCGCGGAACCAGACCCATTCCATTCCCGCGCCGTAGGTGCTGGGGTTTTTGAATCCCCAGACGTAGGCATCGAGGCCGCGGAAATCGTAGCCCGGTTCGGCGAACGCGCTCGTGCTGGTGCCATTGTCGAGCATGTCGGCGGTCGAGGCGAAAGTTTCGAAAGCAACATTGAGGTCGGTCTGGTCGAAAACTTTCCAATTAGTTTCCCACAGCGCGACGTTGCCGGCCGTGGGCGTGAACAGGGGATCGAACACGCCGAGTTGGAAGGTGTAGCTGGCGTCGAGAGGATTGCCGTAGCTGTCGCGGAAGGTGCTGTAAACCGGGGACCCCCAGTTGAAGACCACTTCGGCCCGCGCCGGAACCGCGGCGCAAAGGACCGCGAAGACGACCGCAAGCACGCGGCGGATGAAGGAGGAGGAGATCACGGGTTCCATGGCAGCGGCGTGGTGAAGTTGGTGAGCGACGACTTAACGCGGATGAGCGTGCTGTAGTCGGGGATGAAGAAGTTGTTGCTCGACTGGTTGGTCAATCGGCTGTCGCCGCTGGCATTCCATTGCTGCAGGGTCGGCGAGCCCGGGCGCGCAGCGGAGAGCAGGTAGTAGGCCGTGTAGGTGTTGAGGTCCGGACGCGTGTCGCCGCGCCACATCATGAACTGGTCGGCGGTCTTGAAGTCGTTGGTGCCGAAGAACCCGGCCTGAGCGGTCATGCCGCGGCCGGCCGGCGACTGGACGAGCGGATAGCCACCGCCCAAGACATTGAGTCCGGTGGAAAGCGGGCGGACGAAGTTGTTGGCGCGCACTTTGCCAAAGAGCATCAAGCTGCCATTGGTGCGAGCCTGCAGGAAGCTGCCTTGGCCCGGTGGTATGACGCGGGAGTTCTGGCTGACGAGGGTCGCGTCGCCGACCTGCGCCCAGACATTCGACAGCGTGACGACGGACGAGAAGTAGTAAGAAACCCAGCCCGTGCCGTTGGTGTTGTCGGTCGTGTTGGTCGTTTTCGAGGTGAACTCGACAACCGAGGAGAGCGACGGGTCGTTCGTGCCGACCATGAGGGACGCCGGGAAGAGCGATTGCAGCGTGCGGTGTTTGCGCACGACGAACTGCGCACCGGCGAGGCCCGCGGGCGGCAGGCCGACCATGGTGTTGTGCGGCGGATCAACGGTGTTGAGTTCGAGATCCGTGGCCAGCGTGATGGTATTCACCCCGCCACCGCTCACGTCGAAACGCTGGCCCTGGAGCGAGCCGTTGAGAATCTCCACGTAGTAGGAATCAGCCCCGGTGCCAAGGAACGACAGGTTGGTATTGCCGGCCGGGACCGGCACGGGAACGCTGATAGAATTGCCGATCACGTTACTGATCGTGCCGGACCACGCCGGGCAGGAGAGGAACGGATCGTTGAAGCTGCGGTTGTTGGTAGTCAGCGGGGACTTGATCCATCCGCCGACATCGCCGAACGCGGTGGCTCCGTTCTCCGAGGCGTTGGTCGAGGAGAGGGTGACCTTCATGCGCAGGAACCCGGTGTTGGTCAGGCCGGTGACCGCTCCGATATTCGGGATGCGCACAGATTCGTCGCCGACGGCGTAGTTGGTCGTGGTGACCGCGCTGCTCGGAATCGCCAGGGTTGTCCACGCGGTGTTCGTGGTCAGGTTCGTGGCGGACTGCAATTCGTAGGTGATGTCGGTCGCGCCGCCCAGAGTGCGGGAGAAGACGAGGTCGACTTCCGCCGCGGCGTTGGAGAGCGATGGCACGAGGCAGTAGGGCGAGCCCTCGCCGTTGTTCGGATCCGTGCAGAACGCATACTCGACGAGGTTGTTCCACAGGTCTCCGTCGTTGTTGCCCGTCGTGTTGGTATTGGGCAGGTCGTTGTGCTCGTCTTGCCAGTTGGGCCAGGTGTTCGGGCACTCGAGGTTCTGCACGACGAAGTTGTTGCCGGAACTTTCCGTGTCATCGGTCACGACAATGCCTTGGATCCAATCCGGATCACCGCCGTCGGTATCGGAGTAGCTGCGATAACTCGGTGAGCGCGTTTTCTTCACCCCGTAGGTTCCGGCGGGAATATTGCTGAAGCTGTAGTCGCCGTTCGAATCGGTCGTCGTGGTGATCGGGTTGCCGCTGCCGTCGAGAACAGGATCGCCGCTGGCATCGACGAGGGTGAGCGTGGCGCCCTGCAGCGGGGCGTCGCCCGTGCCGTCGCCATTGGTGTCGATAAGCACCGTGCCGGTGATTGAACCGGGGCCGGTGTATTCAAAATCCTGGTTGGCCAGAGTCTCCCCGCGGGAGAGCGTGCTCGTGATGTTGTTCGGATTACCGCCGTTGGCGTCGGCCAGCGGAGTGTAATCGGCCGGAGGCGTGGTGACGATTTGGAATGGTCCGGGCAGCAGACCGGTGAAGGTGTAGTCGCCGTTGGAATCGGTCGTGGTCGTATCAACAATGTCATCCGCCGTGCCGAGGATGCCGTCGGGGCCGGCCAGGGTGAGCGTGACCGTCACGCCGGGCACGGGTGTCTCGCCCGGTTCGGCCGTGCCGTTGCCGTTGCTCTTGGACACGATCGTGCCGGAAATAGTGCCGAGTTCTTCCTCGTAACCAAAGTTGAGAGCGGTGTCGTCACCCTGCAGGTCGTTGATGGTATAGGTCTTGCTCGGCGAACCGCCGCCGGTCGGATCTCCGGTGATGGCATAAGCGTCGTTCGGGAGCGTGCTTTCGTCGACCGTGATGCGGACCTTCGAGCCCTTCTTGATGCCCTCGACGAGATAGTGGCCGCTGGCATCCGTGGTGACGGTGTACGTTTTGTCGTAGGTGCCGTCGCCATCCTCATCGACCTCGACAGTGACCTTGACGCCGGGGATGGCAGGATCGGCCGGTTGCGCGGTCGGGCCGGGGCCGTTGTAGATCTTGCCGCCGACCTTGTAGTAGTCGCCGGGGACGAGCGGATAGCCCCAATTGACGCTGGTGACGCTCTGGCCATTGGTCAGCGGCGTGCTCCAACCGCTGGTGTTGGTGTTGGCGCCAACGGGATAGCCGGTCGGGATGGTCTTGTAAGTGTTGGTATCGATGCCGGCGGTTTGCACCTGCACGAAATAGTTGGTGCCGTTGGTCGCAGCGGCGAGGCCGGAGAACTCGTAGAATCCGCCGGAATCGGTGACATCGGTGGCCAGCAGGTTGGTTGCGCCGGCGGCGGCGCGGTAATTGGCCACGGTGATGCCGGCGAGACCGGGTTCGCCGGGGCCTTGGGTGCCATCCGAATTCACATCGCCATAGACCGTTCCGGAAATGAGGCCGTTGTTGGCCACGCCGAAGTCATAGCCACTGGCCGAGGCGCCCGAGACCGCGGTGACAAGAATGGAAGTCGGCGTGGTGTTCTTGGTGTAGGCCGGCGGGATGTCGGCCGGGTTGTAGCTGATGGTGTAGCTGCCCGGGCTGAGCAGGAAGGTGTATACGCCGGAGCTGTCGGTCGTGGCGGTGGCAATGGTGTTCCCGTTGAGATCCTTGGCGTAGACGGTGACGCCGGAGAGCGGAGCGTCGCCCGCGTCATAGACACCGTTCAAATTCGGATCGTAAAAGACGCGGCCGGAAATCTGCGCTTTCTCGACGAGACCGAAGTTGGCTGTCGTGGCCGTCATGGCACCCGGAGTCAGCGAGGCCGCGACGCGCTCCTCGGTGGTGAGAACCATCGTATTGATCTGGCCGCTGGTCGGACTTGGAACCTCCTGCTCGGAAAGGGAGACGACGTATTTTCCGGGCGGCAGGCCGGTGAAGAGATAGTAGCCGTCCCCTTGGCCGTCCGGATTCGGGTAGTCAGTCGACCCGTTGCCGGTGGTCATCACCGCGATGATATAATCCGTGCCGCTATCCACGACGCCATCGCCGTCGATATCGACGTAGAGCGCGAGCGTTCCGTTCGGCGCGGGGTTGGCCGGATCGGGAACGCCGGTCTCGGCGGTGTCATACCAGACAAGCTGGCCGACCTCGCCGTTCCAGACGTAACCGAAATTCTGGGCAGTGAGCGCCGTGGTGCTGGTCGGCAGCGTGACGTCGGCGTAGTTCGGCGTGCTGACCGGCGGAGTCGGGCTATCCGGATCGTAGGTCGGATCGGTCACCTGGCCGAGCTGTCCGCTGTATGAGGCCGAATACGGGCTGTAAATCGTGGCGGTGCTGTCGACCCGGATGCGGTAAGTGCCGGCAGGCAGGGCGGTGAAGGAATAGGCGCCGGTCGAATCGGTCGTCGTGCTGGAAATGGTTGTCCATACCCCGCCGACGTTTTTCTGCAGAGCGACGGGAATATTCGGAATGTTGGTCTCGCCGGAATCGACGACACCATCGGAGTTGGTGTCGATCCAGAGTTGGCCGGAAATGCTGCCGGTGGCGGGCGGTTGGTAGCCGAAGTCGGCATCGTTGTATTGCTGACCGGCGGCGAGGACGACGTTTTGCGGGACGGTGGTGGTGGCAATGTAGCCAGCCGGAATCGTGGAGGGATCGGGACGCACCACATAGGTGGCCGCCGGGAGACTGTTGACGCGATAGGCACCGGTTCCCGAGGTCACCGCGGAACCGATGAGGGTCACGCCGTTCGACGCGTAGACATTGACCGTGACGCCAGCGAGGCCGGTTTCGTTGGTGCCCTGCACACCGTTGCCATCGGTATCCACCCAGACGAGATCGCCGATCGAGCCCGCGGTGGCGGTGAACGTATCGTTGCTCGGCACCGAACCGATGACGGTGCCGTTGTCGCCGAGAATGGCGTTGTTGGTGATGACGCCGTTGGTCGTGTTGGTCACCGTGGCTTGGAAGGTGAGCGTGGGCGCGAGAAGAATGCTGTTTGCCGTGGCTGTCGGGAAGGTGGCGCTGTTGGTGGCTGTGCCTCCACCGGAGAAGGTGATGCTACCGGGTTGGGAACCGGGGCCCACACGGTAGGTGTAGGTGAACGTCGCCGTGCCGTTGGTGTTCGTGATGTTCGCGCTGGCCGGCGTCGGGCCGGTGAGCTTGGTGGCTGTGGCGCTGTTGTTGGTGGCCACGGTAAGATTGGTAGGCGGCGTCACGTTGGTGGCCAGCGCGGTAGACTGCAGAGTAAGAGTCACCGTTGCCGTGGTATTCGTGCCGCCCAAAGCCGGGGTGGCGGACAGCGTGGAGTATCGTCCAGAAACGGTGCCAAGTTGCGGCGCGTAAGTGAGCGTCGATCCGGCCGCCGTGTTGGTCGGGAAGTTGGGGAGCGTGCTCCAGTTGCTCGAAGCGACGTTGTAGCGCCAGAAAGTATTCGCCCCACCCCGGAAGACAAAAAGGTTCGTTCCATCGGTGGTCATCTTGCCGCCGGTGGTGACGGTTCCGGGTGCGTTGGACAGGGTCGTCCAATTGCTACCGGTAATGCTGTAGCGGTAAAGGTTGGCCGTGGAGTTTCCGCGCAAGACATAAACATTGGTCCCGACTCGCGCGGCACCGCCACCGGCATTTACTGCCCCGGGCACAGCCGTCAGCTGCGTCCAATTGCCTGCGCCGACATTGTAGCGCTGGAAATCCGTCTTCCCGCCGCCGCCGGCCGCGAAAATATTCGTGCCATCGGTGACGAGTTGCGATCCCGCCTTCATGTTCTTCGCCGCGGAGGTAAGCGCCGACCAAGAGTTGGCACCGATGTTGTAGCGGCGGAAGTTTTTGCCGTTGCCCACCGAAGCGTAGACGAAGTTTGTGCCCCCGTTGTTGAGATAAACGATGGACGAACCCGCCGCCAAGTTGGCTCCCACGTTGGCCAGGTTGGTCCAGGTGTTGTCGGTGATGTTGTAGGCGTAGAAGTTCTGGAAACCGGTGCCGCGCGTGGCGTAGATCAGGTTATTGTTGGTGGCAAAAGTCGTGCCGGCGCTGTCCACCGTGTTGGTCGGGGCATTGCTCAAGGAGGACCAATTCGAAGAGCTCAGACCATAGGTGCGGAAGGTGTTCGTGCCGCCGCCGAAGGCGTAGATGCCGGCCGGGTTACCCGTGATATTCGTCTCGCCGCCGATAGGCGCGGTGTTGTTTCCGATGTTCCAAGTGACAACGTTGGGCCCGCCACCTTGCACGGCAAGAACACTGGGCGAACTGGCCACGGGGACGTTGTTGCTCGCGTTGTCCGTGGCGTCCGCATCGAAGATGTATTCGCCCAGCGTGTCCGGACGCACCGTCCAACTGAAGTTCACCCCATTGGTATTGGTGGTGACATTGGTGCTGGCCGGACTCGGCCCGGAAATGACCGAGAAAGTCGAAGGAGTCCCGGTCAGGGCGGGCGTGACCGCGGTGAGGTTCGTGCTGGCCCGGACGTTCATGGTCACGGTCAGCGTGTTGCTTACCCGGAGGAAGTTCGTGCTGACACTGAGGGTGTTGGTGATGCCGGGGATGG
>Ga0209598_10002501_pt1 | contig 14353 bp, 10 predicted proteins | sample M_140807_EF_Meta_FD_187317 | JGI IMG/M metagenome (GOLD analysis project Ga0209598, IMG submission 187317) | Freshwater microbial communities from Lake Montjoie, Canada to study carbon cycling - M_140807_EF_MetaG (SPAdes) (version 2) | ecosystem: Environmental > Aquatic > Freshwater > Lake... | reverse complement strand
AGCCGAAGCCGCAGGTGGGTACCCGGTCATCCTAGCACGCAAGCGTGATGGAGCGAGTAAACGGCCAAAGTTCACGGTTGCGTCGCCAGACAGGCGCATGACACGGAAGCACATGCGGACCGGGACATCGCGACCATTGAGCGGGTGAGCGCGGGGGTGGTGGAAAGCGCGGAGGCGGTGATGGAGTTGAAGCCACCCGGCGAGTGATGGGCTACGCCGCCCCGCCTCACCCCATCGCCCACGCGCCCTGCATGCGCTGCAACACCCGGTCGTTGGCCTCGCGCAGTTCACGCAGCGCCTGCAGGTGCTTGGCCATGCGGGCGCCCGAGCCCATCAGCACGCGCGTGCCAACGCCGGCGGGGATCGCCATCCACCACGTCTGCGTCAGCACGGCCGCGCCGCCGCCAACGAGGTAGGCCACATAGTTCTTCGTGGCGCGCTCGCCGAACACGCGCCCCTGCTCTGCAAGCGAGCCGCGACCCTTGAATGACATGTACGCGATCAGGCCCAGCACCAGCAGCGAAGGCATGTAGTGCATGTGGATCGTCTGAGCCTCGATGGCGCTGTGCACAACATGCTCCAACGCCGCGTCGCTGATATCGCTGCCGATCACATGCTCACTCAATCCCTGCATGGCCAGCTGCGCCCCCACCTCCTTGGTGGTGATCACGTCGATGTTCGGATATCGCACCAGCGCCTCGCGCACATAGTTGACCGAGTCGGTGGCCTTGGCCTGCAGCACTTCCACCACCTTGGCGTCGGGGCCATGAAAGCCGATGTCCCAACCGGGCTGCGTGGCCGACTCGGCCAGGAATGCCCGGTAGCCGTCGGGCAGATGGCCGTCGTTCAATTGCTGCACAAGCTTCAGCTCGAACAGCTTGCCCTTCACGCCCGAGGCGAATCCCGTCAACTGATCGGCATCCAGTCGATGCGCCTGGTCGGCGAAACCGTGCACCTTGGCAAGACCGGGGTAGGCCATCTCGTATGCGCGACGCACGGCGGGCGAAACCGCGACTCCCTGCCCATACGCCGCCAGCGTTTGCCCACCAACAAGCAACGCATCCAGCAGCGTCTCGCGCTTGGCGCGACCCGTGGCAATGGCCTCATACCTGCGATCGGTCAGGCGCTTGTAGGCGTTCACCTGCTGCCGAACGGCCTGATACTCAGCATCGATCTGCTTTCTGGCCGAGAACGGCGCGGCGCAGTGTCGGGCGGCGGTGGCGCCTCCACGCAGCGCGCCGCCGGTGGCCTGCGCGATCTGCTCGCGATGTTCGTACACGACGCGCGCACCCTTCGCTGCCACGCGACCGGCCGCAACGCCCACCTTCGCCGCCACGCGCGTGGCCTGGCTGATCTCCTCGCGGTGCTCCCACGCCTTGCGGCCGCACCAACCGACCGTCTTCACGGCCCTGGTGAAAAGCCAGTACGCGAGGGCCCGGGTTGTGGGGTCGGATGGGGTCATGCCGGAAGGTCGGGAGTATACCGCGGCAAACCGTGAAATCATCTCAAGAGGACGGTCTCACTTCATGCCCCGCCGCTCAGGACCGAGCACTTTCAGATGGATGGCCGACTGTGACTCTTCGTTTCGCTTGAAGTCGAATGAATCGACGAGTCGGAAGCTGACCTGTTGCCCAATCTGAATCGGCGCTCGCGGCATGCGAGCAAAGACATCGTTCGGCCGCCCATCGACTTTCAAGAAGAGCGCGCGGCCATTTGGCAGGATCCGGCTTGCAACCCCAATCAGCGGCGGATCGTATTGATCCAATACCGACCAAAGCTCCCGGCGAACCTCTCGGCTCAATGCATCCGTGACGAGCTGTACCTCTTCAGCAGCCTTAGGCAAAGACTGAAGTTGCTGCATAACTTCTCCCTTGATGCGCCAACCTCGATCAACCCAGATTTGGCGAATCAATGCCGCAACAAGCGTGCCAAACTTTAAGTTGCCCTCCTCGGCCAGCCAGCAAGCCAATGTCAACAGTTTTCGTGCTGACCGTTCGTCAATTCCCGTATCAACGATCGCAGCGCTCGCCGTGACAATCGCCTTCTTGCGATGCCCAAGTGCCCACTGATTCTCCGCCAATTCAGACTGCACCCACCATTCTCGACGCGTCCATAGCAGCGCCACGAGCGCCTTCATCGCCTCCTCGCGACGACCCATCCCTGTCAGTGCTTGCGCGCGGCGATATCCAAGCGTGTAAGCAATCTGATGGTGCAGACCCGCGCCCTGGCCCTGCTCACAAAAAACCACTGTTTCTTCCCATCGCTCAGTCAGTATGAGTGCTTTCGCTCTGAGTTCGTACCAACGCTCGCGTGCCGATGCCATCTCATCGCCGCTCTGGAGCGTGACACGCTTTGCAGCCAACTGCTTTGGATCGAGAAGGTCAAGCAACTTAACAACTTCAGCTCCCCTACTAGCTTCAAGGCCAAACTTCGCCGCCTTCAAAGCAGCAATCACAAATGGGGATGGCTCCTCAAACAAGTCCAGACCCCCGGAAACCAATGTCCTATGAATCTTTGTCGCGGCATCAAACAGCAGATTGGCATCCTCAACCTGAGCGACATCCCGATCCCACAAACACCAACTTGCCAGACCAAAGATGGCCATTCGCTGCTTGGATATCCATTCCTGAGATTGGCCGACAGTCTCGATGCATTGAGCCGTTTCGCGAAGAACATCGAGTGCACGAGAGAATTCCGCCGTCCTTCGAAGCGCCTTTCCCAACTGGAAACCAACCCACACTCTCGCGACGGTCTTGGGAGACCTGAAGGCCGGCTCCAAAGTCGCGATGGCTTCCTCGAATCGACCTTCTTCGATCAAACGCTTGCCAATGGCAAGCGGACTCTGTTCACTCATTGCTGGCCCCCTTCTGGATCAGCCTCCCAAGCCGCTCGGAAAGCTGTTCTGGAACGTCAACTCGCAGAAGGCTAGTGGTCTGCCCACTCCCGTTGAAAGTAACTCGTACAACCGCAGCCCCGGCTGAGAGATCGCTCTCGTCGATGACTGCCAACCGGAACGCGTACTGCTCAAACTGGACCCGCATCGACAACTTCTCAACTGGGGCAGCTGCGCGGAATCGATCCAAGACTTGTGTAATGCCCGCTGCGACGCCTTCGGGAGTTTGTGACGACTGCGACAGCCACCACCGCGCCTGCATTTCGCGCAAACTGATCGCCGGCTGCGGAATCATGGCACCGTCCCAAGTGACCTCACTGGGCTGACCATCACTCTTGTACCGCACATCAAGTCGGCCTTTGAAGGAGCGATCGTTCCACAAAAAGCGAAGCAGATATGAATGGTTCGACAGCTGCGGCGCTGGCCAACCGCGATCTGCGAGGGCACTCAAGACGAGGCCCTCGAGGGTTTGTGGGGACTTGCCGCCTACAGACCCAGGCATGACCGATCCTTCAACAGCCGGGGCCACTTCTCGCAGGAGCCCCTCGCCAGCAGACCAGACCGGCGGAGCCAATATCGTCAGTCGCTTCTTGGCGCGCGTGATGACGGTGTACAGCCAACGAAGCAATTCGACGCTTCGACCTCTTCCTCGACTGGAAGTCTCTGGGTCGACAAACACCTCATCCCACTCACCGCCTTGAGCCTTATGGCAGGTGGTCGCATACCCGTACTTCACGCACAGGCAGTTCCACCAAGGGTCGGCCAAAACTGCGCTCACGAATTCGACCGTGCCGACCTTCAAGCCTGGGTGATCCATCTTGAACAAGATCCATCGCGCATGATTCTCTGCGTCCGTCAATGACCTCTCTGGTGAAAGCAGCGAATTCTCGAGCAATTGACCAGTCCAGACCTGCTCGCCAAGCGGGCCGGTGTATCTCACCTCCACCTCACGGAAGTGCAGATCAACACCCTTGACACTTCGCGTGACCCGAGGGCCCACGCGGTTGATATCGGCAAAGTCGCCATTCAAAAGCCCGGAGCCGCCGTGATTCTGAATAACCAACAACTTGTCGCCGACCGAGGGGTCTTGTGGCGGCCGGCCAAGCAGGTTGCGGGTCCAGCTATTCCAATCGCGAACTCGTGTATTTGTGAAGCAAACGATGTGCGGCGGTACGCGATCACTCCAGCTTTGCTTGAGCACGGCCTCAAACGCAGGCGCTGTTCCGATCACCCGCAATTGCCCACTTTCTTCCCACTTCAATGTGTGGAGCAACCGCTGCTCGATCATGCCTCGCAAACGACTAGCGGTAGCGATGATGCTTGAATTCCGTTGCTGCCTGACAATGTCCACAAGCTGGACGTCAGCCACAATGCAATGGTGCTTTGAACGCAGATAGCCAGCGTCAAGAGCGGGCGAGGCATCTGAGTCGATGGGCGGCAACTGGCAATGATCCCCGATCAGAACGACCTTTCGCTTGCCCCCCGGATGCGCCCAGAACGCAAACGCAAGAAGATCCAAAAGCAACCTGCCGCTCCCAAAACGGAGATTTGTGGATTCAACCTTCTGGTCTCCGATCATGGACGCTTCGTCGATCAGAAACACCAGGTTGCCGGGATCGTCACTTGCCTTGAGTCGGTAGTGGAAGACTGGCTGCTCTGAATCACCAGCCTCCTCTTCCAGCTCGTCGAAGCTGTAGATCAACCGGTGGATTGTCGAAGCACCCGCCGGCGCGGCTCGCTCCCCCAAAATGCGAGCGGCCCGACCCGTTGGCGCGGCGAGTACCGGGATGAATCCGCGTGTTCGAGCGTGACTGGCAAACTCTCCGATCAGTCGCGACTTGCCCGTGCCTGCAGCGCCACGAATGATCAGCACTGCCCGTTCATCCGTTGAGCCAAGAAACTCTGCATATGTCCGCAGGGCATCATCCTGAGACGGGGTCGGGATGAAATCGGGCGCGCGGCCGCGGTCAGACATGAGATGCCTCCAACTTGGTCGCTGCCTTCACGCCATCGACGAGTTCTTCAAACAAGCTCGAGAATTCCACAAGAAGGCGATCGCGCTCGGCGTAGGGCTTCAGGGGTCGTACTGCTTGCGCAAATAGCAACCTACCGTCGGCCATTCTCTCTGGAATTTGCTCGCGGACAGCCCGCACCTTCCCAGCCAACCCAATTTCCACAACACCTTCGCACTCTTCAAGAATGCGGAGGGCTGCGCTCCACGAGTCGAGTGCTCGCCCAACTTCCGTGTCCCAACAAGCGGCCGCGCCGCGCAAATGCGTGGCGAATTGGCTGTACCTCGCACCAACCAACTGTTCCCAATCAACTTCTTGAATGACACGAATGATGTGCCTCAAAACAGCGTGGGCAGAAGCCGATGAGTCAACTGCCAAGACTGGACCCCGCAGCCACATTTTGACGACTGGCGAGACACTCTCGCCGCGCACGAGCTTGTCGTACCCGCACTGCACGCACCACCACGCGGCCGAGAGCGCAACATCGCTTGTCTCAGAACACAGACTCGTTTCAATGAATCGCTGCACACTCGGTTCACTTTGGAACGCGTGGAACAGGTCGATGATTCGGGCTGTTCCGAGCCACGACTTCCTTGTCCAGTGGACTCCTCTCTTGATCGCTGAGTCATTGATTCCCACAACTGCCTTCCAGCCCATCCAAGCAAATGCCAAGTCTGCCTGTAGCGTGTCACGCTTCGTCTTATCTCCAAGAGCCGCTCTGTCGAGCAAATGCAGTACGGCGCCGGAATCAGCGACATCCCGCGGCTGCAGCGCCAGAACATCAAGCAAGTTTGCCAAGATCGACTCATATCCGGCGTGTTTCGCCATCGTCTTCACAAATGCTTCGCACTGATCGGCAGTCATACCTCGGTAGCGCTTCAAATATCGCACCACATTTGGCAGATAGCCCATGCCGTCGGTCTTTTCCAGGAATCGGATGCAAGCGGCGGCCAACTCATGGTCGGGCTCCGCCTGCCCAAGCAAATACTTCAATCGAGTCGGCGACTGCACGGGCGCCTCGCCCTTCTCGACCTCCTTCGGCAGCATCGCCAAGTCCCGATGGAGCCGTTGCCGCAGACGTACTTGATTCACTCGCCAGGTTTCCCCGAATTCCTCACGCGGATTGCTGATCGACTTCAATGACTGCTCCAACTTCGCGGCGTCAATCTCAGATTCCGACGAAGTCTGCTTCGCCTTCTGGGGGAACAGGCCCAATTCCTTGCACGTTCGATCCAGTGTGCGAAGCGCTTCATCGACTGCCTCATATGAACGGCCGAAGATCCGGATGTCGTCCACATAGCGCAAGAAGCGAACATCAGGGAATCGCCACTTTCCGTTTCGTGTCACGAACGCTTCATCGAAGTGCTGAAGTACCACTTCGGACAAGATCCCCGATGGCAATGGTCCTTGCGGAATTCCATGGCCATGTCGCCTAGGCGCCTTTCGGGAATCTCGTGCTGGCACTTGGGTCCAGCAGCGAAGACATTCAACGAGCAACTCCCGAAACTGCTCGTCTGCGCCTAGATGCTGAATTTCATCGAGCAGAAGGGTGTGGTCAATCGAGTCGTAACACGCCGTGAGGTCGAATGTGACGAGATATCGATAGCCCTGCTGGTGCGCCCTGCGCGAGGCCATGTTGTAAGCGCGGTACCCCTTTCGCCAATCGCTGTAGAAGCACCCGTTGTTACGGCTACCGTTGTACAAGTGGCCGAATGTTGTTTCGCCGTATCGCGAAGACACTTTGAGATGCAAAGCTTCTGCAATTGGAATTGCCAGCGCCTGGTACACGATCTGATCGCGCACGGTCAGTACGGTCAGTGGTCGCAGCATTCCTGCCGGCTTTCGAACGAAGATCTTCTCGGGGCCTTCAGGCACGTACCGCCCGGCGGCAAGCTGCTCCCCGAGGTCATGCAGCAGCGCACTGGAGCCCATTTCAAAGACGCTGTAACGCTCCCGGCAATAGGCCTTGAAATTGGCCTCAGCATTGGACTTCACCCATCGCCAAGCGACGCCCAACAACTCGTTGATGGAGCCGGACCGCAGGGAGATTTTTGAAGGCCTGTTTCGAGCCATGTCGCCCCGATGACGAGAGTCCAAAGGCTACCGCCCGGATCGCGATTCAACTGCGGCGCACAATCACCGATCAAGGACTCCACAAGCCATAAACAACCTGCGCAGCGCAAGATGTGTCGCAATTGTGTCACGTTTCTCAGCCGATCTTGCCGCTCGTTCAACCCGCCGCCTGCTCAAGGATCAAACTATGCCCTCCTCCGCCAACGGAACCAACCTCAAGATGCTGCGCACCGCCTTCCACCAGCACCCCGTGCCGGACATCTCGCTTGTTGATCTGCGTCATGCGGAAGATGGTTCGCGATGGCCCACGCTGTGCATCCTGGAGTCGCAGCCGACTGGTGACCGGCTGTATCCGTACGCGCTCATGATTGATCGGCCGCAGCATGGGCTGTGCAGTAAGCTGATCGTGCCGGACCCCTATCGGCGGATATGGGATTGGTGTATTCCAGGAATGGGCCCGAGGGATATTGCCTAGGTTCTTATCACCTTGCGGTGAACGAGGTTGCTGCTCCGCAGCAGTCACTGGAGACGCAACGATGAAGTCTTGAGGTCGTCGCGCAAGTAGTTGCGAGCTTTCCAGCCGCCCCAATCGAGTAGATGAACGCGCCAAGCGCATTGCGCGCTCAATGAGGCGGTGGGCCGACTCGACCGCAGAGGGGTGCTGACCCTGCACGGACTGACCTGCTAGCCATTGACACTCTGTTGTCTTTCAAATGGCTCTCGGCACGCTACCATTTGCCCAACGTTCCGGGACGCCTTCCTCCAATACCACATGAAAAAGTTGGCCCGCAAGGGCGAATTCCAGTCATTTCTCTACCGACCATACTCACGGGCCTTTGCTCACCTTGCGAAGGACGCGCAAAGTTCTGCAGATGCGCAGCGTGCCCTTGAACAAGTGATGTCGATCCACGAGGCGCTGAAGAGCGGTGACCAACCAGCCGTGCCAATCACTAAGCACGGCGAGAGTCGTATAGCGCACGTGATCAAGTACGACCTCGCAGGCTTTCACCGTCTCGTGCTCTGGCGTCATGGGGGTCTACAAGTGCCGCTGTATGTCGGATCGCACGCAAGCGTTGAGCGATGGCTTAACCAATACGCAGGCGCCGACTTTGCTTTTACAGTCGACGGTACTGGAAGAATTCAGGATGCCCAGTACCGCAAAGTCCGCAGCAGTTCAGACGCTGTCGAACAATTGGCGCAAGCCGCGGACGTGCAAGACGCTTGTCACACAGAAGTATGCCCCCTAGCGCTACTGCCAATTGACCTGCTCGTCCAGGTTGGGTTGAGTTTGGCCGACGCACGGGAACTGTGTGAGGGCCTACGGCGAGATCTGCCTGAACCAGCCCGCAAGCGACTCGTGGGCACATATTTGCCGAATGACGAAGAGCGCCAATTCAGCGTGCTCACCGCCTATGAACACGCCCGCCAAGGCCTTCTCGAATCCGCCATCATGGACCTGCGCCTTGCGTCGGGCTTGGCTCAGTGTGCCAGTGATACCGAAGACACATTCGCAGACGCGCTCACAAATTCCAAAAGCTGCGCTAATGTGGCTCAGTTAGATGAGCATGCGCTCACGCTGCTTCACCACCAGGTTGGTTCCTATGGAGTCGACGACTGGATGCTGTTCCTGCACCCGTCGCAGCAGCAGATCGTCCAAATGGAGACAACGGGACCGACGCGACTGCTCGGCGTGAGCGGTTCCGGAAAGACCGCCGTGCTGCTTCATCGCGCAGTCGCATTGTCGCGCAGGTATCCAACTGAGCGAATTCTTGTAGCGACCCTCAATGAGGCTCTGTCGAAGTACCTCGCCCACCTGCTTGACCGGCTGTGCGCTGGAGACCCGTGTCGAAGACGAATTCATGTTCGTTCCCTCCGCGATCTCTTTTCAGATGTTGCCCGTACGCGTCATCGCGGTGCAATTCGAGGCCACGATCCCGTAAGTGGGGAGACGCCCGAGGAGTCTTGGGTCGACTTCACTGCAAAGAACGCTGCACGCCTCGAAAAAATCGCTTCAGCAATCGCCCAAGACAAGCGCGCCGAAGGCTGCACCCCGAGTTCTTACATCTACGAGGAACTCATCTGGATCCGAAGCGGCTGGGGCACAATCGAGCGCAGCCACTACGACATCGCTGACCGCGTCGGAAGAGTCATTCCATTTCCGAAGTGCCTAGCTGGGCTTGCGCAAGAAGTCCGAAGCTCCTTCCCGCCAGAAACGCGTCCGACGCTGAGACACATTCTCTCCGATTTCGAGGAATACATGTCCTTCGGCGAAGTCTACGACCTCGACGCGATCTCCGTACTCGCGCACACGGCAAAGACGCGCAGCGACACTCCGCCTCAAGCCGTGAAGTATCGGTGCGTGCTCGTAGATGAGATGCAGGACATGTCTACATTGGAATTAGAGGTGCTCAATTGGATCTCTCCAGGCGAGCACGATGGCCTCTTCCTGTGCGGCGATCTCGCACAGAAGGTATTCCCGAAACATCATGATCCGGGAATGGCCGGCCTCTCCTTCAAGGGACGCGGTCTGCGGCTCGAACAGAATTTCCGGAACACTCGAGAAATTCTTGTCGCGGCGCATGCGTTAGTGGAGCAGTTTGGAAAGGACGCTGCTGTCGAGCAATCAGAGATCTTGGATCCGAAGTTTGCAGTTCGCCGCGGCGAGCGACCCCACCTCATCGAGTGCGCCAGCCGTGAGCAGCAAAGCCAGTATGCATTTGACATTGTCTCCCAGCTTCTAAATGCTGACCTTGAACGATCTTCTACCTGTGTCGTCAGCCACGATGACAACACGCTTCAAGCACTTGAGACGATGTTCTCAAAGGCAGGGATACCGGCCTTAAGACTCTCACCGCGGACAAAGTTTGATGATGATCGCTTCTGCGTTCGTCTTGCACATCTTGAGGACGTGAAGGGCTTTGAATTCAAGAATGTCCTTCTGCTCGATGTTTCGGATCCAAATCGCTCACGTCATGACGGCCCCGGCGGCGGGATTCTGCGCGAGGGCTACCCGACCCGCGGCGTACCATTTGGTGAACGTTGGCGAGACGCGTTTAAGCTCTACGTTGCCATGAGCCGCGCGCGGGATCTTCTGCACATCTGCTATGTGTACAACCGTTCCCGGCTGCTTGGCTCTCTTGGTGATCGGGTCATCGAGGACCATGCGGCTAATTGGCTATCGACCCCCGAGCAAGTTGCGGCTGCCAACACGAACGATGTTGCTCGCTTGCCAAAGCCCACCCGCGTCATCCGCAGGGTCACTGCACCGAAGGCCGCCATGCCGAAAGAACACGCCGTTCCCTCAGGATTTGGTAGTGATTTCACCGATTCCTTTGGTGACTGTGTTGTCTGGGGCGGTCGGTGAAACAGGACCCTGCCATTGCCGAAATGACTACCTCGGCCGCGGTGACAATCCTGGCAAACCCGCAAACCGCGGAGTGATGGCCTTACCTCGCAAGACCTAAGCTAAGGCCCCCAACAACGTTTCATACACCCACCCCGCCACCGCCTTCGCCGTATCGCGGTAGGACTGGTCCGCCCCGAACCCGTCTGGCTCCGGCGCCACCAGCAGGTAGAAGTGTTCCTCGTTCCGCGCCAGCCACCGCTGCCGCAAGGCCTCGGGCTTCAACTCGTCGCACATGCGGTTGTTCTCCCCGCGGCTAGCCAGCACTATTGAAGGGTGAGTCGAACGGGTAGCGCGCCCACGGGATGAAGTGGTCCACTTCGCCGGCATTGGGGCCGGCCACGCTGAGACGCTGATTGGTGTAGAAGCAGCGGCCGCCCTGAAGAGCATGCAGGCGCTTCGTGTACTTGGCAACACCTTTGCGGTCCGCGCCAAACAAGTGCTGCTCCAAGTTTCGGGCCGGTCCAAGCTGCCTGTTGTTCTCCCGCACCCACAGCGCCCAGCGCGCCTGCACCATGCTCACGATCACGCCGTGTAGGCGACGCGTACTGGCGGCCACGCCGGGCTTCAACTCGATTTCGCGCAGGCGCGCGCACTCAGCGGCCGTGGGCGGATGGTCGTACAGGAACAGCTGCGACCGCTCACTCTGCTGCGTGACCACCACCTGCAGCCGGTACAGCATGTCGCGCACCAGCTTCTGCTTGTCGCCCTGATACTCGCGCCAACGCCGGTAGTGCAACTCGTCGCGCCGCGCCTGCTCGCCGATGAGCGTGATCATGCGCGAGAGCTTGCGTGCCTCGCGGTTCTGCTTCAGCTCGATGTGCGGTGGCGAATACGGACGCGCTACTTTCTGGTTGAGCTTGATGAACTGGCGTCTGATCTGATCAATCGGCAAGCGAAGCGGAGATCTGCGGCCTTATGACTCAGTCCGGCTGGGCACGGACATAAAACTTCGCTGGTCTGAACTAGTGGGCTAGACCCGTGAAATCGGCTAGAGTGCGTAAATGCCAAAGGTTGCGCTGCCGACAATTTCCTCGTTTGAAATCGACTGCGAGGAGTTCTGCATACCGAAGACAATCATTCCACCCGATGTTGCAATATTTTTTGGCCATAACGGTTGTGGAAAGACATCAGTGCTCCGAGCAATTGCAGCCGCACTGAGCATGATCAGTATCGGTGTCGAACGCTTAAATCAGCACCTCGACGCTCTTGGTAGCAACGATGCTCCAGTTCAGGATGATGATGTAAAGATCGCGCTCCCAGAAATAATGGAACGCCGGACGTCGGAGGCAGACGACGCGCGTGGCATGTTTCCACCACATGTAAGGAATATTCGGCTCGGCTTTAGTTCAGGCTTGATGATTCATGCCACGGTTGGCAAGTCCGCGAAACAAAGGCCTTCAAATACAAAGTGGGTCGCGCGGCTTGGATCAGCTGAAATCAACTTTTCGATCATCGAGATCCGCAAAAACGCCCCGAATCAACGTGCAGAATGGGTTCTCGTGATGACGAAACAAGACTATAGGCATGCTCGCGAAGCCCGATTAGATTTCGCCGCCCACGCCGGCGCTACCGAATCGCACCAACCCACGTTATTTGAAGCCTTATCTGAACTGCGAGACCGCTGCATTGAAGTAGTTTTCGCATCGACCAGGCGCCTTTTGATGCAGGTTTCACCCACCGTCGAAACACTGAAACGCTACGACGGAGTGCTGTTCTCGAAACAAGAGACCGAGGGAGTAGAAACACTTGCGGCGTTTTTAGACATCATCAGCGGAAATCAGCGGGCGCTGCCAACTATTCCACGCGTAATGGTGACTGCGGCACAAGTGGGCAAGCTCTATGCTGACTTGGCCATCGCATACAAAGGCGAACTCGAGCAGCGAAACTCACGGCTTGTTTCCCGCCTGTGTCGCGGCGCCGCTCAAGGAGTTATCCGTTCAAGTGATTATGAACGTGCCCGTTCGCTTGACCTCAGACTGCAGCAGATGCTCTCTGAGGTTGGAATCGCTGACTTGCCACCTTTCCTCGACCCAAACCAGATGTACTCTGCCACTGAGAGAGAACGGCTTGAGCCCCTGTTTGCCGAAGCCGCGTTACCGTCATTGGAGAAAATGGTCCGAAGCCTTGAGCCCCTGCACCGGCTGCTCGGTGAAGCAAACCGCATGCTCGCGCCTCGCCGGCTCGCAGTCATCGAAAAGCAACAAGCGCTACAGGCCGGCGTAGAGATCCCGGAGGACCAGCAGTATGTCCTCGCAACTCGCAGCGCTACGGATGGCGACTGGGCATCGCTGAAGATCCTCTCCTCTGGCCAGCAACATCTAGTCGTTTTACTCGCATCAATTTGGCTCATTCCGATTCCTGCCCAGGCAGATACTCGAGCGCCCTTTCGCTTTCTATTGCTGGACGAGCCAGAGATATCGATGCACCTCTCATGGCAGTCAGAAATCGCGAGACAGTTCATGCAGGCCGCGAGCATGGGTCAAAGCCAGATGTTGATTGCGACCCACTCAAATTTCTTGTCTGGTGACGTGCCCCATCGCAATAGCATTGAACTGGCCGGAACCGTTCCGCGTGACTAACGACGACTTCGATCTGGCAAGTATTGCCCCAAGGGCTCTGGCTGCGATAAGAATGCAGTCGGCAGGTCAAGTCCAGCCGCGATTCATAATTGTCGAGGACTTTGCTACGAACACCCTAATGCGTGCAGCATGTGCCGGAACCGAATTGAGGTTTTTCTACAGCCTACGGCAGCTCGGGCCTGGGCATGCAAACTCGATTAATCCATACCTTGATCGCAAGAAGGTTGCTGCTCTTGTTTCAGCAATTAATGCACTCATTCACGCAAGACAACGCGAGTATCCACAGGACCTAACGCTCGAACGACTGAGTAGGTCCGTGTGTGGGCTCGTAGATCGCGATCTGCAAGACAGCTTTCTACCGAGTCAACTAGTCCCTGGACAGAGTGTTCCGCCCCGATCACTGGCGGATCGTGAGCCTCACGATCAGATTTTTACCACACCGCTAAACGATATTGAAGTAACGGCGCTGGCTGAACACCTTGACCTGTTCATTGACCATCTCGGGATTGCCACAATGTTGCGGGAATCGTTGCAGTTGCAGAATGGACTCGCAGTTGCCGACGCGCTCATCGTTCGATGGCTGATACCGTTGTTCTCCATCCGTGCGGCATTCGGGAGCTTTAGGCCACGGGTAAGCGCTAAAGGTCTTAGCAAGCTGATCGGTGCAAACGAGATTGCTCGGATCCGCGCGCGAGATTCCGGTGACTTCGCGGTGCAGTGCGCTAGATACTCTAGTCGAGATCAAAGTTGGCAAAACAAACTGAACTTTCAACTCATTGTCGATGAAACCCGCCAAGCTGTGTCTGATCCGGATCGACGACTAGAGTTACTCCATGGTCACGACTTTACTCAAATCCTTGCGACACATCTGATTGTCAAGGAAACCGGCGCTGCTCCCGCGGCCGATTCTTTTTCGGATCCCAAGGCCAGCGACTTTCGCACAAGCCCTGGTATGCGCGCTTTAGCTGCTGCGGAGAGTCGCGTAATCACGATTGCTTCCGACTGGCTACACCAACAGGCCTGCCGCTCAAAACTTGGAACGCATCTTGAGCGCCTCATTCAACAACTTCGAAAGCCTGCCTAAAGATCCGTTTGATTACCTTGGTAGTTGCATTCAATCGACTGGAAGCAGCAACTCCCGATGTGGTTACAGCCAGCCTTTCCACATTACACACCGCTTCAGACGAGCTGGCCCTGCGGACTAGCATTAGTGCAATTGCTTATCTCATGCCGTCGTGGGAAGCTGGCGAGGGTCTCGCTCACGTGGCCTCCTCGCGGCCAATCCACTCGATGTCGTTAGTCAATCGCGCACGCAATTCCGACAGGTTTAGATAACCCGCCAGTCTGCGGAAGTGCCGTCGAGTGGCTCGATGCTAGTGGTGATGCCGCG
>Ga0209598_10002499_pt1 | contig 14369 bp, 11 predicted proteins | sample M_140807_EF_Meta_FD_187317 | JGI IMG/M metagenome (GOLD analysis project Ga0209598, IMG submission 187317) | Freshwater microbial communities from Lake Montjoie, Canada to study carbon cycling - M_140807_EF_MetaG (SPAdes) (version 2) | ecosystem: Environmental > Aquatic > Freshwater > Lake... | reverse complement strand
GTCGCCGCTTACTTGCGCGTGGTCGGCCTCTGTGGCTTCGAGTTCTCGGGCCTCGAGAACGCGGCGGTCGACGGCGCGGCGCTCGCGGCGAAGGTCCGCACGGAGATCAACGGCGTGCGCGCCGATCTGAACGAGCTCCTCGCGCGCCGCAGCTACATGACGCGGCTCTACACGACGATGAGCGCGGCCGAGATGGACCGCGACCCCATCTTCGACTTCAACGCCGACCTCGAGGCGGTGAGCAACCAGCATACGGCGACGGCGTACATCGAGTGCCCGGACGGCGTAGTCGACTACGGGCGCTACGAGCTGCGGACCGCGAACGGTCAGCGCGTGCAGGTGACGCCCGAGGTGGGCAACCCGATGGTCGTGCGGCGGCGCGACGGCATGACGGTGCAGCAGGGGGCGGCGCCCGCGGCCGCTGTCGTGCAGCGCCTGACCACCAGCGGACCCGCCGAGAACGTGTCCGAGCCGCTGCCCCCGTCGCCTGTCGCCGAAGTCAACGGTTCGGGTGCGAGCGGCGCGACGCCCCGAGGCACGCGGGCGCCCGAGGCCGACGGCTGCGCGGCGCGACCCGCGGCGGGCGGGGCGGCGTGGGGCTTCGCGGCGCTGGTCGGGCTGGCCGCTGTGACTCGGCGGCGGCGTCTGCGCTGAGGGCTGCGCGCTCGACGTTGCGCGCGCGGCCGACTCTCTGCGATGTTTGGGGCCAGACTCGGTGACGGAGAGGGCATGGCCGTGAAGAATTGGCGTTCAATGGGCCGCGCGCTGGCGCTGTGCGGGCTCGCAGGCCTCACCGCCTGCGCGGGGGCGCGGTCGCGGCCAGACGAGCCCGAGCCGCTCGAGGGCGATGAGAGCGGCAAGATCACCATCGTGCAGTACGAGCAGAAGACCGCCGAGCTGCTCGCGACGACGAACAAGCTCAACGAGATGCGCGGGAACGTCGACGAGGTGAAGCGTCGGCTCCAGGTCATCTGTGTCGACTACCCCGACCACCAGGTCTGCCAGCCGCAGACGCAGGCCGAGTACGCGCGCACGGCGTTCTGCAGCGACCGCGAGTTCACGTCGCACATCGACGAGGTCGTCGACGCCTGCCACCAGGGCGAGTGCAAGCAGGTCGACCAGGCCGAGCAGATCTCGCGCAGTCAGTACATGATCCTGACGCAGCGACTGCCGCACTTGCTGCTCACCTTCGGGGCGGGCGGCACGAAGCTCGATGCCAAGGACAAGCAGCGGCTGCAGCAGTTCATCGAGACGATCGGCGCGGACCAGGGCTACGTGATCATCGTCGGCCGCGCGAGCAAGGACGGCAACTGGCGCCAGAACTTGAAGCTCGCGCTGAGCCGCGCCGAGAACACCCGCAAGTTCTCCGTCGAGGAGCTCGGCCTGAACGCCGGCCGCGTGGGCTACATCACGTATGGCGCCGACAAGATGTACCTGACGTCCCTCGACGCCGAGCGCCTGAGCGAGGCGAAGCTGAGCGAGACGCAGGCGAACCGGAGCGCGCTGGTTTTCGCGTACCCGTGCTTCGACCCGAACCGGCGGCGCCCCGAGCCCTCGCTCGAGCGCACGGAGCCGCTGGGGCTGCCCCGTGTTCAGTAACCTGCGCCGCATGGCGTCCACGCGAACAGTCGCGCTCTGCGCGGCGCTGCTGCTGCCTATGGCGGCCCGCGCGGACGACGACGACGACCCCGAGGTGCTGCTCAAGCGCGCGCGCGCCGAGCTCGCCGAGGTGCGCCACCTGCTCGAGCAGTCGCGCGGGGCGGTCACACAGCTCAGGGACCGGCTCGCGATCCTCGAGGGCGCCGTTGGTCTGACGCCGTTTCGGCCGCGCTTTTTGACCCCCGCCGAGCCAGGCATGAAGCTCGGCTGGGGCTCGGCCTCGCTCGTCGAGTCCGACGGCGCTTCGCCGCGCAAGGTCAAGCTCGCGGCCGAGGTCAAGGGGAGCGGCGGGGTGGTCGTCGCCTTCTGGGCCACATGGTGCAAGCCGTGCACCTCGGATGAAGAAATCGCGCGCATGCGGACGCTGAGCGGCGTGCTCGCCCGCGAGGGCTTCTCGTTCGTGAGCATGCCCATCGACGCCCTGGACGCCGTGCGCGGCGACGCCCGAGCGAGCAAGTGGCTGTACCCGCTCTACCAAGCAACGGACGGCCACCTCGACATGCTGCCTGAGGCGTTCGTGCGCCAGAAGGGCGTGGGCCTGCCCATGTTCTTCGTGGCGCGGCCCGACGGCAGCGTCACGCACTATCGACAGGGGCCGTTGGACGATCTGGTCGTTGCCGAGCTCCTCGGCGCGGCGCGCGCCAAACGCTGACGGCGCGGAGCGCTCAAGGCGCTGAGCGCCGCTCAGCTCACTCGCCTTCGAAGGCGTACTCGTAGGCCGAGCGGTCGTCCGTCTTGAGCGCGGCGAGGCGGCCGGCGATGCGGGGCTCAGCCTGCGAGATGTAGTGCTTCGCGCCGGCGATCTTGTTCTTGTGGAACGTCGTACGGTCCGCGGCCTGCGCCGCCTCCGTCGCCATCCACAGGTGCAGCCAGCACATCACAGCGTCGCCCATCAGGAACATGAACGGCACCGCCACGAGCGTGGGGCCGGCCACGTCGCCCGACATGCCCATACCGGCCAAGTGCATCGCGCCCTCGCCGAGCATCTCGCGTGCGTGCTGCACACGGTCGGCCAGCGCCCCGAGGCCCGCGCCGCGCGCGCGCTCGATGGTCTCGTCGAAGCGACCGAGCAGGTCCATCAGGGCCATGCCGCCGCGGCGGCCGAGCTTGCGGGCGACCAGGTCGAGCGACTGAATACCCGTCGTGCCCTCGTACAGCCGCGCGATGACGGTGTCCCGCAGGTACTGCTCGAGCGGGTGGTCGCGCAAGAAGCCGTGGCCGCCGAGCACGGTGATCGACGTCGACACGGCCTCGAAGCCGACCTCGGAGGCGTAGCCCTTGCAGAGCGGCGTGAGCAGGCCGACGATTTCCTCGGCGCGCTCGGCGGCTTCGCCCGTGGCCCCAAGGGAGATGTCGTGCTGCAGCGCGCAGAAGGTCATCAGGGCGCGCAGGCCCTCGACCGTGGTCCGCATGTCGAGCAGCATCCGGCGCACATCGCCGTGCTTGACGATCGAGATGCGCGGCGCCGCGGCGTTCTTGAAGTTCTCCGGGGCGGAGCCCTGCAGGCGGTCGAGCGCGTACTGGTGCGCGTAGCGGTAGGCGCCCTCGGCGAGCGCGACGGCCTGCAGGCCAACCGCGATACGGGCCGTGTTCATCATCTTGAACATGACCTTCATGCCGCCGCGCTGCTCACCGAGCAGCTCGCCGACGGCCGGGGCGTCCTCGCCGAAGATCATCGTGCACGTCGGCGAGCCGTGAATGCCCATCTTGTGCTCGATGCCGGCGCACTTGACGCCGTTCCGCCCGATGGCCTTGCCCTGGGCGTCGATGCGGTGCTTCGTGACCAAGAAGAGCGACAGACCGCCGGTGCCCGCCGGGTCGCCCTCGACGCGCGCGAGGACGGGGTAGACGATGTTCTCGGTCAGGTCGTGCTCGCCCCACGTGATGAAGATCTTCTGGCCCTTGATGTGCCAAGTGCCGTCGGGCTGCTGAACCGCGGTCGTGCGGGCCGCGCCGACGTCGGAACCTGCGCTCGGCTCCGTGAGGCACATGGTGCCGCCCCACTCGCCCGAGAAGAGCTTGGGCACGAACAGGGCCTTCTGCGCGGCGTTGCCCGCGAAGGCGATCATCTCGCCCGCGCCGTGGCACAGGCCCGGCAGGGTGAACAGCGCCACGTTCGCGCCGACGAGGAGCGCGACCGGGTGAATCGCGAGCGCGCGCGGCAGGCCAATGCCACCGTGCTCCTCGCTCTCGGCGATGGCGATCCAGCCGCCCTCGCGCCACGCTTCGTAGACCGGCCGGAAGGCCGCGGGCGTCGTGACCGCGCCGCCCTCGAAGCGCAGGCCCTCGCGGTCGCCGACGATGTTCGTCGGCTGCACCTGCTCGTGAGCGAACTTGATGGCGTTGTCGAGCACCATCTCGAAGGTCTCCCAGTCCTGGCCCTTGTAGAGGGGCAGGTCGAAGACCTGACCGACCTTGAGGACGTCCCGAACGAGGAATTCGACGTCTCGACGATCCTGCAAACCTAGACTCACGCGCGCCTCCTTGTTCGACAGTTCATGCGGAATGCTGAGCATGCGAAGCATTCCAGACGATGACGCAGGGCGTCAATCCTCGGTCGCGCGGAACCTGCACGGGCGCGCGTGAATCCTGTCCGCATGACGCACTCACTTCAGAACATCCTCGTGATCGGCGCAACCGGGGGCATCGGCGGCGCGTTGGTCGAAGCGCTCCGCGCGGGCGGCCACCGGCCGCTCCTGGCGGCGCGGCGACCGGAACCCCTTGAAGCGCTCGGCCGCTCGATAGACGCCCCATGGCAGGTTGGAGATACGCGAGACGCCGCGCAGACTGAGGCGCTCTTGGCGTGGGCCGAGGCGCAGGGGCCGCTGCACGGCGTCGTTCACGCGGTCGGCTCGATTCTGCTCAAGCCCGCGCACCGCACCACAGATGCCGAGTGGGCGGACACGCTCGCGCAGAACCTGACCTCGGCCTTCAACGTGGTGCGCGCGGCGACACCGCGCCTCGCGACGCAGGCCGGCGCGCTTGTGCTCTTCTCGACCGCCGCTGCGCACATCGGGCTGCCCAACCACGAGGCCATCGCTGCGGCGAAGGCGGGCGTCGAGGGCTTGGCGCGCGCGTCGGCGGCGACATGGGCCGCGAAGGGCGTGCGGATCAACGTGGTCGCGCCGGGCCTCGTCGAGACGCCGCTCTCGGCGAGCATCACCCGCCCAGGGCCCGCGCTCGAGATGTCTCAGCGCATGCACGCGCTCGGCCGCATCGGGCAGCCCGCAGACGTTGTCCCTGCGGTGCAGGCCGCGCTCTTCAGCCCATGGATGACCGGTCAGGTCCTCGTCGTCGATGGCGGCCTCTCCGGGCTCAAGGTGCCGCGGTGAGCTCAGGCGCGGCGTGGGCCGTCAACTTGGCGGTCACGGGCGCGCTCGTCGGGCTCATCTGGGTGATTCAGATCGTGCAGTACCCGGGCTTCGCGAGCGTGGGCGCGGCGGAGTTCGCGCGGTTCCACGCCGAGCACTCCGCCCGGATCACGGTTGTTGTTGGCCCGCTCATGCTGGCCGAGGTGCTGGCGGCCGCGTGGCTGGTCGCAGAGGCGGGCGACGCGGACGCTCGCGCCTGGGCTTGGGCCTGCGTCGTCCCGGTCGCATTGGTGTGGCTCTCGACGGCCTTCGTCCAGGTGCCGCTCCACGGGGCGCTCGCGTCCAACGACCCGGGGGCGCGCGCGGCGCTCGTCGATCGGCTGGTGTCCACGAACTGGATTCGGACGGCCGCGTGGACCTGCCGCGGCGCGGCGCTCCTCTGGCTCGGTGTCCGACGCTGACGCGCTTGCAGACGTGCCCTGCGCGCGTCATAACTCGGGGCGGACAGGAGGTCGAATGGGAGCTCTGAGGCCTCGCGCGCTCAACGAGATGTGGTTTGTCGCTGCGCTCGCGTCCGCGTGCGCGAACGGCGTGCTCGAGGCGCCCGTGGGTGCGCAAGAGCCCGGCGCTGCGCCTCAGAGCGGCGGCTCGACGCCTCGGCCAACGGGCACCGGTGCAACGCCGCCCAACCCAAACACCGGCGACGTGGGCGGGACGCCGGCTGCGGAGTCCGGCCCGTACGCGCCCCTCGCCGCGACCCTGCCACGCCTCACGGCCTCACAGTTCCAGCGCTCCCTCGCGCTCGTGCTCGGGCCGGAATTGCCGACGCCCACGCTTGAGGCGGACACGAACCCCTATCTCTTCTACGCCATCGGCGCGGCGACGACCGTGCTCAGTGAGCAGGGGACGGAACTCTATGCGCAGGCCGCCATGGAGATCGCATCGGCGGTGTTCTCCGACGTTGACCGCCGCGCGCGCGTCTTGGGCTGCGCGCCGAGCGCGCCCGATGACGCCTGCGCCGAAGCCTTCGTGCGCGCGACCGGTCGGCGACTGTTTCGTCGACCGCTGAGCGAGGACGAGGTCGGTGAGGCCCTCGACCTGTCGCGGGACACTGCAGAGGGCGACCCGCTCCGCGGGCTGGAGGCCGTGCTCGCCGCGCAGCTTCAGTCGCCGAGCTTCGTCTACCGCGTCGAGCTCGGCGAGCCCGCGCCCGATAGCCCAGCGGGCGGGCTGCGATACTCCGCGTTCGAGATGGCAAGCCGGCTCGCGTTCTTGCTCACAGACGCGGGGCCGGACGACGCGCTGCTCGACGCGGCGGCTCGGGGAGAGCTGCTTGACGATGCGAGCGTGGAGGCGCAGGCGCGGCGGCTGCTGGCGACGCCGGCCGCGCGCGAGGCCGTGCAGGCCTTCTTCGCTCAGTACTTCGACCTCGCGCGTCTGCAGCAGGTGAGCCGCGACCCCGCGCGCTACCCCGGGTTCACCCCCGCGCTCCTCGAGGCGATGGAGACCGAAGTTCGGCTGCTTGTCGACGACGTCGTGTTCCGGCGGCGCGGCGATGTGCGCGGCCTGTTCTCGGCGCGCCGCGGCTACGTGAACAGCGAGCTCGCGGCGTTGTATGGTGTGGACGCGCCGGGGGCGACGCGCGCGACCTTCGTGCCGGTGCACTTTGGACCAGAGACGCCGCGCGCTGGCCTGCTGACCTCTGGTGCGTTCCTCACCATGAACGCGCACCCCACGGAGACCTCGCCGACGCTGCGTGGCAAGTTTGTGCGCGAGCGCGTGCTCTGCCAAGAGGTCCCACCGCCGCCGCCGAACATCGACCTGGACTTGGCGCGGCAGGAGGGCGAGGCGCCGACGCTCCGCGAGCGGCTCGAGCAGCACCGGAGCAACCCCATATGCGCGGGCTGTCACGCATTTGTCGATCCGCCCGGCTTCCTGTTCGAGCACTACGACTCGGTCGGTCGCTATCGCACTGAGGCCGAGGGCTTCCCCATCAATGCGGCCGGTGACTTGGACAGCGTGCCGCTCGATAGCGCCCTCGACCTGGCGGACGCGCTCTCCTCGGATCCGCGCGTGTCCGCCTGCATGACGCGGCAGCTCTTTCGGCACGCGCTCGCGCGCCTCGATGAGCGATCAGACCGCGACCTGCTCAAGGCGCTCGACGCGCGCTTCGCGGCTTCGGGCTACGACTTTCAGGAGCTCCTCGTGGCGCTCGCCCTCAGCGAGGGCTTCAGGACGGTCGCGGCGAGCGACGCGCAGGAGGCCCCATGATGGTTCGCAGCCGGCCGCTGTCGCGGCGGACGTTCTTGCGCGGCGCGCTCGGTGGTCTCGGGGTCGCGCTCGCGCTCCCGCCGCTCGAAGCCATGGTAGGCGAGGGCGCCCTCGCTCAGGGCGCGGGGCGTGGGTCGTTCTTCGGCGTGTTCTACTGGGCTAACGGGACACCCTGGCACGCGGCGCACGGCGGCGACCAAGGCGCCGCGGGATACCCGGACCTGTGGACCCCGCCGACGCTCGGGGAGGGGTATACGCCGACCGAGCTGCTCGCGCCGCTCGCACCGCACCGCGTGAGCGTCGTGTCTGGCCTGCAGCCCCACACAGAGATACCGCCTTTGCCGGACGGCCAAAGCGACGGGCATATGCGGGGCTTTATGGTCGGCCTGACCGGTGATCGCATTCGGCCAGAGGGCTTCGACCACCCGTCGCACACCCTGACCGCGCTCCGCCCGAGCCTCGACCAGTTTGTCGCGCGGCATCCTGACTTCTACGCGGGGCGGCCGCCGTTCCGGTCGCTCGAGGTCGGCGTGAGCGGCGCGCGCTTTCACGACTACGGCCACTGGAACGCGATCTCGTACAACGGTCCGGACTCCATCAACCTGCCCATCATGAGCCCGTCTGCGCTCTACGACCGGCTCTTCGCGGTTCGGCCCGATACCCGCGAGGTTGATCGGCGCGCGCGTCTCCTCGACAGCGTGCTCGCCGACGCGAATCGCCTGCGTGCGCGCCTCGGGGCCCGAGACCGCGAGCGCCTGGACGCGCACTTGGCGCACGTGAGCGCCTTGCAGGCGCGGGTGCAGAGCGAGGCGCCCATTTGCCGTGTCCCCGGCCGCCCCGGCGACTCTGGCGACCTGATTGAGAAGACCCGTACGCAGGCGAGCCTGCTTGCGCTCGCCGTCCAGTGTGGGCTGACGCGCGTCTTCTCGTTCATGCTGACTTCGCCCGCGACCACGCACGTCTTCGACAACCTGGGCGTGCCCGACGGCATGCACAAGGTCTGTCACGACGGCCAGTGGGAGTGGGTGCGCAGCATCACGCGCTACCAGATGGAGGCCTTCTCGGCCTTTCTAGACGCATTTACGCTGCCACAGCCGGACGGCACCACGCTCCTCGACCACGGCGTCGTCTACGGGACCTCGGAGTACGGCGAGGGCTGGCAGCACAGCACGAACGAGCTGCCCGTGGTGCTCGCCGGCGGCGCGTCGGGCAGGCTGCGGCGCGGCGTGCATGCGCGTGAATCGGGCGGCAACGTCAGCCGCGCGCAGCTCACGGCGCTGCGCGCGCTCGGCCTCGAGCTGCCCACCTTTGGCTGGAATGGCGGCGAGACGGCGAACGAGTTCGGGGAGCTGCGGGCCTGATGCGCCGGGGTCAGGGCCGCGCCCGCGCACACGGCGTCGTGGCGGGCCTGTTGGCCACAGGGTGCGCCACGGGCGGTGTCTTCGAGGAGACCGTCGATGCGAGCGGCGCAGGCGACGCGCGAGCGTCTCGGCCCGCTGCAGACGCAGACCGCGGGCGCACCGACGGGATGCGCCCCCTCGCGCCCGTCGTGGACGCGGCACCCGACCCGTCGAGCGTGGACGTGGGCGTCGCATGCGACCCCTTGACTGCCTGTGTCGGTGGTTGCGTCGACACCATGAGCGACCCGCTCAACTGCGGTGGCTGCGGGCGCACGTGTGTCGTGCCGAATGCCCAGGCCGCCTGCGTCGGGGGCGAATGTGCGGTCGGCGCTTGCGCGCGCGGCTTCTCAGACGCCGATGGCGACCCCGAGAACGGGTGCGAGATCGAGGCCATGTGCGCGGCGGGCGGCGCTTGCGAAACGTCGTGCGGGAGCGCGGGTCGCCTCGACTGCTCGAGCGGCGTACCCGTCTGCGCGCCGCCCGAAGAGACCTGCGATGCGGCCGACGAGGACTGCGACGGCGCGTGTGACGAGGGCCCGATCGTCGGCTGCCGCGTAGGCGTCCATCGCGGGCAAGGCAACGGCCACGTCTACACGACCGAGCTCGATGTCGCGCAGAGCCCGCCCTACCAGTTGGAGAGCCGCGACTACTTCTTCGTGTACGGTGAGCCGGCGCCCGGCACGGGGCCCGCGTACTTGTGCTTGAAGCCGAACGGCAAGCGCTTCCTGACGGGCGATTCGAACTGCGAATTCGGCGCCGCGCCCGAGCGAACGCTCGGCTTCTGGGCGGGCGACGCGCGCTGCGGCGCGATACCACTCTACCGCCTGTACAGCGGCGCCGCAGGGAACCACTTCTACACGACGAGCGCGCCCGAGCGAGACAACGCCATCACGACCTATGGGTACGTCGACGAGGGCATCGCGGCGTATGTGTGGCCGAGCCGCTGACGCGAGACGTCAGCGCGCGTTCAGCTCGTCGGGCACGCGCATGGTGCGGCTGTCCTCACCGGTGACATAAGCGTCGATGACAGACGCGAGCCACACGACGCCGAGCGACACGAGCGCGACGTTCGTCCGCGAGATGTGCTCGTTGGCGTCGTCTCGCCGGCCCACGGTGTCGGGCGTGTTCTTCTGGTAGTCGTTTTGCGCGCTCACGGCGAGCGCGGCCGAGGCCGCCGCCGTGCCGCCGAGGCCCACCGCCCCGACGGTGTAGACGAGACCGCGGATCGTGTCGCCGTTGTACATCTGCCCCCAGCCGGGTAAGGCGACCGAGCGCAGCATCGCGCCCGCAGGGGTCCTGAGTTCGACGGCGTCGGCGTTGACCGCCATGAACGCCTGCCGGGGCACGGCCTCGTCCCCGGCGGCCACGACTTGACCGGTCTCGACGTCCACGAGGCGGGCGGTGAGCAGCAGCTCCTGACCGGCGTTGCCGTAGGTGCCCACGACCACGGCGTTCGCGCCGAGCAACTTGCCCGCGCTGACGGCGCCGGCCTCGGAGAACTGGCCGCCTTCGGCGCGCTGAATCGGCGCCGCGACGGCGTCGATCCGCTGCCGCTCGACCTGCATGACCCCGGGCTGAATGATCAGGCGCGTCGAGAGGAGCTCTGCGCTGAGCTGGCCGATGGTCGCGTCGCTGGTGTCGCTTGCGGCGGGCGCGAAGGGCATGACCGCGATGCGGCGCACGCTATCGGGCGTGGCCGGTCGCAGCCCACCGCCGAGCTTCTCGGCGAGCTTGTGCATGCTGGCCATGACGGGGTGCTTGGGCCGCGGGCCGAGATCGATGGGATCGGGTTGGGTCGGCCGCGTGTTCTCTTTGAGCACGTCGACGACGCCTTCGACGACCTTGCGTGTGTTCTTGGAGACCGGGGGGACTGTCGCGACGGCCGCGACGGGGGCTGGCTTCGGCGCGGGCGCAGGGACCGGGGCGGGCGCCGGGACCGGCTTGGGCACAATGACCGGCGTGGGCACGACGGCAGGGGTCGGGGCGACGGCCACGACAGGCGCGGGCGCGGGGGTCGGTCCCGAGACCTCGACCTTTTGCGCCTTGCCCGCGGTCACGTTGACCTTCTCCACGCGCCGCGTGCCGTCGCTGAACGTGACGGTGATCTCCGCCTTGCCGGCGAAGAAGCGCAGCGGCGCGAGGGGCGTTTGCCCGAGGGATTCACCCCCGACGCTCACGGTCGCGCCGATGGGGCGCGTGACGACCTCGACCGACCCAGTTTGCCCTTTCAGCGCGGCGAGCTGGTTCTTGGCCCGACCCGCGACCCCTGCAGGCGCGTCCGAGTCGGCCACGATGGCCTCGTAGCACTGGAGCGCGAGCGCTGCGTTGCCGACCTTGAGCGCCGCGACGGCGATGGTCTCCAGCGCGTCCACACCGCCGCCCGCCGCATAGGCTGCCTTGCCCTCGACGAGCGCGTCGTCGAAGTCTTTCGCCTTGAACGCGGCGCCCGCGCGCTTCTGCGCCTCGGCCGCGGCCGCGGGGTTCGGCTTGCCGGGCTCGGGCAGGCCGGGCGGGCCCGCGCTCGCCGCTGCGCCACCCATCGTGGGGCACAGGGTGAGCGACAAGAAGAAGAGGTGGATCGGGAGTCGACGCACGCAGCCCTCCGTTCAAGACGTGCGCGCGTATCTTCCGCCAACCGACGCAGACACGCCACATCCGCGCAGCGGGCGGCTCACCCCTCGAACGCGGCGTCCGTGATCTCCAACCCGCGGTCGATGACCTCGAAGCCCTCGCGGAGCTGAGCCTCGGTGATCATGAGCGGCGGGTTGCACGTGAACGACGCCCACCGGACGAACGTGAACAGGCCCTCCTTCTTGAAGAAGGCCGCGAGCTCATTCATCGCGGGGTGGCTCCCGTTGTAAGGCGCGAGCGGCTCGCCCTTCGCGTTCTTGCGCAGGTCCATCATGCCGAAGAGCCCGATGTTCCGCCCTTCGGCCACGCTCGGGTGCTTGGCCTGCAGGCGGTCCATCTCGCTGCGCATCACCGCGCCCAAGCGGGCGGTGTTCTCGATCATGCCCTCGTCGAGCATCACGCGCAGCACGGCCTCGGCCGTGGCGAGGCCGACCGGGTGTGAATTGTACGTCAGCCCGCCCCAGAACACATTCTTTCGGAAGTGGTCGGCGATCTTGTCACGCATGCCCATCGCGCCGAGCGGGAAGTAGCTGCTCGTCAGGCCCTTCGCCAGGGTCACCATGTCGGGCACCACGTCGTAGTGCTCGAAGGCGTACATCTTGCCGGTGCGGCCCATGCCGGCCATCACCTCGTCGCAGATGAGCAGGATGCCGTACTTGTCGCACAGCGCCCGCACGCCCTGCAGCCAGCCCTTCGGCGGCTGCAACACACCGTTCGTCCCCGTGACGGTCTCTCGGATGATGGCCGCGATGGTGCTCGCGCCCTCCATCACGATCGTCTCCTCAAGGTACTTGAGGTGGTTCGCCGTGATCTCCTCCTCGGTGGTGCCGAAGCGGTAGTCGTACGGCCGCGGGTCCATGAAGTGGACGATGCCCGGCGGGGCGGGCTCGTTCGCCCACCGGCGCGGATCGCCCGTCAGGCCCATCGTGAGCGCCGTGCCGCCGTGGTAGCTGCGGTAGCTCGCCAGGATCTTGTGGCGGCCCGTGAAGAGGCGCGCCGCCTTGATGGCGTTCTCGTTCGCCTCGGCGCCGCCGAGCGTAAAGAAGAACGTGTTGATGTCGCCGGGCGTGATGTCGGACATGAGCTTGCCGAGGCGCGCCCGCACCTGCGTCGCCGTCTGCGGATACACGAAGATCAGCTCATCGAGCTGGCGCTTCATCGCCGCGATGACGCGGGGGTGCGCGTGCCCGATGAGCACGCTCATCAACTGCGAGTTGAAGTCCAGGATGCGCTGCCCCTCGGGCGTGTACAGGTACACGCCTTCGGCGCGCGCGATCGGCAGCGGGTTCACCGCGTCGTTCGCCGTCCACGTGTAGAGGGTGTGCCGCTTGCACAGGTCGACCATCTCGGCCGTTGGCATCGGCTCCGCGGCGAACTCGTTCGGGTAGCCCAGGTACTGGGAGCTCATCTGCTCAGCCTCCGGTGCGCTTGATGTACTTGCCCGCGCCGCGCTCGACGCGCAGGTCGCCGTCGTGCCACTGCACGCGCCCCGCAACGACCGTGGTCGCGACCTTCCCCTTGGTCTCGAAGCCCTCGAAGATGTTGCGGTCCACGTTCTGGTGGTGCGTCTTCGCCGAGATGCGGCTCGTGCCCGTGGGGTCGTAGATGCACAGGTCGGCGTCCGCGCCCGGCACGATCGCGCCCTTGCGCGGGTACATGTTGAAGATCTTCGCCGCCTGAGTGCTGGTCACATCCACGAACTGCTGCAGCGTGATCCGCCCCGTCGCGACGCCGTAGCTGTACATGAGCGTCATGCGGTCCTCGATGCCGGCCGCGCCGTTCGGGATCTTGCGAAAATCGCCCTTGCCCATCGTCTTCTGGTCGGCCTGCCGGAACGGGCAGTGGTCTGTCGCGACGTGCTGGATCGCGCCTGCGGACAGGGCGTTCCAAAGATACTCTTGGTGGCCCTTCGGCCGAATCGGCGGGCTCATCACATACGCCGCGCCCTCGAAGTCGGGCTTCTCGTAGACCGAGTCATCGAGGAGCAGGTACTGCGGGCACGTCTCCACGAGGACCTTCTGCCCCTGCTGGCGCGCGCGGTAGACCGCGTCCATCGACTCCTGGCAGGTCAGGTGCACGATGTAGACCGGCTGCGCCTCGTGCGGGTGCGCCGCGTGCCCGTTGCGGCCGTCGCCCGCGGCGCGCGCGAGCTGGATCACGCGGTTCGTGGCCTCGCCCTCGAGATAGGACGGCCGGCTCGCGGCGTGCCACTTCGGCTCGGTCAGGCCGCGCTCGAAGAGGCGCGTCTGCAGCGCGACCACGGCGTCGCCATGCTCGCAGTGGCTCGTCACGAGCGCGCCGAGCGCATGCGCCGTGTCGAGCACACCGACGAGCTCCACGTCGTCGACGCCGATGGCGCCGCGATAGGCCATGAAGATCTTGAACGACTGAATGCCGTCGTTGTGGAAGACGTGCGCCATCTCGCGCTTGACCTGGTCGTCGAACCACGTCACCGCCATGTGGAACGCGTAGTCCGCGACGGCCTTCTTCGCGTTGCCCATCCAGAAGTCGCGAGCGTCCAGGAGCGACTGCTTTCGACCCGGGATGATGAAGTCGATGATCGACGTCGTGCCGCCGGCGACGCCCGCCGCGGTGCCGGTGTAGAAGTCGTCCGCGCTCACGGTGCCCATGAAGGGCAGCTCCATGTGCGTGTGGGCGTCGATGCCGCCGGGGAAGACGTACTGCCCGCCGGCGTCCACGACCTCGGTGCCCGCGGGCACGTCCAGGTTCGGGCCAACCGCGCGGATGACGCCGTCCTCACAGTAGACGTCCGCGTTGAACTGGTCTTGGGCGGTCACCACGGTGCCGCCGCGCACTACGAGCTTCGACATGGAGCCTCCGAAAAAGTGATGTGTTCTCAGTACTTGACGAGCTCGGCGTAGGCCTCGGGCCGACGGTCACGGTAGAACTGCCAGACCTTGCGGACCTCGTCGATCTGGCTCAGGTCGAGGTCGGCGACGACCAGCTCGTCGTTGTACTCGCTGGCCTCGGCGATGATCTGGCCACGCGGGTTCACGAAGTAGCTCGTGCCGTAGAAGCGGCCGATGTTCCATGGCGCCTCGGTGCCGACTCGGTTGATGGCGCCGACGTAGTAGCC
>Ga0209598_10002498_pt1 | contig 14369 bp, 7 predicted proteins | sample M_140807_EF_Meta_FD_187317 | JGI IMG/M metagenome (GOLD analysis project Ga0209598, IMG submission 187317) | Freshwater microbial communities from Lake Montjoie, Canada to study carbon cycling - M_140807_EF_MetaG (SPAdes) (version 2) | ecosystem: Environmental > Aquatic > Freshwater > Lake... | reverse complement strand
CTGGCTTGGAGCAGAAATGTCCAAAAATAATGGGATGCGGCCTGTCGAGAGTGCTCCTGTGCTGAAGACGCTATGGAAGACCATGAAATGGCAAGGTCCGGATTAGATACGCGGGCGGGAGTATAGCAGTAGCTACATAGTTCCTGAATGTAGTCCGAGAATAGCCCGAATCTCCGCGAAGCCGTAGGAGGCCTAAAATAGTGGGGATGAGGCGGATGCTAGTTGTCGTCACGCGGCACACGAGCCGCGGCCGCGCCGCCGCCGCGCGGCCACTGTGCACCAACGCGCGTGAGTCGCCGTCGCTGGACTTCTCGGTATGGACTCAGGACGAACAGCTCGCCTCACTCTAGCGAACGTGCAGCTGCAGCTCGACATCCGGAGAAATCAAGCAGAAGAGTTAGTCAAGTCAAAGAGAAGACCGTTTCAGATGCATGTTGTCAGAAGTTTAGTTGCCAAAAGTTACGTTTGCGCTTTGCGGCAAGGGGCTGGATGCGGCCAGCTTCTGTACCTGGTTGGCTCAAGCCTCAGTCACTCCACATCTCCACAAGATGCAGTCTTCCAGCCCAGGGCGCCCCTCGCCAGCATGCTGCCGAAGCTGTACAGCGTGCAACTGAGCTGCGAAACGAAGCGAATGACGCAGCAGCACGTCTAGTGGAGGCGACCGCAGCCCAAGCACATACTGAAAGAGAGGCTCTTGCCGCAATGGATGCTGCAAAGGAAGCAAAGGAGCGGAGAGCGGAAGCGTTGAAACGCGTCGAGGCAACGCGTGCGGCAGCCATTCAAGCGGAGAACGAAGCGAGTGAAGCAGTGCTGGAGGTCGACAAAGCACCCCAGCTTTGCAGGGACACAGGATACACCAGGCTCCCTACTTGGGATGTATACGTCTCGGTGCACTGTGTGAAAGCGACTGGCAAGAGCGCCGGACGAGTCGAGTACGACGTTGAGGCACAGCTCCTCCAAAATCATGAGGCCCAGCAAGCCCAAGAAGCCACGATCGAGGAGTGCAAGGCAGCCCTGCAAAGGGCCATCGAGAACGTTCTCTCGTTGAAAGAGCAGCTGAAACTGGCTGAGCTCGCTGAGATTGCGGCCCATGGAGCTCTCGATGGGGCTCAGATGCATCTGACGTTTCTGCTCGATGAGCAGGCGGAGCTCATCTCTGGCGAGTGGCACGCCGAATGGATGGCGGAGCAGCGTGGCTTGGCGCATGGGGTTGATGCTGTGCAAGATGCATGGGGGGCTGCCCTCGGCTACGTGCGCGAGCGCCTCGAAGCCCTGCACCACGCAGGGTTTGTAGAGCATGCCGTCCTCGGCTACACTCGCTCAGACGCTGCAGACTGGAAAAGCTTCTGGCAACCCAAGGTGACACACCAGCCGTCTCTCCCTTGCAAGGCGCCCTATCCGTGTCAGTGCTCCCTGTGCGCCTGCCGAAGCCAGGCCGCAGGCCGCTCTGGCGCACTCTCCAGTGGCGGAGATGGGGGCGTGTTCGACCTGAGCCCGGCGCAGCTAGCAGGCTCGCAGGCGAACGCGGTGCAGCAGAGCAGTTCACGCATAGCCATAGGCACCCGAGTGGCAGGCGTCATTCGTGTGCACGCGGAATCGGCAGCCGCCGGGGTGGCAGACATCAATGCACAACTGTGTGAGGTCCTCCACGAAGCTCGCGACTATCGACGGCTAGACTTGCTCAAGAATTCGTCAAAGACACCCTCAATCAAGGCAAAGTCGTTTTTGCCCAAGAACCTGGCACAACTTGGCATCTACGACGTGATATGGAATGTGCAAGAAGGGAGAGGCAGCGCACCAATACCCTCATCGCCAAGGCCTGAGTCGTCCCCACGGCCCTTGTCGCCACGGTCTGCGTCGCCACGCCCCATACTAGGGCTAATATGTATACCACGGACCTCGTCGCCTCGGCCAGAGCCGCCACGGTCGGCGTCGCCGCGGTCGGCGTCGCCAGCAGCATCACAGCCTTCCGTACGCCGCGCGGCCTCGTTTGGAGCGTCCAGACGAGGAGGGCGCCCGATGCACAGCGGGGTACCAGGACACGAGAGACGAGCGATGACCAACCCGCACAGCGCACTGCTCCTCGAGGTACATGCTCGGCTTCTGCGCACCACGGGTTCGAGTTTTGCGTACCTCAGTGGACGGGCCCAACTTGACGAGGATCTCCCGTGGATCTGCATTGGTCGTCCAGCAGACGCATGTGCAGCTGACTTAGAGGAGTTCAGCGCAACACGGGGTGCAACGCTCAACCGACCAGTCTCGAGACGTTCCGGGCTTGCGGCCTCCGTCCCAACTCTCATCTCGCCAACTCTCATCTCGCCAACCTTGACGTGGGAGGTTCGCAAGGTCGAACCAGCCTATAGTGATGGATTTACTATGTCACCTCCGAGCTCCCCGGTGAAGCATCAGGCGCAGCTCGCAAAGTACGCTGCCCTTGCGAGCAAGTTTAACGCACTCGTGCAGGGGCAGCAAGTTTACAACGATCAAGTTTACAGCGATCAAGCGTCTACAACGGCGAAAACGGCGCGCTGTTGTGATGGTCGCGCAGCTGGGGGCGCACGCGACAGGCCGCGCCGAGAGCAGCGTCACGACCAACGCAACGAGCACGAGGCCGAAGCCACCGATGGGAATACTCGTGCTCGTAGATCCCCTATTCTCGATGTTCACGCTTGAGACGATGAGAGACCTTACATGTAGTGTGGACCTCAGAAGACAGTGATATGCAATGAGATCGCGAGGTCGCAAGGGCGAGATCGATGGCCCTCTTACTCGGCGCGAACGTATGGTTTTTCGAGCCTCGAGCGGACCGTTTGTTGCTCCTGCTCGTGCGTACGTCGACGCTGGGACAGTAACTGGGACAGAGCCCAGTACAGTACACTCTACACTTCTGTTCTCGTTGGGCCTTACTACGATTTAACGTGGACTCACGCTGCGCATGACCTCCTGCCAGTGCATCACGCCGAGCGCCGGGTCGGCCTGGTGCTCGAGCTTCATCTTGTTTACAGTGCTCTTCTGCTCTTACTATTGCGCCGGATGACCATTATAGGTTGAATCCGAATACGCCCTGTCCTATGCGGTTATGCGGAATGCGCGAGTGGTCCGTAAGGAAATGTCAAGGAAATGGTTCTCGGACAGACTAGTAAGTAACGGGTGCGACGGGGAACATATTTCATGTGTGAATGTGAATTATGTCTTCACATTCACACGCACACGCGGCTCTTCTGCCTCTTCAAGAGTATGCAGTCTGGAAACTGGTGTCTGCGCGACGCGCTGTCGCTTTCGGCGGGTGTCGCCATCGGCGCTGCGGTTGCGTTCGCAGCGGCGCGACGTACAACAACGGTGGCACACCGAGTACATCAGACAATACTCGAACCGCCACATGGAAATGCGCTGCAGGCATGCGCAGCTTCCATCCTGGGACTGCCGCTGAACTTGGTTCCAAACTTTGTAGTGGAGGTAGACAACTGGGACGCGATGCTGCGTTTCGCGGCCTTACGCGGCTTGACGTTGATAAAGGTGAACCTTGACGGCGGTCTTTTGCCACACAAGACGAGGCCGGGCACGCTATGCATAGCGAGAGGCTCCTCTCCGAGAGGGAACCATGCGCATGTGACTGTTGCGATGGTCACATGTGATGGGCGAGCGCTGGAGCTCGCACATGACCCGCATCCGACAGGTGACGGGTTTGCTGGCGAGCCTAGCTGGGCAGCATTCTTCGTCCCTGCATCTCGATTTACATGACTCGGACACGTGAGGCACGTGGAGTTCGTGTACTATGTAGTCGATCTAGAGACTACGGTGGCCCCCGGGACTATTGAGACGGTGTAAGATCCGTGTGTAAGATCCGTGTGTAAGAAACGTTAAATCGAATATGTGGGCAGTTGGGCACACTCACGACGCAATGCCCGCGGTGCCAGACACACCGAGGACACACGGTCGAAAAGGCGCGCACTGCCGACGACCGTGCCCCCTTGCTCTGGTCACTGTGAGCGCTGCCCTGCCCGACCGACGTCGACCAAGTTGATGGCGTCGACGTCGTGCGCGTCGAGAACGGACCGGATGAGCGCGACGCTCGCCCGGAAATGGCAGGCCCGCCAAAGCACGGTGTTGTGCAAATGCGCGCGTGATGCTGCTGCTGCCGCCGTGCACCTCACAGGAAGCCCCATACAGGGCACCTGCGCGCGCGCGCGCGAGGCATCGACGAGGTTCCGATGGATCAAGGAGCCCACCCCCTCGCTCTGGTCCCTGTGGGCCGCCAATGGATGAAGTGGCGGGCCGCCAAAGTGGGCTGTCCTCTCCTCGTTGGACTCCTCGGCACTGCCGGATGGCCTCAGGCGTCGTCCTCCTCCGCAAGGGATGCCACCAGCTCGCGCTCGCGCTCCGAATCCCACGCCTCCTCGGGTGGCGGAGGCACCCACTCCTCGATGGTCTCGAAGGTCGACTCCATCTCTCCGGTCTTCTCATTCTTCTTCTTCGGGAAGAGTGAGAGCTGCATGAGCCACTTGTTCTCGAAGCGCTCGCCCATGACGTCAGCGATGAGGACGTCGTCGCCAAGCACCTCGGAACCCGCACCCATCTTCCATTTGCCCTTGGGGCCCACGAGGTCGTACTCACTCGGGTCCTTGTTCTTGTGCATCTGGATCCACAGCTTCATGTCGCCGATGGTGTAGTCGGCCTCGATGGGGATGGTGTCGAAGACGCCCTCGCCGTAGAGCATGAGGTAGCACTGGTCTCCTCGGCTCGCCGCCGCGCCTGCACCTCCGCTCGGGAGATCGGCTCCGCCTGCACCTGCGCCTGCGCTGCCTTTGCCACGTGGCCACGAGGCGCGAGCGCTGCACCCATTGTACCGCCGCCTTGCTCCTCCACCCACCGCCGCGGCTGCGCCTCGGCGCCCATACTGCGAGGCCATGGTGCCGCCGCTGAGCTCGCCGGCGGAGCCACGTCGGCCAGCGTGTCGGGCCCAAACGCCCACTCGGCGCCGAGGGGGAGCTCATTGGGCAGCGGCTGCGCTTGAGGACGAGGCAGTTTCGAGCCCTTCGGTGCCCGCGAGCCGGTGGTGGGTTGGGGGGCGCCTAGCTGACGCGGATGCGACACTGAAGCAGACTTGCTGGCTGCGGCAAAGGCATCGGGTGCCACCCCACGGCTCGGCGTGCGGGCGCCCCATGTATTGATCGAGGCCAGCGCCGCTGCGAGCTCCTCGGCCGCGGCCGACGCCTCAGAAGGTTCGTCAGCAGCACTTAGAGAGGACTGCGCTTGGTTGCCTGTCGCGTCTTCCTCAGCGTCGATGCCGTCGTCGCCGACACCCCTGTGACTGCCGGATGGTGGTGGCGCGCGCTTCTGCGGTGACAGGGGCAAGCCGCGATCCGCCGCGGTCGGAACGCTCGATGGCGCGTCTGCTGCCCTCTTGGAGCGATCACTGCTCAGCACAAGGCGCGAGGACGCATTGGATGCAAGCTTGCCGGCAGTGATGCTCGCACCCAGAGTAAAGGAGCACGGCTCCTGCTTGACGAGCGATACGTTATGCACACCGATGGCCCAGCGGACGGCGTTCGGGGGAGACCTTACAGCAAGCAGGCGCGGGTCTTTTGCACTGCCGCCACGGATGACGGCGCCACCGCCAATCGATGCGTGCTGCTCCCGAGGCGCAGTGGCGTCGTGGACCACGAGCGCGTGCACCTCGGCATCCGCGTGAAAAGCGTCGAAGGCACACACGTGTGCGCGCACCATGTCCTCTTGTGCATCAAGGTCGACCACTGGCCATTGGCCGACCGATGCCATGAGCACAGGATCGCCGCCTTCGCGTTGAAGCCGCAAGTGCACGGTTGCACGCTCTCCAGCGGACGGTAGCGCCACATCGAGCGTAAAGTAAGTCGTGCGTCCCGGAGATAGGGTGACTGAGGCGCTGCGGCCGGGCGTAAGCACGGTGGCTTGAACCACATCGCCGCAATTCTCGGCGCCGGTAGCCATTCTTGGCGAAGTCTCCACGGATCCTGTTCATATGAATACAAGCACACACAACACGTACAAAGCACAAAAGAAAACAAGACCCCCGAAGAGAGACACGGAGAGCGAAATAATGTTCACAGTGAGTTCACACTCTAAAACTAATCTATGGGCCTTGAGCTCAACACGCTAGTTCCTAGCATGTCCAAAGGCGCGACGGAAGGCAAAGCTGCTGGGCTACGATGTGGATCAGCACTGAGCAGGCATGTGCTGCTTCCGACCGCAGCAGGGCACTTCCAGTGTATATTTCCGGGATGCAAAGAACGCCTCTCAGCCACGGAGGCGATGCGCAAGGTCGCAGAGGTGCACAAGAGTTTTGCAGACCTGCACCAGTATCACCCATTCGGCTCTATCAGCGTTCGTGCTGGTTGTCAAGCGTGTGCTGCCGCCGAGGAGAATGCATCGCTCATCCTCGCCCCAGAGCACGCGATGTGGCTACTCTGGGTGACGATTGCGATGCACTTTGCCGGCACTGTTCGGAGCAGCAAGCTGCTGCTGGCAGCCATTTACAAGAGGCAAGCTATGGAAGCTGAGGCACGACCCAGCGCACAGCGCGAGGACATCTTCCTTCGGCTGCAGCACGCCATCCTCCTTGGCCTTGGATTCGACGCCTCAACGGCATTGCTTCGCTCCGCATTCGACACAGCTGGCAAGGGCGACCCCGGCGCATTTATCAGCAAATGGATCCCCCTCAAGCCGCCATTCGGAGCGCGAACGCGTGCCGCCGCCGCCATCGCCCTCGGTATGAAGAGTCCGGCATCACCGGGGCCGACGAGCAATGCCGCCAGAGACTCCTACGCGCTTCGTGGAGGCGACATGTTTGCTTCTGAGAAGATGAAGGCACTCGCACGTGCACGGTCTGTGGATGAGTGCAAGGCAGCCCAAGAGCATGCCATGTGCCGCATCCGAGCCTGGGAGACGGAGTGGGCAGCTATGCAGCCTGCAGTGCACCCTGTGATGCATTCGTTGCCTCAAGACCCCACCAAGACACAAGATCACGAGTTCACCAGGGAGCATTGGGATGACGAGTCGAACGCCGAGGCGGCCAGGCGGGTGTGGCGGATCGACGGCGTCTTCAGCGACGCTGAGTGCGATTCGATTCTTCAAGCAGTCGAGTCAGTGACAGCCAGCCGTGGCGGATGGGACCATGATCGGCACGGAAACTATCCGACCACCGACCTGCCCCTCTCAGCGGTGCCGGAAGTGGAGGTGCTCATCCGCACGACGCTCTTCCGGAATGTGCTCTTGCCGCTCGCGCAGCACTACCTGCCACCTCCCGTGCTGCCCGAGCATCTTGAGCTGATCGACTGCTTCTTCGTCAAGTACTCGTGCCTCATCGACGGTGAGCAGACGGGGCTCGAGCGCTCTCTGATGGCCAGTGCTGGGGGCGTGTTTTGAACACTGATTGCCACGGATTGCCACTGACTGCCACTGACTGCCACTGATTGCCACTGATTGCAGGTGAGCAGACGGAGCTCGAACGCCACTCTGATGGTTCGACCTTCTCGTTCAACGTTCTCCTGAACGAGCCATCGGCCTTCGAGGGCGGCGGCACGCGCTTCTACCACAAGGCCGCGAACATGAGCTCGGCCGGTTTCTCGGCCAGCTCGAGCCGAGACGAGGTGCCTTCTCCCGAGATGAGGCCCATGTCGAGCGAGAACGAGGAGCAGTTCGAGTCCAGTGGAAGGACTTTGCATGCCAGTCGTGGCGGCGCGCTTGCACACTCTGGTCACGTGGAGCACTCGGGCGTCAAGATCACGAGCGGCGAACGCATCCTCCTCGTTGGTTTCGTTGGCAGCGTCGTCTACCCGTACACCGCCGAGCTCGCCGAACACGCAGAGCGGGATGCGTTTGGAAAATTTGGCGATGCCGCGTGGGAGCGGTCGCTCGAGCCTGCGACGACGTGCGAGCCGCAGTGCGCGCTGTGAACAAGTGCCTGCCGGCTACTGAGGCGTACTGTCTTAGAGCCTATAACTTAGCTTTGGAGCGGCTCGAATCAGTTGCGTCCTCCTGTACATAAGGCTCCTACCCCGGCTCCTAGAACAAGGCTCCGCCAGCTTGCTGCCCAGAGGGCGCCCCGGGGGTAAATCCGGTAGGCTTCCCTGAGTTCCCACCTCTACACCGGAAGTGCGGGGGCGCGGAGCCGCGGAGCGGGTGTGACGTGGGCAAGCGGGCCCCTAGCGCGTAGCGGGCCCCGCCCCCGGGGGACTTGGGGTTCGTAGAGGCTCGTCAGAAAGAAACCGCCCGCGCACCTCGTTAACCAGAAACCGCCCGGAGCCGCCGACGCTAGCACTCACTACCTCGGGCAGTTCATCATACTATGTAACATTTTTGGATCGTCCGCAATAATCTAATTGTGGACATTAAGGGTAGATGAAGAGGGGAAAACCATGCCACAAATAGTCTACCCAAAAATATGGGAGCCCGAGGGTCGGCGCCGACGCGACGCGGGCTTACCTCGCCGGAGAGAACTAAATTAGGTTCTGAAATCCGAGAGGCTCTGGCCTCTGCAGAGATTCCTGCGACCCGTAAGAGTGTGGCTTGCCTGGCACCTAGAAGCGCATCGCACGTAACCCGCTGCCTGCGATCACGAAACGCGGTTCGGCTCACCATCGCTGCTTCTCGCCCGCGCTCGCAGAAAGTACGTTCAGAACATGCGCAAGGTGATGTTGCTGCTTGCGCTCCTGTTTGCACTCTCCAGCGCCGCCCCAACTCCGTTGGAGCCTGCGTTGGAGCCTGCGTTGAAGGAGCTCCGGAGCGAGGACTCCTCGGCGCATGGTAAGCGCATGCTCCACGTGGCGTACACTCTGACGAATCACTTTGCACCTAAGCACCTCACCCTCAACAATGCTCAAGAGGAGGAATATATGCTCCATCATTTCTTCGACTGGGTCGACATAAACCACGACGGTTTCATCTCGCCGGCCGAGCTCCTTCACTACTTCAACTTTGGCATCGCAAGGCAGGCCTACGAGATCATCTACGGTGCTGACATTGACAGCGACGGCAAGGTGAACTACGCGGAGTTCCTCTTGGAAGCGACGAGTACGTATCACTATGAGCTCATGCATTCCCTCAACTCCATCGACACAAACCAGGACGGTTTCATCTCGTCGGACGAGCTCCTTGGCTACTTCAACGTGGACATCGAAAAGCAGGTCTACGAGATCATGGGCATTGCTGATATTGACCGCGACGGCAAGGTGAACTACCAGGAGTACTTGACCGTGATGAGCGAGACGGGTACGTGCTCGCTGCCGCGAATCCCAACCACCGTCTCCCGCCCCCGTGGAAACCTGCTGACATGCCGCCTGCTCTCGCCCCTCGCCTCGCAGCCTCGCCCTCCTCGCCCTAAGCGCGACCACTCAAGAGCTCTCTCCTTGTGTCAACAGTGTGAAGAAGGGTTCGGCTGGGTGTGATCACGCGCAGGGGCATAATGACATTCAGGAGCACATCAATCACATCCAAGAGCGCAATCAGGAAGGTAGCTCACGACTAAGGAAAAAAGCAGAAGCCGTCATGCAAGGGGCTTACAAAAACATCGCCGTCACCATCAAGGTACTGCAACAAATGAAGTTCTTGGCATAGTGCAAGGGGTTGCGAGGTAGACGCAAAGGACTGCAACGAGTACCAAGTCGGGCCTCGCTGGAACTGTGAGTGAAGGGGCTAGGGCTAGGGGGGGCACATACACGCGTGCTATGCCGGGCGATGAGGAATGTGTGCCAGATAGAAGACGATACCCGCTCCGATAGGCTACTACTATGAGCCCGGGCTAATCAGTCTCTCATGCGGTCGCTCGAGCCTGCGACGACGTGCGAGCCGCAGTGCGTGCTGTGAACAAGTGCCTGCCGGGGAACGGAACCACGCACCGGGGACACGCGACGGAGCAACGCACGCGACCGCACACCGGCACTCAGTGACGAGGTTGAGCTTAGGTTGAGCGTTGTCCGTAGATTCGGTCTCTCGTTCCGGGCCTTCCGGGTTCGTATTCGTTAAATCGTTATCTCGATCAAGCGCAACGTGAGTTCCGGGACGTTCGCGTTCACCTCCTCCACTTTATGCTTACCGCACGATTTTCACACACGACACCATGGACATATGTGATCACACCGACAAGCACAAGGTAGCCGTTGCGCGGCACGGCCGTCGATCATGGTGCCCCCCGCACTTGCGCGACTGCCGCACGAGCGACGGTCCGCATCGCACGCGCCATCCACCACAACGCTCTCGACGACGCCCAGCCGATGCCCCGCATGCGTCGTCACTCGGTCAACACGAGATCACATCATTTCTTCTTGCCCGGGGGCGGTGCCGCCGCCGCTGCCGCCGCCGCCGCCGCCGCCTCTGCTGCTGCTGCCGCCTCGGCGGCCGCCGCCGCCTCGGCCGCCGCTGCCGCCGCCAGCTCCTCCTCCGTCGGCTCGGGAATGTCGCTAAAGGGCTCGGTGTCGTGCCACGTGAGCAGCGGGCCGGCGGGCAGGTAGCCCGGGGCAATGCTCACCTGAAGCCCCGAGACGAGCCAATCACCATCCTCGCCCAGCCTGGAGAACGTGCAGCGCAGCACACCCGCCGAGAAGCTGCGCTCGATCATCGCTTCGTAGAGCCTGATCGGCGGCGCGGCCGGGTCGAGGGGCGTCTCGACGCGTGCGAGCACGTCGGCGGTGCCGCGCTGCAGCCAGCGCAGGCAGCGAAGCCACTCGACGGCAGGCACCGGCTGCTTCTCGTGCAAAAAGTAGTCCCAGTCGTTGAAGTAGCAGCGCTGGCGCGAGTGCAGGATGGTCGCGGGCGCCGTGTCCTTGTCGATGAGCCGAAGCACCGCACACAGCTCGACGCGGTAGGCGCGCTCGAGAACGTCCCCCACCTCGATCATCACGAGGTCGGGCGGCAGCGTCGGGTGGAGCAGCTCGTCCACAGGCGGCGGCAGGTTCGCCCTGAGCGTCTTGATGGCAAGGTTGCGCTCGACGACATCCGCCATGTCGCCGCGCGCCGCTGGCGGGCGCAGGGCCTCGAAGAATTCATCGACCACGCTCTCGTCCCATGTCCACGTCAGGCCCGCGTACTCGCCAGGCTCGACGTCAAGCTCCTCTGCGGCGGCGGCGGCGGCGGCGGCGTTCTGTTCGGCGATTTTGGCACTCAGCTCCGCCAACCGCGCCTGCCACGCGTCCACGGACAGCTCGGCCGCCGCGTGCAGCACCTCGAGCGCCTGGGTGGGCGTGGACATCAGCGCCGCATACTCGTCGCAGCGTGCCTTGACTGGCGCACCCTCGGGAGACGCAGCGAGCACTAGCTGTGCGTGCAGCGCCACGAGCTTCTGCTCCGGCGTGGTGACCGCATTCCACTCCTGGCAGGCGGTGAGAGCGCCCACAAGCCCCTTGAGCGCCGCGATCGCCTCCGCGCCGAGCGCCTCCGCCGCCTCGGGCGCGCGCGGCTTGAGCTTGGGCACCACGTAGTACCGGCGCGTCTGCAACACGAGCCGCTCGGCGGCGAGCGTGAGGACGCGCCGATACGTCGGCGCCAGAGCCGCGGAGCCGAGCGTCGTGGGCGCCGCCAGCGCGCTCATGAGCGCCGCAAAGGCACCCTCGGCCGGCCGAACATGACGCACACCAGCGCCAGTGAAGCAGTCGGCGAGCCACTGCACGTAGCCGCCAAAGGGGAGCGCCGCGTCGGGCGGCGTCGTGGCGAGCTTGGCGAGCTCGAGCCCAGGCAAGAGCCGACCCAGCAGCTCGCCCAGCGGCGCCGCCGTGGGCGTGGCGCCCGGCAGCGCCTTGAAGGCGGCGTTCGCGGCGGCGGCGTCGGCGGGCGGGAAGGTGGCGAGCAGCGCGTCCCAGAGCAGCGCGTGCTCGTACCGGTTGGTTGAGATTGCAATCTGGAGGGCGCTCTCGGTGGGAGCCTCCTCGGCGGCCTCGTGACCCGTGCGCTGCACCGCGGCCATCAGCGCCTTGAGCTGCGCGTCAAAGACGCGGTCTGACATCGAGGCGCTCAGGGTCATCATGCCGCTGAGCCACTCGTCGGGGCCAAGCTTGCCGTTGCCGTCGCCAAAGTGCGTGTCCATGAAGTGGAAGAACTTGCGCATCATCTCGTTCTGCACCTTGGCCTTGAACTCCTCGAAGTCGACCTCGCCGTCGCCGTCGGAGTCCATCTCGCGGAAGAGAGCCTTGAGCTTGTCCTCGCGCGTCTGCTCCGCCTCGACAACGGTCGACGAAAGGTCGCACATGACCACACGGCCGCTCGCGAGAACGCCCTTGGCCACGGCCGTGTGCGCGTTCGCCGAGCAGCAGCCGTAGAGCAGCAGCACCTCGAGCGACTTGGCGCCACCCAGGCCGGCCGAGAAGGCGGCCACGCCCTCATCGCCGAGCAGGTTGCCACTCAGATCGAGGAGCTTGAGAGCACTCTTGAGCGCCGCCTTGAGACCGTCAGCGAGGATCGACCCGAGGACGGGAAGCTTGGGCGGCTGTGGGGAAGGCACCTCCGCCGGCGCCTCGCCCTCGGCCGGCGCCTCGCCCTCCTTGGTCTCGGCAGGCGGCTCCTCGGCGGCCGGCGCGGCGGCCGGCTCGGGCGGCACATACACCGGCTGGTCGAGCTTGCAGCCGCGCAGCACCAGCTGGGTGAGCGTGCGGTGGGTCTCGAGCATCTTAGCGAGCGCCATGCTCACGGCGACAGCGGGCAGCAGCGGCTCGGCGGGCGCCGTCGTGGGCTCCGCCGGCGCCTCGCCCTCGGCGGGCGGCGCGTCCTTGGTCTCGGCGGCGCCGTCGTGGGCGCCTTCGTGGCCCTCTTCGACGATCCCATCGCTCTCGCCCAGCGGATTGTGCGACAGGTCGAGCTCGGTGAGCGTCGCGTTGTGGACGAGCGCGGCGGCCGCGAGCACAAAGGGCTCGGAGTGCAGGTCGCAGCCGACGAGCTTGAGGCTCGTCAGCGTGCGTGACGTCTCGAAGAGCACCGCGAGCGCGCCCGCCGCTTTCCGACCGAAGACACAGCCCGACAGGTCGAGCATCGCGATCATGGGATGGTCGGCGAGTGGGGTGAGAAGCAGGGCCAGCGCGCCGTCGTGGAGGAGGGCCCCATCAAGGCTGAGGCGCGTGAGTGCCCAGTGCGCGCGCAGCGCCTCGCCGAGCTCGCGCCCGATGCGTGCCTCGCGCACGAGGGCGGGCGCCGAGGAGGGCAGAGGGCCGAAGGCGGGCGCCCCGAGCGTGTGACCGCTCAGGTCCAGAGCGGCGAGCTGCTTGTTCGAGCGGAGTGCCTTGCTCAGCTGCAGGCACCACTGCGAGCGCGGCCCGGCGGCGCTCTTGGCCTCACGGTACTTTTTGCCCGGCTTAACGATGGCGGCCTCCGCCTTCTCGGTCATCCACACGAGAGAGCTCACGCGCGAGGCTCCCAGACCATCGGTGAGTGCGGTCATGGCGAGCGGCGTGGCACGTGAGGCGGTGCCTCCCGAGAGGTCGACCGCACGCAGCGAGGCCGAGCTGCGCATCAGGTCGGCGAGCGCGAGGGCGCCACGCTCGCCGAAGGGGTTGAACGCCACGTCGAAACCGGCCAGCGTGGTGCAGCGCGCGGCTGCCGCGCACAGCAGCACCATCGCGTGGTCGCCGAGCCCGCAGCGCGCAAGCTTCACATCGACGAGGGTGCGGCTGCTGAACAGTGGCGCGAGGGAAGACGCGACTGCGGCGGAGCGGGCCTCGTCGGCCGGGTCGAGCGGCGGCAGCGTGAGCGGCGGCTCGGCGCCGAAGCTTGCGAAAGTGGGCAAGGCGGGCTGCGGCTGCGAGAGCTCGGCGTGGACTAGGCCGCTCAGGTCGAGGTTCTCGAGGCTCTTCGAGTGGGCGACCGCGACGGCGAGCTCGGTCGCCTCCGAGGGCACGATGTGTTGCGTGCCGGTGCTCAGGCTGGCGAGGCCTTTGACGCCACCGCTGCCGACGATCTCAGCCAGCGCACGCCATTCAGGTGCGGCATTGCGACGCGCCGCGATCTCAGGAGTCGTCGATGAGGGCAGCGGCGCGAGGGAGAGGGAGCTGAGGCCGCTCGCCCCCCTAATGACGTCCACAATGTAGCCGTATGAGAGTGCGCAGGAGCCCACGCCCACGAGCGCCTCGAGAGCCTCGCCGCGGCGCATGAGCTCCCTCGCGATGAGCTGCCCGTGCGTCACCGAGCGCTCGACAAACTGCGACAGCTCAAGGACGCCGGAGGGGTCCGCAGCAAGCAACGCGGGAGGGTAGGCCGGCGAGACGAAGCTGCGAGCGACGAACGCGGTGCGCACCGCCTGGGCGAACGCGGGGCCCGCCTTCCCGAAGCTGTCGGGCTTGGCGCCCTCGAGCCACGCAGCGAGTTTCGATGCCGCATTGGCGCTCAGCGGGACGCGCGTAGTCTTGCCCGCGATG
>Ga0209598_10002496_pt1 | contig 14378 bp, 11 predicted proteins | sample M_140807_EF_Meta_FD_187317 | JGI IMG/M metagenome (GOLD analysis project Ga0209598, IMG submission 187317) | Freshwater microbial communities from Lake Montjoie, Canada to study carbon cycling - M_140807_EF_MetaG (SPAdes) (version 2) | ecosystem: Environmental > Aquatic > Freshwater > Lake... | reverse complement strand
AACCTCCAACGCGAGATAGTCGCTCGGACTTGGGCAAGACGCAATGCCGCATGGTGTGTGGCGATTGCCGGTGCGAGTCTCATGGCTCCGGGAGTGGAACTGCTTGTCGAACTCCAACCGGACTCAAAAATCAAGTTCGTGCTCGATAACGCGCCGTGGCCCGGTATCGCATTTCTTGTCGCGGGCTGCATTTTTGGCTGGTTGCAATACAAGATCGATGCGCGACAAGAGGCGTCTAGCATGTCATCCTTTTCCGGGCTTTCATTTGCTCACCCAATGACATTTCCGAGCAGCCCTTGCAGCGACTGCAGGTCGGTGGCCGAGAGGTGGCCTAACACGCGAATCACGAGCCCTTGCTCGATGGTGCTGAATACAGGCTTGAGTACCGATGCCTTGATGAGTCCAGCGCCTCGCCAGTCATCGACCATGGCCTCGCCGTAGCCCAGCGGCGCTCGCACCTTGCTCGTGATCGCCATGATCACGATGTCCCTTCGGCTCATATTGTAGCCGGCGAGTGAGACGACTACGGCCGGCCGCCTCTTTGTGCCCGATTGGTCGGTGAACGGAAACGGCACGAGCACCACGTCGCCGAAGTCAAATCTCGAGGCGATGGTCATATCAGTTACAGCTGGTCGTAAGCCGCATCGTCGTCGTTGTCCCAGACCTGCGCAAGGCTGGCTTCGCTGGCCTTGGCCGCGCCGCGCACAAGCCGCCGTTCGTTCTCCCGAGTCTGCAGAAAGTCAACGAAGTCCTCGACCTCAGCCAGCCGCTGCGGGGGAAGTTGTCTGATCTTGTCAAACAAAATGCGTTCGGATGTGTTCATTGGGTTGCCCTAGGAAGGGAGTCAAGCCGACTTCGTAGCGCATCTGCACTTGTCGGGATCTCTTGGCTACTCGCGAATACGGAACATCTGGATCCTACAAGTCTCGTGGCCGGTGGTCAATCGCGATTGGGTGAAACGTGAACGTGAAGAGCGTGGTGCCGTCGGTTTGGGGGCTCGGCACGCCGCCAAGCTGGCCGGAAGTAGCGCTGCGCTTACCGTGATCCGGAGGTGGCGCTGCGCTTACCACCGGCTAATGGCTGTCATCCCTTCGGGATCGAAGAGGGGGGAGGAGTTCAATCGAGATATTTGCGTTCGTATTGCACACCGGCTTTGTCAAGAAATTCGATGTATTCTTCGAGAAATGTTTTGACGCCGTGATGTTCTCTTTGGTTGGAGATGTAAGCTTGGACCTGCGATCGAGCCATCGGGCTTACGGAAAAAATGCCGTAGCCTTCTTGCCATTGAAATTGCACACAACCGATCGTTTCATGAACACAAATCGAGGATGATTTTTTAAGCTCTCGCATGAAATCGCTGATGCAGTGCGTTGGGCGTAATCCGACGTGCCTTTCGCCCATCGTGTGATAGTGTGCATGCAGACGCATGGTGTGAGTCAACGCGCTTGCTGAAACCCGAAAAGAGTCCTGACACCCTTTTTTTCTGTCTCTGTGTCCGCGTTAATTGGTCACTTCAATTCCAAGAGCCTTTGCCAGGCGATCTGCAGTTGCTAGGCGGATGTCTCGCTCACCAGAAAGGAAGCGGGAAACAACGATTTGTGAGATGCCCGTTTCCTTGCAAATTTGGTAAATCGATTTAGGACTTGCCTGGATAGCGCGGCGCAAAGCGTCGCTGATACCACCTGTCTGCGGTGTGGCTAGATCAGAAGGTGGGAATTCCTTGAACACTTCACTACGGATCAGTTCATCACTGTCCACCTCTGCGTCGGTCAAGCACCTTTCCCGATTAATCCGCTGAAATTTCTTGCGTTCCATTTTTCAAAACCTTTTTATTCATTCACCGTTTTCTTTTTGGAACTTCATAAGCCGTTACGACGCGAATCGTGGCCTCGTCGATCTCTTCATAAACAACGATGATGTAAATGCCTTCCGGAGTATGCCCCCAAACAACTGGCCTGCCCGACGACTTGCTCACTCCAGCGATCTCTGGGGCACCGAGTACCCACTCCACGTCCGCAATATCTAATCCATGCTCGGCAATGTGCTGGATGTTCCCATCGGGATCATCGTCAGCATCCCAAAGTATCGAACTGTAGAACATGGGCTTCCCACCGACACGTCTAGCGGATGCCTCCGAATCCAGTTGCATTATAGGAGGCAATCAGAGCTAGTCAATTGACTAGTGACCATCCCTGCTAAATAACTCCACATCAATCTAGGTGCGCTAGGGGAATGATCTGCTTATCAGAACAATCCTCTAAGGAGCCAAACCATTGAAAAAACGCGGGGACTGTCCCCGCGTTTTGTTCCGAGCAGCTTTCGCCGAATGCGATCGACACCGACTTGACAAAACTCGGGGACAGTCCCCAGGGTTTCAAAGCCAAGCCCTGAAATGGCGGAACCTCTCGGCGCGTAAACCCATACGCTACCGTAACCCAGGGCGGCGCTTCGCTCTGCCCTGGGCTTTCTCATTTTGCCCCTTTGGGGCGGTGGGTTCGATGGTTGATTGTGCGATACCCAAAGCCAAACAGCCAAAACAGGCCTGAGACTTGAGACTCGAGGCTTGAGGGAACAGACAAACAGCCTACCATGCTCGGTGGTGCGTTACGCGGTCCATGGGTTGCCTGTTGTTTGACTTGTTATCGTGGCTTGCCATGCACATGATTCGCGCCGCGGAATTGATCATTCTGGTTCACCTTGATAACCTGTGTCTCAGGTTTTTCTGGAAACTAAAACTCCCTGTGTATCGAAAGATTCTTAACTCATCCTACGAGAGCATTCATGAACCGTTTCAAAGTCCTTTTTGCGTACCTTCTCTTCGCCAGCATGGTCGTGTGCCAGTCGGTAGCGGCAAAAGCGTTTGAAGGGGATGTCCGGACCATGCAGTGCCCAGAGGGGGCCAAACCGGTTCGAGCATTGCAAGCAACCGATGGCGAAGTCTACGTGCTCGCCGATTCGGACAACGGACCGGTCTGCTTCCACTCAGCAGATTATGGAGTGAGCTTCTCTAATCCGATACGTCTTGTGGATGAGGCTTCCATACAACCTGGACTAGAGTTCCATGTTTGGGACGCCGCCATTGGGCATTCTGGAAAATTGTTCGTTGCCCTAGGCACCAATGCTTGGAAATTGAAACTGCCCAAAGACCAATGGGGTTACTTTTTAGCTACCATTGACCGCGAAAAGCTTCAGCTATTATCTCTGCACAATATCAATCATCGTCCCAGTGAAGGATTCTCTCTGGCTGTCAATCAAGCCGGTGATGTCTCTGCTTGCTGGCTTGCCGACAAGCTCTACGTCCAAGTATCTCGCGACAAGGGGCTATCGTTTGGTGAACCAATCGAGATAGGACCGTCGATCAATCCCTGCAACTGCTGCACCACTGTGTGCGTATTCCTCCCAACCGGGAACCTGGCGATACTCTACCGGGAGGAAACCAACAACAAGCGAGATATGTATTTGGCGGAACTGGATCTCCAAACCAGCAAAGCATCCAAGAAAGCTGTCAGCAAGACACCTTGGGTGCTCGATACTTGTCCAATGACGTATTACAGCTTGGTCTCCACTTCATCAGGACTGACGGCAGCTTGGCCAACTCAGCGCACAGTTTACTTGGCCAAACTGGACAAGGCTGGGCGATTGCAATCGCCCGGAGAAGTGCAAACCATCGGATTAGCCGGAATGCGCACCGGTTTGCTCACGCTGCAGAACTCCAAGGATGAGACTCTTGTTGTCTGGAACTCCGACAATCAAATCGGATGGCAGCTTGTTGGTAAGGCGATGCAACCTACCAGCAGTACAGGTTCGGTGCAGACGACTGGCAAGGGCGTCGCTGGATTTCTGGACGCTGATGGAGAGTTCGTTTTGCTGTATTGAAGATTGGCTATCGAGATACCCAACCGATGGCGGACTTTGGGTAAAAAGCCCAACCGCTAATGAACGTTTATGTTCGCAAAAAGCCAAACCGCTGATGAACGCTAATTCTCGCTAATTAGAGTTAGTTAGGTATTTTAGCGAGTGCAATCCACGCGAATCGCGACATCGGTTGAAATCTTGGTGAGCTCGGAGCCTACCATCGGACTTGTCCTTTGGAGGCTGCCTCTGATCCCAGTGGCCTGTTACCTGGGAAAAGCGAAAAATCCTAAGGCCTCCTATTGTGGTCTGCTAAACCTTTGTACCTGCAAATTCTGCAGAAGGCCCGAAAGATTCAGTCAATTCCAGGGTAGTGGTTTCCGCCATTTTATGATGGGGCGTTAAACCATCAAAAGTGGGATGAAGGTATACAAATGATTGAGATTTCCAGGGGCGAACGCACTTTCCAAAGAACTTTGGATCTCCGTTTCCCGCGAACATTGGATTGATTAGTTCACATCCTTACGCAATAACTGACTCCGTCAAGACATTTACGGAGCAAGGTTAGCGGACCTGTATAAGCGTCGAAGGTTCGCTGAAAGTCAACGACGATTTAAAGACCGGTTGGACGGTTTAATCTCACTAGGGCTGGCCTCAGGACTCCCGGAGTTCTGGGGCCAGCCTGTGAGTGAGTAAAATACAAAGATCTGTTGAAACTGTGGTGAACAGAACAACCATCCATTACCTGAGCGTTGGCCAATAGATCGGCGGATCAGCAAGGATTGTCATTCGCTCCTTGGTGGTCGGATGAACGAATTCGAGCCGGTGACAATGCAACGCAATGCCTTGGGGGAATCGGTCCCGAGATCCGTAAAGTTGGTCTCCGAGGATCGGACAGTCCATGGCTGCCAATTGGCAGCGTATCTGATGCTTGCGGCCCGTGATCAATCGCAGCTTAAGAAACGACTGTCCTTTGGCACACGCCACCACGCGGTACTCTAAGATGGCGGACTGGCCATCAGGATGATCGGGGGCAACAACCCGCGTGACGGTATCCTCCGGACGTCGAACTAGCCATTGTTCGAGTCGGCCTTCGATCGCCGATGGACATCCCGTTACCAAAGCCCAGTACTCTTTGTCGACCGTGTGGTCTCGGAACTGCTCGCTGAGCCTCGCCGCACACTTGCTAGTTCTCGCAAAAGGGACCGCACCGGTGACAGGTGCGTCGAGGCGACTGACCACACCAAGGTAGACGTTTCCGGGCTTCTGGTATTTACTCTTGATGTACAACCGCGCCGACTCCAGCAGGCTTCGTTGGTCCGTCGACGCTCCTTGGACGACCCAGTCTGCGGGTTTGTTCACGACCAACAGATGGTTGTCTTCGTGGAGGATCTGGGAAGGATGCACGCTAGAGGCGTTCTTTATTTGGAGCTTAAAAAGGGGAGAGCCAACCGGAGTTTATTCGAGCCCGAAGTTCTTCCAAACAAATGCAAGGGTATCGGCGGCGGTATCGATCAGTTTTGCAACCGGAGTACCTGCACCGTGCCCGGCGCTGGTTTCGATTCGGATCAGCGTCGGGCGAACTCCACTCTGGCAGCTTTGCAACCTAGCAGCAAACTTGTAAGAGTGCCCTGGAACCACACGATCGTCATGGTCGCCGGTCGTGATCAGAGTTGCTGGATAGCGAGTGCCTGGTCTGAGCCGGTGCAAGGGGGAGTACTTGAGTATATTGGCAAACTGCGATGGATCCTCGGAACTTCCGAATTCGCTAACCCAAGCCCAGCCGATGGTGAATTTATGAAATCGAAGCATGTCCATAACACCTACGGCAGGGAGCGCCACGGCAAACAGATCGGGTCTTTGGGCCATGGTTGCACCAACGAGCAGACCACCGTTGCTTCGCCCTGAAATCGCAAGCTTGAAACTGCTGGTATAGTTCTCCCGGATCAAGTGCTCGGCAGCTGAAATGAAATCGTCGAAAACGCGTTGTTTATTGGCGAGCATTCCCGATTCGTGCCAATCGCGACCGTATTCGCCACCACCTCGCAGGTTGGCCACGGCGTACATTCCACCTTGTTCCATCCAAGCCAGATTGGCAGGAGAGAAGGTCGGAGTGATCGAGATGTTGAATCCGCCGTATCCGTAAAGGATCGTTGGTAGTTGACCGTTTCTCTCTGTCCCCTTTTTCCTCGATAAAATCATCGGGATTCGGGTTCCATCTTTGCTCGTATAAAAAACTCGCTCGGTAATATAATTCGCTGGATCAAAATCCAGCTGCGGCGATTTCCATAGCGAGGACTCAAGGGTCTCAAGATCCAGGCGCAGGACCGTCGGTGGGGTGATGTAGTTCGTAAAGGAGAAGAAGGTTTCCTTTGATGTCCTTTTCCCCTCGAACCCCGAAACCGTGCCGAGAGCCGGGAGTGCAAGTTCGGCTCCCACCTTTCCGTCTGTCCCGAACTCCTTGACGACGCTTGTTGCATCTTTAAGGTAGTGGACCAGCAGACGATTTCCCAGCAGGCTCGAGTTTTCGATCGACTCGTCGGCTTGAGGCACGATCGTTTTCCAATTACCTCTGTCTGGCGCATGGATATCGATGGCAACAATCCGGTGCTTGGGGGCCGAGTCGTCCGTTTCGAAATAGAACGAATGGTTGTCGTTCCCGAGGAATTGCCAATCTGCGGTAAAGTCTCCGAAGAGCTCGACGACATCTTGTCGAGTTGGGATTTTCCCCTCGGTGATGGGCGCGAAGAAGAACAGGTTTTTCTTTTCGGTGCCTCTCCAGACGGAGATGGTCAGGAAATTGCCATCATCGGATACCGCTGCGCCAAACCCCCATTCCTTTTGATCGGGGCGATCGTAGACCAGAATGTCATCGGATTGAGGGGTACCGAGCCGGTGGTAGTAGAGTTTTTGGAAGTAATTGACCCCTGTGAATTCGTTCCCTACAGGTTCATCGTACCGGCTATAGAAGAATCCGCGATGATCGCTCGTCCAGGAGACCGAGCTGAATTTGACCCAGCGGATGGCATCAGAAAGATCGACACCGGTTTGTACGTCGCGGACTTTCCAAACATTCCAGTCGCTACCGGATTCGGCGACACCATAAGCTAGGAATCTTCCATCGTCGCTCGGCACGTAACCGCTCAGAGCCACCGTCCCATCTTTGCTCAGTAGGTTGGGATCGAGCAACAGCTTTTGTTTGGCCAAACCATCAGCATCGAGAGACTCAGCGACGTACAGGACGTTCTGGTTCTGGAGGCCGTTGTTGTAGGAGTAGAAATAGGTCATGCCGTACTGTCGGGGAAGTCCGTAGCGTTCGAAATTCCAGAGTTTGGTCAATCGCTCTTTGAACTTGCCTCTTGCGGGAATGCTCTCTAGATAATCGAAGGTTAGTTTGTTCTGCTCGGATACCCAGGCCTTGGTATCAGCGGCGTCGACATCCTCGAGCCATCGAAATGGGTCGTCGATTTTCGTCCCGTGGTAATCGTCGATTTGCTCAACAACTTTCGATTTGGGATAAACAAGCGTGATGTTTGGGTCTTGGCCGTAGACACCGAGGGAGACCACCGGAACAAGCACCTGGTAAGCAACTAGTACTGGTAAAACGCAGGCTAGGACAGAAAGACGAATCACAGAAAGACGAATCATTGTAGTGTGGTTGTTTCGGGGAGACAGAATTCGTACAAGGCACGGTATTGTATCCGAAGTCGATGGTCGTCGAGGTCGCCGTGGTTTTCTGCCAAGTTGATAGCAGCTTCAGTGACCATTATCTTGCGATTTGCTAAGATACAACCGATTGGCAAAGCATATTTGGCAAGGATAATCCCCCGCGTTTTGCCCCAGCGTTTGGCCCCCTCGTTTGGCACGTGACTGACATGGTTATCGATCCGATCCATATTCTATCCGAGCTTGTGCGTATCAACAGTGTCAATTCGTTTTATCCGGAAGGTCCTGGCGAAGGTGCGTTGGCCGACTACATCGAAGCGTTTTGGAAAGCCCACGGGATAGAGGTTTGGCGTCAGAGCGTGCTGCCGGGTAGGGATAATGTGATCGCCCGTTTGCCGGGGCTGGAACCCCAGCGACGTCTGTTGCTCGAAGCCCATATGGACACCGTCTCGGTGGCTGGGATGACTATTCCGCCGTTCGAGCCTACGATCGTCGACGGGAAACTTTATGGACGGGGGGCATGCGATACGAAAGCCGGGTTGGCTTGCATGATGGCCGCTACAGCGATTGCAAAGCAAAAGGGTCTGGTTCCGCGTAGCGAAGTTTGGATGGCGAGTGTGATCGACGAAGAGTTCTCCTGCAAAGGGGTCATCAAACTCTGCGAGTCGCTACAAGCTTGTGCGGCCATCGTGGCTGAACCAACCGAACTCAAAACGGTGATCGCCAGCAAAGGGGTTCTGCGATGGCGGATCACCGCAAGAGGGAAACAAGCACACAGTTCCAAGGTGCATTTGGGTGTTAATGCGATCCATCATATGGCGCATTTGCTCGTCGCGATTGAGAAGTACCATCAGACCCTTTCGGAGATCCAGCACCCGCTCCTGGGGTCCGCAACGGGCAACGTGGGACTCATCGAGGGAGGAGTCCAAGTCAACTTCGTGCCTGATCGGTGTACGATCCAAATCGATCGCCGGTTGCTTCCTTTCGAAAAGGTGGATTCGGTGCTAGCTGGGTATCAATCGGTGATCGATTCCGTGGAGGCGGGCCACGTTAGCGCTAGCTTTGAAATGGAACGTCCACTGCTCTTCGATGGCGGATTGGAAACCCCTGCCGACGCAGCCATCGCACGTTTGTCATGCAGTATCCTGCGGGAAATGGGGTATAGTGATGCAGTCGAAGGAGTCGCGTATGGCTCCGACGGCACACATATTCGACAATTGGGAATCGAGACCATCATCTTTGGGCCCGGCAGTATCGATCAAGCTCACACCGAATGCGAGTATGTGGAGGTCGATCAGGTCCGCGCCGCATTTGAATACTACCAGCGGATCATCGAGGAGTTTTAGTCATGACACACAACCAAGAACATTCGGATCTTTTGAGCCGCAGAAACCTGCTAGCTGCGAGTGGACTTGCGGCAATCGGCCATGCCGTTAGTCCCAGATCTAGCGCTGCGGAGACGATGCTCACTGAGTTTCAACAACAGGCTGGCCATATCGATGCGCATGTCCATGTGTGGCCAACGGTCACTGACCAGTATCCTCTGGATCCAGCCTTTACCGCAGCGGACGTTGTCCCTGAGTCCTTTACTCCTGAGCAGCTCCTGAAGATAGCTGAGCCGGATTTTGTGCGGCGTGTGCTTTTGATTCAGATGAGTTTCTTTGGGTTCGACAACAGCTACATGCTCGATTGCATCAAGAAGCGTACCAAGCAATTTAGGGGGGTTGCGATCATCGATCACAACGCAGCCGACGTCACAGAAAAGATGACCGACCTGCGAGACAAAGGAGTCCGGGGTTTCCGATTGTATGCCAACGCCAAGAACGTCTCCGAATGGGATGGGAACGCAGGCATCGATACGATGTTCAAGACCGCAGCGAAGAACCGGCAAGCCATATGTTTGTTGTCCGATCCAGAGGTGTTGCCAGCGATCGCTGGGATGGCGACCAAGTATCCAACGACCAAGATCGTCATCGATCATTTTTCGAGGATTGGGATGCGAGGTCCAGTCGAAAAGCAGGACATGGACAACCTCTGCAAACTAAACCTCTTTCGAAAGGTTTTTGTAAAAACATCTGCCTTTTATGCTTTGGGTGAGAAGAAAGCACCCTACACAGACCTACTGCCCATGATCAAGCAGCTCAGGGATGCCTTTACTGCCAATCGGTTGATGTGGGGGAGCGATTGTCCCTACCAGCTTCAGGGTGGGCATACTTACAAAGCGTCGTTGTCGCTGATCGTGAGTCAAGCCGACTTTCTCAGCGAGCTCGAGATGAAAGCCATCCTCGGACGGACAGCCGACGAGGTGTTTTTCCAAGATTGATGCGCAGCAAAAACAGCCAGTTCGCAAAGGTAGGCAAACTTGACAGCCAAACAAGGTGAGTCCAGTAGTGAGTCCGGTCGTAAGTCTAGGCCAACCACGGTCGCGAGACTAACCGGAGAGTCTGCTGCTGCGATCTGCGTGCTAGCCATTGAGGGTCCTAACGCGGGGCATTGGATCGACCAACACTGGACCCCAGCCCAGGGCACAGGGGAGCTACGAGTCGATACCATCCGCTTTGGGCTATTTGGGCTCGATGCTTCGGTAGGGGAATCGATCGTCGTTTGCCGGACGTCTCCAGAGAGCTACGAACTGCATTGCCATGGTGGCAAGGCTGCTGCGGCAGCGATCCTGAGCCAGATGGCAAAGAATGGCATTATTGTTAAAAGCCAGCAAGAATGGTGTGTGGATCACCAACCAGATCCTATCGTCGCGGCTGCGAAATTGGCGTTACTGAGCGCCAAAACATCTCGGACAGCTCGAATTCTTTTGGATCAGACAAGAGGAGCACTGAGCCTGGTCTTCGCAGAGATCGATCAAACCGTGAGGGTAGGCAACCATGACTTGGTACGAACGCTCGCAGAGCAACTCCGTTCCTGGGACGCCGTGGGACGGCATCTGACAACACCCTTTGAGGTACTCTTATGCGGACCTCCCAATGTCGGGAAAAGCAGCCTAATGAACCGAATCCTGGGTTACCAGCGAGCGATTGTCCACGAACAGGCCGGGACTACGCGCGATCTATTGACCGAGGAATCGAGCATCGAAGGTTGGCCGGTTAAACTGCACGATAGCGCTGGGATTAGGGAATCCGAGGATCGAGTCGAACAGGTGGGTGTGCAACGCTCTGTCCAGGCGAGTCACACGGCAGACTTGCAATTGATTTTGGTCGATCCCACAGAAGGTTGGCAGGTCGAACACCAAAAGTTGTTCGACCGAAAGACTGATCAATCGTTGGTTGTCGTGACAAAGTCCGATCTGCAGTTGAATCACAACATGGGATTGCCTGGGTGCCAAATAGAAACGGTAAGCGCCCTGACCGGGGATGGAATACCTGGGCTACTGAGGGCGATTGCCAAGCGACTCGTACCGATCGAACCACCTGAGAATCAAGCGGTGATGTTTACCGACGATCAAAGAGAATGGCTTAATAGGATTACAGCGTCCTGAACTCTTGCGAGTCCAGCTACCTTCGACGTCCTACTCGCGCATCTGCATTGCCCCCTGACCCAACGCCGTGAAGCCGGGTGGTGGCCTGCCTTGCGTGTCAATGGCTGAGGTTCATTGACAACTACTCTGAGGGCATACGGCATATGCTACTTGTTACTGTTAAGAATCTTCAGCGCTTTTTCGAGGTTCTTGGAGTTGCTCGACTCCAACCGCAGAACTTGGATCCGGCGCGAGGGGGCGTTTGCAGTCTGCTTATCGATGTTTTCGATGAACGCTTTGACTTCATTGGTTAGCTCATTGGGACCACGCAGCACGATCATATTGGACGCATCGTTGACCGACATTGTTAGTAGAGGACCAGAGGTTTGGGCATTGATCTGTTGCAAAATCGTTGCCACTTCGGTTGAAACACCGTCGGGGATATCTAAAGGACTTCGGCCTGCACCGCTGGAGAGCTGTGATTTGTAGACATCCTTGACCAAGGACGAGACCGTATCTGCGCTGGCATTAACGACCGGGATGATCGTCGGGGTGATTTGTTGGAGGCGATCGATGAGATCCTTGGAATCGAAGACCCCGAGCAGTTCCTCGATGATTTTTCGATCGGCTTTATTACCCCCGATAACCAGGGCATTGGTCCGTGCGTCCGAGACGATTTTCACACGCTGCAAAACATCGCTCGCCGAGCTGCTAGCGTTGGATCGCCGATCCGTAGAACGAAACAGTTCCCCGAGTAATTCCTTAATCTGTTTTGCGTCAGCATGCTTGAGGATATAAACTGAAAAGTTTCCTGCGGAAGCGAAGGGCTCCACCGTTGGATTGAGCAATGTGGCTAGGAGCCGCTCCATGGCTGCGAGGGCCTCGGGGTCATCGGAGGCTAAGGTCCACTGGCCATCACCGGCAACAACGACGACGGGCGGTTGCTTAGGGTCGGTGTCTTGCTTCGGGTCCTGAGTTTGCTGCGACGAGATCAGCTTGCCCAGAAACGCATTGGGTTTGGGTTTCACTGCCCCTTGATCGGCTTCTGTCTGTGGCTTGATCAATTTCTTTGGGTCGACAACTTGGATCGGGTTAGGTCGGATCAACGGCCATAGCCGCTGGACATCCTCGAGCAATTGCGTTGGATTTCGATTGACCGGAACCGTACGCAATCTTGATCCGGATCGATTTGCATCCGATCTTGCGGCATTGTTGGGAAACGGTCCGAGTCCGGGCGTGGCAGAGTTACCGGTATTGACGCCGAGTGCAGCGGTGTTTGGGTTTTCACCCATGCGTTGCATGAGCTGTTTAATGCCGTCGAATTGATCTTTGGTGGCACGGACAATCAACTGTTGTTGGTTGGTATCGATCGAGATGCTTGGAGCCGTCTGCATGGGTTCGTCTTGAAACAACGCTTCGATGGCGGTTTTCATTGCAAAGGGATCGTTGGCTGAGAGATTGAAAATCTCTAGCGTCCTGGGTGGAGGTGCAAGCTTCTTGATCGCCTCTTGAACCATCGTGATTTGAGTAGCACTGCCGGTAACAAGCAGTTGTTCATTAGCATTGTCGTATTGGACATAGGCACCGGAGGTGTCTTTAAAGAGGCTTTCGATCGCGTTTTGGAGGGACTTTCCATCGACACCTTGCAGAGATAGGATCTCCAACCGCCTCGCGCTATCTTTGGCACCGGGGTTATCCATGACTTGAATCATCTGCTCGATCGACTGGAGTTCTTGTGGGGTCCCGGTGGCAAACACAGTCCGTGCGTCCCGGTTGTAGCTAACCCCGGCGGTAGTACGAGTCCCTAGGGCGCCGGTGATCGCACGAGAGACCACGTCCGGACTAGCGTATTGCATCACGAACGAACGCATCGAGGGGGTCTTGCCTGGATGCTTGTTGATCTCCTCGACAAGGGTCGATAAAGCCTCATGTTCTTGGGGAGTTCCCGTGATATAAAGTCCGCCGTTGACTGAATCTGAAGAGAACTTCGTCTTTGGATAGCTTTCCGCCAGTGCTCTTGCCATCGGGAGCGGCTCTGCGGTTGTCAGAGGATAGTACTTGGTCATTTTTCCTGATGCATCCGCTGTATCGATTTCACGAACGATCTGCTCGACACGTTTCATCTCTTCGGCAGGAGCTGTGACGATCAAGCTATTGGTGGTGGTGTCAGCGGTGGCTGTGATACGTTCTGAAGAAGCAGCGATGGCAGCCCGCAACGTTAGCGATTCTGCTTTTTGCAGTGCGAACACCTTGGTTGCGATCTCCATCGCTCCTTGGTCGTGCTCTTTAACGAGCTCACCAATTCTTTCGTGTTGGATTGGGGTGGCAGTAGCGATCAGGGTTCCGTCGGCTCGGCCGCCATAAATGCTTGCGGTTGGGAACTGTGCCGTAAGGATGGTTGCCAATCCGTATGCGTTGGGTTGTTTTAGTCGGTAGACCTTGGTAATCGCCGCATCGGCTCTGGGTGCATCAAAGGATTTCATCAATTCCCGCACGCGTTCGTGTTCGAATGGCTTTGCGGTGACGGCGACCGATTTGCCCGTGATGTCATAAACGACGGTGGCACGGGGCAATAACGCCGAGATGATCGTGTAGGCCGATACGGGGTTTCCAAACTGCAACGGGTAGACCACCGAGGTCGAGGGCTCTGGGGCCGGTAATTGCTGTTGGATCTCATCAATCTTCTTAGCAACCGTCTCGAGTTCCTCCTTGGTGCCAATCGCGGTGATGGTTTGATTTTTCGCATTGACCTCGATTTGAATTTGAGGGGAGATCATCGAACCGAGCGTCGTTGCCATGGAGGTAGCATCGATTCGATCGGCGTCCATAGGAAAGACACGGATGGACTTCTCTCCGGATAGCCCTTGTGTTTCAAGCCCCTTGATCACGGCCGATATCTTGGCTTGCTGCTCTTCGGTTGCGACGACGATGATCTGCCCTGCGGTGGGAACTGTGGCAACACTGGCCGTAGGAAAAAGTGTGATCAGAGCGGTCTGTACAGCGATGACCTGGGTGGGTTTGACCAAGTACGTTTGGGGTTGCTTGGTGGTTTGTGCGGTCTTGCTGATCTGTTCGAGAGACTGCTCGACACGGGAATGCTGCTCCTGGGTCGCAAAGACGGTAATGGTCCGCGAGGCCACATCCGGACTGATGAGGGCTTGGGGTGCGATTTGAGAGAGGATCGTGCTCAGGCTGGTCATATCGCCAGCAGCAACCGGATAGGTTTTTACCGACTGCGGCGATCCGTCGGGAGAAGAGATGAGTCGATCGAGGGATTCGGCGATCCGGTCGAGTTCCTGTTTGGTTCCCGTGGCAAGGATTCTGTTGGTAGTCGAATCGGCAGCGAGTTCCACGTCAGGCCACAACTTCTGCAGCAGGGGCAGCAGGTACG
>Ga0209598_10002495_pt1 | contig 14378 bp, 15 predicted proteins | sample M_140807_EF_Meta_FD_187317 | JGI IMG/M metagenome (GOLD analysis project Ga0209598, IMG submission 187317) | Freshwater microbial communities from Lake Montjoie, Canada to study carbon cycling - M_140807_EF_MetaG (SPAdes) (version 2) | ecosystem: Environmental > Aquatic > Freshwater > Lake... | reverse complement strand
ACTCTTTAAGAGTGGCACGCTGGGAATCGAGGTCGCTGATAGCGTCCATGCGGGAAACCCGTGTGCGCAGTTCACCTTCCGTCTGCGGGCCACGCAGCAGAAGCTCGGCTAAGATCCCTAGTTCAACCCGGCCAACGCTCCATGCCTCGTAGGCATGATGACGCCAACGATCGACACGGCCGCCAGCAACTCGGCTGACAAGGCCACGCTTCTGTAGCGCCGGAAGCGCCTGTTCAACCTCTTCATCTTCCAGATCCAGAATGGGATCTCGGTTCGATTTCTGGTTGCAGCCTGTTGCCAAAGCATTCAGGCTCAGTGGATAAGAATCGGGGGTGGTTTTGCTCTTCTCAATCAGCACGCCCAAAATGCGGCGGTGAAGAGGTTCAAGAGGTTCCCACTCGTTCGGATTGGTAATGGTTTGGCTCATAGCATGTAGTTTAACTGGAAGTGGCCAATCGTGAAACACCGGTGGGGATCTGTCATGAGCTTCCGATGCCTTGCAGTACTGGTTGGATCGCTTCTGACGTGCAGCACAACCATGGCGCAACCCGCCGTCGATGTGCTTGTCCTCAAAGGCGGAGAGGAACTGCGCGGCTTGCGCTGGGGAAACGCTGGCCCCAGAGCAGTTTGGTATGTCAGCAGGGTGGCTTGGCTGCGAGAAGGACAGCCGGCACTAGCGCGGCGCCTCGAGCAGGAGCAAGCCGACCGTGAGGTGCGCACCCGGGCCGATCTGGTTCGACGTTTGCAAATCTGGAAAACCAGTCTGGAAGGAACAAACTCCAAGGATTTGGGCGTTATCGCCGACGACTGGATCGAACGTTACAAGGAACCGGCACGCCCGGGTGCCTATGTGGCCACGCGCATCGAGGCCGGCCAGCCAACCCGTATTGTGGCTGCAAGGCCGGGCCTTACCCGTCTGGCCTTGGTGGCATGGCGGGAAAATGTCGAGGGGGTTGAGCGCAAACCTGCCGCGGAAATCGCCGCAACCCTGAAGGAAGCAGGTATTGCCTGGGAAAAGGAATCCACCGATCTGCTGGAACGCCTTCCCGGATTGCCCGTTCAGGACGAAGCCGACTGGAAAGCCCGCCTGGCCTTTCTCGACTACCAATCGACAACAAAATTGCACCTTCAAGGAACCGGCGAAGCTATTGTGGAAACACCAGCCGAAGGTGCGGCACTCGCCGCTGGCCAAATCGAGGCATTGATGGCGCGCGTTGGTAAATCAACACTCGAGAAAGCCTTAGGTGATCTGCTGGGCGATACTCCAGCCCCCCGGCAGGCGCAGGCCGCCATTCCAGCCGAAGCTTTAAAGCTGGCCCGCGACCGAAAAGCACCTGTTTTCCGCCTAAGTCAGGTGGAACCAGACCTAGCGGGTGGCAAAGTACTTGTGGTTGACCGTCTGATCAGCATGCGAGGGGCACTACCAGAGGTTGTTTGGCAGGTCAGACTCGAAGAAAACGGAGCCAATGCCGATCGCGCTGTGGTGGAACGCTTAAAAAAGGATCCACAAATAGCCAAAGTAATTGGCGCTGCAGAAGCCTTGGGTGCGGGTGCCTCGCTCGACCAAGCCTTGCGCGCGGGCGCCGTCACTTTGGAATCGTGGCGAAAAGCCGATGGTAAATTTCAAGAAGTGGCACGCGTAGCCACCCGAAGGCTGGATGGCGTGCCGCTTTCCTGGCTTGAAGCGCGCTGAAATCAGGGCGAGCCTAGCGCGTAAAGAAATGTGTTGGACCTCAACAGAAGCAACCCGCCCGACATGGCGGGCGAAGCATTGAAATCGCTGTCATCCAAAGGCGGATTCAACCCAATCTGCTTCAAAGTATCATCTGCCTTAAGGACAAAAACCCCAGCCCGGCGACTGACTGCGAAAATGTGGCCATCGGCCACTACAGGTGAGGCATAAAAAGGCCTACTGCCACGCCCGCCTATGGCTGGAACTGACAGCCTTTGCTCCTGAAGGACCTCGCCTTTGCCAGACGACATGCTGATGGCAATCCCATCTTCGGTGACCATGAATAGGCGGTTTGCATTCAGCACCGGAGTGGGCACATAGCAACTACGGCGCGCTGTCCAAGGCACGTTGCTCTGTGTGACATCGCCTTTACCTCCCGCTTTTATAGCACTTGTACCCTTGGCCTGAAAACCACCTGTCACATAAGCAATCCCTTCGCCAGGAACAACCGCTGGACACACATTTCCCGTGGCCGCGATGGTTGCCGTCCACCGAAGCTTGCCGGTCTCGGGGTTCATACCCCACACTTCCTCCGGCATGGCGACAACCAAATCAGTACGGCCGTTGGCTTCAACCAAAGCCGGCGTGCTGAAAGAAAGCGACAGTCTGTCTCCTTCGGATTTCCATACTTCGCGGCCGGTTTTGGCATCCAGCGCAACAATGGCGCGCGACTCGCTCGCCGCATTCACAATCACAAGGTTCTTGTAAAGAATAGGGCTGGCCGATGATCCCCATCGGCGAATATCAGAACCGGTGCCAACGCTTGTCTGCCAAAGCTTTTTTCCATCCATCGCAAACGCCAGCACACCTGATTTCCCAAAGAACAGATAGACAGCGTTTCCATCGGTAACTGGCGTGCTGCTGGCGTAGCCATGCTCGGTGATATAACCGCTGTACGGATCTTCCGGAAGAACCGCGGGGACATCGGCAGTCCAGTTTTGTTTACCTGATATCTTGTCGAAACAAAGCAGATGCCGTTTGAGAGAGCTGCCTGTTCCCGTGTAACAGGTAACAAAAACACGGTCGCCGTAAATGATTGGAGAGGATGATCCAGGTCCTGGAAGACTCATTTTCCAGAAAACGCCCTTACTGGTGTTCCACGACAAAGGAGGCTTGGAGCTAGTGGATGCACCGGTGCCATCAGGTCCGCGAAATCCGGGCCAGTTGGCGGTATCAGCATTGAGGATTATGGCCACCAGACACAAGACGCTGTTCATCGCAATACTCCAGAGATGGCGCTGACAGAATGGCACCGGGAATCAAAAGCCCGGTGCCCAAATTCGGTTATTGTTTCGCTGAATCATTCCATGGGTGGGCGCGCAGGCCTGCCGCCTTTTTCGCCATCAGGTCCACCCTTCTCGCCGCCCTTGCCACCTTTCTCGCCCTTCTCACCACCTTTGCCGCCCTTGCCACCTTTCTCCCCCTTTTCGCCGCCCGGGCCGCCTTTGCCGCCCTTCTCACCACCGGGGCCGCCCATGCCACGGGGGCGGAAATTTTCGATCGCCTTTTTCTGTTCAGGGGTCAGTATCTTGCTCAATTTCGATTTCAGGTCGGTTTTAAGAGCGTCAAGCTCTTTTTCCTGATCGGGAGTGAGCTTGAGTTCCATACGCAGCGGTGGGGGAATCACTTCTCCCAGTTCAAACCGGCCTGGGCCGCCCTTGCCATCTTTGCCATCCTTGCCGCCTGGCGGTTGGGAAACAGCGTTGGAGACCAAAAATACAGCTCCCGCAAGCAGGACTGCAACACCCAGAACAATCTTCTTCATTATCGGCACTCCCTAATTACCACCAAAGCAACAATCCACCATCAAACACCTTGTTCAATAGCAGTGGTTGCTCATGGACGAAGACGCGGTAGAACGGGGCTGGCAACCCGTCCCGCCTGCCTGACTCCAGGTCCGGTAACAGAACCCTTGCCAAGATCCAACTCGATAGCCTCCGCATATTTGCGCATGGTTGCAACCACATCGGGATGGGCTGCCGCCACATCCGTGGCCTCGGCAATATCTTTATCCAGATCAAAAAGCCAATTCTCGGTTGTGTAATATTTCCACTGTCCCGAACGAATGCCCTGAAGGCTATTCCCAAGAAAAAAACCGTAAGCCGCATGTGGAGAGGCGGTGGAAGACCCGCGCCACAGGTCCACCAGATTTTTGCCATCAATCGCGCGGTCTGCCGCGACAGCGCCACCAGCAATGGCTAGGCATGAAGGCAAAATATCGATATTACCACAGACAGCATTACAAGCCACATCGGCTGGGACGGTTCCGGGCCAACGGACAATGGTGGGGACACGCATGCCGCCCTCCCAAGTGCTGGCCTTGAAGCCACGTAATGGAGCATTCGACCCCACTCGTGGAGCGCCATTATCGGAAGTAAACAACACCATGGTGCGCGCGTCGATGCCAGCATCACGCACAGCCGACAGCACTTGACCCACCGAGTCGTCCAGTTCTTCCACCCAATCGCCATAGGTTCCATTTTTCGACTTGCCACGAAACGCACTGCCCGGGTGCAACGGCACATGCACAGCCGTATGCGGCAGGTACAGAAAAAAGGGCCGATCTTTGTTTTCCCGGATGTAGGCAACTGCCTCGGACGTGTAGCGCGCCGTGACGGCATTCTGGCCTTCGCCATCCAAGGTTTCAATCACCCTGTCACCCCGGATCAGGGGCAAAGGATTCCCTTTGGATGCCCCATGCTGCGGCCCCATATCGTTGGAATATGGAATACCAAAATAGCGGTCGAAACCGCGACTGGTGGGTAAGAAGGATGGTTGATCACCCAGATGCCACTTGCCAATACACGATGTCACATATCCTTGCTTCTTCAGCAATTCGGGCAAGGTTCGCTCGTCTGCATGAATTCCTGTGGCAGAGCCCGGAAAAATCACCTGAGGCAGCGACACACGCTTGGCATAACAACCCGTCATCATCTGCGCTCTTGACGGTGTGCAAACCGGGCAAGCGTAAAACGCGGTCAACTTCATCCCTTCGCGCGCCATACCTGCTAAATAAGGGGTACGGTTCAGGCGCGAACCAAACGGCTCAATATCACCATAGCCCAGGTCATCGGCGACAATCACAATAATGTTGGGCAGCGGGCCAGACACAGAATTTCCCGATCGAGCAGACGCTCGAGATCTGGCATTGGCAAGTACTTTAATCTGTTCCGGTGTCAGAATTCGTTCAAGCTGCTTTTTCAGGTCTTGTTCAATCGCGACCAACGCCTCTTCCTGGGAGGGCGTCAATTGCAGCATGGCCCTGAGCGGAGGAGGCAGTGCCTGACCCAATGGCTGAACAGGGGTTCCCTCAGCAGGCTGGGCCGCCATGGCCATGGCGGCAAGATTGGACATCACCAAACTGAATACAAAATTCACCATGCCGACTGCCTGCTAGAAACCGACACCTGCCCGCACAATCAACTGTTTTTTCGGGCAGAATATCTGTTCGCATCTTTTCATGGCTGTCATGAAAAAGCGATGAAAACCATACTGAAATATTCCTGAATCATCCCACAACCAGTTCGCCTTCGCTTGCCGTTTTGGCACGAAACAGCCGTGTAAGGTGCTGGGTCAAAGGGCCGGGTTCGCCGGTCCCTATCCGACGGGAATCCAGCTCCAATACACTCGTCAGTTCGCCCATGGTGCCTGTGCAGAACATCTCGTCGGCTCGGTAAGCTTCCGACAGCGACAAGTCCCTTACTTCCAGTGGAATCCCATTGGCGCGACAGAGGTCAATCACCACTGCCCGAGTGATCCCTTCGGGGCAGGCATGCACATGGCTGGTCAGGACCACGCCGTGCGAAACCAGAAACACATGCGTGGCATTGGTTTCGGCAATGAAACCTCGGGAATCGAGCATCAGGGCATCGTCCGCACCTGCGGTATTGGCCTGAATTTTCGCCAATATCGAGTTGATGAGGTTGCAGTGATGAATCTTCGGGTCCATCACGTCGGGCCCGGGGCGGCGCATGGTGCTGGTAATCAGCCGAATACCGCCCGAACTATAAACAGGTGGCTTCCATTCTGGGAGAATGATCAGTGTGGGCCCGGCATTATTGATGCGCGGATCCATACCACTGGTGTATTTTACGCCGCGTGTGAGAGTTAGGCGAACGTGGACACCGTCGCGCATGCCATTGGCCGCAAGCACTGCGCGCAAATGGCCCACAATGGCCTCATGCGTTGGAATATCACGAAACGCCAAAGCTAAAGCGGAGTCACGCAGGCGATCGAGGTGCTCGCGCAGGCGAAAAATCCGGTCGTTGTAAAGGCGCAATCCTTCCCAAACAGCATCGCCCCCCTGTACTGCTGAATCAAAAGGGCTGATACCGGCTTTGTCGCGATGTACCAACACACCATTGATGCTGACAATGAGGTTTTTGTTCTTGTCGCTGAACTGCTGCAGCATGGGGAAAACTCCAACAGGTAATCCCATAAACGATGAAAGACCATGATCCTGAAAAATAATGAGGGATCATGATCGAATACACTATAAGGTTAATGAGTCTGAAGGCCGAACCTGACGCGATTGGGAGATCGACCATGGAAGCGTTGCACATGCTGAAGAACAGGCTGGCGCGCCTACGCGCTGGTCGGATCGATCCTCGCAGCGACGAGATCCTGCAGCGCCTATTGGCCCGCATTCGAGCCAGCCACACGCTGGACGACCTGATTCTTGATGGTTTTCCCGGACTTGGCGAACTAAGCGACGAACGAGCGCTTCAGTACTGGGAAGGCAAAGTACACAGAGTCAGCCGGCACGTGCTGCGCGAAGACGACCTCGCCCCCGACAGCTTGGTTCTGGCTCAGGCGGTGCTCTCTTCCGGTGGAGGCGACATGCCATGGGATGACAATTCATCTCAGAAGCTTGTGGGACAGAGTTTCCGAATCTTGGCGGTGCAGCTGCCGTTTGTGCTTCTTGAACCTGCCAGCCGCGCATTCAGCAACGGCGAACCCGTCAGCCTTGACGTTCGCCGCCTGACGTTGATTCGCTGCTCGCCTGAGTTCTTCGACGCCCAACGTGGCATTCCGCGGAGCCACCCGCCAGCAGATGGACTTGCCGGCCGGGCCGAGTTGCCGTTCTGACCAACAGTCCACCTTGTTGCCACGGCATCCCGTGGTATGCTTGTTTGATTGACTTGCGGATGAGGTATTAGCGTCATGGGCCAGCAATGTGCGGTTTGCCAGAAAAAGCCAATCGTGGGCAACTCTTACACGAAACGCGGTAAAGCCAAGTACCTTGGCGGTAACGGCGTGAAGGTAACGGGTAAGAACAAGCGCGTTTTCAACCCGAACTTGCAGCGCATGCAGGTTCAGTTGGGCGGATCAGTCACCACTCAGCGTGTGTGCGTGAAGTGCCTCCGCTCCGGTTTGGTGACTCGCCCCATCAAGCGCAAGCCCTTCCAGGTTCAATCGGCCTGACCATGAAACTAACGGAAGATCAGGTCCGTTGGGTCGCTCACTTGGCTCGACTGGACCTGTCAACCCCTGAAATAACGGCGCTAACCCCTCAGTTGGCTGCCATTGTCGATTACGTTGACCAACTAGCTCAGCTCGATACGCAGGGTATTGAACCCTTGGCTCATGCACTTCCTGTCCATAATGTCTTCCGCGACGACGAACCCACGCCATCCCTCACCGTTGCTGAAGCCTTGGCTAATGCTCCACGCAAACTGGGCGATTGCTACGCCGTTCCCGCTGTTATGGACTAAAACCCCATGAATCTGACTCAACTTCCCGCCAGCGCGTTGGTTTCATTGCTGCGGCGTGGAGAGGTTTCATCGCGCCTGCTCACTCAGGCATGCCTCGACGCCTGCCAATCTCTTGATTCAAAAATTGGGGCCTTCCTGCATCTCGATGCCGAAGCAGTTTTGACCGCTGCTGATGCCATCGACGCCCGCCGCGCGCGTGGTGAACCATTAGGTTTGCTTGCGGGTTTGCCTGTGGCCATCAAGGATAATTTGTGTCAAAAAGGTGTCCCCACTACCTGTGCAAGCAAAATGCTTGCTAACTTCCGCCCCCCCTACACCGCCCATGTGGTTGAGAGAGTAGCTGCGGAAGACGGCGTTCCGTTTGGTAAAACCAACCTCGACGAATTCGCCATGGGTTCGTCCACCGAAAACAGTGCCTTTCAAAAAACGCGCAACCCCTGGGATTTGGAACGAATTCCCGGTGGGTCTAGCGGCGGATCTGCCGCGGCTGTTGCCGGTTGCCTGACTCCATTATCGCTGGGTTCAGATACAGGCGGTTCGATTCGCCAACCTGCCAGTCTGTGTGGCATTGTGGGCCTGAAACCGTCGTACGGCCGGGTCAGTCGCTATGGGCTTGTGGCGTTTGCCAGCTCTCTGGATCAAGTAGGTCCATTTGCCCACGATGTCGCAGGCGCGGCACTGTTGCTACAGACTATTGCCGGCCACGATCGTCGCGACAGCACGTCTGTCAATCAACCTGTTCCAGATTACATGGCATCCCTCGAAACCCCGCTCGCAGGCCTTCGGGTAGGTGTTGCGCGAGAGTTTTTCGGTCCGGGCCTCGATTCTGAAGTGGAGCAAGCTGTCCGCAACTCACTCGAGGTTTACCGCAGTCTGGGTGCCACGATCGTCGATGTGACGCTGCCTACCAGCCCGCATGCCATTGCCACCTACTATCTGGTAGCTACTGCTGAAGCTTCCAGTAATCTGGCGCGGTACGACGGCGTTCATTACGGCCACCGGACCGCTGAAAAAACGAACCTAATCAACCTGTACTGCAAAAGCAGGGGCGAAGGGTTTGGGGCAGAAGTCAAGCGCCGCATTATGTTGGGCACATACGCCCTATCGAGTGGCTACATCGATGCCTACTACACCAAGGCACTGAAGGCGCGCCGATTGATCCTCAACGATTTCAATCGCATCTTCGCCAGTTGCGACGTACTTGCCGGCCCTACCGCACCGACAGCAGCATTCAAACTAGGTGAAAAGGCATCCGACCCCCTGTCGATGTACCTGAGCGACATTTACACCATTTCATGCAACCTAGCAGGTATTTCAGGGTTGAGCATTCCATGCGGGTTCACGGCTTCCGGCCTGCCGATTGGTTTGCAGCTGCAAGGCCCTGCCATGGCGGAAGAAACCGTTCTCCGCGCAGCACGGATGCACGAAAAGGCGACCGCGTGGCACACCCATCGCCCTACTTTGTCATAAAATTTTTGTTTACTGAAAGAAAAGCATTTCAGTTTCCATTCAGTTAAGTGTATTTTAAAATAAGCATCCTCTTGCATGGATCGCTTTCTGACTCTCCGGTGCTCTATGATTTGGTCAATCAGAACTCGATCAGCGTTCACCCTGATCGAACTTCTTGTTGTGATTGCCATTATTGCAGTTCTGATTGGTTTGCTGGTACCTGCCGTGCAGAAGGTACGTGAAGCCGCGAACCGAATGAAGTGTACCAACAACCTCAAGCAGTTAGGCATCGCCCTGCAAGGTTACCACGATGCCAATGGCGCATTCCCAGCGTGGGGCTTTGATTTTTCGTCCAACCCTAATCCGGCCAATCCACTTGGCCCCCTCACTCAGGGCCACAGTGCTTTAACACTGATTCTGCCGTATATCGAGCAGGCCAACCTGCTCACCCTCATAGATATCAAAAAATCAGTCGGAGACCCTGCAAATCTACCCATTCCCTATGGAGTTACCATTGGGGCAAGCGCCAAAATACCTACATTTCTGTGCCCATCCACACCAGACAGAACAGCGGATTACAGTGCCTATTTCATTCAACTGGGAGTTCCCAATAGGGGGCCCATGATTCTCGGCGTCACCGACTACAACCCCGTCCGTGGACTACGCCCCCAGTTTCAGGCAGCCTGTGCTCCCAACTCTCCAACAGGTGATACCGGTGTTCTGGGTGCCAAAAGCTCAAAGCCCCGCATTGCCGATGTAACTGACGGCACGTCCAACACGCTGTTTTTGGCCGAAACCGCTGGGCGCCAGCAGGTTTATGCCAACGGCAAACCCATCATGCCAAATACCCCGGGTTCCAATGGTTGGCAATTGAATGCCGCATGGGCAGACATGAATATCGCTTATAATTTGCGAGGGTTTAGTTCAGACGGCCTCGTACCTGATGGCGGTTGTGCCTGCATCAACGCCAACAACTTCGAGTCGATGTATTCATTTCACTCCGGCGGGGTAAACATCGCTCTGGTAGACGGGTCGGTACGATTTCTGCGCGCTTCGGTTGCCCCAGCCATGGTTGGCGGCCTGATCACCCGAAACGGTGGCGAAGTCATCAACCTCGATTGACGGAGTTAGCCATGTCAACTTTACTGTTGCTTGTTGCGTTGTGCTTCCCATCGGCAGACAGCGCACCTTCCCCGAGGGCTATTCCTGTGTTACGCCATATTGTTTTGTACAAATTCAAGGAAACCACCACACAAGCACAAATCGACGAGGTGTCCGCAGCGTTCAAAGGATTGCCCGGAAAGATTCCCGGTATTGTCGGTTTCGAAGCCGGTACCAATGTCAGCCCGGAAGGCAAATCTGAAGGCTTCACGCATGCCTTCGTGGTATCGTTTGCCACAGAAAAAGACCGCGACGCCTATATTGTGCACCCCGCGCATCAGGATTTCGTGTCGATTGTTAAAGACCGCCGCGAAAAGGTGATTGTGATCGATTTCTGGGTTCGCTGACCCGCCATTACAGCAGGCACGCCAGCACCACCAGCAGCAGCGTGCCAACAGCTAAGCAACTGCCTACCAGAATGATTTCGACCCGGGCCAAGGGTTCAACCGGGCCCGTTTCCAATTCCATCAACAAATCTTCTTGTTCATTACTCATGGCGTTACCACCGGTGGAATTGCGGGAATGTCGTGAAAGAAGATCCACGAGATGACCAAAGCCATCCAGATGATGAATCCAAAAATCGACACCAGATAAACGAGAAGCAAACGCGCCATTCCCGGCGATGCCAAACGCCGCAGATCGGTTGCCATGCCAATCGACAAAAACGCCAAGGCAAACAACGGCTTGCGGAACGCTTCAGTCTGGCCTTCCACCAGTTTGATTCCCTTCAAGGTCTCTGGCATGGTGTTGCCTAAAACCATCAGGCCGAGAAATGCCAGAAAATAGCCGATCAGGAACAGAGGCATCCTCTCGACAATTTCCATGAAGCGTACGCGTTCGGACCCTTTTGGTCGGAACCAGCGTTGCCAAACAACAGCAAGCACAAAACACCACACACCAATAAAAAGATCAATAAACACCTTGATAAGCGTGGTGGTCGCCACCATCAGGTTGCCCGGCCCCGGCTGGTAGAGTGCTTCGGTAACAGCACCCGCGGCAACAGCCGCGCCATCGGTTTTCACCGCCAGGCCCATCCAAGCGGCAGCCACCATCGGGTTGTCTGGCAACAGCCAGCGAGCGAAAAACGGGAGAACAACCAGTTCGATTGTTGAAAAAACAACCACCAAGGATGAAACCAACACGGCGACACCCGATCGGGCCCGGATAGCGGCACCGGTCGCCATAGCCGCCGAAACACCACAGATGCTGATACCCGAGGCAAGCGGTGCGGCCCACTCACGCGGGAACCGGAAAACCGTGCGCGCCAGCAGATACACCAAACCCCAATACAGTAAATATGCTTCCGCAATAGCGGCAACACCGCGCAACAGCACCCGGTTGGCAGCCGCCTGCTGACCCAATGTTTTGGCCGCCAAGCTTACGCCCACCAAAACAATGGCGGTCTTGATGAACAGCTCCGTGCGCGCCGCCATGCTCAGCCGCCGCGCCGCGCCGGGGAACAAATTTCCCAGCGCCAGTCCAGTAAACAGGGCCACCAGATAGCCCGCTTCGCCCGTAAGGCCCAACCGGAAGGGCACGACAAACTTCGAATCGTCTGTCGCTGCCACACAGGCATGGTGCCCCAGAAGGTAAGAGCCCAGCCCCAATATCACAACGACAGCAGAAGCCGTCGCGGCTGAAATCACACTTTTGCCCAAAACCACCAAACGCAGAGAAAGAATGGAGGTAACAGCAGCGACCGAGGCCGCAAGCGCCAGCCAGCCGGGCAAGGCCCAAGCTACGGGCTTGACTGCCTTGGCAGGCACAACCCATTCCTCAAACTTGGCGGCCCAGCCCAGAGGCTGATAACCGGCCAAGCCAAACAGGGCGAGCCCGACGACGGCAAGGCCCAGAAACAGGGCCCAGATATCGTCGTTGCTGGCTCGCCTAGGGGCGCTGTCATTTGGCAACTGAGTCACTTCTTGTCCGCCACTGGATTCTTTTTCTCAGGTACTGTCAAAGGCTTCAGCTCACGAACCCAGATATTGCGGAACCGCATGGGATTGCCGTGGTATTGAAGATCGATGGTTCCCTTGGGTGGGTGCGCCTTGTACGAAGGTGGGCGGTCGAAAAATGTGTTCCCCTTCAGTTCGGCATGATTCTGGATCAATACGCCGTTATGCAGCGCTGTTATATACGCGGGGCTGAGAAGCTTGCCTGACGAATCAAAACGGGGAGCCGTGAAGATTACATCGTAAATCTGCCATTCGCCAGGCTTGCGGCTTGCATTCACCAGAGGCGGGTACTGCTTGTAAATGGAACCGGCCTGCCCATCGAAGTAGGTGGGGTTCTGAAACGAATCGAGAACCTGCAGCTCGTACCGTCCCATGAAGTAAACGCCGCTGTTGCCTCGGCCCTGTCCAGCACCTTCCACCTTGTCTGGAGTGGCCCACTCAATGTGCAGTTGGCAGTCGCCGAACATTTCCTTGGTGCTAATACCCGTCTTGGCGGCTGTCGCCACGCCGTCGGCTACCAGCCACTTATCGCCATTGTTCCACGCCGACAGGTCTTTACCACCAAACAGCACAATCGCGTCGGATGGTGCGGTACTGGCCGTACCGGGAGTCACCAGCTTGGGTTCAGACCATGGAATGCCGCTTTTGTATTCCTGCGCTGGAGCCAATCCTGTCGCCAGCAACCAACCCGCCATTACCAAGCCAATACCGCGCATTGTGATTGTTCCTTCTGCTTGCCCGAGAGTGATGAAAGGACGATTCTACCGTTATTTCCAACTCGCTCCAGTCCCCCGCAAGATTACAGGCTCTTACCATGTCAGGTGGGAGGGCATTGCCATGGGATTCGTAAGCCTAGCCACCGCACAATTTGATGCCATGAGCGCGTTTTACTGCGGCACGCTGGGAGGCACCGTGCTTAAATCTTGGGATCGAGACAATGCGCGTGGCATGCTTCTCGATTTGGGTGGCCTACGGCTGGAACTCATGGATGCCACCCGGGAACGCAACCCGCCTACCCTGCGTGAGCCCGACGGACGGTTTCATCTGGTGATCGAAGTAAACAATATCACGGAACGCCATCGGGCGCTTCCTGAAGGAACACCGCTTCCCCGGGCCATGTCGTGGGGGGCAAGCGTGGTTACAATGCTTGATCCAGATGGTTTGAAGGTCTTTTTTTTGCAATGGGATATGCCTAATGGCCCTGCAAGCCAAACCTGATCCCATTTTCGTTATTTCATTCGCTTTGGAATTACAAAATCAATCGAGCCTAATTCAATCGCTCTTTTCCATGCCAACGTCTTCGCCCCAGCGACGAATTCCCGGTAGCTCGATGTCGAACAGGTCGAGAATTCTGCCAACTGTCTGCGTTACCATGTCTTCAATGCTTGATGGTTCCGTGTAAAACGCCGGTACGGGTGGGAAGACAATGGCACCCGCTTCCGTGACGCTAAGCATATTGCGCAAATGGATTAGGTTGAGTGGTGTTTCACGAACCATCAGCACCAAGCGCCTGCGTTCCTTCAGGGTAACGTCTGCGGCCCTGGAGAGCAGTGATTCGCTCAACCCGGTGGCTATCTCCGCCAAGGTTTTCATGGAGCAAGGCAACACCACCATACCAATGGTTTTAAAAGATCCACTGGCCAACGGGGCGGCGATATTGCCTATGGTGTAGGTCACATCGGCCAAGCCGCGTAACCGTTCGGACGTTAGGTCTGTTTCTTGGGATCGGGTAATATCGCCGGCGCGCGAAACCACCAAGTGAGTCTCGACATTGGTAGGTTTGAGCAACTCAAGCAACCGGGAAGCATAAACAATCCCGGTCGCACCGCTGATGCCCACCACAAGACGCCGTGTCTTGATCATCATCTCCCGGCCTTTCTACTGCATCCCTCGACCCTGACACCTCAATATAGGCTCACGAGATGAACGGATGGGAAAGAACCAGCATGCTTACTTTTTGATGGTCAATGTCACGGCGGGGGCAGCAACCGTCACATCGGCTCCATCGACCTTGGCCTTGGCATTCACGATCAGCGCCGGGGCACCCACAGGCGTATTGTCCTTGGTTTTGACTACAATTTTCGTTTCTGTTTTATCCTTGGCAATGGTGGGCGCATCGGCCGTGGCATTGGCAGGCAGGCCAGCAACCGACAACGCTACCGGTTCGGCATAACCGTCGCGGCGAGTCAACGTTACTGTGAACGTGGCATCCTTACCCGGTGCCACAGTAGCGGGGTCGATTTTCACAGCCAAGGTGAAGGGCATCCGATCGATCACACCAACAGCCACAGACCGTGTCAGGCGAACAGGAGGCACGGGCAGGCCACCGAGTGCGGCTGTCATGGCTGGTCGCGTGCTGGCAATCAC
>Ga0209598_10002492_pt1 | contig 14380 bp, 12 predicted proteins | sample M_140807_EF_Meta_FD_187317 | JGI IMG/M metagenome (GOLD analysis project Ga0209598, IMG submission 187317) | Freshwater microbial communities from Lake Montjoie, Canada to study carbon cycling - M_140807_EF_MetaG (SPAdes) (version 2) | ecosystem: Environmental > Aquatic > Freshwater > Lake... | reverse complement strand
TCAATGTCGCTCAACACCGCCGAAACGATGGACGGCCCGATGAAATAACCAGACGCCACAAGCCGCTCCAACAGTGGGAGCGCCGCTGCAACCAGGCCTTCGGTTTTGGCCAGACCGATTACGGCAGCGGTGCCGATGAGCGCAATGCCACCACGGCTTTTGGCTTCCAGTCGGCCAGCACGATCGTCCATCAGCAAGAGCACCGCGTCGCCTCCATCGCGCCAATTACACGCCGCTTCAATGGCACTCGCCTCGCCAGAGTCAACACCAGGGTTGAGCAACTTGTGGTCAGACGGGGGAATCTCAACCACTTCGATCCACCCTTGCTCCAATGAACGTAAGATCAAATCGGCGTCAGGAAAGACACACCCAGCGGGCAAGATCTCGTCGCGAATCGTGTTTGTGATGCACACCCGGCCGAACAACTGGCGCAAAAGTTCAATCGCGCCAATGCTAGCAAGCGCGATCAACGGGCCAGCGTCGGCCACGACAACTCGTCGAGTCACGAGGCGGGCTTCGCCAGCCAATCGCGAGCGCTGCGCATTTCCGCGCAGGCTTCCTCGGCCGCCGCCTTGTCATGTCCAGTAAGCGGTATGCCTTGACTGGATAACAGCTTAAGCATCTCGGCTAATGGCTTGTCTGCCATGCGTGCAGAAAAGCCCGCCGACACTGCGCCACTGCGGTACAGAGACACCGCCAATGCCACACGAACTGCGGGCAGGTTGGGCAAGCCCAAGCGCTGCAAATCGACCAGCAGTGCTTGCGGGTGGTCACGATTCATGACCACGACCATGTCTTCTTGCCGTGCTGCCGCCAGTGCCGTGCTGGGATTCGCTTTTAATTGACGGATATTGACGGTCTGCATGATGGCCCCTGGTGGTCACTAGATGTAGGAACATTGCGACTCTAGCAGACTTGGTGTGATCACCTGAGGCCTCAGGGCTTGGTTCGTGCCAACCTCAAAATGAGCCGTGTGCAGCAGCGCGAGTGAATCACCACTGCGCCGCTGCAGGCAGGGCGGATCCTAGCGATTCCGGCGGCGCTGGCTGCTCATCGCTTCGTCGGCAAGCGGCTTAAACCGAATTCCCAGCTACGCTCAAACGCCTAGATAAGCCGTCAGTTCGGGCTGTTGACGCAAGACCTCTGATTCGCCCGCCAGAACCACCTGCCCTTTCTGGAGAACCACCGCGCGATCCGATTGCGCGAGCACCTTTCGAAAGTCACGATCGACGATCAGGGTCGCAATTCCGTCCCGTCGGATGTCAGCAATCACACGCCAGATTTCAGCAACGATCATGGGGGCCAGTCCCTCGGTGGCTTCGTCCAGGATGATCAGCTCGGGCTGAGTCATCAAGGCGCGTCCGATCGAAAGCATCTGTTGTTCGCCCCCGGAAAGCTGACCGCCCAGATGGTTCAGACGCTCACTCAAGCGCGGGAACGTGGTCAGCACGCGCTCGAAACTCCAACACCGACCTGCTGGGCCGGCTGGTTTCGCGGCCATGACGAGGTTTTCACGCACGCTGAGATTGGCAAAGACGCCACGCCCCTCAGGAACGTAAGCAACACCCTGGCGGGCCAGCTCGTGTGGCTTGCCTCTGGAAAGATCCTTTCCAAAGACTTGGATACTTCCTTCGCGCTGCGCAACATGTCCCAGGAGCGTCCGAATCAAGGTGCTCTTACCCATGCCGTTGCGTCCAAGCAGCCCGACCGTCTCTCCGCGGGCGATCTGCAGATCGACCCCATGCAGTACGTGGCTTGAGTCATACCAGGCGTGAATGCCGCGGGCATCCAGAATCAGGTCATGCATGGCCTCAGATCTACTCACTCAGATCTGCTCAAGGGCTTGCTCGCCGAGATAAGCGACCTGCACTTCGGGGCTTTGACGCACGAAATCAGGCGTCCCCGAGGCAATCACCGAACCATTGACCATCACGGTGATGCAGTCAGCCACCCGGAATACGGCATCCATGTCGTGCTCGACGAGCAAAATACCGTGCCGGGCTTTCAAGTCGACCAGGAGCGCTAGCATCCGTTCAGTCTCCTCAGCGCCCATGCCTGCCAGAGGCTCATCGAGCAGCAGGACTTGAGGTGCGGTGGCCAGACACATCGCGATTTCAAGCTGGCGCTTCTGACCGTGGCTGAGCAAACCAGCCTTGCTGTCGAGAACCTCAGCCAGGCCGGCACGTTCGGCGGCTTCGTGGGCGGCCGCGGTGCTATGGGTACAGCCCTGGGCGTCTTGCCACCAGGCCCAGGGCTTTGGCATGCGGGCCTGGGCGGCGAGGCGACAATTTTCAAGAACCGAGAAGCTCGAGTAGATCGTATTGCGCTGATAGCTGCGCCCCAGGCCAGCCCGAGCCCGGCGGGGCTGGCTCCATCCGGTCACGTCCTGACCCATCAGTTCCACCCGACCGCTCGTCGGCGCAAGTTCGCCGGACAGAATATTCACAAGCGTGGATTTACCGGCGCCATTGGTGCCGATGACTGCATGAACGCTGCCACGGGCAATCTCCAGTGAGACCTGATTGACCGCAATCAATCCGCCCCATCGCTGGGTGATCTCCCGGCCCCGCAGCAGCGGTCCGGATTCAGCGGCCTTGCCGGGGACCCCTGATGGTTCGATCGCGGATCGCTTCATCCGCGCATCCCCTCCGCTTGGGCGCGCCGAGACGATCGACCGATCAGGCGATCACGGATCTGGGCAGGCAACCCTACCAGGCCGTTGGGCAACGTGGCGACACTCGCGATGATGGCAAGGCCCAGTCCAAGGTGCCAGTGTTTGGCAAATGCGCCAAAGATCGCTTCGGACTGGAAGACTTCCTGCAAGAAGGCAAACGCAAACGCCCCGATCAGCGCGCCGCGCAAGTGCCCGATCCCACCCAGGATGACCATAATCAGTACCGATCCGCTGAAGTGCCAGCTCATCAATTCCGGGTTGACGAAGCCATCCTTGACCGCGAACAGAAAGCCCCCGAGACCTGCAATCGCACCTGAGATGGTGAATGCGGCCAGCTTGTACGGATAGGTCTCGAAGCCGGTTGCCCGCATCCGCTGTTCATTCACACGGATCCCTGCCAGCGCCCGCCCAAATCGAGACCGCAACAGCAGGCTCAGAAATCCAAAGACCAGGATCAACGCGAAGAGCGTAAAGAAATAAAGAATGATTGGCCGATCCAGATCAATTCGCTCACCCAGTACGGGCTTCATCATCAGGTAGATGCCATCTGTCCCACCACCCAGCGGAGTATCGTGAACCACGTAATAGGCCATCTGGGCAAAGGCGAGTGTCACCATGATGAAGTACACGCCTCGGGTGCGCAGCGACAAGGCCCCCACCGCCATGGCATACCCTGCGGCCGCCAGCATCGCAGCGGGTAATAGCCAAGCCACAGAAGCTGGCCCATCCTGCGGCGAGAGCAGGACTGCGACGTAGGCCCCGATTCCGAAAAAAGCCGCCTGTCCAAAACAAACTAGACCGGTCCCACCGACCAGGAGTTCAAGACTCAGGGCCACGATGGAAAAGATCATTACCTTTGTAATGAGATCAATGCCAAAACTGGCAGCCACCAGCGGATAGAGCGCCAGTGCCACGAAACTGGCAAGCACAAAAACCACCTTGGGTTTCATGCCTTAGCCCGCTTTGAAGAGACCATCGGGCTTCCACAGCAGAATCACTGCCATCAGGACATAGACCAGAACGCCGGCTGCCTGCGGCAGCAACACCTTCCCGAACGTATCGACAAAGCCGATCAACAGTGCGGCAAGCAGCGCACCCCGGATCGACCCGATGCCGCCGATCACCACGACCACAAAACAGATGATCAGGACTGAACCCCCCATGCCGGGATAGACGCTACTGACCGGAGCCGCCACCATCCCGGCGAATGCCGCAAGCGCCACGCCGGCCGCAAAGACCACCCGATAGAGGAACTGGATGTCAATGCCCAGGCTCTGCACCATCTCGCGATTCGCGCTACCGGCGCGGATCATCATGCCAAGACGTGTGCGTGTGAATACTAGATACATCCCAAGCGCGAGGACCATGCAAACGGCCGAGATGAAGATCCGATAGACCGGATAGGTCATCAAATCACCCAGGGGCAGCGTTCCCGAGAGAATTTCGGGCGCCTGCACACCGTGAACATCATCCCCAACCAGCAGACTGCGCAATTCCTCAAAAACCAGTATCAATCCATAGGTCATCAGCACTTGCTGAAGGTGCTCACGCTCGTACAAATAACTATAAAAAATCCATTCCAGTGCATAACCGAGCAGAATCGCCAACACGACACCGACCATCAGGACCGAAAAAAAACCGCCACCTAAAGTCGTTGCAACGATCGGCGACAACGCGAAGGCCATATACGCGCCGATCATGTAGAAGCTGCCATGCGCGAGGTTGATCACGCCCATGATGCCGAAGATCAGGGTCAAACCACTCGCCACCAAGAACAGAAGCAGGCCGTACTGCAGCGAGTTCAGGCACTGGATCAGAAATGTCGTCAAGCTCATTAAAGGAGACGACAGCCACGACCCGGATCTGCCAGCGCCTTACTGGCGGTCCCGATAATCTTGTTTTCTTTACCGATGACCTGACGCAGGTAAATGTCCTGAATCGGATTGTGGTTCTTACCGAGGGTGAACGGACCGCGTGGGCTGTCAAACTTCACTTTACTCAAGGCTTCTTCGAACTCCGCCTTTTTGCTGATGTCCCCTTTGACTGCGGTCAGACCAATTTTGAGCATCTGTGCGGCGTCATAGCCCTGCACAGCGTAGACATCGGGCTGCAACTTGTAGGTCTTGGCATAAGCCAGACGGAACGCATTATCCCGCGGGGTGTTCAGGCTGTCGGCGTAGTGCAGCGTTGTCAGGAGGCCCTCGGCCTCCCCGTTCAGTGCATCGAGCGTGCCATCGGTGAGGAAGCCTGGGCCATAGAGCGGGATCGTTTTCTTAAGCCCAGCCGCCGTGTAGTCCTTGAGAAACTTGACCGCGCCCCCACCGGCGAAGAACGTATAAACGGCATCGGGCTTGGTCGCAGCGATCTCGGTCAGCAGGGCCTGGAACTCCACGTTGGGGAATGGCAAGCTAAGTTCCTTGACGACTTTTCCACCCGATTTTTCAAAAGCCTCTTTGAAACCTCGCACCGTTTCATCACCGGTCGCGTACTTCCAGGTAATCGTCACCACCGACTTGTGACCCTTCTGGGCGACGACCTCACCCATCGCGTACGCCGGCTGCCAATTGCTGAAGCTGCTGCGAAATATGTTCTGCGCACACATGGGCCCGGTCACCGCGTCTGAACCGGCATTGGGAACGATCATCAAGGTGCCCGTATCTTTAGCCACCTTCGCCATCGCCATGGCAACACCGCTATGGACGGTTCCGATCACGACGTCGACATTATCGCGTTTGACCAGTTTGTTGATGTTGTCTGTTGCCTTTGACGGATCGCTTTCATCATCGACCGAGAAATATTCGATCTCGCGCCCGGCGAGCTTTCCACCCTGCTCGGTGACATACAGGCGAAAACCATTTTCAATCGCCAGGCCGAGGGACGCGAAGGTACCTGTGGCTGGCAACATCAGCCCGACCTTCAGTTTTCCGGTGGTCTGGGCGTGGACCATCGGGGCTGCCAGTGCCAGACTGCAGGCAAGGGCTAGTCTTATGTTGATTATATTCATTCAATATCTCCTAACGGTGTTGACTGGTCGCTATGATGCTGAAAAAAATGGTGGACGGCTTCAATCACCCGCTGTGTTTGGTCACGGTGGGGGGAATGCCGGCAATCAGGCAGTTCGATGAGTTCGGTTTGGGGCACCCGGCGTGCAATACCTCGAATCTGTTCGAGCGTACCGTACTCATCATTGAGACCCTGAATGGCCAGTAATGGGCACATGATGGCGGGTAGTTCGGACTCGATCGTCCAGCTCGCAAACGCCGGGTCCAACCACGCGTCATTCCAGCCCCAGAATGCTGAATCTGGATCCCGATGAAAGCGGACCAGGCGCTGGCGCAAACCAGATTCCAGGTAGGCCTTGCGTGCCCGGGCGATGCCCTTCAGGCACACCTCTTCAACCATGATGTGCGGCGCCAGAACGACTGTCGCGGCAACCTGCTGCGCAAATCGAGCGGCATATAACAACGCAATCGAGCCACCATCGCTATGACCTAGCAGACTAAGGTGCTCTTGCTGGGGATCGACGCCAAGCGTCTCCAAGAGCGCTGGCAAGACTTCGTAAGCTTGCTGGTGCATGAAGTCGGTTCCCCAATGTTCATTTGGGGCGCGCGGACTTGATTGGCCATAGCCCGGGCGAGAGTAAATCAAACCTTGGCAATCCAGAGTGGCGCACAGTCGCGAGGGAAAGTCCTGCCACAGGGCGACCGAACCGAGTCCTTCGTGCAGGAACACCCACAGCGGCCGTCGAACGCGCTCCCGGCCGACCCACTGGTATTCAATCGACACGGTCTGGTTTCGCCAGCGGATATCAGCGAATTCAACCAATAAGGAGCAAGTATCGGGATTCATCAGGGGATCGAATCGCTTTCGTGCTCAATCTCGTATTTAAGCCTGACGCCCGCGCTCCAGGGCACGCAAGCGAAAGCGCTGAATCTTGCCGGTCGCGGTCTTGGGCAATTCACCGACAAATTCGACCGAACGAGGGTACTTATGGGGTGCGAGCCGCTCTTTGACGAAAGCCTTAAGTTCGTCTTCGGTCACGGTTGTATCAGCACCAGCACCAGCACCAGCACCCGCAATCGGTTTGAGAACGACAAAAGCCTTGCTCTTGGTCAAGCCCTGGGCATCTTCAGTACCAATCACGGCCGCCTCGAGCACGCTGGGATGCTGCGCGAGCGTCGCCTCGACTTCGAATGGACTGACATAGATGCCGCTGACTTTGATCATGTCATCGCTTCGGCCACCGTAGGTGTAACTGCCGTCTTCGTTTCGAACGTACTTGTCGCCGCTCTTGGTCCAGGCGCCCTGGAAGGTTTCCTGTGTCTTCTCCCGATTACCCCAGTAGAGCAGAGCCGCACTGGGCCCCTGAATGTAGAGATCCCCGAGCTCCCCGTCGGGCACGGGGGCACCATGTTCGTCGCGCAATTCAACCGAATACCCCGGCACTGGCCAGCCAGTCGTCCCGTAGCGCACGCGCTCTGGTCGGTTAGAGAGAAAAATGTGCAGCATCTCGGTCGACCCGATACCGTCCAGAATATCGACGCCAAAGTGACGCTTGAAGCGTTCTCCCAATTCAGCCGGGAGCGCCTCGCCGGCTGAGGAAACCAGACGAAGGTCGATCGCGTCCCGCGCAGGCAACTGCTCGCTTGCCAGGATGGCCGCAAATCCGGTCGGTGCTCCGAAGAAGACGGTCGGCCGGAAACCGCCGATCTCCCCGCGCCAGCGCTTGAAAATAGCCTCCGGCGTGGGGCGCTCGCCCATCAGGAGTGTGGTCGCACCCACACTGAGCGGAAAAGTCAGCGCGTTGCCTAGACCATAGGCGAAGAAGAGTTTGGCGGCCGAAAAACAGATGTCCCGCTCGGTGAGCTGCAGAACATTTCTGCCGTAGAGTTGCGCCGTCCAGAAGAGGTTGGCGTGGGTGTGGACGGTACCTTTGGGGCGTCCGGTTGAACCCGATGAATAGAGCCAGAATGCAGGATCATCCGCACCCGTGCTGGCCGGTCTGCTGGCTGGCGAATGCGCGTCGATCAGGGTCTCAAGGTCGATCACCGAAGGGCCGGTCGAGTTTGCAACTGGCTGCGACACGATGATGGTCTGCACCTCGTGACTCGCGCGACCCAGCGCGCCGGTGAGCGTTGGGAGCAGGGCACCTGAAACCAGCACCGCTTGCGCACGAGAATTTTCAAGCAGATATGCGCAGTCGTCGGCGGGCAGGAGCGTGTTCACGGCAACTGGAACCAGACCTGCGTAGAGCGCACCGAGGAAGCTGACTGGCCAGTCCAGACCATCCTGCATCAGGAGCAGAATCCGCTCTTCACGGCGCAGGCCCAGCGCCCGCAGTGCCTCAGCTAGCCGTCGAACCCGGTCCTCCAGTTCACCATAGGACAGCGTCCCAGAATCATCGACAAAGGCGGTTTTGTCCGGACGCTTCGCATTGCATTCCAGCAGGTACTGCCCGACATTGAATCGTTCGGGGGGACCCGAGAAGTCCGATTGCGCTTCCAGATTGGCTGGCTGGAGCGAAACAGATTCTGGCTGCGTCATGCGGAGTCTCCTCGGGTCAACGTGCGGCCGACTCTGACGGTCGGTTCGCGAACTCGGCAAGCTTAGGACAGTTACCAGCGATCCGAGCTACGGCTTGACTTGCCGTCCCCGAAAAGTGGCAGTATCTTGCCTGTTATCACCTTAAAAGCCATGGAGTGCCATGTCAAGCACTATATTGCATGACGCGCCGAAACACCCGTTTCTTGCGGGCCTTGGCGAACGCATGCGCGCCCTTCGGGCTCGCCGCGGCATGACCCGCAAGGCGCTCGCCGTCGCGGCCCAGGTCTCGGAGCGCCACCTGGCCAACCTCGAATACGGCGTCGGTAACCCCTCGGTGCTCGTCCTTCTTCAGGTCACTCAGGCACTCGACTGTTCGCTAGCCGAAGCACTGGGCGACCAGACCACGCGCTCGCCCGAGTGGCTGATGATCCGGGGACTGCTGGAACATACCGATGAGTCCAGCCTGCACAGGGTCCGCAAGGCGATTGGGCAAGTCCTTGCCATGCCCCACCCGGAAGCCCAGGAGAACCGGCCACACAAATCAAGAATCGCCCTGGTCGGTTTGCGCGGTGCCGGAAAATCGACGCTGGGAAAGCTGCTGGCAAAGGATCTGGGCTTCCCGTTCATCGAACTTAGCCGGGAAATCGAACGCGTCGCGGGCTGCTCCATTCCTGAAATTCAGGCGCTCTATGGCCAGAATGCCTATCGGCGCTACGAACGCAGGGCGATGCAGGAGGCCATCGAGGCCCACACCGAAGCCGTCATCGCCACGCCGGGTGGGCTGGCCTCGGACCCAGCCAGCTTCAACCTGGTGCTAGAGCACTGCCTGTCGGTCTGGCTGCAAGCCAGCCCGGAGGACCACATGAACCGGGTTGCAGCCCAGGGTGACTTGCGCCCCATGGCCGGCAACCGAGAGGCCATGGAGGACCTCAAGGGAATCCTCGCCGGCCGAACCGCTTTTTATTCCAAGGCAGACCTGAGCATCGACACGAGTCGAGCCCCGCTCGATGCCACATTCAGCGCACTGCGTTCGATCGTGCGGGTCGCGATCGGCTTGCGAGGCGTGGCAGAATCTGCATAAAAGTGCTTGACTCGCATCGCAATGCGCAGCAAAGTGCCCTCCGAGCCCAAGCCAAAAAATGCATAATAATGCTTCTTTCTGGAGACCCCTGTGACCCAGCACCAACCTGTCGACTATCAGACTCACCCGAGCCAATACCGACACTGGGCACTAAAAGTGGAGGGTCCCATCGCGACGCTGTTGGCAGACTTTGACGAAACCGCAGGCTTGCGCCCGGGGTACAAGCTCAAGCTCAACAGCTACGACCTCGGGGTCGATATCGAACTCAATGACGCCATTAATCGCGTCCGCTTCGAACATCCACAGGTCCGCACGGTGGTCATCACGAGCGCCAAAGAAAAGGTGTTTTGTTCAGGCGCCAACATCTTCATGCTCGGCGTCTCCAGTCATGCATGGAAAGTGAATTTTTGTAAATTCACGAACGAGACGCGAAATGGCCTAGAAGACAGTTCGGCTCACAGTGGTTTGAAATTTCTCGCTGCCGTCAACGGCGCCTGCGCCGGCGGTGGTTATGAACTCGCGCTGGCCTGCGATGAAATCATCCTCGTCGATGACCGCAGCAGCGCCGTCAGCTTGCCCGAAGTACCGCTACTCGGAGTGCTGCCTGGTACCGGTGGCCTGACCCGGGTGACTGACAAGAAAAAAGTCCGCCACGACCTCGCCGACCTGTTCTGCACCAGCGCCGAAGGCGTTCGTGGCCAGAAAGCTAAGGACTGGCGCCTGGTTGACCACATCGCCAAACCCGCACAGTTTGCCGCCAAGGTGCAGGAACGCGCACTCGAATTAGCCGCGCTCAGCGATCGCCCAGCCGATGGTCGGGGTGTGACACTGACACCACTGACCCGCAGTATCGAGGCTGACACGCTGGATTATCCCAATGTCCACATCGCCATTGACCGTACCCGCCGCAGCGCAAGTTTCACGATCAAAGCCCCGACTGGGACACAACCCAGCACGATCGCTGAGATCGAAGCCGCGGCAGCCAACTGGTACCCGCTGCAAATGGCCCGTGAACTTGAAGATGCCATTCTGAACCTGCGCACCAACGAACTCGATATCGGCATCTGGCTGATCCGGACCGAAGGCGACCGGGCTGCGGTGCTCGCGATGGACGAGACACTCATTGCCCACCAGTCTCACTGGTTGGTACGGGAAACCATTGGACTGCTACGCCGCACCTTCAGCCGCCTGGACGTGTCCTCGCGCAGCCTCTTTGCACTGATTGAGCCCGGTTCGTGTTTTAGCGGAACCTTGCTTGAGTTGGCGCTTGCATGCGACCGCATCTATCACCTTGCATTACCCGACGACCGCGCGCACGCACCGACGATCACAGTCGACTCCGCGAACTTTGGTCTCTATCCAATGGCTACCGATCAAAGCCGCCTCCAGCGCCGCTTCTATAACGAGCAACTTGCGCTGGATGCGGTCCGGGCCCAATCCGGTCAGCCGCTGGATGCCGAAGCGGCATTTGCGCTCGGGCTTTGCACGAGTTGTCCAGACGACATCGACTGGGCCGACGAAACCCGAATCGCCATCGAGGAGCGGGTTTCCATGAGCCCCGACGCCCTCACGGGTCTGGAAGCCAATCTGCGTTTCAACGGGGTTGAAACCATGTTCACCCGAATCTTCGGACGCCTGACCGCCTGGCAGAACTGGATCTTCCAGCGCCCCAACGCAGTGGGTGACAAAGGCGCTCTCAAGGTCTATGGCAAGGGTGAAAAAGCGGCCTTCGACTGGAACCGCGTCTGACGCCAACCGCACCATTCCTCCTATTTTCCCTATTTTTCCTATTTCCCAGATTCTTATCGGAACCCAACATGACCGCCATTAACTACAGCGACAAGATCCCGAACAACGTGAACCTCGCCGAAGATCGGACGCTGCAGCGGGCCCTCGAGCACTGGCAGCCCAGTTTCCTGTCCTGGTGGGATGACATGGGCCCGGAGGGCAGCCAGGATTTTGACGTCTATCTGCGCACCGCCGTGAGTGTGGATCCGGCGGGATGGGCCCAGTTCGGTCATGTGAAAATGCCCGACTATCGGTGGGGTATTTTTCTAAACCCGGGGGTCGCCGACCGCAAGATCCATTTCGGCGATCACCTCGGTGAAAAGGTCTGGCAGGACATCCCCGGCGAACACCGGGCCAACCTCCGCCGTATCATCGTGACCCAGGGCGATACCGAACCAGCGAGTGTCGAACAGCAGCGCCATCTGGGCCTGACTGCGCCAAGCCAGTACGACTTGCGCAACCTCTTCCAGATCAACGTTGAAGAGGGCCGCCACCTCTGGGCCATGGTCTATCTGCTGCACAAATATTTCGGTCGTGATGGCCGCGAAGAAGGGGAAGCACTCCTTCAGCGGCGCAGTGGTCAGGAAGACAACCCCCGGATCCTGCAGGCGTTCAATGAGGCAACGCCCGACTGGCTGAGCTTTTTCATGTTCACCTACTTCACCGACCGGGACGGCAAGTTCCAGCTGTGCGCCCTCGCCGAGAGTTCATTTGATCCACTGGCGCGCACCACGAAATTCATGTTGACCGAAGAGGCCCATCACATGTTTGTGGGCGAATCCGGTATCAGCCGCGTCATCCAGCGGACCTGCGCGGCCATGAATTCACTCAAGACCGACGACCCGAAAACATTACGCGAGTCCGGAGTCATCGACTTGCCCACGATCCAGCGCTATCTGAACTTCCACTTCAGCGTCACCATCGACCTGTTTGGTTCTGACGAAAGCAGTAATGCTGCAACTTTTTATAGTACTGGTCTCAAAGGTCGTTATGAAGAAGGTAAGCGCACCGATGACCATCAGCTGCGCAGCCAGACCTACCCGGTGCTGCAGGTGCAAAATGGCCAGCTCGGGGAAAAAGAAGTGCCAATGCTCAATGCGCTCAACGAAGTGCTGCGCGACGATTACATCAAGGATAGCGTCGCCGGCGTGGGTCGCTGGAACAAGGTAATCGACAAGGCTGGGGTTCCCTTCCGGCTGACGACGCCGCACAAGGCTTTTCATCGCCATATCGGTGCCTTGGCTGGGGTCAAGGTCTCGCCAGATGGCCGCGTGATCAGTGAGAATGAATGGAAAAGCATGGCCGACCAGTGGCTACCCAGCGAATCCGACCGTGCCTATGTCGCCAGCCTAATGGGGCGTGTGGTCGAGCCAGGGAAATATGCCAACTGGATTGCACCGCCGGCCATGGGTGTTAACCGTCAAAGCGCCGACTTTGAGTACATTCGCTTCAACTGAGACACTAACTGAGATACGAACTGAGACAAAGCTATGGACCAGGCTGAGCTCAAGGTCATCAAGCAGCATCTGATCGACCCCGAGATCTGCATTCGCTGCAATACCTGCGAAGCGACATGCCCAATCGGCGCGATCACCCACGACGCCAACAACTATGTCGTCGACGTCGATATCTGTAACTGGTGCATGGCCTGTATTTCACCGTGTCCCACCGGTTCAATCGACAACTACCGCACCGTGCCCAAAGCTCGGGCGTACAGCGTCGACGAGCAGTTCGGCTGGGATGAACTCCCCGTCGAACTGAGCCGCGAGGAACTCACCCTCGTTGGCACCGAAGTGGGCGAGCCAGTCGAACAAACCCATGCGGATGGGCAAGGGGCCAGCCCTCGATTTGGCGCTCAGATCCCGCCCTGGTCGGCCGCTCATCCTTACACCAATCTGTATGGCCCGAAAGCGCCCGATAAAAGCATTACCGCGACTGTTACCGGCAATGTCCGCGTGACTGAAGCCGGGACCGATTACGATACCCACCATATCGTTCTTGATTTTGGATCGATGCCATTTCCAGTTCTAGAGGGACAATCGATCGGTATCCTGCCTACCGGGCTAGATAGTCGCGGGCGCCCACATCATGCCCGGATGTATTCGATCGCCAGCCCGCGCAATGGGGAACGTCCGGGTTACAACAACCTGTCGCTGACCGTCAAACGAGTGCTGCAAGATCATGAGGGCAATCCAGTGCGCGGCGTTGCCAGCAATTACCTGTGCGACCTTGAGGTCGGCGATCAGGTCGAAGTGATCGGGCCCTTTGGCACGACCTTCCTCATGCCCAACCATCCCAATAGCCATCTCGTCATGATCTGTACCGGCACCGGCAGTGCGCCGATGCGGGCGATGACGGAGTGGCGGCGCCGATCGCGCTCAAGCGGAAAGTCCGATAGCGGCAAACTGATGCTGTTCTTTGGTGCCCGCACCCAGCAGGAACTACCCTACTTCGGCCCCCTGCAGAACCTACCAAAAGACTTCATCGACTCCAACTTCGCATTTAGCCGGACGCCGGGGCAACCCAAGACCTATGTTCAGGATGTCATGCGTCATCGAGCGGCCGATCTCGCCAGATTACTCGCCGACCACGGCACGCATTTTTACGTGTGTGGACTCAAGCGGATGGAGGAAGGCGTGATGCTGGCGCTGCGGGACATTGCCATCGACGCTGGTCTAGACTGGGATAGCACCCTCGCAGCGCTGAACCGAGAGGGTCGCCTGCACCTCGAAACATACTGAATCATTGAGCGAATTTCCGATGGCAACCTTGACGATTGAGCAGCACCCTTCCGGAGTCGCCACTCTGACCATGTCACGCCCCGAAGTCTTCAATGCCTTCGACGAGACGATGATTGCCGAGATGGACGAGGCCTTCGCTACGCTGATCGACGATGGCGCGGTCCGGATCATCGTTCTGGCCGGGGCAGGCAAACATTTTTCGGCGGGTGCCGACATGCAATGGATGCAGCGCGCGAGCGAAGCCTCGTTCGACTGGAACGTCAACGATGCCCGTCGGTTCGCAGCGATGCTGGCGCGCATTGAATCCTGTCCGAAACCGACGGTTGCGCGGGTGCACGGGGCAGCACTCGGTGGTGGGGTGGGTCTCGCCTGCGCCTGTGACATCGTGATCGCATCCGATATGGCCAGCTTTTCGTTGAGCGAAGCAAAATTCGGAATCCTGCCGGCGGTCATCGGCCCCTATCTCGTCAACGCGGTCGGTAAACGTCAGTCACGCCGCCTTGCACTCACAACAGAGCGCATTGATGCGAAGGAAGCCCTCGCCATTGGCCT
>Ga0209598_10002491_pt1 | contig 14380 bp, 10 predicted proteins | sample M_140807_EF_Meta_FD_187317 | JGI IMG/M metagenome (GOLD analysis project Ga0209598, IMG submission 187317) | Freshwater microbial communities from Lake Montjoie, Canada to study carbon cycling - M_140807_EF_MetaG (SPAdes) (version 2) | ecosystem: Environmental > Aquatic > Freshwater > Lake... | reverse complement strand
GCCGTCACGTTGGTGAAACGCCAGTCCCCGAGATTGCGGTACATCGCATTCAGGGAATCCAGACCGCAGAGGAAGACATCGAGACGGCCATCGCCATCCACATCGGCCAGCGCCACTCCGGAGCCGGAGACCAGATTGCGGTTGGTGACCGCCCGTTCTTCGGACAGGCGATTAGTGAATTCGATGCCCAACCCCGGGGCCGACAATCGAGTGAGCCCAGGTGAGGACCGAGGGATCGAGGGCAAGGCCTGGATCCGAAGCCCCGTCTGGGCCGCTCGCAATCCCGGAACCAAAGCAAAGGACACCATCAGCACAGCGAAGAACCTCAGCAGGTTCGCTGACATCCTAGAGCAGTGATGAATCATCATGGCGTCAACGTGATCTCGGCCACCCCGGCAGCGACTGGCACGCGTTGCACAGCGCCACCCGGCCAACGCACCTCGACCTCACCGGCCGCCCGATCCGACGCGAGAACCGTCACCGGACTGTCCACGCTGCAGTAACCTCCGCCCATACGAATTTCTCGACGGGCCCCCGCCTTGCCGCCGGTCCACCAGCGGAGGGAGGCGCCGATTCCGGTCGGATTCCCGGCCGGCCCCTTGAGCCGAACCCGAAGACCCGGGCGCGCGGTGCGGTTGCGGAAGAGCAGCGTCGGTCCGCTGTTCTGGCTCAGAGCCAGATCGGTGCGCCCATCGGCATCCAGATCCGCCAAGGCCACTCCGCGTTGTTCGCCCCAGGCCACGATGCCCGAGTGTTCGTCCGCCCGGAAGTCTCCGCGACCCGATCCCCTCAGGAGCAATCCCCGCCCTCCGTCATAGCGAGCATCATCCGAATGCACACCGAAGTGGTTTTGCGAAAGGAATACGTCCTCAGTCCCGTCGCCATCTAGGTCGGACACCGCCAACCCATAGGCCGGCGCCAACTGAGCCCTCGGCGGCAAGGGGCGCCATTCCAGATGATCTCCCCGATTTAAGAACACCCCCGAATCCAGATTGAGCGCTGACACGCTCGGCATTGGACCCAGAAGCGAACCAAAAAGATCCTCCATGGAAGACTTCCCGAAGGTCCCCGAATCCGGAAAGCGCTTCGCCGCATCCGGGATAAACGGCACCAGTGCGGGCCGTTTGCGGACAGGCCAATCCCGTCCATCGGGTCCCACGTAGCTTTCCAGAATATCCCAAATTCCATCGTCAAGCAGGTCTCCGGAACGGATCCGTAACGGTCGCCGGCGGGCATCGGCTCCCAAGAAGTGGTTGCGCCCCCAGTTCCCCGCTGCCAGATCCATGCGTCCGTCACCATCGAAATCACCGGCGGTGATCCCCAGCCAGAGGCCCGTCCACTGGGAGAGACGCTCCACACCGGCCGGCAATCCGGAGCCATGCAGTGGCGGATCCCAAGCCTCCAGAGCTCCACCTCGATTGCGGAACAAGCGAACCGGCCCCCAAGCCGTGCTCACCGCCAAATCGGGCCGTGCATCGTCATCCAAGTCCGTGAAAACCACGCCATTGACCAAACCCAGTTTTTCGAAAGCCGTCTGGATCCCCAAGCGCCCGCCCCGATTCTTCAACAAATACGAGGTCGCCGGCTCAGGATAACGGCCCGGCACTTCCCGAACCCCGACGAAGATCTCCAACTCTCCATCCCCATCCACATCGGCCGCCGCTATGGAACCCACCGGGCAAGCGCGGCCGCTCAGGATTTCACCGCTCACCCCGGACGTCAGGTCCACGATCCGGATCGCTCCGCCATTGGTGACTCCGTCCTCACCATTACTAATGCCCGCAAGGATTACCCCGCGCAGCACCATGACGGTGGTCAAATCCCGCGGCGCGGGCTTGAGCAATGCCGGATTGGAAAAGGCTGAGAATCCGCCCCGCGCGTCATTGGTGAACACTCCAAGGGTTCCACCCTGCCCCGTAGAAATTAGCAGGTCGTCCCAACCATCCCCGTTGAGGTCGGCCCAGGTGAGACCCGGTCCGGTCTGGCTGAGGTCGAAAGGCTTCAACGGTTGCCGAGCAAATTCATCAAATGGGCTATCGGTGTGGACATGCGCCAAGCGATCCGAAATCGACTCGAAGAGCGGCATTACCGGCGGTGGCGCCATGACTGCAATCGTCTCCAACTCTGCAATCTCCGCAACGCCCGGGCCGGCACCGGTACGTCGGGTCACTCGTCCGCTGCGCCAAGTCACCTCGATGTCCGCCGTTGTCGCTGTGCCCAACGCAAAGCACCGCATCGCGTCATCCCCCGACAAGTAGCGACCGCCAGACATCATCTCCTGGGACTGCATCGGGAGCCCTTTGGCCATCACCCGGATCTTGGCCCCGATGCCCCGAGAATTACCGGCACCACCGCGCAATCGCACGGCGATCCGGGAGGCTGTAGCCTTGTTCCGGTAGAGCTTCGGCGGCTCATTCAAGGCGTTGAGCACGAGGTCCAAATCTCCATCGCCATCCAAATCGGCCGCGGCCATGCCTTGTTCGACCCCGGGCGCATCGAACCCCCAAGCCTGCGTCACCTCTTCGAAGGTCAAATCTCCGCGATTACGGAAGGCGGCATTGGGAGTATCGAGCCGGGCAAACATCCGACGCATGTTCAGAGTTTCGAGGAAACCCATTTTCCGGCTCGATTTCATCGCCTCGGCGCGGGCCCCGACATCCACATCGAACATGTCCATCTCGTTGCCGTTGGAGATGAGGAGATCCTCATACCCGTCCAAATCGACATCCATAAATAGCGGCGTCCACGACCAATCGCTGGCACTGATCCCGGCCAAACGCCCGATCTCAGCGAAGGTCCCATCCCCACGCCCGAGAAACAGGGTGTTGTGGGAGAACTGGGGCCGATCGTCCCAGATGCCGGGCTGGTAGAATCCGGGCGGCACCCCGTCCATCTGCACATTGCGCCGCTGATGATCGCGACTGAGCATGTCCAGAACCACAAAGTCATCCACGCCGTCCCGATCGATGTCGGCGGCGTCCACCCCCATCGAGAAGGCGCTGGTGTGCCGCAAGGCCAATTGGGGCGCAGCCCGAAATCGCAAGGGGCCACCCGGAGCCGTTTCATTGACCCAGAATCGGTCTTCCGATTGGAAGTCATTGCAAACGTACAAGTCTGGGCGCCCATCGCCAGTGAGATCCCGGAACAGGACACTCAACCCCCAATCTTGCGGCGCCGAATCGAGCGGACGCCCCGCGGCGTTCAAGAAAGCCCCGCGCGTCCATGGCACTTCCGTGAACCTCCCTTTGCCATCATTGAGATACAAGGCATCCACCTCGCCATTTTCCCTGGGACCCACCGGAGTCATGTTGAACCTCCCCACCAAATCGGGTTCATCGGTGGAACGGCCATTGTAGGCCACGATCCGCTGTCGCCCGTTCTCTTCGCGAAGGGAATACTTGGCCTTGGGATCATCACGCACCGTCACAGTGCGGTAGTTGGCGACGTACAAATCCAAATCCCCGTCTCCATCGGCATCCGCCAATGAAAGACTCGATCCAGCTCGGTTGGGATTAATGACAACACCCGGTGTGAAACGGCCTTTGCCATCGTTGTGATAAATCCGAGTTCCCTGTGCCAGAGTATTGAGCAAGAGATCCAGATCCCCATCCCCATCAATATCTGCAACGACGACACCTGTTCCATCGAGCGATGAAAGTGTGGTTGTTCCAAAGGCCGCTTCGGTGATGGGCGCGAATTTCATCTGCCCTAGGTTACGGAACAACGCACTCCCGCCCGAATAAGCCGCCAGAAAAATATCAGGGCGTCCGTCTCCGTCCACATCACCCAAAGCCACACCGGAACCGTTGAGCGGAATTTGATTGGTCAGATAACGCGAAGCCGGCACCGAATTGGTGAAAACCAGTCCAGTCAGGTCGGCCTTCAGCAATTCGAAGCCCACCGAGGCATCCCCCAGAACGACCGGGTTGGCCAGAAAACCAGTCAGTAACAGCAAGATGCAATGGAAACCGCGGGGAGACACGCCGCAATCATTGCGACTTCCCATCCGGGTTTCCAGCCGAGAACTCCGGACGGCCCTGCTCCGGAATCCCTCCCAAACGTTTATTCCCGATTTAGTAAGAATTCAAATCGGAACCCCATTCCTGCCCCACAAGCAGGAATCAAACTCAGCGGGTGAGCTGTTTCTCGAGGTAACCCACGTCCTGACGAACCTTGGCTTCGACCTCCATGCGGTCTCGCACCTGCCGGCAGGCATGCAACACGGTGCCGTGGTCGCGTCCTCCAAAAGATTCACCAATCGCACTGAGCGAATGCTCGGTGAGTTGGCGGGTCAGGTACATGGCGATTTGCCGTGGGAAGGCAATGTTCTCCGGCCGCCGCTTGCTGGTCATGTCGGCCAGGCGGATGTCGAAGTAGTCGGCCACCCGCTTCTGGATCTCGCTCACGGAGATCGCGACCTTGCCCTCTTCCTGAAGAATTTCACGCAGCAACGTCTCGACCGTTTCGAGGTCGAGGGCTTTGCCGGAAAGCTGGGCATAGGCGGCCACTCGGACCAGAGCCCCCTCCAAACGGCGGACATTGGTCCGAATGCGATTGGCCAGGAACGTAATAATCTGATCGGGCAACCGGACGCTGAGAGCGGCCGCCTTCTTGTTGAGAATCGCCAGCCGAGTCTCGACATCCGGCGCCTTCACATCGGCCGTCATTCCCCACTCGAAGCGAGAAATTAGACGCTGTTCAAGCCCCTGGATCTCATTGGCAGGCCGATCGCAGGTCAGGACGATTTGCTTATGGCAATCGTGGAGGGCGTTGAAGGTATGGAAAAACTCTTCCTGGATACGCTCCTTGCCCTGGAGGAACTGGATATCGTCAATCAATAGAACATCCAACTCCCGGTGTTTCTTGCGAAACTTAGGCAATTGGCTGTTCTGCAGGGCCTCAATGAACTCGTTGGTGAAGCGCTCGCACGACAAGTATCCGATCCGGGCATTCTTCTTGTTGGCCAAGACGTGATGACCAATCGCCTGAAGCAAGTGAGTCTTGCCTAGGCCCACGCCGCCAAAGAGAAACAACGGATTGTAGGTGTGTCCCGGCTTTTGGGCCACACCCATGCACGCTGCATGAGCATGGTGGTTGTTCGAACCCACCACGAAGGTTTCGAAAGTGTTGTTTGGATTGAACAGCGGTTCCGACTTCCGAGGAATCTCCCGCACCGCAGGTTCGGTTGATCGAAACTCGGACGGGGCGACTCGCTCGATCAAAGCCTCAGCAGCCATAGGCCGATCGGAGACTGAATCAGCTGCGGCAGCGACTGCGGACTCGGCGGGGCGAATGGCGAAAGTCACATGGATCGGCCGAATGGCTGCGCGGCTAACTACCGATCGTAGAACATCCAAATAATTGTCCTTCAACCAGAACTCACAGAACTCGTCAGCAACTTCGAGTGTCAGGGTATCTCCGTCCAGACAGCGGGCAGTGACCGGGGCAAACCATAGGTTGTACAACTCCGTCTTCAGCATTCCACGAAGGGTTTGCTGGGCGGCCAGCCACAGTGCTTGGGGTTGATCGGACATGGGATATTTTAAAGGGACCTAAAAACGGGCAATTTACGGATTTATTCACTACCACCACTCACAGGTTGATCGAGTCTTCCTGATTTAGTGACCGTTTCATGAAGTCCCGCGCACCGCCCATGACCACCAAACCCGCATCAGCACTTGCTGAACTGATATGAAAGCGTTGAAAACATTGGGATTTCAACACATTTGCAGACATCTGGTGGAACATGATTCAGTGCAGTTTCTTCTTGGACCCTCGGTGATTTCATCAGCGATGGGGGAGGCTTCTATGGCAAAGCATCCAGTACCGCGAGAACAAGTTTTTGGGTGTTGTTCCCAAGTTATTAACAACTGGCAAAAACACCCAAAATCCGGCGGGTTTGACAAGCAAAGCCGCCGGATCGAGCGACAAGATTACTTCTTGGCAGGTGCCGCCTTCTTGGCCGGAGCAGCCACCTTGGCAGGTGCCGCCTTCTTGGCCGGAGCAGCCACCTTGGCAGGTGCCGCCTTCTTGGCCGGAGCTACCACCTTGGCAGGTGCTGCCTTCTTGGCCGGAGCTACCACCTTAGCAGGCGCTGCCTTCTTGGCCGGAGCTACCACCTTGGCAGGTGCTGCTTTCTTGGTGGGAGCTACCACCTTGGCAGGCGGTGCCTTCTTGGCCGGAGCAGCCACCTTGGCAGGTGCTGCCTTCTTGACAGGTGCCTTTGCGGCGGCCAGGGCGCAGGTCCGGGCAAGCCGGGTTTCGCAGTTGGATTCGGTTGGTTTCACTCTAAGTTTGTTGTTGTTGTGTTTGTAGGTCCGACTCGCCGGAACCGTTGACTCCTCAACTAGGAGGAAACAGCGGCCCAATGCGTCAGAAAATCAAAAATTTGATACCTCAAATTGCAGATGGTTGGATCGCAAACCTTCAGCCGAGGGGATCGACGTCAACGGGCGGCCGATGCACCTTCTGGATCGACCAGTGATGCCTACTGACCGAGATGACGGTGTCAGAATCGCTAAAACCAGATATGGATTCATGAAAGCTCTGACCGGAGATCGTTCTCTGAGATAATCCACCGAGCCGACTCTTGACAACCGGATTTCACTGGTTTGCACGAAATCTTTCCGAAGTCGCGTCCAGATGACATGGTTGAAACCCAGTGCGAGAGCGTTGGCAAAAATTTACAGAGACCGCCGAAACTTACTTTCTGGCGGTGATCCTCGAGAACCTACCCGGTCGCAAGGCTTCCTTGATCCGGGCATTGCTCTCGGGGCTTTCCCATGTCTTTGGAGTCATCGTTAAACTGCGGCGCCTGCTCTACAGCGTTCGCATTCTGCGCGATTCAACCCTGGGTGTTCAGGTCATCGCCGTAGGCAATCTCACGGTGGGCGGCACCGGAAAGACACCGGTCGTCGAAAAATTTGCCCGTGCCCTCCAGGATGCCGGCCGCAAAGTGGCCATCCTCTCGCGCGGATACCGATCCAAGCCCAAGCCCGTGTCGGAGCGCCTCCTCGACAAGATCCTGCTCCGAGAAGACACCACCCCGCCCCGCATTGTCTCTGATGGCCAATCGCTGCTGCTCGACTCCGAGACTGCTGGCGATGAACCCTACATGCTGGCATCCAACCTGAGAGATGTGGTGGTTCTGGTCGACAAGGACCGGGTCAAAGCCGGTCGCTATGCCGTGGAGCACTTCGGCTGCGACACCCTGCTGCTCGACGACGGCTTCCAATACTGGAAGCTCGCCGGCCGCCGCACCGACGTGGTCTTGATCGACTGCCAGCAACCCTTCGGCAATGAGCACCTGCTGCCGCGCGGAACCCTCCGGGAACCGCCATCCCACCTTGCTCGGGCCAGCGTCATCTTCTTGACCAAGAGCGACGGCAAGACCGCCGCGCTGCGCGACCGCATTGCCCTGCTCAACCCGCGCGCCGGGATCATCGAGTGTGTGCATCACCCTCTGTATTTCGAAGATGTCTTCACCGGCGAACGCCGGGGACTCGACCTGTTGCAAGGTCGGCGGGTGGCCAGCCTCAGCGGAATCGCCCAGCCAGAGAGCTTTGAATCGAAACTCGCGGAACTCGGAGCCGAGATCGTCTTGGCCCGACGCTATGCTGACCACCACCGATTCACGCAGCAAGAGGTGCTCGATGCTGTGAACCGGGGCAAAAAGCGCCGCGCGGACATGCTAGTCACCACGCAGAAGGATGCGGTGCGCTTTCCCAAGCTCGACCGCCGAGACCTGCCCATCTACTTCATGCGGGTGGAGATCAAGATCATCGCCGGGGCCCAGGGCTTCGATGATGCTGTAAGCCGAATCTGTTTTCGGTAGCGCCGCCGAGGACACTCCCGCCGGACACGAACCCTCACGACTTAGCCGGAACGATTTCGACGGAATCGTTCCGACTCAGCGGCGGAAAACGCTCGAAATCTGAAGCGGTACCGGAGCCGGCAAGAATCCGAACTCCAGCCGGCCGTGCGGAACCTCCACGGAAACCTCATCTGCATCGTTGGCGGAAACCTTCAGGACCCCTCCAGACCGGCGGACCCGGAGACGATTCCATCCATCGAGCCGGAGCGCAGCGAGTTCTGGCATCCGGACGATCGCACCACCCCGAATCGGACGGAAAACCAGCGGAGGCACCCGGTTGGCAACCTTCCCCTCCCAGCGCCAGTCGAAGATCACCTCATCGCGATGAAACTGGGCCTCCGACCAGAGGATCGACGCCTCACCCCCGAGCCCGGCTCGGCTCCTCAGGGTCCAGTCGCTGGCCATCCACACCTCGGACTCAACGGGGACCCGCCACCCACGCAAGGACCGGCCATCGTAGAGACTCTTCCACGGTTGAGCCTCGGGTGCCGACTGACCGAATGGGACCTTCGTGGAAGGCAACTCCTGCACACGCAAGTTGCGCCAGTCCACGGTTCCACCCTCCGACTCCAGAGCGATGTACCCACGCCGCCAATTGCAACCGGTGCCGCCGGAGACCTCGACGCCGTTGACTGAGAGTCGGAGGACCCCATTGGTGGCAACGATCCGGTAATGGTTCCACTCCGGGGCGCCCAAGCTCCGGGATTCTTTTGGAAAACTGCGATCGCCGCGACTGGGAGAAAACGGCTTCATGGTCGATCCGTGGATCGGGAAAATGTCACCATGGGTCGTGAACCAGTCCGATTTGCCATATCCGTGATCGAGGACCTGAACCTCGATGGCTCTCAGGAAGGGTTGACCCAACGCAGGCATCGGGCCTGACCAGATGAAAACTCCCGCATTGCCGCTTGGCTTAAGGTGCCGCCATTCCAACTCCAGGATAAAATTCTCGTACTGACGCTCGGTGCGCAGGGCTCCAGTTGGAATGCCATCGCAGTGGATCATTCCGTCCCGGACTGTAAATGTTTCTGGGGCGCAATTGACGTTGACCCATCCCCGCAAATCCCGACCGTTGAAGATGGGTCTAAAGCTGGGCGCTGCTCCTGCCACAGGCAGCACCGTGAGATGGAGTGATACCAAAATCGGCAGGACTGTGTGCCACCAGGGGCGGAAAGGAGGGAACATGGCCGAACGCTGCCGGCACGGGCTTCAATTGGAAAGTCCGGAAGCAATTGCTTCAGGGGGGCTCTATCCCAACCGCAGTCAAGAATAGCAAAGGAAAGCCAAGAAAAGCCAACAACAGCCCCACTCTCAACGGCCATTCCACTGCTGGTTCTTGACCTTCAATCGTTCTGGTGATGGCTTGCCCTCAGGCAGCAAGGTCATGTTGGTCTCGGAGCCCCATGCCACCTCCTTGAAGTCGACGAACAGTGTCCGCGGTACCATCTCAACCACATGACCGAAAGCTCCCAGCGCGACTGTTCCGGGCAGTTGTGTCGTGTCGACGAAGTACACCGGACCAAACGGGGTCGAATTGGTGTCCGGACGACTGTAAATGTAGGTGATCGGACCATTAGTCACCCGTGGCGCGGTCTCACCCGGAAACCGGATCGATACCGGCCCGCCGGTCAGCAACCGCGGGTGATCAATCTGAAGGACCGGTGTTCCGTCTGGCTGCTTGTCGAAGGTCAGGTGCCAAGCCCCATTGCGCACCCGGTAGGCCTCACAGCCCCCATAGATCGTCACGTACAGAAATAACGTGGCGATGAAGATGCCGAAGAACTTCTTAAGAGTTCGCTCGGCATCGGGTGAAAAATCGTTGTCCACAAGGTTCGAAGGGATGACCTGCTTCCTGCTGCTGCTCAGGCGTTGTAGGTGCTGGAGCTTACATTGCCTCCGCGCCCGGTCCAATTTGTGTGGAAGAATTGCCCGCGGGGCTTGTCCACCCGCTCGTAAGTGTGGGCCCCGAAGTAGTCCCGCTGCGCCTGAAGGAGGTTGGCCGGAAGTGTTGCCGAACGATACTGGTCGAAGAACGCTAGCGCCGTGCTGAAGGCGGGCATCGGAATGCCCTTCTTGGCCGCCGAAGCCACCACATTGCGCCAACCCTTCTGGCTTTTCTTTATTTCGGCCCGGAAGTAGTCGTCGAGCAACAAATTGGCCAGCTTAGGATTCTTGTCATACGCCTCCTTGATCTTACCCAGGAAACGGGAACGGATGATACAACCTCCACGCCACATCAGGGCGATGCCGCCATAGTTGAGCGTCCATCCGTATTCTGCGGCCGCCGCGCGCAGCAGCATGTAACCCTGAGCATAGCTAACGATCTTGGAAGCGTAGAGGGCGCTCTTGATGTCTTCGATAAACGCCTGCCGAGCCTTGGGATTCTTGGCAGCGCTCATCAACGGCTTCGGTCCCTTGAGCTTGCGGGATGCCTTTACCCGCTCGTCCTTCATGGCGCTGACACAGCGGCTGAAAACCGCCTCGGCGATCAATGTGACGGGCTGGGCCAAATTGGCAGAATCGATGACCGTCCACTTACCCGTTCCCTTTTGACCGGCGGTATCGAGAATTTTGTCCACCAACGGCCCGCCATCAGCATCCTTGAATGCGAGGATGTCGCGGGTGATTTCCACGAGAAAGCTGTCCAGCTCTCCCTGGTTCCAGTCGGCGAAGACCTGGTGCATCTCGTCGGCGCTGAGGCCCAAGCCGTTCTTAAGAATATTGTAAGCCTCGCAGATCAGCTGCATGTCGCCGTACTCGATGCCATTGTGGACCATCTTGACGTAGTGACCCGAACCGCCATCGCCGACCCAGTCACAACACGGAACGCCTCCGTCCACCTTGGCGGAGACGCCCTGAAAAATGTCCTTCACGGCAGGCCACGCCTTGGCTGATCCGCCCGGCATGATGCTGGGTCCACGTCGAGCCCCCTCTTCGCCACCGGACACCCCGGTTCCAATGAAGAGCAACCCCTTGGACTCGCAATATTTTACCCGTCGCTCCGTGTCGCCATAGAGCGAATTACCGCCATCAATGATAATGTCCCCGGCCGACAAGTGCGGCACCAATTGCTCGATGAAATCGTCCACCGCCTGCCCCGCCTTGACCAACATCATAATCCGGCGCGGTGTCTTGAGCTTGGACACCAATTCAGCAATCGAGTGGGCTCCCTGAATCTGAGTTCCCTTGGCCTCACCGGCCAGGAATTCATCCACCTTGGAAATTGTGCGGTTGTAGGCCACGACGGTGAAACCGTGGTCGTTCATGTTGAGAATCAGGTTTTGGCCCATGACTGCCAAGCCGATCAGTGCGATATCTCCAGTGGGGTTGCTCATGTGTGCAGTGTCGTTGAGGCCCCACCGTATCGGTCGGCTTGAATAGCAGGCGAGAGGGAATTTCAAGATCCGAGGCGCCAACCGCCCTGCTGCTTGCGCCCCGATCGAAGCTAGCTACCCTTGCCTCCTGGCCGGCGTGCAACACTGCAAGTCCGGCCCAGCTAATTTCAATTTATGTCCCACGAACTAGCCCCCCTACCCTACGCCAAGGACGCGCTCGAACCCCACATCGACGCACTCACCATGGAGATCCACCACGGCCGCCATCACAAGGCCTACGTGGACAACCTCAACAAGGCAATCACCGGCACACCGGTCGAGACCCTTGCGCTGGAAGACCTGATCGGCAATCTGGCCGGTGTCCCCGATGGTATCCGCGGTCCGGTCCGCAACAACGGCGGCGGTCATTGGAATCACACCTTCTTCTGGAACCTCATGGGACCAGGCAAAGGCGGCACCCCATCCGGCGATCTCGGTACCGCCATCGACGCGACGTTCGGATCCTTCGCTGAATTCCAGGCCAAGTTTGAGGCCGCCGGCATTGGCCGTTTTGGTTCAGGTTGGGCTTGGCTCGTGGTCAACGGCGGCAACTTGGAGATCGTATCAACGGCCAACCAAGACAACCCGCTCATGGGCAAAGCCATCGCCGGGTGCGAAGGCAAAGCAGTTCTCGGTATCGATGTCTGGGAGCACGCCTATTACTTGAAGTATCAGAACCTGCGGGCTGCCTATCTCAAGGCCGTATGGAACGTGATCGACTGGAACAAGGTTGACGCGTTGTACGCCGCCGCGAAGTAAGCCTCATCCAGAATTCTCGAACGGCGCCGCTCTCTCTAGGGAGAGTCGGCGTCGTTTTCTTTGGAACCCTCGTTCGTTTCAACCCGCGGCTAACTGTCTCATTTTGGGCGGTTCATGGGCCATCGAAAGAATCCTGTGAAGGCGCCTAGAAACGATGGGCACCAGCCAGAACTAGATTCCACCGGATGCCACGTTCCAGGTCCTTGCCAGAAAACACGCTCATTCCAAAGAGCCTGTTCGAATGGCCGCAGCCAAAGCACTCAAGTGCGGGTCGACAGCAAAGCGCTGCTCATACTCACAGCGAAGACTCCTACCATCCACACGCTCCACGACCGCGTGCAGGGCGCGAGCCAAAGCCGGAACATCCCTCGGAATGCAGAGCCCGGGATAGTCCGCTGAAAAATACTCCGGGATGGAACGCCACCGGGTCGTGACACAAGGCAACCCGTAGGCCAAAGCCTCGATCAGGTTCAACGGTTGCCCTTCATTGGCAAAATAGGTGGGAAACAAGAACACATCCGCCTGCCGAAACAACCGATCCTTCTCAGGGCCCGAGACAAAACCTGTGATCTCCACACATCCGGACGCATCCGAGCGTCCGACACGTTCCCGAAACTCAGCCTCTTCGGTCTCCGATAAAAAACTCCCAGCAACGGTAAGCCGGAATCGACGCCCTGAGTCGCCCATCCGATTGGCGGCCAACACCGCTTCGACTGCCCCAAAAAGACCTTTATCACGCGTGCAATGCGCCATGAACAGAACTTGCGTCTCCAATCGAGCAGAGCTTCTCGCACGCCGTTCCCCCAGGGTTTGGATAAAATCCGGACAAGGATCTGGAATCCCATTGCTCACTACCGCCACGGATCGCGGACTCAGAGCCTTCGCATCGGCCTGATTGCTCGCAGCCAACACAATGGCTTGCTGCACCCGCCCCAGAAAGACCCGAGCCAACCCGCGTTCCCAGAACCAAGATTCGCTTTCAAGCCAGGCTCCCAATCCAACCGCGTGCCAATGCAAAATCACCTGATTAAACCGCCATCGAATCAAAGCCATCACCAGAAAATCACGGTACAACGAAGCACGCTTCGGTGGGGACGGAATGTAATAAAGTGTCCGGCATCCGTGCTGATGCGACAACTGAATCGCCTGCCAGCAGTACCGCATGAGCGCTTGGACCTTGCCTCCCCGAACCGATCCCACATCGGCCATCCCTGAAGAAAGACGGGCATCGACGTGGAGCACTTCGATTCCGAGCTCTGGCTGTTCCCGGAAACCGTCCACCATCAGCTTCACCATCTGGCTTTGCCCATGGTGAGGCGGAGGCACGTGTGCAAAGACGAGGACTTTCATTGAGGACTCAGCAAAGCATGATCCTGTGAATCATGACCTTTAGGTGGAAAAGCATTGCCTCAACCGATATCCAAAGCGATCCTTTCGTCCTGGTTCGGGACGTAGCTCAGCCCGGTAGAGCACTTGGTTTGGGGCCAAGACGTCGCAGGTTCAAATCCTGTCGTCCCGACCATCCCTTCGATCGTTGTCATTGATTTCAATTCTAGACTTCGATCATTTTTCGCTACAGCGGGTACCATTCGAATTCGGTTGAATTCGGTTGAATTTAGATCCATCGACCGAGTGGGTCGCCAAGTCACTGCCCCTCGGATTGATCCCCTCCGTTCGATGTCAGCGGCGACGTGAAAACCGGGGTAAGCTGACAGTTTGAAAACCACCGTCCCCAAAAACTCAACGGTTCATCGATTCGCCCTCTGCTGGTTGATTGCTCAAGTTGATCCTGATTCAGCCTTTTGGGCCTTGACCGTGTTTGGCCGCCTACGAAGAAGGAAGAAATGCGGCTGCTCATTCCAAATGTTGTCACCGGGCGGTTCAAAACCAGCCAATCTGAGATGTTTGTCCGATAGGGTTTTTAAGGTTGAAGGTCAAGAGAGTGTTGGAGGATGGATAGCGGGATAAATGAGCCGCCGACGGTGCTTTGCGAGCCTTAGCTCGCGCTGCGTCACCGGGAAGAATAATTGTCGTTGAACAGTTGAGTTCCGGTTCGAACCAATCACAACGGCTGACCGCGGCGTGCAAGTTGTCTACAATCAGTTTGGCTGGCCTCCCCCGAAGGAGCGAAAGGCGTTCTCGAGCCCCCGGATAAACTCCTCGGTCGTCTGTCGCCAGAGCACTTCGCTGTGATCCTTGCGAGAATGACTCAAGATGACACAGTGGAGATGAGGTCGACGGCGTTTGCCGTGCTCGTCGATCACCCAGGCTCCCTAACCAAAATCGATCTGGGCTTCCTCGCCGGGCTCACTCTCCCAACGGCGGAAAGAAAGCTTCTGGCTAGCGCGGCGGCAGTGGACGAGGTGTTTGACCG
>Ga0209598_10002489_pt1 | contig 14388 bp, 15 predicted proteins | sample M_140807_EF_Meta_FD_187317 | JGI IMG/M metagenome (GOLD analysis project Ga0209598, IMG submission 187317) | Freshwater microbial communities from Lake Montjoie, Canada to study carbon cycling - M_140807_EF_MetaG (SPAdes) (version 2) | ecosystem: Environmental > Aquatic > Freshwater > Lake... | reverse complement strand
CGCCTTGCGCAATCCCATTCCGCACTTTCGATCCTCAGCCAGGACGACCCCACCTACGGCGCGCACCTGCCCGGCAGCCTGCATGACGCGTCGCTTGAGCAGTCCTTCGCACTTGAAATCGAAATCGTCCCGACCCTGATCCGCATGCATCAAGGGCGCGAGGTCGATCGCACCTACGGCTGGGATCGCACCGAATGGCAGCGCGTCAGCGGTATCCATGACCTCGGCGAAGACCTGCCGCCCTTGCGCCCGGGCTGTGGCTCGATGACGCTCGAGCCGGGCATCGCAGAGCAGCTGGCGGTGCGCTATGGCAAGGCGCGTTTCGGCTCGAGGCAGATCGAACTGGGCGATGCCGAAGATCCGGCTGAAGCCTGTTTCGAGCGCGGCTGGACCGACGGATTGCCAGTGGTGCCACCCACCCGCGAGCGGGTGCTGCGCATGCTGAGCGGCACGACCCGCAAGGCAGATGAGGTGCTGGGCATGATCCCGCCGAATCTTGCGCCCTGCACCGTCGAGAAAGTGGCCATCAACGCGGTCATGGCCGGGTGCAAACCCGAGTACATGCCAGTGGTCCTGGCGGCAGTCGAGGCGGCCCTGATCGATGAATTCGGCATGCACGGCATTTTGTGCACCACCATGTTCTGCGGCCCGGTGGTGATTGCCAATGGCCCGATCACCCGCGCTGTCGGCATGAACTCCGGGGTGAACGCGCTCGGCCAGGGCAATCGGGCCAATGCCAGCATCGGCCGCGCCCTTCAACTGGTCATCCGCAATGTCGGCGGCGGACGCCCCGGCGAAATCGATCGCTCGGCGCTCGGCACGCCCGGTAAATACACCTTCTGCTTTGCCGAAGCCGAAGACAGCGAGTGGCTGCCGCTGTCGGTCGAGCGCGGCTTCGCGCCCGGCACTTCGACGGTCACGCTCTTTGCAGGCGAAGGCGTGCAGGGCATCGTCGATCAGAAATCGCGCACACCGGAATCGCTGGCCCGCAGTTTTGCGGCCTGCATGCGGGTCGTCGACCATCCCAAGCTGGCGATGGCCGGAGATGCGCTGCTGATCGTCTCGCCCGAGCATGCCCGCGTGTTCATCGAGGCAGGCTGGTCGAAAGCCCGGCTGCTGCAAGAGCTGACCACCCTGCTGCAATTGCCAACCGACGACATGATCACCGGCGCGGGCGGCATCACCGAGGGCCTGCCCGCGGCCCTGGCCGGCAAGACGATTCCCAAGTTTCGACCCGGCGGCATCCTCATCGTTCGGGCTGGCGGAACCGCCGGCCTGTTTTCAGCGGTCGTGGCCGGTTGGGCTGCGTCCGGCCCGGTGGGCTCGACCCCCGTCACCCAGGAGATCACTGCATGAATGCGCAAGGCATCCTGCTCGACCCCACGGCCGAGCTCGAACCGGCTGCTCGGGCGAGACTGGCCAGACCGGCCTCGCTCGATGGCCTCACCGTCGGCATCCTCGACATTTCGAAGGCCCGAGGCAACGTCTTTCTCGATCGCATCGACGAGCTGCTGCAGGCCCGTGGGATCGCGGTGAAGCGCTATCGCAAGCCCACCTTCACCCGGCCCGCACCGACCGACCTGACCCAGCAGATCGCCGCCGAATGCAACCTGGTCATTGAAGGCCTGGCCGACTGAGGCTCGTGTACGTCGTGCTGTATGCATGACATCACGAACCTCGAAGGCAGAGGCATTCCAGGTGTTGGCGTTGCGACCACCGAATTCGTGCCGGCGGCAGCAGCGCAGTCGAAATCGCTGGGCTTTGATGCAGCCATGGTCTTCGTTGCACATCCGATCCAGGATCGCAGCGATGCAGAGCTGCGCGAGCTGGCCGAGTCGGCCCTGGAGCGCATCCTGCAAGCAATTGGCGGCTCCACCGCACAGTAGTCAGCTTGCAGCAGGCCGGCCCGCATGATCATCGCGACTGCGGGCCATGTCGATCACGGTAAGACCAGCCTCGTGCGGGCTCTGACCGGGATCGACACCGATCGGCTGGACGAAGAAAAGCGTCGCGGCCTGACCATCGACCTGGGTTTTGCCTACACCGATCTGGGTGGCGAGGGCCTCACCGGATTCGTCGATGTGCCGGGGCATGAGCGCTTCGTGCACAACATGGTGGCCGGCATCAGCGAAATCGATCTCGCGCTGCTGGTCGTGGCCGCCGACGACGGGCCGATGCCGCAAACGCGTGAGCATGTGTCGATTCTCGAGTTGCTCGGCGCGAAATCCATGGCAGTGGTACTGAGCAAGGTCGCCATCGTGTCGGCGCAGCAGCGCGCCCGCGCGATCGCCGAGATCGCAGCCCTGCTCGGACCCACCCGTTTTGCCGGCGCTCCGGTCTTTGAAGTTGACACACCTCAAGGCGTCGGTCTGGATGCATTGCGAGACCACCTGCGCCAAGCCCGTACAGCGCACGCCGTCAGCCCGCCGCATGGGCAATTCCGGATGGCCATCGACCGCGTCTTTGCCGTGGCCGGGGCCGGGACGGTGGTCACTGGTGCGGTGATCTCCGGACGTGCGCAAGCCGGCGACTCACTGATGGTCTCGACACTGGGCATGCCGGCGAGGGTGCGCAGCATCCATGCGCACAACCGGCCTGCCCAGGAGGCGCTGGCCGGGCAGCGCTGCGCCTTGAACATCACCGGCCCGGATCTGCGCCGCGAAGCGATTTCACGCGGTCACTGGCTGGTCGCTCCAGGCGCGCACGCACCGACTGCGCGGGTCGATGTTCAGCTGTCGATCCTGTCGGATGCGCCCCGCGCACTGGCTCACCTGGCCCAGGTACAGGTTCATCTGGGCGCAGGCACCTTCAATGCACGCGTTAACCTGCTTCAGGCGCGCAGCCTGGCAGCCGGCGCACAAGGGCTTGCCCGGCTGATCTTCGATGAGCCGCTTGCCGCCTTGCACGCAGACCGATTCGTGCTGCGCGATCCGGCCGCACACCGCACGCTCGGCGGCGGTCGAATCATCGACCCGTTCCCGCCCGAGCGGGGTCCGCGCAGCGCATCGCGACTGATAGAACTTGCAGCGCTCTCGAATGACGCACCCGAAGAAGCCCTGAGGGCCTTGCTCGCAGACAACCCGACCGGGGTGGTGCTCGATGAGTTCGAGCGGGCGCGCAACCTGACCGCACGAGAATCCGATGAGCTGCATCAGCGAGTCGACCCGAAGATCATCCAGGTCAGTGTGTCGCCCTCATCGCGAGCGGGCCGTGTCGGGCTCGCACAATCCCAGTGGCTGAAATGGCTGGATGCAATCGAGCAGGCTCTGGCGCACAAGCATGCAGCAAACCCTGACATCGTCGGTCCGATCGAATCGGATCTGATCCGAGCCGCCTCGGCCATTCGGGTACAGACGCCGCTGCGTGGCAGTTCAGCCCGCATCCGATCGATTGCAGGGACTGCACTGCGATCATTGATTGAACAGGGTCAGGTGGTGCGCCAGGGCGCCCGGCTGCGAAAGCCCGGTCATCGCCCGACGCTGGCGCCGGCTGATCAGGCCCTGCTCGATCGAGTGACGACCCTTCTTCGCGACTCGGCACTGCGACCACCGATCGTCGGTGAACTGGCGTCAGGGCTGGGACTTGAGCGTGCCGAACTGCTGACGTTTCTGCGGGAGATGGCCCACAAAGGCCACCTGCTGGCGATCTCGCAAAACCGCTTCTTCTTGCCTGAAACACTCGCTGAACTGGCGGATATCGCCCGTGAGCTGGCGGCCAAATCAGTCGATGGGTATTTCGATGCGGCCGCCTATCGCGATGCTTCAGGGATCGGCCGTAACCTCACCATCGATGTCCTGGAATTCCTCGACCGCGCCGGCATCACCCGCTACGCGGGCGAGCGGCGCTCGATCATCGGCTGACGCTCACTGCGGCTTCATGCCGATCATGTCGAAGTTCTTTTTCTCATCGACCCAAAGACGCGCAGCGAGCTTGTAGTAATCGTCGCCGCTCATGTAGGCATCTTCCAGATCGTGCAGCTCGAGCAGCTTGCGATAGGCTGGATCAGCGAGCGAGGCTTTCATGGCGTCATGCCAGACCCGGATGGCCTTCGGGTCCATGCCCTTGGGGCCCACCAACCCGATCGGGCTGATCGAGACGATGTCGTAGCCCGACTCCCGCGCGGTCGGCACATTCGGCAGGCGCGGAATGCGCTTTTCCTGGAAGGTCATCAGCACACGACCCTTGCCCTGCTTCTCGATCTGCGCCCAACCGCCGTCGATCACCGAGTTGATATGGCCTCCGACAAAGGCGCTGAGCACTTCCGAGCCACCCTTGAACGGGACGAATGTGAGGTCGGTTCCGGTCTTCTGGCCGAGCAGGTGTGTGGCGATGTGCCCGGTGCTGCCCGATCCGCTCGCCCCGATGCTGATCTTGCCGGGGTTGGCCTTGGCATAGGCCACAAACTCCTGAACGCTCTTGATGCCAGTGCTCTCTGCCACCACCAGCGAGAAGGTGTAGCCCGAAAAATTCATGATGAAGCTCAGGTCTTTCATCGTGTCATAGGGCACCTTCTGCAGGTGCGGCACGCGAAAAATCGTGGCTGGTGCGATCGCAACCGTGTATCCATCGGTGGCTGCAGACTGGGCGACCAAGGATGCGGCCATCGTTCCGGCGGCACCCGGACGGTTTTCGACGACCACCTGCTGGCCAAGGTTTTTGGCCAGAGGAACCGCCAGAGCCCGGGCGATCGCGTCGGTGGCGGCACCGGGCGGAAACGGGACCAGTAAGGTGACCGGCTTGTTCGGGAAAGCCGTTTGGGCCGTGGCCGAGCCAGGCAGGGTTGCGGCAATCGAAGCACCGACAACAATCGACGCCATCACTGTTCGACGCAATGAATTGACGTACTGAGCGCTAGGGGTTGGCAGGGCCATGGTGTCTCCTCCTGGAAGTTGTGCCGCCGGTCAACATCCGGCAGTCGTTGTGGGTCGAGGTTACCTCACTTTCTCAGCCTCGCCCCCGGTCGCCCTGCGTTCCAATGGGCATCCCCCAAGGTTGACTTCGCTCGATCTCTCGTCAAGATGGACGATCTTCCGCGGTATGCGCTGCGCATCTTTGAATGAGGTTCCGTCATGAGTCTTAGCTTCAAGCAACTCACTCCCTGTTTTGTGGGTGAAGCCAGCCCGATCGATCTGCGCACGGTGCATGACCGCGAGACCCTCGAACAGATCCGCGCCGGCATGGACCAGTACGGTGTGCTGGTCTTTCGGGACCAGCATTTCAGCGACGCCGAGCAGCTTGACTTCGCGCAACGCTTCGACGGCACGCTGCACGCCAAGACCTCGACCGCCGTGCTGACCAAAAACCGTTTCGGCAATGAAGCCCTCACCGATGTCTCGAATGTCAACGACAAGGGCGAGATCCTGTCTGCAGACGATCGCAGGCGGGCGAGTTCGGTGAGCAACCGGCTGTGGCACACCGATGCCTCCTTTCAGGATCCGGCGGGGCGCTATTCGATGTTGTCGGCCCGAGTTGTGCCGCCCGTCCGAGCCGACACCGAGTTTGCCGACATGCGCGCGGCCTACGATGCGCTGGACGAGACAACCCGCGCCAGTCTGGAAGGGCTGAAGGTTCATCACACCATCGTGTATTCGCGCCATCTGCTGGGCTTTGATTTTTCCCCTGAGGAGGCCGCGAAGCTGCCTGGAGCCGTTCATCCCCTGGTTCGAACGCTGCCAGGCTCTGGGCGCCGATCCCTCTACCTGGCATCGCACGCAGCCAGCGTCATCGATTGGCCCCTGTCAGAGGGCCGGCTGCTGCTGCGCGACCTGAGCGACCATGCCACCCAGCGCGAGTTCACCTACTCGCACGAGTGGCGTCTGGCCGACTTCGTGATCTGGGACAACCGGGCCACGATGCACCGCGCTCGGCCCTTTGATGATCGAAACCATCGTCGCGAGATGCGCCGAACCACCACGCTCGATCTGCCGCTGCCCGTGCGCCAAGCGGTCAGTGCCTAAGCCACCTGGAGATCGGTTCATGGACATGCAGACGATGCGGATCGACACCGGCACCGACCAGCTCCTGTGCGAGATCCGCGACCGCGTCGCGGTCATCACGCTCAACCGCCCAGAAGCGCGCAACGCCTTGTCCGATCAGCTCAGCCCGGCGCTGCGTCGCATGATCCGGCACTGCGGTGATGACGACGCGGTGGGCGCCCTGCTGATCACCGGAGCCGGCACGGCCTTCTGTGCCGGGGGTGATGTGAAAGGCATGGGCGACAACAGCAGCAAGAAGTCGATGAGCACCGAGGAGCGCATTGCCGACCTCCTCGAACGCGAGCGCCTGATGACCGGGGCTCTGGTGGCGGTTCGAAAACCCACCATCGCAGCACTCCCGGGCGCTGCGGCCGGTGCCGGCCTGGCCATTGCACTGGCCTGCGATATCCGCATCGCTGCACAGTCGGCCTTCGTCAGTGCAGGTTACGCACGGGTCGGTCTGTCTGGCGACTATGGCGTCGCCTGGTTGCTCACCCGCGCGGTGGGTTCGCCGATTGCCCGCGAGCTGATGTTCACTTCGGATCGGGTTGATTCAGCCCGCGCCGAGCGCATCGGTTTGTTCAACCGGGTGGTGCCGGATGAGCAGCTCCGCGATGCGGCCTTCGCGATGGCGCGCACCATGGCCAACGGTCCGGCGGTCGCACTGCGTCATATGAAGGACAACCTCGATGATGTGCCGCAGATCAACTTCGACACCGCACTCGAGCGCGAGGCCCACCGCCTGGTGAGCAGCTCGCAGACAGAAGATCACCGCGAAGCCGTGCGGGCCTTCATTGAAAAGCGCCCCCCGGTTTTTAAGGGACGCTGAAGGCCAGCACGAGCCGGGCTCAGGAAAGAGGCACCTCGAAGCCGCGGCGTACTGCCGGTCGAGACATCATCGACTCATACCAGCGCTTCACATTGGGATAGGCGGCCAGGTCAACCTGATGGCGCTCATGACGCCAGGCCCAGCCAATGATTGCGAAGTCGGCAATCGACAGCTCATCGGCGAAGAACGCTCGGTCGGCCAGTCGGCGATCCATTACGCCATAGAGCCGATGCGTCTCCTTGCTGTATCGCTCCAGACCATAGCGCTGATCCTGCGGATCCTTGACGCCCAGAAAATGGTGCACCTGACCCGGCATCGGACCGAAGCCGCCCATCTGCCACATCAGCCATTCCAGCGCCGCCACTTCGCGTCGTGCATCAGTCGGCATGAAACGGCCGGTCTTGCGTGCCAGATACAGCAGGATGGCGCCCGACTCGAAAACGCTGATCGGCTGGCCATCCGGGCCGCTGGGATCGACAATCGCCGGAATCCGATTGTTGGGGCTGATCTTTAGAAACGCAGGATCAAACTGCCCGCCGTTCGTGATGTCGATTGGAGTGACGGTGTAGGGCAGCTCCAATTCTTCGAGCGCAACACTGATCTTGCGGCCGTTCGGGGTGTTCCAGGTGTAGAGCTCGATGGGGTTCATGAGACATCCAGTCGGTTTGCACCCGCCGCATTCTAAAGGCCCAAGCTTGCAGGCGCTGGCTTTGCGGCTCGATCAGGCGTTAACCTGACCGACCCTATCGCCCTGCGTCACGCCAGAAAGGACCTCGCAAGGAAGGTGTACAGCGGAATCCCGAACAAGATGTTCAACGGGAAGGTCACACCCAGAGACAGACCAAAGTAGATCGAGGGGTTGGCCTCGGGAATCGCATACCGCAGCACAGCGGGTACAACAATGTAAGAGGCGCTGGCTGACAGCACCATCAACAAGGCCGCGTCGCCTGCAGGCAATTGCAGCAGGACGGACAGTGCCAGCGCAATTGACGCATGGACCAGCGGACCCAGGATGGCGTACGCAATCAGGAACGGCGAAGTGGCCCGGGCTGCGCTTAAGTTCCTGGCCACCATCAGACCCATATCAAGCAGGAAGAAGGCGAGCATGCCTTTGAAGAGGCCACTCGAAAACGGTGCCATCACGGCCTGGCCCTCATCACCGCTGAGATAACCCACGACCATTGCGCCCAGCAGCAACAAATGGGCGCCGTCAGTAAATGATTCGTGAAGAATCTTGCCAAGCGACGGGCCTGAGCTCGACCCGCCCGAGGTGGCCAGGACCGCACTCCCGGATGCGGAAACAGTGACGGCGCCGAGCTGTGCCTGGCGCAAGGTATTGGCGAGCAACACGGCCATGATGATGGCGGGTGACTCCATCACGACCAGCGCGACGGCCATATGGCCGCCGGGGCTCATCTGGTGGAACTCCAGGTACTGCATGGCCGTCACGAAGGTCACCGCGCTCACCGAACCATAGGATGCGGCAATCGCAGCAGCATCAAACCGAGGCACTCTATTTTTCAACAGCTGATAGCCCAGCACGGGTACGACAAAAGCCATCAGCACCGCCACCGACAGACTGAGCAGCACGGTGGCACTCAGGCCGGTCTGCGCCAGCGCGAATCCACCCTTGAGACCCAGGGCCATCAACAGGTAGAGCGACAGGAATTTCGAGATCGGGGCGGGGATCTCCAGATTCGATTTGAGCGCCCCGGCCAGCACGCCAAACACGAAAAACAGGATGGCCGGGTCGAGCAGGTTCTGCATGAGGTGATCTCCTTGGACGGACCATGCTACGAACCCTTATAAATCTAGTAAAGTCGATTTTTAAGTATTTATGCATCAATAAAAATCTATGAATGTCACCTTCCGACAGCTGCGACTCTTCCTGGCCCTGGCAGACACCGGCAGTGTCAGTCGCGCCGCGCGCGAGTGCCATGTCACGCAACCCACTGCTTCGATGCAGTTGAAAGACATTTCGGACTCGGTGGGCGTGCCGCTCTATGAAGTGATCTCGAAACGGGTCCACCTGACCGATGCAGGCCGGGATCTGGCCAGAACAGCGCGCTCCATCGCAGACAACTGGGCCGCGTTCGAACAAGAAATCGATGCTGCCAAGGGTCTGACCCGAGGCAAGCTCAGGGTGGCGGTCGTCAGCACCGCCCAGTATTTCGTGCCGCGCCTGCTCGGGACTTTTTGTTCCCGATACCCGGACATCGATATCTCGCTGGAGGTGCTCAATCGCGATGGCGTGGTTCAGCGACTGCAAGGCAATCAGGATGACCTCTACATCATGTCGATGCCGCCGGCTGGCATCGAGCTCGAGGATCGGGTCTTTATGCCAAATCCGCTGGTGGTGATCGCGCCTAACAATCACCCGCTGGCATCGCGTCGCAACATCGAGCTGCAGGAGCTGAGTTCACTGCGTTTCATCTTGCGCGAGCGAGGTTCCGGAACCCGGATGGCAGTCGACGCACATTTCAAGCGCCTCAGGTTCAAACCCGACCTGCGCCTGGAATTGGGCAGCAATGAGGCGATCAAGGAGGCGGTTGCTGGCGACCTCGGTGTGTCCGTCATTTCCAGCCATGCCCTGCATGGCCAGGCAGCCGAGCACGGTGTGTCGACCCTGAACGTTGCTGGTTTTCCGATCGAATCCAGTTGGCATGTCGTTCATCAGAGGGGCAAGCGACTCTCGCCGATTGCCGCAGTGTTCCAGGAACACCTTCTTGCACAGTCTGGAAAGTGGGCACATCGGGAAGCCTGATCCGGACACCCATTCACACGGTGCCATCAGGTACATTCAAAGGCGGTTCGCCTGAGGGCTCAGGCACCACCCATTCAATCGATCCTGACTGGAGACACCGACATGTTGCTCGACGTTCGCACCTACACCTGCCGGCCTGGCGTCATCAAGAAGCACCTCGCGCTGTATGAACAGATGGGCAAAGGCCCGCAAACCCGGCACCTGGGTCAGCCCTTTGCCTACCTCACCACCGAGACAGGCAATGTGAATCAGTACATCCATATCTGGGCCTATGAAGACGCCGCCGACAGAAGCCGGCGCCGCGCAGCACTCTGGGCAGATCCGGAGTGGATCGCCTATACCGAGGAAAGTGCCAAACTGGCCGCGCTGGTCAGTCAGGAAAACCGGCTCATGACGCCGGTCTCGTTCTTTCCGATCGAGCGCTCCAAATAGGTCGGCTGCAGGACCCTGACCCGGCGGCTAAGTCACCCGAGATTGCACCCATGCAGAGCCTCAAGCACATCCGAGCCGGCGTGCTCGACATCGCCTATTTTGAGTCCGGTCCGCACGACGGCCCAGTCGTGTTCCTCATGCACGGCTTTCCCTATGACATCCACTCCTATGCCGAAGTCGCACCGATCCTGACTGAGCGTGGATGCAGGGTGATCGTGCCTTTTTTACGCGGCTTCGGCGAAACGCGCTTTCTCGATGAGTCCACGCCCCGGTCGGGCGAGCAGGCGGTGTTGGGTGCCGACCTGCTGGCGCTGATGGATGCCCTGCAGGTGCCGCGCGCAGTGCTGGCGGGCTACGACTGGGGCGGTCGTGCCGCCTGCGTGGTTGCTGCGCTGTGGCCCGAACGCTGTGCCGGACTGGTCTCGGTCAGCAGCTACAACATCCAGGACATCGCTCGGGCGATGAAACCTGATCAGGCATTCAACGAATACCGCCTGTGGTACCAGTATTACTTCCACAGCGAGCGGGGTCGGGCAGGATTGGCTGCCGACCGCCGCGGCATCTGCCGTCTGTTGTGGCAACTCTGGTCACCCACCTGGGCCTTCGATGACGCCACCTTCGAGCGCAGCGCATCGGCCTTCGACAACCCGGATTTTGTCGAGGTGGTGATCCACTCCTATCGCCACCGGTTCGGCCTGGTTCCAGGCGATCCGGCCTGCGCCGACATCGAACGACGGCTGGCCGCGCAACCGGTGATTACCGTGCCGACAATCACCCTCGATGGCGAAGACGATGGCGTGCGCTCGCCGGTATCCGCAGCGGTGCATGCAAGCCGCTTCAGCGGACCGCGCACGCATCGATGGCTGCCCGGGGTCGGCCACAACCCGCCACAAGAAGCGCCGCGAGTGTTTGCTGATGCGGTGCTCGAGCTGGTCGAGTCTGCGCAGTGCGTGTGATACACGAGTTGGAGCACGCTACGGATTTTTTTTGATGCAGACCTTTTCCGGTGGGCTGCGTCTGACTGCTTCATTCTTCCCAGGGTCCTCATGCAATCTGTCATCTGCCTCACAGGGGGACTCGCCAGCGGCAAATCCTCTGCCGCCGCCCATCTTCGCGAGCTCGGCGCCCATGTCATCGATGCCGACCTGCTGGGCCATCGCGCGTATGAGCCCGGATCACCCGCGCATGCGCGAATTGCCGAGGTCTTTGGAGCCGATGTGGTGACTGAAGATGGGCGCATCGACAGAAAGGCATTGGGCAAGAAGGTCTTCGGCCAAGCGACCGAGCTCAAAAAACTGACCGACATTGTGTGGCCAGCCATCCGTCGCCTGGCCGCACACGAGATTGCCGAAGTCAGGGCCTCAGGCAAGGCGCAGCTCATCGTGCTCGAGGCTGCCGTGCTGTTCGAGGCGGGCTGGCAAGATCTGGGCAACGAAGTCTGGGTGAATGTGGTCGATCGCGAGGTCGCGATCGAGCGCGCCATGGCACGCGATGGGCTTGAGCGTGCGGCGGTGCAAGGGCGCCTGGACGCTCAGCTCTCAAATGCTGAGCGCATCGCGCTCGCCGATGTGGTGATCGACAACAACGGTTCGCTTCCGGCCATGCTGGCTCAGGTACGCAGGCACTGGGAGCGAGTGCGTGCGCAGCCGGTGCTGCGCCAGCCGCATGTGGGCCCACAGGTTGAGCTCGAAGGGCTTGCACTATTGCATCCGACTGCCCAATTGCACGGAAAGGTCTGGATCGGACCCGGTGCTTCGGTGTGGCCCTATGTGGTCATGCGCAGCGAGGTCCATCACATCCGCATTGGGGCGCGCACCAACCTTCAGGATTTCGTGATGGTGCACGTCGGCAACGACACCCCGACCATCGTCGGTGAAGACTGCTCGATCACGCATCACGTCACGCTGCATGGTTGCGAGATCGGCGATCGATGCCTGATCGGCATCAACGCCACGATCATGGATGGGGCAAAGATCGGTGCCAACTCGATCGTGGCAGGCCATGCCATCGTGATGCAAAACCAGGTCTTTCCAGAGAACTCGATCATCGCCGGGGTGCCGGCCAAGCTGATCGGCACCCGCGACAACGGTGAGGCGAACGTGCGCAATGCGCGCTTTTATGAGGAGATCGCGCGGCGGCTGGTGCGGGGTAAGGAACGCTTGCGTAGCGATTGAAAGCGCGAAATGTTGGCCATCCGGCTTCTGTCGCTGCGGATCAAAGCTGACCCATCAACCCCCTGGCGCGTCGTTCATGATGTAGCGCGTCAGTTCACCCACGTTGAGTTGCAGATCGCGGATGACGTCCTTGACGACGTCTCCGATCGAGATCACGCCGACCACTTTGCCGCTGTCCAATACCGGCAGATGTCGAAAGCCCTTCGTGACCATCAGGCCCATGCACGCGTCCACCCGGTCGCTCAACTTGACTGTCATGGGATTGCTGGTCATGACCTGGCTGACTCGTGTTTCCTTTGCATCGAGTCCGGGCAACAGCACTTTGATGGCGCAGTCTCCCTGGGTGATGATCCCAACCAACACTCCGTCGTCGATAACGAGTACTGAGCGGACGCGATTCTCCTTCATCTGCATCAGCGCTTCGACGACCATGTCGTCGGAGCGAACATGGATGAGCGTGCCGCTTTTTTGCGACAGCACGAGTTTGACTGTGGTCATCGATTTCCCCTTCCGGGCATGCAAGTTGAAAAGGGAAAGTGTGCACGAATTCGCCCAATATGACACGCCCGCGGTGGGCGGGCAGGCGGGCTCAGGCTTTTGGCGACAGCAGCGACAGCGCTGATTCACACAGCCGCAGGTGATCGTCCTTCAGACCGTCGCCCCTGGCAGCGGCGATGACGCTCTCAAGCACGAGGCTTGCTACCTCCGACTGCCCTCTCGACTGCACCAGCGCCTGCCTCAGATGCAGGATGACCTTGTCCTTGGCATCGATTTCGCGCACAAGGGGATCCCAATGGGTGACTCGGTAATGCTCCATCAGTTGTTGAACGGCGGATTCGCTGACCGCCAGGGTACGGAAATTGAAGTCCTGCGAGCCGAAATCGCGCAGGCCCTCGACATGCCGCAGGCTTTCATCGGTGATCCGCTCGAAGCCCATGCTCCAATCGGCATATTGACGGGTATCGATGGCGCGGCGGCTAAGCAGTTTCACCGAGGTATGGCGGGGATCCTTGCCGATGAGCTCGACCAGATCGTCTACGATCTGATCGTCCCCTTCGATGACCTGCAGAAAGGTCCCGTTGCCGTAAAGCAGCATGCCAGTGACTTCGCGCGCCACGTTATTACGGCGGCACTGCATGAGCAGGGACAGCAAGGCTTCAGGGTTCATCGGCGCAGTGGCCTGGCTGATATAACTAATCTGGATCATCGAGGCACCTGGGTCCGAATCGTCGCGCCCGCCATTGTAGCGGGGGGATTACTGCAGGATTGATGCAGGCGGCAGAGGAAGCCCGGGCCTTGCTCAGTCAGTTCCGAAGGTTCGGTCGCCAGCGTCTCCCAGGCCCGGCAGGATGTAGCCGTGGTCATTGAGTTCGCGATCAATCGCTGCAGTGAATACCGGCACATCCGGATGCGCTTGATACAGCGCATTGATGCCCTCGGGGCAGCCCAGCAGGCACATGAACTTGATGGATCGCGGCTGGCACTGCTTGATCCGTGTCACTGCGGCAATGGCGGTATTGCCGGTGGCCAGCATCGGGTCCACCACAATGACGTCGCGCTGGGCCATGTCTGTTGGCATTTTGAAGTAGTACTCAACGGCCTGAAGGGTCTGCGCATCGCGATACACGCCCACATGGCCGACCCGAGCGCCTGGCACCATCGAGAGCATCCCATCGAGAAATCCATTGCCGGCTCGCAGAATGCTTGCAAAGACGAGCTTCTTGCCATCGAGCACCCGTGAGCTCATCGGCTCCAGCGGCGTCTCGATCAGTACATCGCGCAAAGGCAAGTCGCGGCAAAGCTCATAGACCATGAGGCTGGCCACCTCGCTGAGCAACTGACGAAAGCAGCTCGTGCTGGTTTGCTTTGTACGCAGCAGGGTCAGCTTGTGCTGCACCAGCGGATGGTCGATGAGGGTCACGTTGTCGCGCGCGCGCGGGTTGATGGACATCATGCTTGCGGTGCTCATTCAAAAAATTGCGCTTGATGGCAGCGATCATGCAGCAGTTCACTGTCGTATACGCCGTTACTATGAGCCCGCGGTCGCGATGAAAAGGGGCCTTGTCAGCCCGTTAATCGAGAGCAATGGCAATGACGATGTTCCGCTGGACCCAAAAGAACGCTGAGGTGTTGCAACAAGGGGGTGTGATTGCGCCCGACGAGCGTCTGTCCTGGCCGGTGACTGCCGTGATGGGCGTACAGCATGTGATCGCC
>Ga0209598_10002488_pt1 | contig 14393 bp, 7 predicted proteins | sample M_140807_EF_Meta_FD_187317 | JGI IMG/M metagenome (GOLD analysis project Ga0209598, IMG submission 187317) | Freshwater microbial communities from Lake Montjoie, Canada to study carbon cycling - M_140807_EF_MetaG (SPAdes) (version 2) | ecosystem: Environmental > Aquatic > Freshwater > Lake... | reverse complement strand
TGGCATGCCGCTCGAAGAGCTGCTTCTGGGACGCCCCTTGAAGCTCGAGCCTCCGGGAGCGAGAGCCGAGGAGCTCGCAGACGGCCTCCGCGAAAGCGGCGGGGGTGTCGGCGATCAGGGCGGCGCCGTGTTCTGCAGGCGTGCCCCGGCTCGCGAGCGACGTGGAGACGACCGGGAGGCCATGCCACATCATGTCGAGCACCTTCACCTTCACCCCGGTGCCGAGGCGGATCGGCGCGACTCCCAGCGCCGCGCCGCCGAGAGCACGAGCGAACTCCCCCTGCGGGATGCGCCCCAAGAAGTCGACGTTTGGGCTGCGAAGGCCCCCCTGATCCCCCCCGCCGAACACCTGCACGCGGGCAGCCGGGTAGCGCTGCAGAACCGCCGGGAAGATGTCGGCGAGAAACCAGGCCAAGGCGTCGCGGTTCGGGGCGTAATCGACCGAACCGAGGAAGGCGATCGATTCGCCCTCGAGCGGGGGGAGCTGCGCAGGCAGATCGGGAAGCGGGACGTCGAGGCTCTCGATCCTCCCGATCCCGAGCGCCTCGTAGGCCTGCCGGTCGAACGGCGTTAGCGTGAGCACGGAATCGAACCGCGGACCGACCCGTTCCACGAAGGCCCGCATCTGGGCGGCGCGGTGGTAGAGCCACACCCGCCTGGGGAGCGAGGGCTCCTGACGGGCCTCGAGATCGATGGAGAGATGATCGGCGTCGTGGAGGACGAGGCTTGTCTGCGACTGGAGCCCATCGAGGAGCAAAGCGACGGTGTAATACTCGGCGATGATCCGCCGGTAACGCCGCTCGGCCAGGATTCGCTCGAGCAGGGCCCGGGCCCGGCGGCCCGATTCGTAAAACACCGACCGCGGGGTCGAGGTGAGCTCGCTGCGCAGCGAGTAGGAGAGCCGGCACCCGATCCGCCGCGCGAGCCCGCCGGCGTTGTCGGTATCGGCGACGAACACGTTCCGGAACGGACAGGACGGTTCGGCGGCCTGCGCCTCTTCCCGAGACGTCAACCGCAGGCAGAGAAGGTCGATGGCATGGTCGTTTTGGAGGCAGGAGACGAGCCCCGTCGACACGAGGCTGCTCCCATCCTTCACCACCCCCGGCATGCGGGATTTGATCCACAGGATGTCGTTGCTCACCGCCACCTCGCGTCAGCCCAGCGGATCGATCAACCGCTTCGCCATCGGCGTGCCAGCCAGCTGCGGGCCCGTTCCGCCGCCACCGGTCCCACCAGCGTCACAGCCAGACGAAACGGCCACTTCGCCGGATAGGGGGTCTCGGGCGAGAGGCTTCGTGCAAAGGCATAGGCGGCGACCGCGTCATCGTCACGACCGTAACGAAGGAGGATTCTGGAGCACACCATGATCTCCGTCGCGATCGCATCCCTCCGCTCGCGGGTCAACCCCTCGACTCCGAGCTGCTCCTCTGCAAACCGACGGAGGACGGCAGCCCGGGTGGTAAACAGGCGCTCCTGGTTGGAGGAGACGCTCCCCGGCAGGACATAGTACGTGCAGAGGGGAATAGGCAGGTGGCGGATCTTCCGCCAGTGGTGGAGGGCCAGGCGGAGATGGAGATCGTACTCCTGGCAGCAGGGGAGCGAGGGATCGAATCCCCCCACGGCCCGCACATCGGTCAGACGGCTCACCGGAAGCATCGTCACGACCGAATTGCGGATGAAGTACGTGACGACATCCCCCGTCGGCTCCGGATAACGCCCGACCTGCCCAGCGTTGCCGCTGTGGAACTCCCGGTCGGTGAAGACGACGTCGACATCCTCGGTGAAGGCGGCGAGGCACGCTTCGACTTTCTTCGGGGCAAGCTCGTCGTCGGCGTCGAGGAACTGCACAAACTCCCCCTGGGCCAATGCGAGGAGCCGATTGCGCGTCCCGTTCTCGACCCGGTGGGGCTCGGCATGGATTGAAACCCGGGCGTCGCCGCGGTAGCGCTCGAGGACCGCAAGGCTCGAGTCGGTGGAGCCGTCATCCACGACGATCACCTCGATGTCGCGGAACGTCTGCGCGAGGGCCGAGTCGACCGCCCGTTCCACTGTGGCGGCCGCGTTGTAGCAGGGAATGAGGATAGAAACGCGCGGGGGCATCAGCGATGAAGCCTAGGAAAAAAGCTCTTCGCTAGTTTACCACTTAAATTTCGCACAGGTCTTGAAAAAAATTACCGGCAATGCGGCGATTCCGCTGCCGATCCAGGGTTTTGTCCGGGACTGTTATCCATCGACCGGCCGGGCCGGAGTCGGGAGCGAACGCTGCCAAAACTCGAGGTCGAGCCAGCGGCCGAACTTGAATCCGGCCCCACGGATCGAACCGGCATGCACGAACCCCAGCGCCCGGTGGAGCGCGAGGCTCGCGGCGTTGGTGGCATCGATCGCCCCCACCAAAAGATGGAGGTCGTGGCGGACCGCCTCCGCGACGATCGCCTCGAGGAGACGCCGTCCGATCCCTTTCCCCCGGCTGTCGGCCGCGACGTAGACCGAATGCTCGACCGAATACTTGAAGGCCGGGAACGGCCGGAACGGCCCCCAGCTGGCGAAGCCGGCCAGGGTGCCGTCGGCCCGTTCGACGCCGAGGACGGGGTAGCCCGCGTGCTGCTTGGCTTCCCACCAGGCCTGTACCGTCTCCACGCTCCGCGGCCGGTATTCGTAGAGCGCCGTCGTGTGCAGGATGGCGTCGTTGTAGATCGCGCGGATCGCCCCGAGATGGTCCTCGCGGCAGCAGATCACCGGGCCCGCACTCATGCCGGCCTCCCCTGCGGCTGGGCCTTCGTCAGCAGCGACACGACGATGAGGACGATGAATCCCAGCGGGATCGTCACGAGCCCCGGCTGGCTGAAAGGGACGGGCGAGGCGTCACGCGACAGGCCATAGACCTTCTCGAAGGTGTCGGCGGAGAGGAGGATCCACCCCAGACTCGCGAGCATCCCCACCGTCACCGCCGCGATGATCCCCTCCTTCGTCGTCCGCGGCCAGAAGAGGAGCATGACGAGCGCCGGGAGGTTTGCCGAGGCGGCGATGTTGAACGCCCAGCCGACGAGGAAGCTGACGTTGAAATTGCGGAACAGGATCCCCAGGGCCATCGCCACGATCCCCAAGCCGACTGCGGCGATCTTTCCGCAGCGGACCTTCTCGTCATCGTTCATCGGGATGCCGAGGACGTTCTCGACGAGATCGTGGGCCACCGCCCCGCTGCCGGCCATGATCAGGCCGCTGACAGTGCCCAGCACCGTCGTGAAGGCGATTGCCGAGATCACGGCGAAAAGCGTCTCGCTGAAACTCTTCGCCAGCAGCGGCGCCGCCATGTTCGTGCTCGTCGGGTCGAGGGCGCCGCTCGTCATCGCCCCCAGGCCGAGGAAGAGCGTGAGGACGTAAAAGGCGCCGATCGCCGCGATCCCCACCACGGTGCTCTTCCGGGCAGCGGCGGCATCCTTGACGGTGTAGTATCGGATGAGGATGTGGGGCAGCGACGCGGTGCCACAGAAGAGGGCGAGCATGAGGCTCGCGAAGTCGAGCTTGTCGGCGAGCTTGCCGGTGGTGAGCCCCTTGAAGTAGCCCCCCGGCTTGAGGAGATCGGCGCCCGCCTTCTCCGTCGGCGTATAGACGGTGTGCGTGCCGGAGGAATCGGTCGACTTCTTCCCGCTCCAGGTGACGATCCGGGAATCCTCGAGGATGGAGAGGTATTCAAGCGGCCCGAGAGGCCCGGTCGTGGTCGCGTCGCCGTAGCGCTCCGGCAGCGCCGCGAGGGTCCCCACGGGGCGGAGATCGTGGTCGCGGGTCTGCGGCTCCCCATCGACGAGGACACGGCCGTCCGGGGTCACGGTGCGCGTCTGCGGCTCGAGGCTCCCGGTGTTCACCGTCAATCCGCGACTGAGGATCATCGACGTCAGCACACCGCAGAAGAAGACCAGGAGCGATCCCTTGATGAACTGCACCCAGGTCGTCGACACCATCCCCGCGGTGACGACGATGAGCGTCACGGCCACGCCGACGAGGATCACCCCGACCGCATGGGGGAGCCCGAGGAGCGGCATGATCAGATCCCCGGCGCCCACCATCTGCGGGATCAGATAGAAGATGCTCACGACGAGCGTCGAGATCGCCACCGACAGCTTGATGCCGCGACTGTTGTATTTCGCGTCGAGGGCGTCGGCGAAGGTGAACTTTCCCAGCGACTTGATCGGCTCGGCGATCACAAACAACGCGACGATCCAGCCGGCCAGGAAGCCGATCGAATAGAGGAAGCCGTCGAAGCCGTGGAAGGCGATCATCCCGCAGATGCCAAGGAAGCTCGCCGCCGAGAGGTAATCGCCGGCGAAGGCGATCCCATTGATGAACCAATGAATCTCGCCGTGGGCGGCGTAGTAGCCCTTCGCCGACTGCCCCTTCCTCCCCAGCCAGAACGACAGGCCGATGACCGCGAGGACGAAACTGGCGAAAATCGCGATGGCGACAGGGGATGATTCGTAGAGCATCGGGGGTCTCGGGAACGGGCGGCCGGCAGAAGGACAAAGGCGGGGCGGGGATCAGCGTCGCCCACGCCCCGGGGATTCGACCACTCGGGCTGCCACCATGTAGACCACCGACAGGAGGAGCGCCGCGGCAATCAGCCCGAGCCCGGAGGCGATGGCGAGATTCACCCCGCCGAACGGGCGGCTGGAGAGGAAGTCGGGGCGGAAGAGAACGAGAGCGATGAAGCCGAAGTAGAGGATCACGTAGACCCAAAACAGGCCGAATCCGATCCTTGCCGCCCGCCCGGGTCCCCGGCTCCCCGGTTCATGATTGTCTGCCACGTACCACTCCCCTGGATGCCGCGGCGGACTGCCGGCGACACGCGAGTATACCCGCCGCTGGGCTCATGGCTTTGGAGCCTGCGGGCCGTCGGCCGCGGCGGCGTCGCGGGACCGCGCCGTGGCGGTGTCGGCGAAGGGGAGGGGCCAGGCCGGATCGGGGCGATGCTCCCGATCGAGGAGCCGTTCCATCCGAGCCACGACATCGGGACGGGCCGCGGCGAGATCGTGGGCCTCGGCCGGATCGGCGCCGAGATCGAACAGTTCCACCGGCGCCGCCCGGTCGGGCATCTCCTTGCCGAGGCCGCGGCGCACCACCTTCCAACACCCGTCGGGGGAAACCTCGAGCGCCGTCTGCCAGAGTCGCTCCGTGAGCTCGCGGTAGAGCGTCCGCGTGGTGGGCGGGGACTGCCGGCCGAGGAGCGCGGCCGCGAGGCTCTTGCCATCGAGTGTCGGAGGGCGCGGCGCGTCCGGCATGGCAAGATCGAGGAGCGTCGGCAGCCAGTCCTCGCAGCCGGTCGGGGTGTCGATCGAGGCGCCGGCCGCGATCTTTCCCGGCCAGACGACGACCGCCGGCACGCGCAGGCCCCCTTCGTAGGGCGAGCCTTTCCAGTCGCGCCAGGGCCCGTTGCTCTTCATCCGATCGGTGACGACCCCGCCGGCGCCGGGGAAGGTGGCGCCGTTGTCACTCGAGAAGACGAAGATCGTGTCGTCGGTGAGCCCGAGCTCGTCGAGAGTCGCGACGATCCTCCCCACCTCCCGGTCCATCCGCGTCACCATCGCGGCGAGCGTCGCCGCCGGCTCGGCGCAGGGAACGTAGCCTTTCCCGCCGAGATAGGGCGTCTCGGGGCCGAAGAAGCGCCGATGGCGTTCGAGCGATGGCTCGTCGGCAGGCACCTGGAGGGCGACATGAGGGAGCGTCGTCGGCAGGTAGAGGAAGAACGGCCCCTCGGCATGGGTGCGGAGGAAATGCACCGCCTCGTCGCCGATCCGGTCGACGGAGTAGGTCGTGCCGCGGAAGCGGGCGAAGTCGGCGGCGGTCGGGGCGGGCTCGGCAGGAAGCGTCGCCGTCACCGGGACAGGCGGATTGTCGAGTGGCACCTTCGTGGAATTGTCCCACAGAACCGTGGGATAGAACGAGTGTGCGTGACGCTGGCAGTTGTAGCCGAAGAAACGATCGAAGCCCGCGGCGAGGGGATCAGACGCGCTCCCCGGCGGCCCGAGCCCCCACTTCCCGAAGCCGCCGGTGGCATAGCCGGCAGCGTGGAGGATCCTCGGCAGGGTGACGGTCCCTGCCGGCATCGGTCGCTGCCCCTCCGGTTGGACCTCGCTGTTGCTGCGGATCGGGGCATGACCGGGATGGAGCCCTGTCATGAGCACGCAGCGGCTGGGGGCACAGACGGCGCTGCCGGCCCAGTGCCGGGTGAGCCTCGTGCCGCGCGAAAACAAGCTGTCGATATTCGGCGTCAGGGCATGGGCCGACCCCAGGGCCGCCACATCCCCCGTGCCGAGATCGTCGGCGAGGAAGAAGACGATGTTCGGGGGGCGGGCCGGGCTGGCGGCAGCCGGCGGCGGGGGAACGGAGGGCGCGAGCGGATCGTCGGCCTGATGCATCCGCTCCGCCATCCGCGTCCGGAGCCCCGCCAGTCGCGGCGCGTGGTCGGCCTCCGCGGAGAGATCGCGGATCTCCTCGGGATCGTTCCGCAGGTCGAAAAGTTGCTCGCGTCCGATCTCCGGATAGCGGATCAGCTTCCAGTCGGGGGTGACCAACGCGCGCTGGAAGTGGCGGTAGGCGAGGAGGAGATCGTCGCGGATCGCCGCCTGCTCCCCGCGGAGCACCGGCACGAGACTCACCGCCTCGCTCCCCGCCGGGCTCGGCACGCCGGCAAGGCCTCCGACGGTGGCGACGAGATCCTGGAGATGGCACAGCGCCGCCTCGCGCCGCCCCGCCGGCACCCCGGGACCGGCCAGGATCGCCGCAGCGCGCATCGAGTGCTCGTAGAGATTCTGCTTGCCGAGGAGGCCGTGGCTGCCGAGGGCCAGGCCTTGATCGCTCACGAAGAGGATGAGCGTGTCTTCAAGCCGGCCCTGCGCCCGGAGCGTTTCCACGATCCTCCCCACCTCGGCATCGAGCGATTCGACGCAGGCGTAGGCATCGGCAAGTTCCTCCGACACCCCCTCGCGGGTAAGCGGCCTGGGAAGGAGCAGCTCGTCGCGGACAGCCAGTTCCCCGTTGTCAAAGGGATGTTCGGGGAGCCAATTTGCCGGTGGCGGTGGCTCATGCCCCCGGTATCGGGCCCGGAAGACTTCCGGCGCCTGACGCGGATCGTGCGGCACCGTGAACGACACCCAGGCGAAGAAGGGCGCGTCGCCGACCCCGGCGAGGAACTCCACCGCCGCGTCACCGAACAGCCGCGCGGAATGGACCCCGGGGGCTACGGCCGTCGCCGTCATCTCCCCGCCGTCATCTCCGGCGGGAAACGACGCCACGGGAACATTCCATTGGTCGGTCATCCCGCCGAAGAACACGTTCCGCCCCGAGTCGAAGCAGCGCACCGCGGAAGCCTCGCCGTTGTGCCACTTGCCGGTGAGGAATGTCCGCCAGCCGGCGCGCCTGAAAACCTCCGGCCAGGTGTCCTGACCGGCGAGTTGTTCGTCGCGATGAAAGAGACTCCGGCCAGAGAGCATCATGGCCCGGCTGGGGATGCAGACGGCGCCGTGCTGCCCCCCCATGCAGTAGGCCCGGTCGAATGAGGTCCCCCGGGCCACCAGGGCGTCGAGCGCCGGCGTCCGGACGAGCGGATTGCCGAGGGCGTGGATCGTGTCGGCCCGCTGGTCATCGGCGACGATCACCAGCACGCTCGGGGGGCGGGCCAGCGCGATCGCAGGGAGCAGCGTGGCCACGATCGTGAAGGTCGTGGCCCAGAGGAGAGCCCGGAGCCCGGCAGCGTCGGATCGTGTCATCTGCTTCATCGGTCCTGGGGGGATGGGGGCCGGTCGGGGCCGCGTCACGGCGCTGCCACCGTCGCCGCCGTCACTCCCACGCCGACCTGCGCTTCGAACGCCGTCTTGAACGGATTTTCTGGCGGGCCGTCGAGATCCTCGTTGATGAGATCTTGCTGAATCGAATCCCACCAGCGGTCGTATTCCGCGGCGAGGCGCTTCGCGATCGCGCCGTGGGCCGCCGCCACATCGTCCATCTCCGCCGGATCGGCCAGCCCATCGAAGAGTTGCCAGGCATCGGGACGGTTGTCGACGTTGACGAGGCTCCATCGCCCCTCATGGATCCGGCAGTGGCGCCACTTCGCCCCGGCCACCTCCCCCCGTTCCCAACGGCCGAGGTGGGTGACAAGCGCCCGGTCGGGCCACGGCGCTTGAGCGTCGAGAAGGAGGGGGACGAGGCTTCGCCCTTCGAGCCGCACGGCGACGTCGGCGGGGACCTGGGCCCGGGCGATTTCGCACAGCGTCGGCAGGATATCGACATGGGCCACGGGCGCCGGCACGTCGACGCCCGCCGGCAGCGTCCCGGGCCAGCGCCACAGCGCGGGGACACGCGTCCCCCCGCGCCACACGCTCCCTTTGGCACCGCGCATCGAATCATTGAAGACCCCCGCTCCCGTCGCCGTACCGTTGTCGGTGGTGAAGATCAGGAGTGTGTCCTCGGCGAGCCCAAGGGAAGAGAGCCGGTCGAGGAGCCGGCCGACATTCGTATCGATGTTCTCGATCATTCCGTAAAACTTCGCCACCCGGTCGCGCCCTGCTTCGTCGAGCATCCCGGCCGCCGCGAGCCGGGCGCGGGGGCCGGCGTCGGAGCCCTCCGGACAGTCGAGCGGGTCGTGCGGCGCGTTCGGCGTGATCATGCAGAAGAACGGTTTTTCCGCGCGAGCCATCTCCGCGATCCACTCGATCCCGGCGGCGAAGAAGAGATCGGTGCAGTAGCCGCGCCGCTTCACGAACCGGCCATCCTCGCGGAGGACCGGGTCGACGTAGCGGTTCCCCGGCACGTCGCCGCAGCTGCCGGGAAAACGCTGCCCGATCCCACCGGCACCGTGGATGACACTGCGGTCGAAGCCGCGCTTGCCCGGCTGGTAAGCCTCCTCGTCCCCGAGGTGCCACTTCCCGAAGATGCCGGTCGTGTAGCCCGCCGCGCGGAGCAGTTGCGGGAGGGTGGTCGCCGACACGGCGAGCCGTTCGCGCTCGTGGATCGTGTGGGTGACACCCGAGCGAAACTCATGCCTCCCCGTGAGGAGCGCCGCGCGGGTCGGGGAACAGGTGGGGCTGACGTGATACTCGGTGAACCGCACACTCTCGCGCCACACCCGGTCGAGATGCGGGGTCTCGAGGATCGGGTTGCCGTGGGCGGCCAGGTCACCGTAGCCCTGGTCATCGGTCATGACGACGATGATGTTCGGGGGCCGGCGCCGGGCGCCGGCAGGGGGGGCATCGTCGAGCTTGCCGGCTGGCCGGACCTCGCTGCCGGTCACAGCGGTGAGCCGGTCGCCGAGCTCCCCCCGCATCCGCGCTGCCGCGGCCTCGAGCCGGGCCACGACCTCGGGATGATCAGCCGCCACGTCGGTCGTCTCTCCCGGGTCGGCGTCGAGATCGAAAAGCATCCGTGCCACCGGCAGCGGCCGGTATTTCGCCGGCACCCCATCAGCCCCCGGAGCCGCTCCGGCGAGCGTCCGTGCCGTGTGCGGCAGGAGGAGCTTGGAGCGCCCCCGACGGACCGCCTGGAGCTCGTTGTCGAGATACCAAAAGCCGTACTCGCGCTCGGCAGCGGCCGCGCTGGCCGCGGGATCGCCGCGGAGGAGCCCAGTGATGTCGTGGCCGTCGATCCGCCGGCCGTCGAGCGTGGCCCGACCGTCAGCATCGAGCGGAACCGGCTCCCCGGTGAGACGGAGCACCGTGGGGAGGATGTCGATCGTCATCGCCGGAGCCGTGCAGACGCTCCCCGCCGGAATTACCCCCGGCAGCCGCGCCAGGCACGGCACACGCACTCCCCCCTCGAACACCGTCCCCTTTCCCTCGCGGAGATTCCCGGCGCTGCCGGCATGATTGCCGTAGGAGAGCCAGGGGCCGTTGTCGCTCGTGAACAGAACGAGCGTGTCGTCGAGCTTTCCCGTTCGCTCGAGGGCCGCAAGGATCCCCCCCACCGACGCATCGATCTCGGCAAGGACATCCCCGTAGAGGCCGCCGGGGGTGGTGGCGGCGAAGGCGGCGCCGGCAAACAGCGGCACATGCGGCATCGAGTGGGCCAGATAGAGGAAGAACGGCCGGTCGTCCTCCTTCGCCCGGTCGAGAAACGCGCAGGCGCGCTCGGCGTACCGGGCGGTGAGGGTCGCCTGATCCTCCGGGGTGACGTCGGCGTCTATGATCCGCTCGCCATCGAACAGTGGCAGCGGCGGATAGCTCCCCGCAGCCGCCTCCGGGTGGTGGGGCCACATGTCGTTGGAATAGGGGAGCCCGAACCATTCGTCGAAGCCGTGACGGGTGGGGAGAAACGGCGCGTGGTGGCCGAGATGCCACTTCCCCACCATGCCGGTGCGGTAGCCGCGGCCACGGAGGGCTTCGGCCAGCGTCGTCTCGGCGGCGGCGATGCCGTGGCGGGCGTTGGGACCGAGCGCGCCTGCGATGCCGATCCGGTTGGGATAACAGCCGGTGAGGAGCGCCGCCCGCGACGCCGAGCAGACAGGCTGGGCGACGTGGAAGTCGGTGAACCGCATCCCTTCGCGGGCGAGCCGATCGAGGTGCGGCGTGGCGGCGGCCTTTCCCCCGTAGCAGGCAGGATCGCCGTAGCCGAGGTCATCGGCACAGACGATGACGACGTTCGGAGGACGACGCGGCGGCGCAGGAGCGGACGGCGCGACCGACACCCAGGTCGCACCCAATCGGCAGTCGTCGGCGATCCGCAGCCATTCCCGCTCGAGCCTCGCGACGGTGTCAGGCTCGGCGGCGGCAAGGTCCGTCGTCTCGGCCCGGTCGGCGGCGAGATCGTGGAGCGCCCATGGCTCCCCCTTCGCGGCGACGAGTTTTTTGTCTCCCACGCGCACGGCCCGGTGCCCCTCGTGGCACCACCACGACGTCTCCCGGAGCGTGGGAGCGTTTGCATCAGCGAGGAGACTCGAAAAACTCCGCCCCTGCATCGGTGGCACGAGCGTGCCGTCGAGGAGGAATGGCGGCTGCTTCGCGCCAGCCAGATCCATCATCGTGGGGGCCACGTCGATGAGATGAACCGGCTGGTGGCGCAGCTCCCCCGCACTCCCCGCCGGAATGCCGCGCGGCCAATGGACGATCCACGGCGTGGCGATCCCCCCTTCGTGGACCCAGGTTTTGTGGCGGCGGAAGGGAGTGTTCGCGGCACTCGACCAGCCCGGCCCCAAACACAAAAAACTCTTCCGCGATCCGGGGGGGGCGGCCGGGTCATGCCCCTCGCCGCGGACCATGATCTCGGCCGAGGCCCCGTTGTCGCTGGCGAAGAGGATCAGCGTGTCGTCGAGACGCTGCATCGCCTCGAGCTGGTCGAGAATCCGGCCGACCTGCTCGTCCATCGCCTCGACCATTGCGGCATGGATCGCCATCTTCGTCGCCTGGAGCTCCTGCTGCTCGGGCGTGAGCCGCTCCCATTCGAGAGGGCGATCGACCTCGCCCGCTCCGATCGCGTGAAGCGCATCGGGGAAGGGATACGGAGGGCCGAGGTCGCGCTCGACTTCCGAGATCGCCCCGGTGACGATTCCCGCGGCCAGTTGCCTGGCATGGCGGCCAGCGCGGATTGCCTCCCAGCCCACCCGGTAGCGCTCGCGGTATTTTGCGATTCCGCCCTGGGGAGCGTGGAGCGGAAAGTGGGGAGCGGTGAAGGCGACGAAGTGGAAAAAGTGTTTCTCGGGATGATCGACGGCGTGGCTGCGGAGACAAGCCACCGCATGGTCACCGATCGCTGTGGTAGCGTAGAAGTCATTGCTTTGAGGATGCGGCTTCCCCTCCACCGTCACGCCGCTGGGGTCGAAGAAGTTGCTCTGGCCGGCGCCGGTGACGTCGAGCGAGCGGGCGAAGCCCTGCGCGAGCGGCAGCCCGTCGACGTGCCACTTGCCCGAGTGATAGCTGCGGTAGCCGGCGGGCCTGAGGAGCTCGGGCAGGAGCTTCGCCCATGGTGGACGCTTTCCCTGCGCCCCACCGGGGAGGGCCTCGTGGCCGTCACCGGCCGGGAGCGCATCGCGATGAATCGCCTGTGGATAAAACCCGGTGAGGAGCGCCGCCCGGCTCGGCCAGCAGCGGGCGGTGTTCGTGGCCTGGGTGAACCGCAGGCCTCCACGTGCCAGCCGATCGAGGTGCGGCGTGTCGATCTCGCCGCCATACGCGCCGAGATCGGAGAAGCCGAGGTCGTCGGCGAGGATCACCACGACATTCGGCCGGGCAGAATCGGCTCTGACCGGCTGACCGGGGGCCCCGATCGAAAGCCCGGCCACGACGACCGCGAGCCAACCGACAACGACCGATCCGAGCCGCGCGCGCATCGACGAACCCTCCCGATGGAAGCGACACGCCCGGCCGCTGCGATCCAGGCTGTTGGTGGAAAAAGTCATCCATGACCTTTTTCCACTGGGGACACCCCCGAAAAAGTCCGAAAACCACCAACTGCGACCGCCGATCAGTCGAGCTCGGCGACGACCTTCGCGTAGGCCGCCGTGCGGGCCGCGGCGTCAGCATTGCGAATCTCGAGGAGCATCGGGCGCAAGGAACTGGCCCAACCGGGGTTGGCGGCGCACTTCGCGTCGGCCTTGGTACAGAGCTTCTCGGCCTCGGCCGTCGCCTTGGCCGCATCCCCACCGGCACCCGCCGCCGCCGCGGCAGCGAGGACTCCATGGAGATACTCGCGGGCCTGGAGATCGGGATTGGGGGTGACCGGCGCGTTGATCCGGCCGAGGGCCCAGAGGATCCCGGCGAGATAATGATCCTGAAACTTCTTGTCGTTCCAGGTCGACTCGTTGTGGCCGAAGTTCGAGTAGAAGACGCGACCCTGGCCGAAGTCGCGGATCCAGCTCACCGGCACGTGCCACGGCTCCTTCGGCGTCGAGTGAGGCATGTCGAGACTGACGAGGACGCGGACGTCATCGGGGACGAAGCGCGTGTCATATTGATAAATCTCGTCTTTCCAGCGGAACGCCTCCGGCAGGCTGTTCACGATCGGATGGCCGGGATCGTTGACGACGAAGGCATGCTCGTCACCGGCGTTCCAGGGATGGCCGGCGAAGATACCGCCGACGAGGTCGCGGTAGGCATCCGAGGCGTTGAAGGTGTCGGCGGCGGCATGGAAGCCGATGAACGTCTTGCCGCGCTTCACCCAGGCGAGGAAGTCGTCGAGATTCGGGATCGGCAGGGCGCCGGTGGTGCTGCAGAAGACGACGCCGTCGAATTGGTCGAGCGATTCCTTCGTGAACGCCTTGGCGAAGAGCTCGGAGAGGGTCTTGTTCCAGGCGGCGTCGGCCACCTTGAACTTTTCGAGATCGGCTTTGGAGGCCTCCTCCTGCTTCTTCCAATCGGCGTCGCTCGTGCCATCCTTCCGCTTCGGCTCCTGCGGCTGCCCGGGGCGCCCCGGGGGGAGGCGGAGGTAATCAACATGAAATTGCCCGCTCTCCCGGCCGAGCCGCTCGAGCACCCCTTCGGCGGTCTCGATCGAGCCGTGGCGGAAGCCGTTGGTGACGGTGACGACGAGGAGCCGGGCCGGCTGCTTCGCCGTGCCGTCGGCATCGACGGCACGCGCCGGTCGGAGGCCGGTGAGGAGCAGGGCGGCGACCGCCAGCAGGGGGAGAATCGACCGGAAGCGTTCACGGCAAACCGACGACATACAGCACCTCGTGGAGACAGCCTTGCTCGGGGAGAGCGACTTGAATGGAGTGCGAGGAGCGCGCGAATCCCCCCTCGACCGCCGAGATGGTACCACACGGCGCCGACCGCCGCCGCCGGCCTTCGCCGTCGATCAGGGTGCCGATCCGGGCGACAAGCACGTCGCTGCGGCCCCGACCGATCGGCTACGATCTCCCGGTGCCACACCGCGCCCGAGAGACGGGCGCGGGCAGCCTTTCCACCGCAGCGCCCCGGAGCCTCACGATGCGCCTCCGTGCCCCTCTCATCGCCACCATCCTCTTCCTGCCTTTGGCCGCCACCATGACGCCCGACGCATCCGCCCAGGCCCCGAAGGAGGAGTTCAATTACGACGAGGCTCTCGTCCGGGAGTACACCCTTCCCGATCTCCTCATGATCCCCGCGGGAGATGGCTCCGATAGCGAGGCCATCACTTCCCCGGAGGCGTGGCTGACGGTGGCCCGACCGCGCTGGCTTGGGCTCCTCGAATCGACCGAGTATGGCCGGCTGCTGCCGGCGGTGCCGGTGACGGCCGAGCACGTCGAGCGCGGCCCCGGCCCCGACGGCGCGACGCGCATCCAGGCCCGCCTCCGGCTCGGCCACGGTCCCGACGCGCCGGCTACCGAAGTGATCCTCTATCTTCCGTCGCCGTCCCGCGGCGACAAACCCGAGCTTCCGTCGCCGTCCCGCGGCGACAAACCCGAGCTTCCGTCGCCGTCCCGCGGCGACAAACCCGAG
>Ga0209598_10002486_pt1 | contig 14395 bp, 13 predicted proteins | sample M_140807_EF_Meta_FD_187317 | JGI IMG/M metagenome (GOLD analysis project Ga0209598, IMG submission 187317) | Freshwater microbial communities from Lake Montjoie, Canada to study carbon cycling - M_140807_EF_MetaG (SPAdes) (version 2) | ecosystem: Environmental > Aquatic > Freshwater > Lake... | reverse complement strand
CCATTGGTGTACCGAGTGTCCTCGGCGCACGAAGAAGGTGGCGAACGGGTTTTCGCGGTCAACACCGAACGTTTCCTGGGCGCCGAGTCTGCCGTCACCGGCCTGCGCGCGCATGAGGTCGAGATGCGCGACGGCAGGTTCGAGAAGGTCGAGGGCACCGACTTCGAACTCGAGGCCGACCTGGTCCTGCTGGCCATGGGGTTCGTCGGCCCGGAACGGCCGGGCCTGTTGAGCGAACTCGGAGTCGAGCTGTCCGACCGGGGCAACGTCGCCCGCAACGGCGACTTCGAGACCTCGGTGCCGGGGGTTTTCGTCGCTGGCGACATGGGTCGCGGGCAGTCGCTGATCGTCTGGGCGATCGCCGAGGGCCGGGCCGCGGCGGCCGGCGTCGACCGCTTCCTGATGGGCCACACGGCTTTGCCAGCCCCCATCGCGCCAACGGCCGCTCCGCAACGTTAGTAACTCCTGTAACAACAGAAACATGCGACCTGCATCGGCGCGCCTTCTGTCGATTAGCGTTCGATCCGGCTCTAATTGCTGAGGTGGGTACTGCGGGTAACGCGGTCCCGGTTGCCAAAGTTGTCGACCACAGGAGAAATTCCGTGTACCTCGTGCCGATAACCCGTTCGCGGGTCGGGCGTATCGCCTGGTCGTTGTTTCGTCAACCAGTGAAGAACTGGGAATTCCCGGCCCACCGCGAGCGGCTCGTCACTGCGGCGGAACTGATGCAGTACGGGTTCGAATTCCCATCGAGTCTGCGTACAGATCGCTCTTTCGGCGGCGGTTTCAAGCGGCTGATGTGACGATCTGGGCGCAGAGTCGATAGATCAGGTCGACCGCCACAACCCCGAGTTGCGGATCGTCTCGGCCAGTGCCTCGACGACCGCAGGGTCATACGGCGCCGGCAGGTAAATGATCGCCAGGTCCATGCCCTCCGCGCCGTAGGCGATCGCGTCCGCGACGACGCCGCCGTAGTTGAGATCCGAGGTGAGCCGGATCTGCGCCGACATCATGATCTCCTTCGGGTCGCGTCCGACATCGGCGCAGTGCGCGGCGAGCACATCACGCTTGCGGGCGAAATCCTTGGGCGTGCCACCCGGGAAATTCCAGTGCTGGGCGTACTTGGCGGTGATCCGCAGCGTCCGCTTCTCGCCGCCGCCACCGATGCAGATCGGCGGATGTGGACGTTGCGGCCCCTTGGGTTCATTGCGGGCCGACGTGAGTTGATAGAACCGGCCATCGAAGTCGGTCGTCTCCTGACTCAGCAGCCCGATCAGCACCTGGCACGCTTCGTCTAAACGGTCGAATCGCTCTGTCACAGTGCCTAATTCGATCCCGTAGGCACCGGACTCCTCTTCATTCCAGCCGGAACCCACACCAAGTTCAAGCCGACCGCCGGAGATGATGTCCACCGCGGCCGCCATGTTGGCAAGCACCGCAGGGTGACGGTAGTGGATCCCGGTGACCATGGTGCCCAGCCGCAGCCGCGTGGTGGCCTGCGCCAATGCCGCCAGCGTGGTCCAGCCCTCCAGGCACGGCCCCGTCGGATCATCGAAGATCGGATAGAAGTGGTCGAAGTTCCAGCCCGATTCATAGACCTCGATATCGTCAGCGGCCTTCCAGACCGCAAGCATCTCGGCCCAGGTGGTCTGCTGCGGTGAGGTCTTGAAAGCGAATCGCACCCACGCAGCCTAGTGCCGTCTGACACAGGGTGAAGTGACACCGCCACAGTGCCGCCAGATACTCATACGCACTTTTCCCGCCAGGGGTTGAGCATCCAGTTGACCAGTTAGGAGAACGTATGAGCCTCATCGTCACCCCGGAGGTGCTGCGCACCACCCAGCAGGCGATCGAGTCGGCACTCCAGCACGCCACGTCGATCGCCAACGGCTACCTCAGCACCCACGAGGGACTCGGTTCCGCGGTCTGGGGCGGTCAGGCGCAGTTGGCCTCGGTCAACACTGCCGGCCAGATCAATCTCGAACTGCAGCAAACCATCACCGGCGGTACTCGCCTCGCGAACGGCCTCAGCGAGGCCGCGTCGATGATGGAGCATCACGAGGCCGATGCCGCGCACAGCCTGACCGGTTTCGCCGCGAACGCCTAATCCCACCCAACGAAAGGAATTGTCATGTCGGACAACATCACCTACCACCACGGCGGCGTGGCGGAGTTCGCCTCGGACGTCGGCGCGCGTTCCGCGGCACTCATGGAGATCCATGATGACGTCACGCAGCGCACCAACGCGATCGCGGACTTCTTCCAGGGCGCCGCGGCGACGTCGTTCCGTGAGGCACAGCTGCAGATGCTGCAGGGTCTGCAGTCGCTGATCGAGACGATGAATCAGCACGGGCGCACGATCAGTGCCGTCAACGACAACGCCCATCAGACCGACGTGATGATGGGCAGCCTCTTCTAATCACACAGCTCTGAGCCGGTGGGGTTCACGGTATGTGCGCCCCACCGGCTGGATCGGGGGAAACAGTGTTGACGACGACGATCGACGGACTTTGGCTACTTCAGGTGCTGTCCGGGACCGAGGTGCTCGCGCCGGAACTTGGGTTGCGTCCCTACCTTCCCAGTGTCGAGACCACCGCAATGGCACTGGACCATCCGATGGCCGCGGAACTTCGCGCGGCCGGTGTCATCACCGCCGGCGGCGAAGTAGACAGCACGGTGCTGGACTGGCTGACCGTTCTGTCTCGCCGTGATGTCGCACTGTTGATGTACGTGCAGACGCCAACGAAAGACCCTGAGCGTGTCCTAGTGGCGCGGTTCGCCCAGTGGTGGGTCGCGCTGGAACGGTGTAGCGGCATGGTTCGGCTCAGTGGTGTGGGAGTCGCGACCAATGAGCAGTCCGCCGCGATATTGCTCAGGATCGAAATCGAACGGCTCTGTGGCGCAATGGCTCCGGCTACCGTTCGGCCTGCAACCCTCGATATCACGCAGTTGTTGAAGACAGTCGGAGCCGGCGAGCACCTCCGCGGGTTCCTCACCGCCTCAAACCTCGACAGCGACCAGATCAACACGCTGACGTTAGCCGCTGATCCCGAGCGATCCGCGCAGGCATCCCTCGTCGCACTACAGTCCGGCATGTCCGGCGACCGGGTCATCGACTCCGGCACGGTGACGGTCATCGATACACCCTCGGGCAGGTTGTTGACCGAGTGGGCCACCCGAGACGGCAAGGCCTGGATGATCGCCGGTCCGGGATCCGCAACCACCATCGCCTCAGCCGTGGCGACCATGATGCGTCGGTTGCCGGCGCAGGATGCCTGGTACTCCTACAGAAAGGTTATCCAGTGACGAATCTATTGAGCGCACAGAACGATTCGGTCTCCGGGACTCTGCGGATCTCCGACATGGTGGCGCCGCGAAAGATCCCACCCGGGTCGGGATGGCGGAAGCTGGTGTATCTCGTGTCGGCGAAAACCATCAATCCCGGCGAATCACCAGCCGAGCGCCACTACCGGGAACTTCGCGAACGTATCCGCCGTCACATTCGCAAGCAGTACGTGATCGTTTTCCTATCCGGCAAGGGCGGCGTCGGCAAGACCACCATGACCGCGTGTATCGGGAGCGTTTTTCGTGAGTGCCGTCCGGAGAACGTGGTTGCAGTCGACGCGGTTCCGGGGTTCGGAACACTCTCCGGTCGCATCGACGAGTCCCCGCCGGGAGATTATTCAGCGGTTCTCAATGACGTCGACGTCCAGGGCTACGCCGATATCCGGGAGCATCTGGGTCAGAACAACGTCGGCCTCGATGTCCTATCCGGGAACCGCGGCTGCGACCAACCCCGGCCGTTGGTGCCGGCGATGTTCACCGGCGTGCTGTCGCGACTGCGCCGCACCCACAACGTGATCCTCGTCGACACCTCCGATGATCTTGAACATCCGGTGATGAAGACGGTCCTGGACACCTGCGACACCCTGGTATTCGTCTCGGGTCTCACAGCGGACACCTCGCTACCGGTGACCCGCTCCATCGACCTTCTCCGTTCGATGGGCTACCACGAACTGGTGTCGCGAAGCATGGTGATTCTCAACGACATCCGAGACGATCGTGACAAGGATGCGGTCGCCTACCTCACCGAAAAGTTCAGCCAGTCCGGAGCAACTGTCGAATACCTGCCGCATGACCCGTACCTGGCGAAGGGCGGCATCATCGACACCCAGAACGAGTTGCAGAAGAACTCCCGGTTACGACTCTTTGAGATCGCCGCTGCACTCGCTGATAAGTATGTTCCGGAAGCGGATCGGCCACGCTGATGACAACAGTCTCCTTTCCGTCGCGCTGCGCGGTTGCGGTGATCTGTGGCGATCATCTTGTCTCACAGGTCTACCCGGCGTCGGTTCCAGTCGAGGTTTTCATGGACAACATCGTCGAACTACTCAGTGACGACTTGAAACGGCGAGGTGCCAGCCCACTCGACTCCGGTGCAGCGCATGAACTCCACCGGGCCAACGGAACCCGACTCGACGTCACCAGAACACTGGATGAACTCGGTGTCGAAGACGGTTCGACACTGATGCTCGTCCCAGCGGAACGGGGCGATTCGTTTGAACCGCAGTACGAATCGCTGTCAACCGGCTTGGCGCGGATCGGCAAGAAACTGTTCGCGCCGGTGACCGCGCAGACAGCAGCGCACACTGCGATCGCTTTGCTGGCCGCGATCGCGATGACGATCCTGGCTCTGGCGGTCTACGTCCGCACCCGAACAGACTCGCTCGCACCCTCCATCGTCACCGGCGTCACGGGCCTCCTACTGGTGGTGGGGGCGTTTGCGGTGTGGAAATGGTGGCCGGGCCGACACGATCTGCTGGCCGGCCTGGCCTGGCCGGCGGTACCGCTGTCGGCTGCCAGTGTCGCGGCGGCAGCCCCCGGCGGACTCGGCGGCGCTCACGCGTTCATCGCCGCACTGGGGGTCGCAACGCTGATGTGCGGCATCGTCGTGCTCGATCCCCCCCGGATCACCTGTGCTGCAGCGCTTGTCACGCTGTGCTGCGTGGTCGCAGTTGCCGCCGCCGCCCGCATGTGGCAGCCGGTTCCCGCGCAGTGGCTGGGCATGGGCCTGCTGTTCATTCTTCTCATCCTGGTGACCCTTGCACCGACCCTTGCCCTGTGGACGGCCCGAATCCGGCCACCCCATTTCGGATCGATCACCGGCCGGGATCTTTTTCAGCGCGGCGACGGCATGCCGGTTGACGCTGTCGCCCCGGTTGAGGATGACGACGCCGACGGGCCAGATCCGGACACCACACCACACGGTGTGGTGATCGCCGACCTGGCGGCACGCGCGAACGGAGTCCTGACCGGGATCTGCGTCGCGATCGCCATCGCCCTTCCCGGCGCCGCATGGGCCGCGCTGATGCCAGGCCGACCGCGGCGTACCGCGGCCGCGATACTCGTGGGGCTGTTCGTACTGATCTTCATCAGCCGTGGCCGGGCATTCGCAGACCGTCGCCAGGCCGTTGCCCTGGTCTGCGGTGCGGTGGGCACGCTCTGCTCAGGCGTCGCGAACTACGTGGTGCATGCGAACACCGATTCCGGTGCCGCACTGCTCTGGGGCGCTGTTGTCCTCGTCGGTGTTGCCGCAGCCGGGCTTGCGGCGGCACTGCTGGTCCCGGCGACCCGGTTCACCCCGTTGATCCGAATGATGGCCGAATGGTTCGAGTTGATGGCGATCGTTGCAGCACTGCCTCTGGCCGCGTGGATCGGCGGGTTGTTCACCTGGGTTCGGATGCGATGAGGACGGCTCGCAGATTCCGGATCACCGCCATCGCCATGGCGGTGCTGTTGACGGGGGCAAACACCCATGCACCCGGCGCGATGGCTATCGCACCCCCGATCATCGACCCGTCATTCGTTCCGTCTGATGGTCCACCGGGACCGGACCAACCCATGCGGCAGAGCAACGTCTGCGCCCAGGCGATCACGGTGGCCAAGCCTGATGTCGGCCTGCCCACTGCGGGCTTTGCCATGCTCAATATCACCAGGGCATGGCAATATTCGACGGGTAACGGCGTCACAGTTGCTTTGATCGACACCGGAGTCAACCCCGGTCCCCGGCTTCGCGTCCTGCCCGGCGGTGATTACATCACCGGTGGTGATGGGCTGTCGGACTGCGATGCCCACGGCACCATTGTCGCGTCGCTGATAACGGCTGCGCCGCAGGGCATTCCGATGCCGCCACCCATGCCGGCGAATCCGGTGCCACCACCGCCGCCGCCGACCGCAGCGCAACCGGCCCCGGACGGAGTGGCCGGTGTGGCCCCGCATGCCACGTTGATCTCCATCCGCCAGTCCTCACGTGCCTTCGAACCCCGCAATTACGGGTTCGATGACGCCGCCGCGCGCCGGAAGGCCGGAACGGTTGCGACGCTGGCGCGGGCGATCGTGCATGCCGCCAACGCCGGGGCCGCCGTGATCAACGTCAGCGTGACCGCGTGTGTGTCGGCCGCCGACCCGCTCGATCAGCGGGCCATCGGCGCGGCGGTCTGGTACGCGTCGACGATCAAGGATGCGGTAATCGTCGCCGCCGCCGGCAACGAGAGCGAGGACGGCTGCGCCCAGAACCCCGTGACCAACCCCCCGGCGATCGGACGCCCGCGCGACTGGTCGGGCGTGCGAACGGTCTCGTCGCCGTCGGTGTTCTCGGACTACGTCCTGTCCGTCGGCGCACTCGACACCACCGGGGCACCGATCAGTAAGAGTCTGGCGGGTCCGTGGGTCGGGGTGGCGGCCCCGGGGGTGAACATCGTGGGTCTCTCGCCGCAGGACGGACATCCGGTCAACGCCTATCCGCCCATCCGGCCCGGGGAACCCAGCGTCGCATTCTGGGGTACCAGTTTCGCGGCGGCCTACGTCAGTGGAGTGGCCGCACTTGTCCGCGCGAAGTACCCAGAACTGTCGGCACACCAGGTGATCAATCGGATTGTGCAGACGTCCCACAACCCACCGGGGGGAATCGATGCCCGGGTGGGCGCCGGGGTGGTTGATCCGGTCGCGGCCCTGACCTTTAATGTCCCGGCCGGCGATCGGTTGGCGCCCAACGCTGGGACCCGGGTACTGGCTCCGCCGCCAATCCCGCCGCGGCCGGACCGCCGGGCCACCGGCGTTGCTGCCGCGTTCGCGGGCGTCATCGTTGGCGTCGCGCTCCTGGTGGGCATCGTGTCGCGGGCCAGGAGGGCACGGTGATCCGACTGGCGGTTGTCGCCGGACTGTTCTCTGTTGCTCTGCTCGGCTGGTCCGCGGGCGGTTACCTGGGCGCCGCGATCGGCTTTGTGCTCGGCTTGATGACGCTCGTCGTTCCGTGGCGGCGGCAACCACTGTGGTCCTGGGCCGTTCTGTATCTCCGTCGCAACCGGTCCATCACACTGGCCGAACCGGTGACGGCAGCCAATGACCGTTGCGCCGGCGGCGTTCGATATCAGGACGGTGTCGCCGTTGCCGCGATTCAGGTCCTCGGAAAGTGCTATCGCCCAACATTTCTGACCGGAGCACAACAGACGCAGACGGCCAATGTCATCGACATCGCCGATCTGCTGCCTCTGCTCCATCAGAGCCTGGGGCTCACGATCGAGTCGCTCACCATCATCAGTGCGGGGTCGAGGCGACGCAGTGTTGGCGACTATCCGCGGGTATACGACACCCTGATTGGGACGCCGCCGTATGCGGGCCGGCGGGAAACCTGGATGGCCGTTCGGATCCGTGCCGTGGACAACGGCGAGGCCCTGCAGTGCCGTGACACCGTCGGTACCGCGACGCTTGCCGCTGCCCAACGTATCGCTGCGGCGTTGCGGTGCAGGGGAATACGGGCACGGGTCGGCACGGCAACCGACATGGCGGAGTTGGAGCGCCGGCTCGGCCGAAATTCGATTGGGTCGCACAACCGTCGCTGGCACGGTGTGCGTGGCGACTCGGGCTGGTACGCCACCTATGGCTATCAGCCGGCCGATCTCACCAGCGCAGCACTTGAACAGGCGTGGTCGTGGCCTGTGGACGGGATCATCCAGAACGTGACGATATTTCCCGACGGCGGCGCGACGGCCACCGTCACCGTCCACACCGCGCAACCTACCGCGGCGCCCCCGAGTGTGATGCTGCAAACACTGCCGGGCGAACAGGCGTCGGCGATGGCGGCCAACATGTTGTGCCCGCGTCCGACGCTCCGCGGCATCAACATCGGACGCCTCCCGCACTCGGTCACCATGCCGGTCGGTTCGTCGGGCGTGTTACTGGGCAAGGTCGCCAGTGGCGACCGACTGTTGCTACCGCTCAGTGACGCCGGCGAGAACAGCCGCGTGCGGGTGGCGGCCGACGACGCGATCGCCAAGCGGATCGTCATCCGGACGGCCGCCGCCGGTGACCGGATCACGGTGCACACCACGGATCTGCGGCGCTGGGATAGCCTGCGGATGCCGAACGTTGTGGTTACCGATTCGCCCCGGCCCGCGCTCGGCACCACCGTCAGCGTGGTGGACGGAACGGTCCAGCCGGCACCGCGCCCGAGCACGGTGATCACCATCGGTCCGGCGACGGCGGTGGCGGATCCGGCGGCCGATGTGGTGATCACCCAAACGGCGCCGGCCGCTATCCAGGTGAGTGCGGCCGGGATGACCTATGACGCCGAGATGGAGTTCTTCCGCGCCGAGAACCGCTACGTCGCGCGACCGGAGCCACTCGCCGCGGAATTGGCAGCGGTGGTCTAGCGGATGGCCGGCAACGGTGCACCCGCGACTGCCCGCAGGTATTTCGACCAGGCGACGTCGCTGTTCGAGACCGATCCGGCGATGGCACTGCGGATTTTCCGGGAGGCCACCGATACGGATCCCGCGATGGCGGACGCCTGGTTGTGCCGGATCGCGGCCGGCGACGACGATCTGAGCACCCTGGAGGCGCTCTATCGGCACGGATCTCGACTGCATCGCGAGTCGAATCGGCTGGGCGTCCAATTGGCTGCCGCGGTGAAGGCCGGACCGTATCTCTCGATCACCGTGACCGAGGCTTCGCATGCCGGCATCGCACTCGCCGGCGCACTGATCGATGACAAGCAGTTCGATCGGGCCGAGGTGATCCTGGACAACTCCATGCTTTTAGACAGCTGGGAGAATCATCAATGGCGCCAACACATCCGGGCCTACTTGATGTTCGCCACTGGCCGATGGCCCGACGTTCTGACGGAGGCTGCCCGCGTGCTTCCGCCACAGGCGTTGGTGATGCCGGCCCTGACGGCAGCCAACTGCGCACTCGCCGCTCATGCCGCCGCGCACCTGGGTCAGGCCAGGGTGGCTCTGGATTGGTCGAATCGCGGCGCTGCGATCTCGCCGGTGGACTTCCCCCTCCTCGCGGCAGATCTGGCCTACCTGCGGGGAATGGTGCACCGCCAACTCGGCGAGGAACTTCAGGCCGGAGTCTGGTTGTCGAAGGCCGTCCTCAACGGCGTACTGATCGACGCGGCGAAACAGGCACTTGCCGATCCGCAGATGCAGTTGATCATCACCGATGAGGAGGCCATCGACAGTCGCACCGACAGATGGGATGTGGCCACCGAGAGTCCCGCGGATGTTCGGGCCGACGAAGGGAACCGGGAACGTCGCGCAGAGCTACTCGCCGAGGGGCGCGCCCTGCTCGACAATCAGGTCGGTCTGGTCGAGGTCAAACGGGCCGTAGCAGAACTCGAGGATCAGATGGAAGTCCGCGCGCTGCGGTTGGCGCACGGATTGCCGGTAACCAATCAGACCAACCACGTGTTGTTGGTTGGTCCGCCGGGTACCGGAAAGACAACCACTGCCGAAGCGCTGGGAAAAATCTACGCGGGTCTGGGCATCGTTCGGCACCCGGAGATCATCGAGGTCAAACGGGCAGACTTCTGTGGCGAACACATCGGCTCGTCAGGTCCGAAGACCAATGAATTGATCGACCGATCGTTGGGCCGGATCCTTTTCATGGACGAGATCTACGGCCTGGTGGAGCGACACCACGACGGCCGGCCGGACATGATCGGAATGGAGGCCGTCAACCAACTTCTGATCGCGCTGGAGGTCCACCGGTTCGACTTCTGTTTCATCGGCGCGGGATATGAGAGGGAGGTCGACGAGTTTCTCACCGTCAACCCCGGACTCGCCGGCCGGTTCAACCGGAAGATCCGGTTCGAGTCCTACTGCGCCGAGGAGTTGGTGGAGATCGCCGTGCGGTACGGCCAACCCCGGGCCACCGTCATCGACGCCGACGCCCGCGACGCCTTCACCGCCGTGTGCCGCGGCATTCGCGATTTCCGGACGCCGGACGGCACCCACGGTGTCGACGTACTACACAACGGGCGGTTCGCCCGCAATGTCGTCGAGCGCGCCGAGCGACTCCGCGACTCTCGAGTGGCCGCTCAGAACCGGACTGATCGGGGCTCGGTCACCATCGAGGACTTGGAGCGACTGCGCACCCAGGACATCCTTGCTGCGGTCAGCGATGTGTGTGCCGAGAAGCACGTACCCATCACGCTGTGAGGAGCGGCGGTGCCCCGCTTAGGCGTCGAGGTCTTGCTCCACCAGTTCGGCGATGGCCGCAACCACGGCCTCATCGTCGCCGGTGACCGTGACCTGCGAGCCGTTGACGGCGCCCAGGGTCATGATCATCAGTGCCGAACCGGCGTCGACAGGGTCACCGCCGTCGAGTGCGAGGGTCACCGGAACACCGGCGTTGACCACCGCCTCGGAGATGACGGCGGCGGGCCGGGCATGTAGTCCGACAGCCGAACCAACCGTCACGGTTTTGCTGGGCATCGCAAGCTCCTCTGCGTCTCAGACAGAAGCGAAGGCGACGTTCGCTTCCGCTTCGGCTTTCGGGTTCACAAACTGCTTGGCAGCAATCACGGCCAGAGCACCAATGACGGTACCTGCGGCAAGGGCCACGAGGAACCACAACAGCTTGCCGATTGCGAAGAAGACGAAGATTCCGCCGTGCGGCGCCTTCAGGGTGACGTCCATCGCCATGATCAGCGCGCCGGTCACCGCGCCGCCGGCCATCATCGACGGGATCACCCGGAACGGGTCGGCCGCCGCGAACGGAATCGCACCCTCGGAGATGAACGACGCACCCAGCAGCCAGGCCGCCCTGCCGTTCTCCCGTTCGGGTCCGCTGAAGAGTCCGGGCCGCAGCGTGGTGGCCAGCGCCATGGCCAGCGGGGGCACCATGCCGGCGGCCATGACGGCGGCCATGATTCGCAAGCTGGCCGGTTCGGCGATGTTGAGCCCTGCGGTCGCGAATGCATAGGCGGCCTTGTTGACCGGGCCGCCGAGGTCGAAGCACATCATCAGTCCCAGGATGATTCCGAGCAGGATCACCGATCCGCCACTCAGCCCGTTGAGCCAGTTGGTCAGTCCCGAGGTGATCGCGGCCAGTGGACGACCGAGTACCAGGAACATCAGCAGGCCCACCACGAGTGAGGCGAACAACGGAATCACCACGACCGGCATCAACCCACGCGCCCACTGCGGCACCTTGACCCGGCTGATCCACAGCGCGGCGAAGCCGGCGATCAGACCGCCGACGATGCCGCCGATGAATCCGGCGCCGACGAATACCGCGACGGCGCCGGCAGTGAAGCCCGGTGCCAGACCCGGCCGGTCGGCAATCGCAAAAGCGATATAGCCGGCCAGTGCGGGCACCAGGAATCCGAAGGCGAGTCCGCCGAGGGTGAACAGCACCGCGCCGAGGTACTGGGCCAGCCCGCCGCTGGGCAGGTTTGTTAGTGAGTTTCCGGTGGCGATGATGTGCGCCAGCGAATCGGTCTTACCCTCCGGCGCATTGGCGATGTCGTAACCCGCCAGCAGAAAGCCCAGCGCGATCAGCAGACCGCCGGCGGCGACGAACGGGATCATGTAGCTGACGCCGGTCAACAGGATCTGCCGCAGCCGGGTTCCCCAACCCAGAGTCGACGCCGCTGCTCCGGTCGACGTGGCTGACGGTGCCGAGCCCTCCACCCGCGCGGCGCTCGGATTATCCACTGCCGCAATGGCTTCGGCAATCATAGTGTCAGGTTCGTTGATGGCACGTTTGACGCCGGATGCGATCAACGGCTTTCCGGCGAAGCGCTGCCGGTCCTTGACCCCCACATCGGTGGCGAAGATAACGGCATCGGCAGCGGCGATGGTCGCGGCGCTCACCGGGGTGCTGCCCGAGGAACCCTGGGTCTCCACTGTCAATTGCACGCCGGCGCGCTGCGCGGCGAGTTTGAGGGCGTCGGCGGCCATGTAGGTGTGTGCGATCCCGGTAGGGCACGCGGTGATGGCGATGATCGACTTGCCCTGTGGTGCAACGGCTGCCGCCGCAACTGGGACTCCCGGGGAGCCGACCACGCCGTCGACGAGTGCGACGATCTCATCGTCGGTGGTCGCGGCACGCAGGGCGGCAACGAACTCCGGTCGGACCAGCGCCCGCGCCAGACCAGACAGCAGCGCCATGTGCTCCGATCCCGCACCTTCGGGCGCGGCGATCAGGAACACCAGATCGGCCGGACCGTCAGGCGCGCCGAAGTCCACGGCCGGGCGCAGTCGGGCGAATCCGATTGAGGGTTGTCGGACCGACGCCGACCGGCAGTGCGGGATGGCAATACCGCCCGGCAGTCCGGTCGCCGATTGCGACTCGCGGTCCAGGGCGGCACGCGCCAACCCGCGGGCATCGCCGGTCCGGCCGTCGGCGGCGAGCAGGTCCACCAGTCGTCCGATCACCGACTCCTTGTCCGAGCCCGCATCGACGTCGAGCAGCACCAGTTCGGGACTGATGATGGTGGGGTTTGTCATGAGCGCACCTTCGGGTTGGGGTTGACGGCTGTGACTGTCACGCCATCGAGATTGAGTTGAGCCGGCGACGGCAGCGCCGAACCGGGCAGCGCCGCAGCACCGCTGCCGTAGGCGACCGCCATACGCAGTCTTTGCGGCGCGACAGCGCCTTCGACATCGGCACGCACATAACCGGCGAGCGACGAGTCGCCGGCGCCGACGGTGCTGCGCGGGCTGATCGGTGGTGGGGTCGCGAGCCAGGCCCCGTCGGCATCGACCAGAACCGCTCCGGCGGCACCCAGCGTCGCCAGTACGGCGCCGACGCCCCGATCGATCAGGTGCCGTGCCGCGGTCACCACCGGTTCTGCGTCCCCGCGCGCCAGTGCGTTCTCCAGCGACTCCGCCGTCACGCCGGCGAGTCCGGCGAGTTCCTCGGAGTTGGGTTTGATCAGATCCGGGGCGGCACGCTCGAGATCGGCGGCCAGTGCGGCCAGTGGCCCGTCCGAGGTGTCGACGGCGACCTTGCAGCCCAGCGGCCGTAGGGCCGCCACCATGTCGGCATACCAGCCATCCGACATACCCGGCGGAATCGATCCGGATAACACCACCCACCGTGCCGATGAGGCGCGATCGATGACTACTCGCGCCAACCCCGCAATGTCGGCCGCAGCGATGGTGGCGCCCGGCTCGTTGATTTTCGTGGTGGTGCCGTCGTTTTCAGTGATCGCGAGGTTGGTGCGCACCGCACCCGCGACCGGCACCGCGTGGAATTTCACATTGATCGCACGCAATTCGGCCAGGATCGGATCGTGCTCGCCGGCCGGCAGCACCGCGACCACGTCTAGCCCGGCCAGGGTCAGTGCGCGGGCGACGTTCACACCTTTGCCGCCTGGTTCCGACGACACCGAACCGACCCGGTGCACGGCACCCCGGACCAGTTCGCCCGGCAGCGTGACGGTGCGGTCGATACTCGGATTGGGCGTGACGGTGACGATCACGCCGCCCCCTGTGCGACAACGACGTCCAGGCCCTGATCAACGAAACGAGCACGGTCGGCGGGTGTGATCTCGGAGTCGGTCACGAGGACATCGACGTACTCGATCGGTGCGAAGCAGACGAATTCTTCACGCCCGATCTTCGACGAATCAGCCACGACCACAACGAAATTGGCGCAACCCACCATGGCGCGTTTGACAGCCGCCTCATCCGGGTCGGGTGTGGAGAGGCCGTGCCGCAGGCTGATGCCATTGGTACCGATGAAGGCGACGTCGACGCGCAACGTCCTCAGTGTTTCAACGGCATGGTCGCCGACTGTGGCCTGGGTCAGCCCCCGCACGCGGCCGCCGAGCAGTTGCAGCGAGACCGATCCCAGGCCGGCCAGGCGTGCGGCGATCGGTACCGAGTTGGTCACCACCAATAGTTCGCGATCGGCCGGCAGCAGTGCCGCCACCCGGGCCGTGGTGGTTCCCGCGTCAAACAGGACCGACGCCCCGGACCGCGGGAAGAAGTCGGCGGCCGCCGCCGCGATCGCATATTTGCACTCGGCGCGGGTGGATTCACGCTCGTCGACGGATGGTTCGACCAGGTGCAGGGCACGGACCGGCACGGCGCCGCCGTGC
>Ga0209598_10002485_pt1 | contig 14405 bp, 11 predicted proteins | sample M_140807_EF_Meta_FD_187317 | JGI IMG/M metagenome (GOLD analysis project Ga0209598, IMG submission 187317) | Freshwater microbial communities from Lake Montjoie, Canada to study carbon cycling - M_140807_EF_MetaG (SPAdes) (version 2) | ecosystem: Environmental > Aquatic > Freshwater > Lake... | reverse complement strand
TGTCGGAATGCGTGGGGCGTGCTCATGGCAGGGCTCCAGAAGCTCTGAGGAACGCCTCGAGGCCGCCGGGCGTGAGGGGCGTCGCGTCCTCGACGCGGTGGGGATGCGTCACCCGTCTGAGCAAGGGTGTCGGTGTGCGGTCGTTCGGCAGGACAACGAGGTAGTCAGGCGTCTCGTAGGCCTGCGGGACCTCGCTCTCCGAGAGGAGACCGGTCGAGCCGGTGTCCGCAATCGTCGGCAGCGAGGACACGACGGACCGCACCGCCGACTCCGACTCGGTGACCTGCCCGTGGTGCACGCGCGCGAGCACAGTGAGCAGGTCGCGGACCCGCACGACGGGGGACTGGCAGACAAAGACCTCGCCGCCGAGCGCGGTCTGCGTGGCGGTGAGGACGAGGCGCGCGGCATCTCCCAAGGGCAGCAAGAAGCGCCGCTCGTCGTGCTGCGGTAGGATAACTGGCGCGCCTGCTCGGAGCTGGTCGCGGGCGGTCAGAAGCCACTCAGCGTGCGGGTGGGAGAGCGGGCCCACGCGGACGCTCGTGAGCAGCGTGGTGGCGCTCCCGCTGGCTTGATAGGCAGCCGTGACGAGGCGCTCCGCCATCAGGTGCGAGGCGCCCAGCACGCCGACCGGATCGACCGCTGCGCCATGGGAGACCAGGACGACCCGCTGGACACCCGCCTCGACCGCCGCGCTGATGACATTCTGAACGCCGATGAGGTTCGTCTGGACGGCTTCGAAGGGGTTGTATTCGCAGAGAGCGGCATGCTGGAGCGTGCCCGTGTGAATCACGACGTCAATGCGCTCGAACGCACGCACGAGCCGCTCTCGGTCTCGCACGTCCCCCATGAGCGTCCGCAACCGACCAACGCTGCCCGGCGCCGCAGCGCGAAGCTGCTGCTCGGCGAAGAACAGGCCCGACTCGTTCTGGTCGAAGAGCCTGACGAGCGCGGGATGGTGTTCTGTGACGAGCTGACGGCACAGCTCGGCGCCCAGGACGCTGGCCGCGCCCGTGACGAGGAGGTTGCGCCCCGAGAGCGAGAAGCGAGCCTCGTCAAATTCCCACGGGTGCTTCACGGCTCTACCCCGAGCACGCGCGCCAGCGCCTCGACGACGTCGTCTTGGTCGGCGTCGGTCATGCCGGGAAAGATCGGCAGTGAGACCGCCCGTCGACCGTAGTCCTCGGCCACCGGGAAGTCGCCCTCAGCGTGGCCAAACCGCTCACGAAAGAGCGTGTGCAGGTGGAGCGGGGCGTAGTGCATCTGCACGCCGATCCCCTCTGCGCGGAGCGCGTCGAAGACCCAGCGGCGCCGCTCGCGAAAAGCGCCGCGGACGCGCACCACGAAGAGGTGCCATGCGTGGGCGTCGACCTCGCCGGGAGGTCCCTCGAGCACGTCGGCGAACGGCGCGAGCAACGAACGGTAGCGCTGCGCGAGCGCCCGACGCCTGGCGAGGAAACGATCGAGCTTGGTGAGCTGCGACACGCCAAGCGCCGCGTTGATGTCCGGCAGGCGGTAGTTCATGCCGGGGGCCTCGATATCGTAGGCCCACGGGCCCACTTCGGGCGTCAGGACAAGGTTGTGGTGTCGGAAGCGGCGCACCCGGGTCGCGAGCTCGGCGTCGTTGGTGAGCACCGCGCCACCCTCGCCCGTTGTGATGTGCTTGACGGGGTGAAAGCTCGTCGTGGCGGCGGCGAACGTCGACTGCGCTGGGCGTCCATGAATGGTCGCGCCGAGGCTGTGTGCGCCGTCGCAGTAGACGGGCCGCTGAGTGGCGTCGCTTAGCGCGCCGGCGTCCGAAGCGAGCCCCGCGAAGTCCACGGCCGTGACGAAGCGCGTCCGTGGTGTGACCGCCTCTGACGCGCGCTCAGCGGCGAGGTTCAGCGTCACGGGGTCGAGGTCGGCGAAGACGGGTCGCGCGCCACACCAGAGCGCCGCGACGGCGGTCGCCGCAAAGGTGACGGGCGGGACGATGATCTCGTCGCCCTCGCGCAACCCCGCGGCGACGTACATGGCGTGGAGCGCCGTGGTCCCATTGTTCACCGCGACCGCGTGCCCGACGCCGCAACGAGCAGCCAGCGCAGCCTCGAACGCCGCGACGTGTGGGCCGGTCGTGAGCAGCGGCTCACGCAGCATAGCGGCCACGGCAGCGACGTCGTCGTCCTCGATGGTCTGGCGACCATAGGGCAGCGGGTGCTCGCGCACCGGGGCGCCGCCGTCGATCGCCAAGCGGCCGGGTGAACGTGGGTTCATGTGCGCATGGTGGTCTAGGCAGGCGCTCGCGTAAAGTCTGCTCGCGGACACGGGATTCGGGGCACACTCTGCTCCCCTGATCGGAGGATGGAACGTGGTGCGACGCGCGATGGTCGGCTGGGTGTGCGCAGTGCTCGGCGCGTGCGGGACGGATAATTTCGGGGACGCGCCCGTGACGGGCGGCTCGACCGCCCCGGCAGATGCGGGCCTGCCCCCCGTTGTGGGTCGCGAAGCGGGCGGTCCGCCGCCGATTGTCGTGCAGGACGCGGGCGGCGGCGCTGCGGGGAGCGACGCGGGCGCAGGCGGGGGCGGGGGCGGGGGCGGCCGCACGCCCTTCTGCGCACCGGGGCGCGAGGAGGCCTGCAATGACCTCGACGACAACTGCGACGAGTTCGTGGACGAGGGCTGCGTCTGCATGGGGCCCGAGAAGAGCTGCTACCCCGGTCACCCTGCGGATCTGGAAGGCGCAGGGACGCAGTGTCGCGCTGGACGGCAGGCGTGCGACTTCGAGACCTATGGGCCCTGCGAGGGCTTTGTCTTGCCCAGCGCCGAGGTCTGCGACGGCCTCGACAACGACTGCAACGGCCGAGTCGACGACATCGGGCAGTGCGATAACCCGCCGCCCGAGGCCCTCTGTCCGCCGGACCAAGCGGGCCCGCCGCTCGCGAGCTATGACCTGCGCGGCGGCTATCGCGACGCCGACGGCGACCCGATGGCGCAGGCGACCTGGCGCGTCGTGGAGCAGCCTGGCGGCTCGACAGCGCAGCCGATGCCCGCGAACGCGCTTGAGTCACAAGTCTTCGTGGACCTGCAGGGGACTTTTGTGTTCGAGCTCGAGGTCCGCGACGCGGACGGCGGCGTTGGGCGTTGCCAAACGCGCGTGCAGGCGACCGGCAGCGACGCGCTCCGCATCGAGATGGTCTGGAACGCAGGCGCTCAGAACGACGCGAGCGACGTCGACATGCACCTGCGGCGGCCTGGGGGCGAGTGGTTCGACGGAGGCGACACGGGCTCAGATTGCTATTTCTCCAACTGCCGGCAGTGCACGGCAGGCACGAGCGAAGAGGCGTGTCGAGAGGAGCTCGCGCGCATCAATGCCGACCCCGCCGCGTCGCCCACGCCCGTGCTGACGTGGTTCCCACCGGCGGACGACGACGACCCGCGCTTGGACCTCGATGACGTCGAGGGGCTCGGCCCGGAGAACATCAACATCCGTCGTCCCCGCGACGGGTCCTACCGCCTGGGGGTCCACTACTGGGACGAAGACGGCTTCGGCGCGTCGACGGTCACGGTGCGTATCTTCTGCGGCGGCGCGCTGGCGCGCGAGTTCGAGCCCGTCGTCCTCATGCCCGACTTTGCTGGGGGCGGGAGCGACTCCACGGAGTTCTGGGAGGTCGCAGACATCGCCTGGGCGAACGGGACCTGTCAGGTCAACGAGCTCGGCGTGCGAGGGTGTCGCCAGATCTGCACCCGGGGGGCCTTCGACGCCGGGCCCGAGTGCCCCCGCGGTCAGCAGCGCGGTGAAGCCTGCCGCTGACTCAAGCCGCGTCGAGCGCCTCGAGCGTCAGCCGCCGCGCGGCCTCGAGCTGGGCGTCGACATCTCCGAGAGTGGCGAACGAGGCCTCGCTGCGGGGCGTGCGAATGACCACGACGTGCGTGCGCTCCGCGGCGCGGGTCAGCTGCTGGTCCACGACGTCTGAGCGTCGCTGGCGGCCGACGGCGGACGCGCCGACGACGTGCACGTAGGTGCGCTCGGCAGGGTACGCCTCGAGCGCAGCGTCAAGAAAGATGCGGTCCTTGGCGCCGCCGTCGACGCACGGCTCACCGTTCACGCTGCGCGGGCCAAACACATAGGGGATCGCGCAGCTCCCTGTCACGGCCTCGACGAGGTCACCCGCTTGAATCAGCCTGCACGCGCCGTCAGCACGACGCACGACGCCCGCGCCGAACGGCCTCGGGAGCGCGTCGAAGCCCGTTGGGAGGACCTCGCGGAGGCGCGCAGCGAGGCCGTCGAGTGAGACCAGCCCCGGCCCGGGCGACGCCCATGGCCAGCGCGCGCGCAGGCTCTTGTAGGGTGGCGAATCACCCAAGAAGGCGCGCATCTCACGCACCGAGAGGCCCGCCGCCCAGAGCGCGCCGACGACCGCGCCCGAGCTGACGCCGACGATCGCCGTGGGTTCGACGCCTCGGGCCTCAAGCGCCGACACGACGCCCATGTGGCGCGCGAAGGCGAGGAAGCCGCTCGAGAAGACGACGACGCGACTCATAAGGCGAACGCGTTCATGCGCAGAACGACCGGGCCGTCGCTCTCGACGATGGCGTCATAGCCGCCAGCGGGGACGAAGGGCGCGATGATGTTCACGCCGAGACCGGACTGACATGCGAGCTCGGTGGAGACGTCCGAGCACGCGCTGCGGAGCGCCACCCGCACGGGGCGCCCTTCGCTCCGGGCCTCGAGGAAGACCTGCGACGCCGCGTTGAGCGTGAAGTGAACGATGGACTCACCCGCACCGCTCTGCAGGCAGCTGTCCTCGAAGCGCCCGGGAGGCGCCGGGGGTTCAAGGGGCACGTTCGCATTCACGGCGGCCTCGCGCGCACCGGCGCAGCCCGCCTCTTGGTCGACAGCGGCTGAGAGGGCGCCGTTGACGGGCCCCTCGACGACGATCCAGTAGCTCCCCGCGTTGAGGCTCGGTACGCGCAGCGAGCGGCCACCGGCGCTGCAATCGTAGGGCACCGCGTTTGCATCGCAGGCGGGCAGGATCGCCAGGCTCGACTGCGGCAAGAGGGTGTCGAGCACGATGGACACGCTGGTCCGCATGGGCAAGTCGAGGCGGTACACAGCGTCCGGCGTTCCCGCGGACATGCACGGCACATCGAAGTCGTTGCGACCGCCGATGACGCTCACAGGCAATGTTTCGCCCACACCGAAAACGGGCGCCTCAGCACAGCGGCCCGCAGGGTCGGCGCGCCGGGTCGTTACGAGGCGCCATCGCGCGGCGTGGTCACCGCGCACGCGGACTTGAGCACCGCGCACGATGTCCGCAGGCAACCGCTGGCCCTCGACCGTCGCCTCCACGCGTCCGCTGATGACCTCGAGGGCGACGCGCGCGGGCTCGTCGAGCGCAAACGTGAACCAGTCTTCGTCCGCGCTCACGTCCGAGTGGCACAGGGTGCCCTCAATCGTCTCCAGCGGGAGTGGACGCGCGCTGCCAGCCGTGTCGTTGCGCCAGGGGCGCTCGAAGCGGTCGTCGTCACAGCCCTCGACAAGCTCGACGCTGTAAGGGCCAGACGCGCCCGGCGGGGCGCTGACGCGGACCCAATAGGTGCCGGGCGGCGCCGCAGCCCACGCAGTGCCCGCGACGCCGAGGCTGCGATCGACAGAGGCCGTCAGGTCGCCGGCGCGGTAGAGCCAGACCGTGGGCGTCGGCTGGTCGGGCGAAGAGCGCGTCGTCACCCGTGCGCCCACTGCGGTCTCGAGCGTGAACCAGTCGTCACGTGACTCGCAAAGCCCGAAGCCTTCGGTGAGGCCTGCGCCCAGGCCGATTGTGTGTTCAGGGTCCGAGACGTCCAACGCGTCGGGGAAGGGGCAGTCGGCGAGGGGCGCGCAGACTGCGTCGCCTCGGCAGCCTCGACCCGCGACGCACGCGTCATCGGTCGCGCACTGCCGCGCGTCGACGCACGTGACGCCTTGGCAAAGCGTCGCACCCGGGCAGCCGTCCCCAAGCGCACAGTCGACGCAATCGCCCCCCACGCATGACCACCCGGGCACACAGTCCGCGTCCTGCGCGCACGGCCCCGCCTGTGTGCAGCGACCACGGTCGCAGACCTGAGGGGCAGGGCACACGCACGGCTCGTAGTCCAGGCGAGGCTCGGGCGGGGCCAACTGCACGTCACCGAGCGTCTCGGCGTCGATCACGGGCACCGCGGCGTCGCCCTCGGGCGCGGCGTCGACGGGGGCCGCGCCGCCCAATGGGGCGTCCGGCGGCGGCGTGGGCCCGTCCAGCGGGCGCATCGCGTCGACCACGACCGCCTGCGCGTCGAGCAGTGCGGCGTCTTCGAGCCGAGCGTCTCGAACGCGCGCATCGACGACCGGTGGTGCCCAAGCGTCCGGGACCCGAAAGTCACCCGCAACGTAAGCGTCAACGAGGGCCACGTCCTGAGGCGGTCGTTGCCCGACGTCCGACGCGCTCGAGGTCGACGACGCGTCGCCGCACGCCGCCGCCAGAGCCAACGCCCCCGTCAGAGCACACCACCGCGGGGCAGCGCGGTTCACGTGCCGCTCTTGGGGGCCGCTGAGGTCGAGAGGTCTACGGTGAACGTGCGCCCGTCGAAGGCGGCGCGCTGCAAGTTGACGCGGAACGCCTTGCCGCCGATCCCGACCTGAGTCTTTGTGGCGATAGTCTTTGAGAAGTCGAACATGTTCTGCGTCACGCCCGGCAGGAAAGCGACCGCGCGCAGCAACGCCGGGCCCTTGAACTCCTCGACGCCCGAGTCCTTGATCCCGACGTCGAGCTTGCCCTTGGCGGCGTCGTATTCGACGGTCGGGACACCCGCGGCGCGGCCGTAGACGCACATCTGCGGCGTGCCCAGACTCCACAGATGGACCTTGAGGGGACGCGCGTCGCTGCCACCCCACGCCGCGCCGACTTGGACGCCCCCCTCACGGCTCGGCTTGCCCGCGTCGTCATAACGACTCGGCAGCTTGCCCCGACCCATGGCCCAGTTCGCGAGCGCAGTCACCGTCTCGGCGGCGATCTGGACGCGCAGGGCATCCTTCGGGCTCTTCGCCGCAGCGGCCGCGAGGGCGCTCAGGCTCGCCTCGCCGAGGCCATGCTCGACTGGCAAAGAAGTGCGCACATCGAGACGAAACACGCCGCTCGCGCCGCTCCCGACCGAGGTGAGCGTGAGCGCTTCGATCGGCACGTCCGGCAGCCCGATCTCGAAGCTCGCGATCTCCCCGATGCGCTTCAAGACGCGCTCGCGGAGGAGCGCGTAGCCTCTGCTCGTGAGGTACTCGATGCCATCGCGGGCGAGCCGGTCGACGAGGCTGCGCTGCACCACGGCTCGGGCGACGCTTGGCAGTTGACCCCAGAGCGCGTCGGCCAACTTGCGAGCGGCGTCACCGTCGAGGCGAGGCGTCACGGACTCGAAGAGGTCGCCACGGATGGAGAAGCGGAGCGTGCCACGGCTCTTGTTCACTGTGATGGGGGCCTTCGCGGTCAGGTCGAGCCCGAAGAGCGCGCGACCGTCGTAGTTCACGTCGAAGTCGAGGCGGAGACGTGCGGCGTCCGTCTTGTCGACCGCGAGCTGCAGGGCACGAGGCGCAAACTCAAGCCGATTCGGGACGTAGCGGCTCACATCGCCGAGGCCGGGCAGGTCGACAGGCGTTCGGGGTATGCGCGCCGTCGCCGCGTCGATCGCCTCGGTCAGGGTGGCGCGCGGCATGGCGATGCTCAGGTGGGGCGCGCGCGTCGAGTCTGCGCCCCCTTCGAACCTGCGGGCGAACGTCTCATGTTCATCCTTGAGCACGGCGCACTGCGGCCCGCAGCCCGAGAGCGTCAGGGCGAAGAGCAGCGCAAGGAGCGAGGCGAGAAGCGGGCGAGCGTTCATGGCGGCATGATGCTGAGTCCGCGCGCGCGCGTCCACACGCTCACGCGGTCCTGACCCGCGATCTCGAAGGCGTCGAGGGTGAACCCCGCCGCGACCATATCCGCGTCGACGCTGACGATGTCTTCTCGGAGCAGAACGCTGAGCAAGACGCGTCCACCGGGCCGAACGACCCGTGCCCACTCACGCAGCGTGCCCTCGCCTCTCGCATAGTCGATGAGGCTCGTCACTGAGACGAGCGTCCCGATCCGCTCATCCGCGAACGGGAGCGCGTCGCTCTTGGCTTGAACGCAGCCGAGGCGCTTCGGGGACGTCAGCATGGCGAAGGATGCGTCGACCTCGACACAACCGACGCCGGTCGAGCGCGCGAAGAGGCCCGTGCCCGCGCCCACGTCAACCACCGGCGCGTCGAGCGGGACATCACCCGCGAGTCGCAGCAGAGCGTGGTACTTCGGCCGTTGCAGGTGCGCGAAGGCGTCGTCGTATCGGTGTGCGAAGCGGTCATAGCTCGCGCGCGCCGTGCGCCAGTCCATCGTCACGACCCTCAGCGCGCCGTCGCACTCAGGGCCCGTTCGGCGGCCTCTCTGAGGTCGTCGGCCTCCGGACCAGCGCTGTCGCCCATCAAGCGCAGCGCCTGCGCGGGTCGCCCCGCTTCGAGGGCGAGCACGGCGGCATTGTACGCGCTGGGATAGCCGGGGACTGCCGCGAGCTCGAGCGCCGCCGCGATGCGCTTGTCGACGTCCGCGTCGAGCTGCCACTCCGTCCGCCACCGCAGCAGCCATGCGCGTTCATCGGCAGACATCCAGCTCGACAGCGGCTGCTGCGCCGAGACAGCGCGACCCCAATGATGCAGGAACACGGCCAACAGCAGCGGCTTGCGGCGCTCGACGAGCACGCCGCCTTCGACAAAGCCACCGCGCTCCGCGAACTCGATGAACAGCCCGCCCAAGTCGACGTACGCTTGAGCCGCAGTCGAGTCGAGGGTTTGCTCAGCCAACCGCGTCGTCGCCGTCTGGCCTTGCGCCGCACACGCCTTGAGCCAAGCATCCAAGCGCTCGACAAACTGCAGGCCAACGTCGCGGCCGACGTCGAGAAACACGTCGGCCGTTCGAGTCTGGGCGAACTCACGCGCCGACGCCTCCCACGCCAAGACCGCGGGGGTCACTGACGGGGCGTCGGCGCGTTGCGCTGCGACCTCGGCTCGGTTCATCGCGACGAAGGCCTCGACCAGCCTCTCCGCTTCCGGGTCTCTCGTACGCGCGACGCCCTGACGCCCTTCGACGTACGCACTCCAGGTCCCACTCGACAGCTCGACGCGCCTCAGGCGAGGCGGTGATGCGGTCTGTGTCGTGAGCCAGACCATTGCGGCGACCAGGGCGAGGCCCGCGAGCGCCAGCCACTGTGTTGTCTTGCGCCTCAGAGCGTGAGCCCTGTCAGGAGCGCCGCCGTCCACGCCCCAACGAGGCCCGCGAGCGGGATGGTCAGGTTGTCGTCGACGCGGTGACTCACCAGCTCGGCGATGGCTGCGCACGCGGCTGCGCTCGCGGCGAGCACCGCGGCAGATACGACGGGAACACCTTGGCCGAGCCACGCGGCGACGAACGCAGCGATGCACCCCACGACAAAGAACGCGAGCGTGCCCTCGAGCGAGCGCCCGTGCACGAGACGGATACGACCGAACCGACGCCCGACCAGCGCTGCCGCAGGGTCGGCATAGGTCAGGATCGCGACAGGCACGAGACACAGCAGCGTGTTGTTGGTCATCGACAGCACGACGAGCGCGGTCGCGTACCAGGTCCCGGAGTTGATCTGATGCCACTCATGCGGGTGCGCCACCTTGCCGTACAGACGCATGATCCGCGCGTTCATTTCGGGAGAGCGGCGGCGCAGCAACTCCAGCGTCCACGCGTAGGTCGCGAAGCTCCCGGAGACCCATATCAGCGCATCCGCAGGCAATAACCACTGGACCACGGCGAGCGCGGCGGTGCCCCACGCCACGTGAAACAGGTTCCGCGCGTAGTTTGTGGGCCGCAGGCTCGGGACATGCACGCGGTGCGCGCGGAGGCACGAAGCCAGCGCCTCGTAATGCTGCTGAAGCGTTCGGTGTCGCGCCGTCCACGCCGCAGGCTCGTCGGGCACAGTGGCCGCTTCGACCTCGAGTGAAGCCCGCATCGAGGTCAAGCGACCGCGCAGCTCGGCGAGGCGCTCGTCCCGCGCGGCGCGCGTCGCCTCAAGGAGCGCGTGTGTGCGGGCCGCAAGCGCGGAAAGACGCTCACGCGTGTGCGCTGCGGCCTCGCCCCGCCAGCGCGCGGGGTCCTGCTCGCGAAGCACTGTGTGCAGCGCGAGCGCGATCTCACGTCCACCGGCGGTCAGGGTCGTCACGCCCGTCACGAAGTCTCCTTGCAGAGGGACTAGAAGCGCGCCTGCGCGAGCAGGTTCACGCCCAGCACCAAGGGGTTCTCGAACTTACGCGCGCCTGAGCTCGGGTCGTTCGCGATGCGGTTGTTGTCGTAGGACAGCTGCGCCTGCGCCATCACCAGCATGAGGTCGGACAAGTACTGCCGCAGGTAGAGCTTCGCGCCGAGCACTGGCGCGGCGCTCTCTCCGGCCGGGAGCGTGTAGTTCAACACCTGCGTCTCGCCGAGTACATTCTTGGTCTTCTGGAAGACTTGGTAGGCGCTCACGGTGCGGCCATCCGCGGTCCTCACGTCGACCTGAGCCGTCGCGGGGCTCTGCACGCCGAGCGCGAGCCCGGGTACGAAGCGCTGCTCGGGGAATGTGTAGTCGGCGCCCACGTCCGCGAAGACCTCGGGCGATGCCTCGAGGGCGCCGGAGACCGTGGCGTAGGGCGACGCACCGGGGGTGTCCATCACCAAGAACTCGACGCTCCGCACGACCACATCCACGCTCAAGGTCCAGCGGCCGCGCTGCATCAAGCCGTTCAAGTCGCCCGCCCAAGCGATCTCGCGCTTGGGGCGCCCGAGCGCGTCGCTGTTCTCAAGGCGCTGGCTGGCCGCGGTCGCCTCGCCCGAGACGAGCCAGCCGAAGGTGCGTGGCTTCCAGTCGCGCGCCTTGAGCGCGCCGGTCCCGGTGTTGCGCAGCAGCTTCGTGTCTACGGGCACACGCGGCTCGATGCCCTCGTGCCATGTGATCTGCGCGCTCCCGCCGAACTGGTTGATCCACGTGCCCTGAAGCTCGAGGCGGTCGAGCGGGATCGTCCCCCGCTCAAAAAAGCCCGCGCCGAGTTCGACGAGCAGCTCGGGTCTCAGGTGAACGCCACCGCCGGCGAGCGCGCCGTAGATGGCCTCGTTCTCGTCCTTGTGGGGGTCGAGCACGGACTGCGTAAAGCGCTGCGTCCGCGCCGTCTTGCCCCCCACGAAGGCATAGCTCGACGGCCCGCGCCAGCTCACCATAGCGCCCGGCGCGGCTTGGGCGAGCAAGAAGCTCGCGCGACCGCCCCACGTCAGGTCCCATGAGTAACCGAGCCGCAGGCGGTCGGCATCGAACGGGAAGAGGACGATGCTCAGGCGGCTCGGCTTCACGTCGGGCTGAGCCAGGTCCTTTTCGCCGTCGAAGTGCACAGCGAGGAAGCTGCCGTCGTCCTTGAGACCGCCAAAGGGCTTGCGGTTGCCCGTCGTCCCATACTGCTCGATGTCACGTGCCGTCCGGTTCGCGTCCCACTGCAGGACAAGGGACGCCTCGGGCACGACCCGCGTGAAATGACCGGCGAACTCCTTCGAGAGCACCAGCGCACCGCGGGTCTCCTCGCCTGTATTGCGCGTGTTGTAGTTCTCGAAGAACAGCGAGTTCCCCGTGCGTGGCCGCAGGTCAGCGCGCGGGCTGCTCGGCGTCGTCTCGCCGGCGCCCGCGAAGACGTTATCGTCGCCCGCGACGAACGTCAGCGTCGTGTCCATGAAGTCGCCGGCACGCGCGCCGAGCGGCAGCAGTGCCCCGAGCGAGCTCACGGCGCACAGGGTGAGCGCGCGGCGCATCAGAACTCCGCACGCGCCATGACGGCGGCGCCGAGGCTAAAGGGATCAGTGAACGTCCGGACGTCGTTCACCTGGAGTTGGTCCTGAACGAGCTGGGTCTGGTTTCGGTCGTGCGTGACGGTGAGCTGTGCGGTGACAGCGAAGCCGGGCGCGAGCTCTAGCTCGGTCGCGAGGCGCGCCCCGAACGTCGGGAGGACGTCCGTCCCTGCGGGCAGAATCATCGGCGCGACGAGGCCGTTGTCGTCGAAGATGTCTGCGCGGCGATAGACGACGGTGCGCCGCCCGGTCAGCGCGCCGGGGGCGTGAATACCGGCGCTCGGCACCAGGTTGCTCGCGGCGGCCGGCTGCGTGACGCCCATCTGCAGGATGGGCGTCAGGTGGAGCGCCGGCAGGTGGTGCCGCGCGGTCAACGCGACCGTGGCCTCAGGCGTCGCGTCGAGGTCGTCGGGCATGGCTTGGTAGCGTCGCACGACACCCGGGCCATTGAAGTAGATGAACCCCAGGTCGCGATAGATGCCCAGCGCGCCGAGCTGGGTGAAGCCGAGCCGTACGTCGCCGCTCACGGCGCCCGCAAGGCCGCTTTCGACGGTGGTCCCGCCGACCCGCTCGGGGTCCTCAAGGACCTGCCCGACCCACGTGGCTTCGACTGCGGCGCGCCAGTCACGCGCATCGGCCTTGACGCCGTCCCACGAGGTCCACGGGCGCGTTGGATCGGCAGTATACAGACGAGTATCGTTCGTCTCGGTGTAGGGGAGCCCGTCGATGTAGGCGACGCGGACCGAGGCGCCACCCGAGGTCACGGGCTCACCGCGGACAGCGCCGTTCGGGTTCGTGCCCTTGTCGAAGTAGCCGCCCCCGAGGTCGAGGCGAAGTCCCGCGGCCTCGCGTCCGAGCCGCGCCCCGCCGAAGCCCGCCCAGAAGGCCTCGAGCTGGCCGTTTCGCGGGTCGTCATCGCCAGTGGCGTAGGGCATGCGCGTGGTCTTTCCACCCGCGTAGACGCCCCAGAGCGCGCTGTCCCACGAAAGCTTGAAGCCCGGGACGGGCTGTGTGGAGGGGAACGCGCGGTCGCCGCCCCAGGTGATGTCCCATGTGTGCCCGAGCCGCAGACGGTCGGACCGGAACGGCATGAGGACCACGCCGAGCTTGCCGTGGGTTCGCTGGGCGTCGACGCGCAGGTACGAGCCGTCGTCCTGCAGGGCGCGAGGGTCGCCCGACAGGACCCGGGCGTGGTTGAGTTCCAGAACGACCGCGGCCTCGGTCGTCACGCCCGGCCAGTAGCCGTCTGCCTTCTTGTGCAAGACGAGCGTGGTGCGGCTCTCACGGCCGCTCTCACTGTTGTCGAGCTCGTCGAAGAACTCCGTGTAGCCGGGGCGATCACCGACGTCGACGTTCTGCGACGTCGGGACGGTCTCGCCTGCGAAGTGCATGAAGTCGTCGTCGCCGGCGATGAAGACGACCCGCGTGTCGACGAAGTCCCCCGCAGCCGCGCTCGAGGCGCTCGCGCACAGCACCGCCGTCGTGGTCGCGGAGACGAAGAGAGAGACGAGGTTCGGGCGCTTCACGGGGCCTCCACGGCGGGCACGAAGTCTTCGATCGCGCGCGGCTCGACGATCCAGATGGTGTCGATGCCCGCGCCGGGTTGCGTCTGTCGCAGGTGACCGACGATGCGGGCGAGGCGCTCGCCCTTGTGCTGCAAGATGTCGTAGCCGGACTTGCCCAGCGTGTCCCGCGTGCTGATGAAGACCTTCGCCGCGCAGGCGAAGCCGCTCGTCGGCGCGGCGTTCGGCGCGGCGGCGGGTGCGGGCACGCAATCTACGCCCGCGGCGAACTGGCCGAACTTCTCCAGAGAGACGTCGACTGTGCAGAGCGGGTCTTCAGCGCAGGCCTTCTCGCACGCGTCTTCGGCGCTGCCTGCGCCCCGCGTGATGAAGCCGTCGCCGTTGGTGTCACAGTCCTCGAAGCGCGTGCTGAGCGTGACGTTTTCGAACGCGACCAGAGAATGCTCCCAAGGCTCCATGGCGAAGTTGTCGCGCGCGCAGTCAATCGGGCTCGAGCGACGCACATCGGCGGGGAGCGCGGCGCGGGCAGCGGCGCAGTCGGTCGGGTCGTCGAGCCCCTCGATGACCGTGTCCCCTGGGCCGCACACCCGATAGAAGTCATCGGGCGGTGTGGCGCTCTCGCCCGTGACATCGGCGGCCGTCAGCACGTGGGGCGCGGGGACCGCGTCGGCGCCCGCCAGGTCCGGCTCGTTGGGCGTGCAGGGCACGACGCCTTGCGCCTCGCCCGCGTTGCCCCGCGTCGGGTCGCCGTTCACGAAGCTCGGGAAGTTCAACTGCGAGTTGCCGATGAACTCCGCCACGTTGCCGGCGATACTGCACAAACGGTCGCCGGGCTTGACCCCGCCTGGATTCGAAAACGTGAACAAGAACACGGCGTTGTAGCCCGAGGCCGGCCCCGAAAGATCGGTCACGTACAGGCCGGACTGGGTCGTGCCGGTTACGACGAGGCGCGCGTCCGTGCCCTGGTCGATCGTTACGTTCTGGCCACCGAGCGGGG
>Ga0209598_10002482_pt1 | contig 14415 bp, 9 predicted proteins | sample M_140807_EF_Meta_FD_187317 | JGI IMG/M metagenome (GOLD analysis project Ga0209598, IMG submission 187317) | Freshwater microbial communities from Lake Montjoie, Canada to study carbon cycling - M_140807_EF_MetaG (SPAdes) (version 2) | ecosystem: Environmental > Aquatic > Freshwater > Lake... | reverse complement strand
ATCCGCAGCAGCGTTTCTAGATGACCAATTTATCCCATCAGGACTTGTCATCACGCGGTTATTGGTACCATTCTCGGCAACAGCTACAAATAATCCATTACCATACGTAACACTATTCCAGTTGTTTTCAGCAGCCGCATTTCTGGACGTCCACGTTATCCCATCAGGACTTGTCATTACACGGTTACCCGTACCATCATTTGAAACGGCAACAAATAAACCATTGCCGTTTACGATACCATAAGTAACATTAGTCCAGCTGTTATCCGCAGCTGAAGTTTGGGACGTCCACGTTATCCCATCAGGACTTGTCATCACTCGGTCACCGGTTCCAGTGCTGGCAACAGCAACAAATAGGCCATTACCATACGTAATACTAGTCCAGAAATTATCCGCAGCTGATTCCTGGGCCGTCCAATCTATCCCATCCGGGCTCGTCATCACTCGGTTACCTGTTCCACTAGATGCAACAGCCACAAAAAGACCATTACCATAAATTATACTCCGCCATTGATTATCCGCAGCTGAAGTCTGGGCCGTCCAATCTATCCCATCCGAACTAGTCATCACTCGGTTACCTGTTCCACTAGATGCAACAGCCACAAAAAGACCATTACCATACGTAACACTGGTCCAGCTGTTATCCGCAGTTGAAGTCCTAGCCGTCCAATTGACACCAAAATCAGATGAGGTTGAAGGCAACAAGGATACAGCAAGAGATGCTGCACCACTACCAGAAGCATTTACTGCTCTAATTTTTACTTGATAAGATGTACAATTTATTAATCCAATGCTAATGATGAGTGGACTCTGCGATACAGCAGGTGATGGAGTTATCCAAGTGGCGCCATTATCTGTTGAATACTCGTAATTGGTAATGTCTGAACCTCCATCACTTGCAGGTGCAGTGAATTGAATCATTCCACCTGTATTGATGCCAGTCGCAACCAAATTAGTAGGTTCGCTTGGAACCTGCGCTTGGGCAACCCCAAAACTCAATAATAACAATAAAAAAAAGCAACTTCGTATGACTTCTTTTAAAAATACATTGGCAAATCTAGTAGAATTGTTCATAAAAAAAATTAATGTGGTGTTTTGTTAGCAAAATTTTGGGTACTAAAATAATTTTACAAAAATTAAAATGAAAGCAAGTAGAAACAAATTGTGAAAATGTGCTCAATAAATTGAATTAGTTCAATTTATTGGATTCGAAGTTGTAGATTAAAATATTTAGTTATTTTACATTCATATGAAACCCAAAACAAGCAAAGAGAAAAAATTATCTGCCCTTTTTTCGAGTTATAATTTAAGCCCTAAATCAATCAATAAATTATTGGAGGTTGCCAAAGTTGTTACTGTAAAAAACAGAACAAAACTGGTAGAAGTTGGAGAAATTAGTCAACATGTTTATTTTATAGTAGAAGGCGGATTTGTGGCAAGAAGTTTTTATTTTGACAATCAAAAAAAATCAACCACTAATTTTTTTATTAGTGACTATTTTCCTTTCATGGGATGTTTGGACAGTTTTTTCACTGGAACTAAAACCAAAACAGAATTGATAGCCATAAAAAATTCTAGTTTATTGGCATTTAATAAAACAGACTTTAATAAAATCTTAGAAGAAAACTATGATATTTTATTATTCTATACTCAAATGCTAACCGAAGTTCTAAGAAATGAATCTGAATTAAAAGTGGTTTTGATTAGTTCTTCAAAAAAAGATATTTATGAATATTTAATCGAGAAATGCAACCCTGTAATAAAAAATGTACCTGCCAAATACATTGCAGAATTTATGGGCATTACAGCAGAGTGGTTTAGTAAGATGAAGAAGGGGTAGAAAAAGTCAAAGCGAAAAAGAGAGCGAGAGCGAATTTTGAGTTTTGACTTTTTTCTTCATTCTCATTCTGTTTCTCGCACTATAAAAAAATTGGCGTCTTCGTGGCAAGAAAATGTTCAAAAGGTTCAATATGTTCAATGAGTTCAAAAGGTTAGTCATTTCGAAAAGCTAGATCTGCATTTTCTTATTTCTTATTTTCAGTTCCTTATACCTTATTTCCTTGCGTCTTTGCTCCCTTGCGAGCTTTGCGCGAAACAAAAAAGTTCAAAAGGTTAGGCATTTCGAAAAGCTGGAGTTGTATTTTCTTATTTCTTATTTTTAGTTTCTTATTCCTTATTTAATTGCGTCTTTGCTCCCTTGCGAGCTTTGCGCGAAACAAAAATGTTCAAAAGGTTAGGCATTTCGAAAAGCTGGAGCTTCATTTCCTTATTTCTTATTTTTAGTTTCTTATTCCTTATTTAATTGCGTCTTTGCTCCCTTTCGAGCTTTGCGCGAAACAAAAATGTTCTACAAGTAGATATTTCCATTCCATCGAATATTTTTTTGAATTTTGAATTTTGAATTTTTCCTTCTACATTTCCAAAATGAAAAAATCAATACTCCCCTTTTTACTTTGTTTAATCATTAAAATATCAACTGCTCAATCCGTTCAGTTGGTAAACAATGGCACCAAAACTTCCATTCGTGGTTTATCCGTAGTAAATGACAATACTGTTTGGGTAAGTGGAAGCGGTGGTACGGTGGGTAAAAGTATTGATGCGGGCAAAACATGGACATTCATTACCGTTCCGGGGTTTGAGAAAAAAGAATTTAGAGACATCGAAGCATTCGACGACATGACTGCTGTTATAATGAGTATAGACACCCCTGCATATATTTTAAGAACGATTGATGGTGGTCAAAAATGGGATGTGGTATTTAAGGACACTACGACAGGAATGTTTTTGGATGCAATGGAATTTTGGAATGTGCAAAGTGGCATCGTTATTGGTGATCCAATCAATGGCAAATTTTTTATTGCCAGAACTTTTGATGGAGGAAAAAATTGGCAGAAAATTCCCGAATCAAACAAACCGATTGCTAATATTGGCGAAGCTTGTTTTGCCAGTAGTGGTACAAACATCAGAAGGTTAAATAAACAAGAAGCCGTATTTGTTTCGGGTGGATTATCTTCAAATATTTTCATTCGCGATAAAAAAATAAAACTGCCCATCATTCAGGGACAAGAGTCAACAGGCGCAAATTCTATTGCGGTAAAAGATAAAAAAACATTTATGGTAGTGGGTGGCGATTTTAATGTTAAAGACAGCGCTAATCAAAATTTCGCATTTACTTCTGATGCAGGCGCAAACTGGATTTCATCTGCACAACCACCGCACGGATACCGCAGTTGTGTTGAATTTTTAAAAAATAAAACCTGGGTTACTTGCGGATTAAATGGTGTAGATATTACCACCGATAATGGACAACATTTTACATCTATTTCCAACACGGGTTTTCATGTTTGCCGTAAAGCAAAAAAAGGAAATGCAGTTTATTTCGCTGGTGGTAATGGCCGAATTGGAAAATTGATTTTTTGATGATTATCGAATCAACTTAAATACTTTTCGTTCATTATTTTCACCATAGTATACTTCGAGCATGTAAATGCCTTTCGAGAAATTTTGGATGTCTATATCAAATAAATTCGTTCCCCGATTGGCACCATACTTTAAAGATTTCAACAATTGTCCTACACTGTTATGAATTCTAATTTCAACAGGCATATTTTGATTGCTGGTTAAATAAAGACGAGGTGTTGGGCCAACATTGTTTCTGATCTGTACCATTGTTTCATATTGAATCGTAGCACTATCAAACCTAACTTCAGTTGTAAAACTTGTTTGGGTACTGCAACGACCAAAGCTGTAAACATAATTCAATTCATGTACGCCAATGCCCGCCAATTGTGGATTGAAGGTATTTCCCAAAACACCATTTCCTGTTAATACACCGCCTGTAGGAATTAAATTTACCAACACCGGATTATCTGTATGCAAGTACAATGGATCAACTCCAGCAATAACAGGTGTTACGTTTGGTGCAACTACTGCGGTTACTGCCATTCTAGCCCCATTATTACAAGTTTGTGGAATGCCTTCTACTTGCCAGTTGTAAAAATATGGATACACGCTATCTCCTTTTGACGATCCAACAATATTCATCAATGCATTTATTTTAAAAGGAAATCCAATATTATTGTTTGTTGTGTTTGAATAGAGATTGGTCACGCCTTGTGTGTTGCTCAATCCCAATTGATGGTTTAATCCCGCAGGAACATAAAAATTCAATGTCACCTCTTGCTCACCATTTTGCAAAATGGCTGGTTTTTCAGCAATTAGTTTTCCATACATGTTCCTTAATTGAATGTATCTAATTCCTGCTCCATTAGCATACACTTTTACTTTGTTAAGCTTAAAAGGTTGAAAGGCATTAAAGATTAAATAATCATCGTTGGTATTGGTGTAATTCCCAACAGGAGTAATGAGTTTTGAATTTGCTCCGATTGAATCCGCATAAATCGGAGGTTGATCGGCAACATAAAACGTATTTGAAGCATTAAGTGTTCCGGTTTGAAAATTATTGCCAACATAAATCAAATCACCACCAATAGGCGCATTGTACCAATGTGCATTTCCACTGGCGTATAAATTTGCGGTTGAACCAGCACATACGGTGTCTGCAATTATAGTGTCTGGAAAAGAACTTGCACCTGCAGAAAAAATATCTAGTGTATCACTTGTTGCTTGTCCACATGGTGTTGTGGCTTCTACCCAATATCTACCCGGTTGTCTGATGGTAATGTCTTGTGTAGTTTCACCGTTGCTCCATACATATCTTGAGGCACCACTTGCATGAAGTTTCAAACTATCTCCATTACAAATCACATCTCCTTTTTCGCTAAAAATATATGCATAAGGATTCGTGTTTGTTGGACGTTGTTTGGTGAGTATGGTTTTTGCAGAGAGCCAATTGTTGTTTTCATTCATTTCAAGAAAATGATTATCTGGATCAATTTGTATCATCGAATAGTATTCACCATTACAAGTTTCATAAGGTATTTTTACAAAACTTTCATCCAAATATTGACCATATATATCTACTTTACCTACGCTGATTCCTTGTATTAAATTTCCGCAATTATAACCGCCACCAAGTCCATAATTTCTTACGTTGGTATTACTCAACACATTTCCTAAATTGTCTACACAATCGCCCAATGCTCCTGTACATGTGGTTAAATCAATCAAACAAAAACTCACTTTGATGCCGCTATTTACAATCGGCCATTTCAATGTATCTGCAACCGAATTGTCTTTTAACCTCAATGTATAAAGTCCCCAGCTATCAATATGAATATGTCCATGTGCAGGATGATATTGCATATAGCCAGCAGGTCTTAAAAGATATTCGAAACGATCATTTACTTTATGATAAATGCGTTGATTGATTAATCGTTTTGGGAAACTTCCATCGGGGCATAAAAAAGAACCTGAAGGAAAAAAGTTACGTAGTGTATCTGTTCCGCAGATGTAATCATTGGTGGGCATTATTTCCATTGGACCATAACCTACATTTGGGGTGGATACATCCAATCTAATCAACCCTTTATTTACACCTGTGATGAGTTGATTGTATTCTGTCCAACCTCTTGTAGCATTTAATGTTCTTTTACCGGCCAAAATATCGGGAAGTAAATAACAATCGGTAGAATTTTCATCAGGGCATCCACAACCAGAAGCATTTCCATTATTACAAATTGCAGTGGTTTGCACACAGATGTTGAATGTGCCGTTATTGTCATTGCCATACTCCCAAAAACGAAGATAAACGGTATTCCCAGGTGTTAAACCTGTTGCAGAAATAAAAGGCATCAAGCCATTTGGACCACCATCATCATCACATGCAATTTCTATAAGTGCATTACAATTGCCACTGTACAAAGCCATTACACCATCCAGTATTTGTCCAACATTAGTAGTGATATTTAGATTACCGGAAGGAGGAACAATTATTTTAAACCATACATCACCTCCTGCGAAAGTACCTCCACAATTGGGATTGGGATCTGTAGCAGATTCAGTTGCGTTTAAATTGGTAAAGGAAGCATATGTGCAACCCATTTGAGGTGTAAGCGAAATGGCATTACCGCACAAATCATTTACAGGAGCTTGTGCCTGTATATCAAAAGCAAAAAAAACGATAAATATATTTAATAGAAAAAAGATTTTTCCAATGTAAACTTTCATCATGATTTTTTATTTATACTAGAAGATATGATAAAAAAGTAAACTTATAAAATCAAATATCTTTTTAATTCAAACTTCTAAAATCAACAGGAACCAATTTACTTACCCCGGCTTCTTGCATCGTAACACCGTAAATCACATCCACAGCGCTCATCGTCATTTTATTATGGGTTACAATGATAAACTGTGAGTTTTCGCTGAACTGCTTAATCATGTTGGTAAACTTACCCACGTTGGCATCATCCAACGGCGCATCCACCTCGTCCAAGATACAGAATGGAGCGGGTTTGATGAGGTAAATAGCGAATAAAAGTGCTGTTGCGGTGAGGGTTTTTTCTCCCCCACTCAACTGCCCAATACTACTCGGACGTTTACCTTTTGGTTTTGCCACAATATCAATTCCAGTTTCAGATAAATTTTCTGGATCTACCAACACCATGTCGGCTGTATCTTCTTCCGTAAATAATGCCTTAAATACTTTTTGGAAATTTTCTCTGGTTTTGTTGAATGTCTCCAAGAATTGTTGGTTGGCTGTTGCTTCTACTTCTTGAATGGTTTGCATCAAACTATCCTTTGCCGTTACCAAATCATTCTTTTGCTCAAGAATAAATTCGTAACGTTTTTTCATTTCAGTGTATGCTTCAATTGCAGTAGGATTTACTTCGCCCATATTTTCTAGGCGTTTTTTCATCCGTTCATTTTTTTCCTGCAATTCATTTAATGGAGTTTCAGATGTTCTAGGCTCGTCGATAATCGCATCTAAATCAATCCTGAACTCTACATGCAAGCGCTCTTTCATTCCAGCCAATTGCAACTTCAATTCGGTTAAACGATCTTTGATTTCATTCAATAAAGTATCAATGCCTTCTTTGGTTTTTTGTTTTGAACGCAATTCACTTTCTTTCTCCGCGAGCATATTTCTAATGTTGTAATATGCTTGATCGGCTATATTCAAATTCTTTTCCGCCTCATCTTTATTTTGCATCAAAGAAACCAAATCTGTTTCTATTTGCTTAAGCTCTACATCTGTTGTTTCTATATTTCCAATTACTTCCGAAAGTTGTGTATTACTTACATTTACTTGAGCTACCAAATCCGTTAATTGATTTGTCTTAAATTCAAACTCTTGTTGGTTGGAAGCAATTTTACTTTGTTGACGCGTTAATTGAAGATTACCTTCATTAAACGCATTATTTGAAGCATTGTATTCTTTTTCTGCATTTGAATATTCCGTTTCAATCAACACGATTTTTTGCTGCATTTCCTCCAAAGCATTATTAAATGCCGTTAATTCAATACGGGTTTGTGCAATAGCATCCTGATTGGTTTGCAGATTTGTATTTAAATCAGCTATTCTTCCTTCGGCAATTCCATTTTGATGAATTAAATTTTCCAACTTATTTTGAATGCCGAAAATTTGATTATTTAATCCGTTGATGTCTTGTTGTGCTTGCTTTATCGCCTGCTCTTTCAACTGATTATTAAATGTAATTACTTCGTTATGCTTTAGTTGAATGTTTTCTTTTATTGCTGCCACAATTTTTGATTGCGCTTCAATATCTACAACAAGCTTTTCTAAGTTTTTTGCACGTCCAATTTTTTTACCTTCAAATAATCCTACGCTACCTCCAGTAAGGGCATATTTTCCTTTAACGTACTTTCCTGTTTTTTCTAAAATTATCGCTTCAGAATTATCATTCAACGCTTCTTCATTATCCGCTATAAATACATTGCCCAATAAATTTTGAGCAAGTGCCGCATATTTAGCATCTACCTCAATTACATCCATTGCTTTAATGGTATCTTTTGGCTGAGTGCCAGATGTTGAAGTTTGAAATTTATCCAACATGAAAAAATTCGCCTTGCCTTTTTTATTTGCATCCAATAAATGAACGGCTTGTAATGCTTCTTCTAAATTATTAACCACGTAATAATTCAAATATGGATCCAATACATTTTCAACGGCTGCTCTATAATCTGCCTTTACGTAAATAATATCCGAAAGCAATGGTGCGGCATGATTCCAACCTGTATTTTTATGCAAAAACTTTACGCTTTCCGGATAACCTTCTAATGAATCCACCAAGCTTTTTAATAAATCATGCTCATTTTTCTTGGCATCTAATTTTCTGTTTTCATCTGCCAAATTATTTCTCAATCCTTCGAGAAAGCTTTGCGTTTGAAAAATTTGTTCTTTAGCAAACTCATGCGCTTCCTGCAATTTCTGCAATTCTTCTTGTCCAGTTTGTAATGCTTTTTCTTTTTGTATTTTATCTTCTTCTAAAAGCTTAATTTGATTAACTCGATTGGTTTTTTCTTCCAAAAGCTGCGTCAATGAACGTTGCATATTTTGAATAGACGTATCTGCAATCGCTACTTTCTTTTCTGCTTCAAACTGGTTTCTTTGAATGGTTTGATTTTCTCTACGCATAGCGTCTATGGCTGCACGTTGGTCGTCAAATACTTTACGTTTATCTTCTAAAGCCGTTTTCAAAAGGATTAATCCATCTTCAATTTCCTTTAATTTACTTTGCTCTTCAACGATCTGATTTCCGGTGAAGCTGATGCTTTCTTCCAATCCTTTTACTTGTCCAGTTGACTTCTGTAAAAATTCATCAAGCGTAGATTTTCTTTCTTTTAAGTGTTGAAGCTTTTGCGTCGCCAAACCTTTTTCACTTTCTTTGGTTCTTACCAAACTAACCATCCCATTGAAATCCTGCTGCAATTGTTGTAGAGCCTTTTCTTTATCAACGTAGCTTAATTTTTCTTGTTGAAGTGCAGCATCTTCTTTTGCGATAGCCGTTTCAAGTTCAATACGTTTGTCAACTTCTTCTTGTTGTTGTTGGTTTAAATCGCGGTAGGTGATGTTAAATCCTTCCAATGCCGCTTTCGCCAATTCAATACTTATTTCTTTATACTCTTTCTTTATTTCAAAATATTTCTCTGCTTTCTTTGCCTGACTCTCTAAACTTTTAAGTTGGTTATTGATTTCAAACAACAAATCTTCGATACGTGCAAGATCTTGTTCGGCAGCATCAAGCTTAAGTTTCGCTTCTTTTTTTCTGGTTTTGTAAATGGTAATTCCAGCAGCTTGCTCAAGCATTTTACGTCTGCTGTTTTCTTTGTCTTTAATAATATCATCCACCATGCCCAACTCAATAATGGCATAACTATCGGTGCTAACACCGGTATCCATAAACAAGTTGTGAATGTCTTTAAGTCGGCACGACACATCATTTAAACGGTATTCGCTCTCTCCACTTTTATAATATTTCCTAGAAATGGTAACGGTACTAAATTCGGTAGGCAATAAGTTTTTGGTATTTTCAAACGTAAGACTAACCTCCGCCAAGCCGCTTGCGCTTCTGGTTTTGCTACCATTAAAAACTAAGCTCTCTAGATTTTCACTTCTTAGGTTGCTGATTTTATGTTCGCCAATAACCCATCTGATGCTATCTATAATGTTACTTTTTCCACAACCATTAGGGCCAATAACGCCCGTAATGCCTTCGTCGAAATGCAAAACGGTTTTGTCTGCAAAACTTTTAAATCCTTTAATTTCTAAACTCTTTAAACGCACTTTTCTATATTTTTAGGCAACAAACCTACGTGAAAATGATTGATAATTATAACTAAAATGTAAACATCGGGGGTGTTGTTGATAAATTCAGCATCTTTTCAAATAAAAAAAGGGGAAATTATTGATTCACTACTTTAAAACTTGAAAATTTCAAATGAATCTAAAATGCAATAGATAGCTTATCAACAGGTTATTCACATCAAAGAAGGGGTTATTCACTTTTATTATTAAAACAAAACTTCTAAAATTCAGATGTAACGGGTTAAATTCGCAGATAAATTTTACACAATGAAAAAAATCATATTGGCATTTGCTGTATTAATGAGTATTGAAACGCAAGCTCAAGTAAAAACATATTCACAAGCTATAATAAATACCACAATGAATGTGATTGCTCCGGAAGAAGAGGATGTGCAAAGCATTGGAGGTGGTGAAGGACGTGGCGGAATGAATTTTAGAAACATGATGGACGGTGAAACTTTTTTTACCACTTATTTAAAAGATAATCTTGTAAAAACAAACATCAAATCTGAGATGGGCAAATCAACCATTTTTAGAGATAATGAAAAGAAAATAACGACCACCATTATTGAAATGATGGGCAATAAATCTGGTTTTGCTGCAACGGATGAAGAGCAAGCTGCTATGCAAAAACAACGTGATAGCATGATGGCAGAAAGAAGAAAAAGAGATACTAGTTCAAATGCAATAAGAGAAGAACGGGTAAAAGTGGAACCTACAACTGAAATTAGTTACACCAAAGAATCGAAAAAAATTGCCGGTTATAATTGTACAAAAGCATATTTAATAACGTCTAAATTTTTAGGTATAAAAGATACTTCGGTAATTTGGGTAGCTCCAGATTTTAAAATAAAAAACGTTTTACAAGTTGGTGGAATGAGTGCAATGCCAGGCATGGGCAGCATGATGGGCGGAACGTTGAATGGTCTTGAAAAAGTGGAGGGGTTTGTAATGGGCTACGAAATGAAAATGAGAAGAGGAAGAGTTATGGAAGTATTTGTAACAAAAATCGAACTAGAGAAAGCAATCGACAACAAAGAATTTGATTTGCCAAAAGGCATTGAAATAAAGCCAATGAAAGAGATGCAAAATATGTTTGGTGGTGGCCGTGGCGGTGGTGGTATGAGAATGCCAAGAGATTAATTATAAGTACACATCTTCAATTAATTTTATTTCCAGTTGGGGATAAAGCGTAATGGCTAAAATATCAAACTGAATTCGCTTCCATTGTGGATTTAAGTATAGGTATTCTTCCGCTGCTTGGGTTAGAAATTTGAATTTCTTTGGCGTTACTTCATCTTCAGGAAATCCATATGTATTGGTTGATTTTGTTTTTACTTCGATAAAATGCAATATCCCATTTTTGGTGGCAATAATATCAATTTCCCAATGTTTGTATCTCCAGTTTGTGTGCAACATTTGATAATGTAATCCCACTAAATATTCAACAGAAATCGACTCTCCTGTTTTGCCTGTTTCTATATGTTTCGCCATAAGCAAAATTACCAAAACACACTATCCACACAATGAGGATAAAACGGTAAAAACTTATTGAAAAAACATGTCTTGATTTACCTACTTTTGTAAAAATTATATTAAACATGAATCAAAATAAAACAACTTTCATCACCGGATTGAGTTTAATCGTATTGGCTGCAACAATGAAAGTAGCTACGTTTCCACATAGTATAAATCCAATTATTGCCATTTCATTATTTAGTGGTGTTTTAATTAAAGATAAAAAATGGGCTTTCGCTATTCCAGTATTTGCGATGTTTGTTTCAGATTTGATGTTGGAGGTTTTCAACATTGCCCCAGGATTTTACGGAATGGGACAAATTGGAAATTATGCGTCATTATTATTTGTAACCGTTCTTGGTTTTACCATGAAAAAGACAAACTTAGTTTCTGTAGCAGGTTATTCAATTGCTTCTTCATTGGTTTTCTTTTTATTTAGCAATACAAACAGTTTCTTGTTTGAAAATTCATCTACTTACGGCGCTGGCCTTCAAGGATGGGCGAATTGCTTGGTAGCAGGTTTACCATTTTTAAGAAATGGCATGGCGATTGATTTATGTTTCAGCGTTTTGTTATTTGGAACGTATGTTGCGTATACAAAATTTGCAGAGAAGAAGCAATTGGCTTAATTATATTGGCTTTTTTACAAACGCATTAAAAACCCACGGTTGAAACCGTGGGCTGTAAAAAAAATGAAAGAACGCTCCGCTATTTCCTAAATTGATTTCTCATATCCTTCATCAATCTGCAAATGCTTGCCATCAGCAGCTTCTGTGGCCAACTCATCGCATCGATTGTTGAATGGATTATCAGCATGTCCTTTTACCCAATGAAATTTAATCACAAACGATTTTGCAATCTCGTGATATTGCTTCCATAAATCGGGGTTTTTCTTTCCGCCTTTGAAATTGTTTTTCATCCAACCATCGAGCCATTTTTTTTCAACTGAATTCACTACATACTGACTATCTGAATAAATATGAATGGGAATGTTTGTTTTGGTAATGGCTTTCAATCCTTCAATAACCGCCAATAATTCCATGCGGTTGTTTGTGGTTAATCTAAATGCCCCCGACATTTCTTTTCGATGATGATTGTACATCAATATCACGCCATATCCTCCCCTTCCAGGATTCCCCCGAGACGCGCCATCTGTGTATATTTTTATGTGATCGGTCATGGAGAAGAGAGGTTTTAGAGGTTTTAGAGGTTTTAGAGGTTTTAGAGGTTTAATTTGTTCAAAAGGTTCAATGCGTTCAATAAGTTCAAAAGGTTGGAAGCATTTTTCATAAATTATCTTCTTAGTGTCTTTGTGCCTTTGTGTCTTCGTGCCTTCGTGTTAAAAAACATCTTCCCGAAGGGGATATGTATCTGGATGCTCCATACTAGATTTGATTTCATTCAATTTTGATGATTCAACACCAAACGCCAAACAACAAACCACAAACAACAAACATTAAACCAAAAACAACTAAACTTGAAACACCCCCGTTTTAAATTCTGGAATTATCGCATTATGATTAGCGGCTGCTATCCCTTCAGAAATCACATTTCGCGTTTCTTTAGGATCAATGATAGCGTCTACCCATAACCGTGCTGCTGCATATTCTGGTTTTGTTTGGCGGGTATAATTTGCCGTTATTCCATAAAGCAATTCTTTTTCGGCTTCGGGTGTTACTTCTTTTCCTTTTGCTTTCATGCCTGCCACTTGAATTTGTAACATGGTTTTTGCTGCTTGTTCACCACCCATCACCGCAATTTTCGCCGAAGGCCACGCATAAATAAATCTCGGATCGTAAGCTTTCCCACACATCGCATAATTTCCAGCGCCGTAAGAATTTCCAACAATGATGGTGATTTTAGGCACCACAGAATTGGCAACTGCATTTACCAATTTGGCACCATCTTTTGTAATGCCCGAATGTTCGCTTTTACTACCCACCATAAATCCAGTTACATCTTGCAAAAACACCAAAGGAATTTTTTTCTGGTTACAATTCAAAATAAATCGTGCGGCTTTATCGGCACTATCACCATAAATCACACCACCCAACTGCATTTCGCCTTTTTTATTTTTTACCACCAAGCGTTGATTGGCAACAATTCCTACTGCCCATCCATCCACTCTGGCATATCCACAAATAATTGTTTTGCCATAATCTTGTTTATATTCATCCAAGCTATCCGCATCAACAATACTATCAATAATATCGAGCATATTGTAGGTTTTGGTATTCCCTTCACTTTGAACACTGTATATTTCTTCGATACTTTTGATGGGATTTTTGGGTTCTGCTCGATTAAATCCGGCGTAATTAATAGGACCAAGTTTATCCATTATTTTCTTTACCTGATCCAAACAATCTTGCTCTGTTTTGAATTTATAATCTGCAATTCCCGAAATTTCAGTGTGGGTAACGGCGCCGCCTAGGGTTTCGGCATCAATATCTTCTCCAACTGCGGCTTTAACCAAATAAGGCCCCGCTAAAAAAATAGAACCCGCTTCTTCCACCATCAATGTTTCGTCGCTCATAATGGGAAGATAGGCCCCACCGGCAACACAAGCGCCTGTAACGGCAGCAATTTGCGTAATGCCCATTGCACTCATCTTGGCATTGTTTCTAAACATTCGTCCAAAATGTTCTTTGTCTGGAAAAATTTCATCTTGCATCGGTAAAAAAACACCGGCACTATCTACGATATATATAATTGGTAAATGATTTTCCATGGCAATTTCTTGCATGCGTAAATTTTTCTTTCCAGTTATCGGAAACCATGCACCCGCTTTTACAGTTTGATCATTAGCAACTATAATACATTGACGGCCGCTCACATAGCCCATTCCAGCTACCACGCCACCTGCAGGACAACCGCCATGTTCGGGATACATTTCATATCCTGCAAAAGCACCAATTTCAACAAATGGCTTATCTGCATCAATCAAGTATTCAATTCTTTCCCGAGCGGTGAGTTTATTTTTTTCTTTTTGTTTTGCAATGGCTTTATTTCCGCCGCCTTCTGCAATGATTTCTAATTTTTGTCGAATGAAACTCCATGCCATTTTTTGCGCATCTTCATTTTTATTCATTTCTAGATTCATAAAATTCGGGGTGGTTTTTATTTGTTTGCAATTTATACCAATTTGAATTATAAATTAGTCCATAATT
>Ga0209598_10002479_pt1 | contig 14417 bp, 8 predicted proteins | sample M_140807_EF_Meta_FD_187317 | JGI IMG/M metagenome (GOLD analysis project Ga0209598, IMG submission 187317) | Freshwater microbial communities from Lake Montjoie, Canada to study carbon cycling - M_140807_EF_MetaG (SPAdes) (version 2) | ecosystem: Environmental > Aquatic > Freshwater > Lake... | reverse complement strand
CAGTTTGTAGTTTCAAGTTATGATCGCAGCACTGGACAGGTTCTTTGGCAGCGAGTCGCGATTGAACAAGTCCCGCATGAAGGCAAACACGAAACGAATACTTATGCTGCCGGATCGCCGACTACCGACGGAGAGCGACTTTACTTTTCATTCGGATCTCGAGGAACTTTCTGCTACTCGCTCGATGGTGAGTTGATTTGGAAGATCGATCTCGGTGCTATGCGAACACGAAACGGTTGGGGAGAAGCCATCACGCCAACCCTGACCGATGATTCGCTCATCATCAATTGGGATCAAGAGGAAGGATCCTTTATTGCTGCCCTCGACAAGCTTACTGGGGACATCCGTTGGAAGGTGGATCGTGCGAGTGAGGTTACCTCTTGGAACACCCCTTTTGTTACAACCTATGAGGGAAAGCAACAAGTCATCGTCAATGGTACAGGGTCGGTCAAGAGCTATGATGCCAACGATGGAACCATGCTGTGGGAGTGTGGGGGCCAAACGGTCAACGCGATTCCTTCACCGGTCCGGTTTCGTGATTCGGTCATTTGCACAAGTGGTTATCGCGGTGCGCTGGCTTGTTCGATCCCACTGAACTCCCGAGGCGACGTAACCACGAGCGAGACGATTGGTTGGAGGGTCAACCAGTCAACGCCGTATGTACCCTCACCCATTCTGAGCAATACACGACTGCTATTCACGGCGGGCAACACCAATCTGCTCAGTTGCATCGATGCGAGCAACGGCAACTCGCTCCTGGAACGAATGCGGTTACCAGGAATCCGCACCATGTATGCATCGCCTATCCTAGCCAACGGCCATTTCTATTTCACGAGTCGCGAAGGAACCATCGTGGTCGTGAAAGACAACGAAACCTTGGACGTTGTGGCAACGAATGAATTGGAGGATGTGATCGATGCATCGCCGGTCGCCGTGGATAACCAACTCTTTGTGCGGAGTTGGAACAAGCTTTATTGCATCGAGCAGAATTTCATCGAGCAGATGCCTGCGGCGGATTCATCCTCGATGAGTCCAATGAAGAAGGAGTCGCGTGCGAAGGGGATTACCTTCAAGCAGGTCGACCTCGAAGCGTCTGCGGAGACATCGGCCAATGCCAGCATCGGGGACCTCGATGGCGATGGTGATCTCGACATTGTCTTGGCCAAGGGACGGCACTGGCCGCTCCACAATCGGATTTTTTTCAATGACGGTCAGGGAAATTTCGACGCAAAAAACGTTGGAGCCGAACCAGACCGAAGCTATGCGGCTGCATTGGGGGATATCGATGGCGATGGAGACTTGGACATGGTCGTCAGCAATGATAACCCCGACGAAAAGAGAGCTTATCGGAACGATGGCAAAGGGAATTTTAGTCTCGCGGGACCCTGGGGCGATCCCTCATGGAACACGCGTAACATCGTGTTGGTTGACATGAACGGAGACCATCACCTCGACCTTGTCGTCGCCAATCGAAAGAGTCCCAGCTATATCATCCTCAATGACGGCAAAGGTGATTTCAACAAGGAGCATTGGAACACTCTACCCACCGAGTCCGCAACGACGATCGTAGCGGCCGATTTCAACAACGATGGTTTGCCGGACCTCGCCATTCCCCATCGGGACAAGGGTGTGAGTCGGATTTTGTTCAATGACCAGAGGATGAGTTTGAGCAATACAGCCACCTTTGGCCCCGAGGTTACCTCGACACGCGCTTGCGCTGCAGGTGATCTTAATCGAGACGGGGCCATCGACTTGATCGTCGGTGATGATCAACTCGGAACGACGGTCTTGATGAATGACGGTAAGGGGAACTTTCCCACGTCGATCGCGCTAGGAGATCCAAAACGGGTAGCCTATGCCATTGCGGTAGACGACATGAACCAGGACCATCTACTCGACGTGATCGTTGGGTACTCCAACGGTGGTAGCAGAATTTTTTTGAATGATGGAGCGGGGTTTCGATTCGAGGAACTCTCGATTGGTGATGGCAAAGGAGCCGTCTATGGGATTGCCGTTGGCGATCTCAATTCGGACGGCAAAAGCGATATCGTTCAGGCCCGTAGCGAAGCGACCAACACGATCTTTTTCAACCAAGGCTTGGGTGATGAACCTGCCCCTGCCGAACCGCACAATACTCCATGGCTGACGTTTCCAGGCGGGGATGGACCGGGCAAAGGCAAGCGTATCGTGCTGATTTCGGCTGAACAAGAGTATCGCAGCGAGCAGTCTATGCCGATGCTTGCGAAAATTCTCAGCCAGCATCATGGCTTCGATTGCACAGTACTCTTTGGGGTCAACGCGCGCGGTGAAGTCGACCCGACGATGCCGGTCTATCCCGAGAAGGGAAAGGAGGCTGAATTCAAGGAGCATCATATTCCCGGCCTAGAGCATCTTGCCTCGGCAGACCTCGTGATTTTCTTCACGCGTCTACTGACTCTGCCGCCGACTGAGCAGCAGCAGATCGTCGATTACATCGATTCAGGCAAACCCTTGATCGCGCTGCGCACGGCCAATCACGGCTTTCGAGGTCCTCTGCCTTACAAGATCCTTGGCAAACAAGTTCGATGGGGAGAAGACATCCTCGGCGGATCCTTCATGAATCACCATGGACGATGGCACGCCGACTCGACGCGTGGCTTCTTCGACAAAGAGCACGCGCAGCATCCAATCCTCACTGGCGTCACGGATATCTGGGGCGACTCGGATGTCTATCGCACCTACAAAGAAGGTACAAACCTCCCGGCCGAATGCACCGCGCTTGTATGGGGCCAACCCTTGATGGGCCGCAAGCCGGATGACTTGCCCAATGACAAGCTCGAGCCGCTCCCGATTGCGTGGGTCAAGCCTTGGCAGACCAGCGACGGCAAAACAGCGAGGGTCTTTCATTGCACGATGGGCAGCGGGATCGACTTGAAAAGTCCTGGTCTACGCAGACTCGTGATCAACTCCGCCTATTGGTGCATCGGTATGGAAGAATCAATCTCCGCTAGCCGCAGTGTGGAGATCGTGGGGAGTTACGAGCCGCTCGAAAGCGGGTTCAACTACGACGAACTCGGCGTCAAGCCGCGCCCGATTTCCTTCTATCGATGACACATGGTTGGATGGCTGAAGACTAGGAGTTTGCTTACAATCGAAGCGACCATGAATAGAATTTACTTGTTGATTGCAATCCTGATTGCCACCCCCTATGCTCTTGCAGGCGATCCGGCGATATCAGGGCATCATCCTCTGTCGCAGATTCAAGCAGGCAGCGTCCTGATATCTGAACTGCGTTGCTCAGCATGCCATACTGGAGTTGAACCGATGTCCGTTGCGGACAAGGCGGCTCCAGAGTTACCCCAAGTCGGGACGCGGATTTCGCCTGAGTACTTGCGGCGATTCCTTGCTTCACCGCTAACGGCGCATCCAGGCACAACGATGCCGGACTTGTTGGCATCAAGATCGGAATCCGAACGGAAAACCATTGCCGAGTCGCTCACGCACTTCTTGATCTCGCTCTCGAGTGCAGGTGTTCCAGCGGAACCTACCGAGTCGATCGATCGCAAGCTAGGCAAGGAGCTGTACCATTCGATTGGATGCGTCGCTTGCCATGGACCCAAGGAACCTCTCTCGGACCTGCAGAACAGCGCCAATCAAAAACAAGAGGACGAAGACAGCGAGCAAGAGTCGACCAAGCCCATCGCCATGGCACTTGAGCACGTTGCAGCAAAGTACTCCGTGAGATCGCTTGCTGAGTTTCTATTTCAACCTCTGAAAGTTCGAAGTTCAGGCCGCATGCCTGACATGAAGCTGACAAGGACCGAATCGCTCGCAATCGCAGGATATCTTATCGATGAACAAGCACCGAACTTCGAGCCATTGGTTCCTGATGCGGCGTTGGTTCAGTCGGGTAGAAATTACTTTCAAGCGTTGAACTGTGCGACGTGTCATGCACTTGAGGGCATCTCAGCGGCCCGGCCCGCTGGGTCGCTCAAGGGAGCCGACCTGACTGGCGGCTGCTTGTCCATCCCTTCGGACGAACCTGCGAATGTTCGCAGCCCGCGATTTGCACTCGAAGAGAATCAGCGTGCGGCCATTGCCGCAGCGATCGCAGGACAGACGGCTGTTGACTCGGACAAAGACGCGCTGGCGAAAACATTGACAGCCTTTCGATGTGTTGCGTGCCATGTTCGCGACGAGTATGGGGGTGTGCATGACGCCCACAATGCTTTCTTTCAAGGAAGTGAATTGAACCTTGGGGACGACGGTCGCATCCCGCCTCCGCTGACGCACATGGGGGCCAAGCTCAAGCCGACTTGGATGAAGAAAGTGCTCTTCGACGGCGAAAGCGTTCGCAACTACATGGTGACTCGAATGCCACAGTATGGGGCGAAGAACCTAGAGCATCTACCTGGACTGTTCCGTCGGCTGGATGTGTTCAGCGGCCCAGAAATGAATATCCCAAGTCCGGAGGGTCGCAACGAAAAAGAGCGCGAGCAAGAGAAACTCATGCGCGCCGCGGGCCGAGAACTGCTCGGCGACAAGGGGGCCAATTGCGTCGCTTGCCATCGATTCAACTCCAAAGCGGCCAACGTGAATCAGGGGATCGAACTGCTAACGAGCTACGAGCGACTCGAGCCAGAGTGGTTCAATCGTTACCTGCGAAATCCTGGAGCCTTTCGCCCTCGAACCGTCATGCCGTCGGCGTGGCCTGATGGTGTTTCTGCATTCAAGTCGATTTTGGAGGGTGACTCGGATCGACAGATCGAGGCCATTTGGTATTACCTGTCGCTGGGTACTTCGGCCGCCGACCCATCGGGCGTTCGAGCCGTCAGTACCAGGATTGAGGTTGGCGACCAAGCCGTGGTTCATCGAGGTCGCAGTCGTGTTGCTGGCTTCCGAGGGATCGCGGTGGGCCTACCTGAAAAACTCAGCTATGCCTTCAATGCCGAGACAGGAACCCTGTCGGCGATTTGGCAAGGAAATTTCATTGGAGTCAATTGGAGCGGTCAAGGTTCCGGAGATTTCAATACAGCCAGCGAGCCGATCTCGCTCGCCCAAGATGTCTCGTTTGTTTCTCTAGCCGATGGGAATACAGCTTGGCCATTGTTACCGGTGATGACCAAAGAGGCTCCTGCCAATCCCGATCCACTCTATCCAAAGAATCTCGGTTATCAGTTTCGCGGCTACTATCTAGGCGAAACTTCAATCCCGACGTTCCAGTACCGCAGCGGCAGGATCGAGATCGAAGATCGCACGGTCGCAGTCGGCGACGCGCCGAAGAGAGGACTCAAGCGGGTCTTGCAGTTTGAATCCCCCGAGCCGCAGACACTCTGGTTCCGCGCGCTGGTCGGAGATGTGCTCCGCGAGTCCGATCAAGTCTTCCGCAGTGGTCGCTTGCGACTAAGCATTCCCGACATTCCCGCGATCAACGCGAAATTGAGAGTATTGTCCGACGAGCCGAAGCAATCCGAATTGTTGCTGCGTTTGGAGATTCCTCGAGGCAAATCCACTTTGGAGCTTGTGTATGAACCGCTCAAGTAATTGTTTTCTTGGTTTGCTCTGCAGTCTGAGCACGATCGTCGTTATTGCCGTGGGGATTGTCCATGCAGAGGACGTTGGCAAGCGATGGGGGACCGAGGAGCGCGAGCGTGAGTTCTATCCGATCGTGAACATTCCACTGCCCAAGGACACGGTCATCGAGGCCGGTGCATTCGCCGTGCTACCCGATGGACAAGTCGCCGTCGGCACCAGGCATGGCGAGATTTTTTTGATCGATGGCATCGATGCACAAAAGCCTACACCGTCCTTTCACCGCTTCGCATCGGGGCTCGATGAAATCTTTGGATTGGTATGGAAGGACGATGCATTCCGAGTAACCCAGAGCTGCGAATTGACGCGTGTGAGCGACTCTAATGGCGATGGCGTTGCCGACCGGTTCGAGACCATCTCGGATGCTTGGGGATATGCCAATTACCACGAGTACGCATTCGGATCGAAGCTCGATGCGCAAGGCAATCAATTCGTAGCGCTCGGATTGAGCGCGTCTTACTACTCCCATGCTTGGAATCGTGGATTCATCATGAAGGTTGCTCCGGATGGTAAAACGACTGCTTTTGCCAGCGGCCTGCGCAGTCCCGGTGGCATTGGGTTTGATGAGCATGGCTCGCTGTTCTATATCGAGAGCCAGGGGCCGTGGAACTGTTCTTGCAGTTTGAAAGCCGTGTCACCGGGAAGCTTTCAGGGTCATCCGGCAAGCTTTAACTGGTATCCGTACTCGCCCGAGCTAGGGCCTGTGCCCGAGGTACCTAATTCGGGCACTCGTATTGTCACGGAGAAAAGCCGGGTCAAGCAGCTGGTGCCCTATGCAGTGATTTTTCCCTACATACGAATGGGACGATCGATTAGTGCGTTCAATGTGGATAGGACGCAGGGCAAGTTTGGTCCTTTCGAGAATCAGCTGTTCCTCGGCGACTATACACAGTCGATCCTGATGCGGGCTACGACCGAGCAGGTCAACGGCGTTTGGCAGGGTGCTTGTTATCCATTCCGCGAGGGGCTTTCGACGGGCATCCTCAATGTAGAGTTCACCCCTGGGGGCAATTTGCTATGCGGCGGGACCAACCGTGGCTGGCCCGTGCGAGGCATCAAGCCCTTTGCCCTCGAGCGCCTAGAATGGAGTGGCAAAATGCCTTTTGAGATCCAGCGCATCACGATTGAGCCCAGTGGATTCAAAGTCACCTTCACCAAACCGGTTGAACCGATCACGGGCGGTTCATCCGCTTGTTATTCGATCAGTGCATTCACGCATCCTTACCATGCTGGCTATGGGGGACCGGAGATCGAGCAGCAAAAGCCAGAGGTAAAGTCGGTCGCACTGGCCCAAGACGGACTCTCGGCGATCATCACGCTCGAGAAACTCGAGCGGGGATTTGTCTACGAGATCGATCTTGCGCAGCTACGATGCGTCGACGGGGAGGATCTGCTGCACCGGAATGCTTTCTACACGGTCAACGAAGTGCCTCAACGTTTTGACTTACCGTCGCAAAGAGACTGAACCACGGAAGAGGATGAATCACAGAGGCGCAGAGACACAGATGGGACCAGAGCATTTCACTCTGCGATCTCTGTGCCTCTGTGGTTACCTGCTTTGTCTCCTGGGCTAGTCCCCAGGTTTCCAATCAAGAGTGTTGCGATTAGGGAGGAGCGTGTGCGGTTCTAGATGTCTTGACTGTATTGCATTTTGCAATACAACACTGGCAAGGAGAAACGACGATGACCAAACGCACCAACTTGACGTCTAACCAAAAAACCAGTCCTTTGATGGTACGCTTAGATTCGGAGAGTAAAAAGGCACTGACCGACGCTGCGGAATTGCGCCGGATCAGCGTCAGTGATTACGTCCGAACGGTGACCGTTGCTCAAGCTCGTCGGGAGGTTGCCAGTGCCCGCGAGCAGACGGTTCTTCTGAGTCCAGACGAGCAGTTGGCTTTCTGGCTGGCTTTGCAAGCCCCAGCGAAACTGACACCAGCCCAGAAACGGCTCGGAGCCATCATGCGGGGCGCGCAGTGACCGGAGTCGCCTTGCCATTGGGGTTCTCCCTCGAACCGCTACAGCGAAGCCATCAGCGGCGTCGACTTGATTGTGGCCAGAGCGAGGTCAACGATTGGTTGCACACTAAGGCATTGCAGCATCAAGACAAGCGGCTCTCGGCCACGAGAGTGCTTATCGATCAAGACAGAGCGGTCGCTGGCTTCTACACGCTGGCGACGGGGCAGGTTGATTTCGGTGACCTACCCTCGGATCTGGCTCGAAAACTGCCGCGACGAGCGCTGCCTGTTGCAATCCTCGCTTGGCTGGGAGTGAGCGTGACCCTTCAGGGCCAGAAGTTGGGTAATCTGCTGCTGGCGCGGGCTCTGCGTGATTGCCACGAAGCAGGCCAGACATTTGCGTTCGTGGCAGTCATCCTCGACTGCGTTGACGATCAGGCCAGGGCGTTCTATCAGCGATGGGATTTCGCACAGATGCCGGGCAATCCTTACCGCCTGTTCCTCAGTGCGCAGACCTTAACGGCGATGATGACATCGCGTGCCCGGTGAGAATGGCGACGATTACTCACTAACGTTTTGTCCTACCGTCGCACAGAGACTGAAACACAGAGTCATTTAAACGAATTCCCCCCTGTTCAAAAGACCTTTGCTACTTGAACGGTACCCTCCCAGCGTTTCTATCACGAGCAGGCTTAAGTGAAACGGCCAAACAGCCTTACGCGCGGTCGGCCCCTCATCCCCCCCGCCCCTTCTCCCCCAGCCAAAGCCCTGGGGGCGAAGGGGGGCCAAGCGGTTATGAGTAGTTCTATATTAGCGAATATTGGTGTTTATTAGTGGTTGGTAGGAGCCGCCACTGGGCACTTAGCACTCGCCAATTGAAAAAGCTCGGAGACAGTCCCCGAGTTCTATGTTTCCTCGCATTTCCTCAGGGGTTGGCCGAGTCGTTACGGGGACCTTCACGCACGTCCGAGGCGGGATCCTGCGGATCAGGCTGGCGGGACTTGCAGAGCCCCTGGGGGTGACCTCGAATCACTCGATCTATTCTTCCGACCGCTTGGACTTTGTGCCAGCCGGAGAACTTCGCGTTGGGGAGACGCTTCGGAATCTCGATGGCGACGTTCGGATCGAGTCGATCGAGCAGCACGGCAGCGAAGAACGTGTCTACAACCTTGAGATCCACGGCGAACACGTCTTTCGCGTTGCTTCCAGCGGTGTGCTGGTCCATAATAGCTCAGGGGCGCAAGGTACAGGTAGAGGAGGACCGTATGGGCATCTCGATGATCATCCAAGCGTAAATAGCGGCAAGCCGTTTACGCAGACGCAGAAGCAGAAAATTCTAGCCGAGAACGAAGCACGGAACGGAGGACAACTCTTGGATGATGTTACAGGACAACCTTTGGTTCGACCACAGCAACATACTCTTGGTAAAAGACCACCCGATAACGAAGCACAAATCAACCATGTATATCCACGTTCAGAAGGGGGGCCAAATACGTATTCTAATGCGGACACCGGGACGCCATCGATCAGATGCTCCCTTACAATCGCGATTTTCTGTGCAGGCGCTAAAAACTTACGTTTCGACATAGCGGTACTTCCTTTTGAAAAGCCGCTAAACTCTAGCACAGGTTTTTGTACGCTACTTCAAATTAGGCAAAACAGTTGAAGCTCAATTTATGGCTTCAATAATTCGATCTCGACGATCGCGTGAAGATCGATTCGGGGAACCTCGATGCGCGTTCCTTCCTCTGTCTGTGTCACTTGGAGCTGCACTCCCGCGGGTTGCAAGCGTACCTGCCGGACCGAGTAACGCGGCGCGAGCTTCACGACAATATCATGAATCGGTACTGTCTCCTCTCTCAAAGGAATATCGTCGAGATTGAGGGCATGGAAAGCGGTCGTGTTGAGATCATTGAGCAATTGCAAAACCAGTCGGTCGGCGCCATCGACTGTCTGTCGATTCAACGTCGCGTGGATACAATGCGGCGCCTGAACCTCCACCGGAGGACGGGATCTTGCGACCCACTGCATCGCATGTTTCATGACCAGTCGTTCATAAGGATAAGCATAGAGATAGTACGCAGCATCGAAGCCGCCTGCCAAATAAACAACCTTTCCTTTTCCGAATTCATTCGTAACCACCGCTGGCAACGCAGCCGAACCCGCCTGCGACTTTGGAGTGATCGTTGCGATGGTTCGCCCACGATGCGTGGAATTGGCTTGGACTCCGACAGCAGGGCCTTTGAAAGTTACTGGGTTATCTCCGACGTATGCTTTCATTCGCCCTTGATCCAACCAAGTATCGCCAGAACTTTTGAAATCGAATACACCCTTTCGCTTCTCCCAATAGTTCGCTGGAATGGAGATCGCGAAATTTGAGTCGATCTGTTGTGCAGTTGCCTTATCTGAAATAGGCGAATCCTCAACGGCAAGGCCTCGAAAATCGACACCGAAAACATCCGCTAATAGAAAATTGTCGCGAGCGTCACCAAACTCATTGAAAAGCGAGGAATCGAGACTCGCGACCAATCCGCCTCCGTTTCGGACAAACTCGCGAATCGCGTTGGCTTGTTCCATGTCCAAACAAGCCGTGTTGGGAAGAACCAGCAGTTCGTATTCGGACAAGTCCGATTCGTTTAGATTCCAATCATTGATGATGGTGATGGGCAAGTGCTCTTCGATCGCGGCGCGAAATGTGCCGAAGACGTGGGACATGTATCTTTCTTCTACGAGCCCGGAGGATCGCCCGTAGAAATTGCGGCTGTTGTCGCTCATGACCATCGCGGCCCATTTTTCCGGTCGTTTGTTGATAAGCCAAGCTTTGCGCTCTTGGAGCTGGTCCATGCAATGATAGAGCGATTCCTGAAGATTGGGAGGTTGTGAAACGGCGATGCTGGGAAGTGCACCGTGCGTGGCCGACAAGAGCATGCGATATTCGATTTCTTTCGCAGGAAAGCTATCTTTTCCATAGGGATTTCCGTGGCTAAGGATGTACGGTTCACTGAAGGCGACACGATGGTTGGTAGTCGCCCAGATGTAAGCGTTGGAAAAGGCGGGCACGATCGTTGCTCCTCGATTGGTTTCATCGGCCCAGAACTCCTGGTCTGGGGCGTCGAGTAAAAGATTCATGCGAGATGGCATGTTTCGTGGGATGCTCAGGAAGTGCCCGAATCGCCCTGCATTGGTGGTCCAAGTCACCAGAGCAACACTTGGCTTAATCGATTTGAGGCGGACCTGCATGCGTTGGACGAGGTTCTCCATGCGTCGATCAGCCCAGTGTTGATAGCGGCGAAACTCCGGATTGTTCATGTCGGCTACAGGGATTTCTTTCGACGTATCGCGTCGATAAGCATCGCGGCAATTCTGACAGTAGCAAACTCCGCCATAATGAAGCCCGTCGAAAGAGAAGGCGTCGACGACGGGAAATTGCTCGAGGATCTCGGCCAAGACATCGATAAAAAAATCGCCGTAGGGGCCCAGTAAGCACAGCATGCCCCCGTGGGGAAACTGCTTTAGATCGACCGTCGGGATTTCGGTCGTATCGGTAGCGATGCGGCGCCATTGAGGATGCAGTTCGTAGACCTCGGATTGAAGGCATGGAGGATAGACCGCCAGGATTCGCACACCTAAGCGTTGGTATTCCGCGATTTCTTCTTGAAGCTTGCCAGCAGCGACGTAGGGGCTTCGGCGGGACAGCAAGCGGCTCGGGTAGTAAACATAGAAAGGGTCGACAAACCCCATCTCGCTAATCGTTACACCGTGCTCGACGGCCTTGGCTCGATCGGCAGATTGCATGACCGATAACGTGTAACCACAACCCAGGGTGTCTTGGACCCACGACGGGATTTCGATCGGGCGCAACGGGTTTGCATCGAAGGGTTGAGGCATCAAGCTCTTTCCCCAAATCGAGGACGCAGGAGCTTGTGCCAAACTAGAACCAGCGAGGAAAAAAAGGCCGATCCAGAGTGAACGTAGGAATGCCATCAAGAGCTCTGATTGCTCCGCGACCTGCCGCTTGGATACCTTATCCACTATTCTTCGCCCTTTTCATCCGGATTACTTCTGGTGGGCCGAACGGCTCCAACCGTGCTGCCTTTCCAATTTTAAGCGGCGTCTCTAGCCCAGAGGGTGTCGATATCGGAATTGGCAAAGTCATCCACTCGACCGGGTAGTTGTAACAAGATCTGCGATCCCCTGGGGGAGGAGTGATCAGTTTTGCGAGACATAGCCATCGGTCAGCGTAGTTTTTGTTATCGACGAGATAACCACCATGGGCTGTCGAGAGCATGCCGTACTCGACAGGGTCAAGTACCGAGGCTCCGCGTTTGACCCTGAAATAACCCTTCTTGATCCGCTGGCCTTCCGTTTCGGCGGGGTTGACGCTTGGAGGAGATAGATAGATTTCGTCCAATGAGTGAACATCTTGAAAAATCAAAAAGTCCAGATCGCTACGTCCGTTTTTGGTAAGTGCTATCTCGCGTTGTTCGCTTTGACCTTCCGCAGATACATACGACTCTTTTCCAACATATACAGCAGCATGGACTTCGCCACCATATATCAGGTTGTGGAAACCCCCGTAGATGGGCTCCTCGGTATAATATCGTATAATGTCTCCGAACTGAGGCTCTTGCACTTGGGTGAATTGCTGCAAGTGAAGGCGGAACTCTGTTGGCCCCATGAATCTGGACTTGTCCCATGCTGAGGGGAAAAGCAATTGCGCGCGGGCATAGGTCGAACGATGATCGGCGAGAGCTGAGATCGCAGTGAACCAGCAGTTCGGCCCGTAGGCGTCGCCCCCCTTGGCACCCACAAGAGAATCCGGTTGTGCGAAGCGCAAGTAACATTCGGCGGTTTTCGGCGCCAGGTAGCTCAACGGAGAGGCCTCTAATGGATCGTCCTTGATCACCACGTCTAGTGGCGAATCTGCACGGTTGGGGTGTCCCCATGTGGAGTATACGATTTGTCGCACGACGGCATTCTGGACCTCATCTGGAATTTCGTTCCAAGAATTGCTCTGAATCTCGAAAACGTATCCCGATTCAACTTTGTACGGTTGGAAGACAGCCGCAGAGCAAAGGGCTGAATTGTCGAGGCAGAGCTCTGCCTCGTAACCATCATAAACACCGGTGCGAATTCTCTCGTTCACCTCCCCCGCTACGCGATCCTTGTCGTACAACTCACAAGAGACCAATGGCGTGCTTTTGAGATGCACTTGCTCAGCGGGTCCGACGGATGATAAAAAGGTGAGGTCCGTCATCGACTAACGCAATTGAATTGCGAGCTCCGTTTTGAAAAAGATTTTAGAGAGGATGACCAGGACGATAAAAAGGAGTTCGCGATGCGGCGGGTCCGAAAGCGTCGTCCTCCATTCCGATCGGCTAGTGTCCCAGGGCCATCGCACGTTGGCTGGATGGGTCCAATGATTGCGTGGGATCTTGAATAAAACACCCCTTATTTGGGGAAATGGGGTTCTAAGTCCCTTTCGCGATGGAATTCCACCTTGGCAATTTCTTTCGTTTGCAACACGTACACTCACTTTCAAGGGATTGCCGATCCTGGCTGAAATGGCGGGAAAAACCACTCTCTGATCGATATGTTTTTTCTGACGCTTGGTGGTCTTTGGGTGTGTACTGGCAATCACCCGCGGCTGGCGCCATGCGGCTCACGGCCCGCGGCTGGCGCTTGCATCCGTAGCTGGTGTCGCAAGACTTCAGCTGTTGGATGCTTGAGGCACAATGTTTCAGTACTTGGGAAAGATCGCCATGAGCATCGTAACCCAACAGGCTTTACTATTTGGGTTCTGCCTTAATTTTCACATCTACCTTCGTTATTTTTCCTTCGAATCGATAGGGTCGTCGCTCGAAATAATCTCTCGAAACTGGCGAGCCGAGATCCACACCAACGTCGAAACTTTCACTTGCGGTGAAAGCAGCAGGAACTGTCATTTTAGGACTTGTTCTCGCAACCTCTTTTCCATCGACACTCATCACGATATCAGCAGGCGCGCCCGGACGTGGTCCCTTTAAATTGGTGTCCACAACGATGGTATGCTTCCCAGGAGCGATCTTATCTAGCGACTTGGCAATCGAACGATCGATGATCATCAGGTTGTATTCGAAAACTAGATATCCGGTATCCATGTAACAGGTGAGACCACCGCCAGCTCCACCAAGTGCATAGAGGACTCCGCTGGCGTTCTGGCCGCACTCGAGTTCGATCGAGACGGTATTGTTGCTATTACCAACTGCGGGTGCCGTGAATTCAGGCATACGCGCAATGGTGTCATCAAAGCTCCAACTGGTATACGGTGACCTGATTCGGTCTTCGGGATGAATGCGAAGCCAAATGCCAGCGCCGATGGGAAAGACCTTGTTTTCCTTGGCCTGCTCCAGAAAAAGCTTCTTCAATTCATCGAGCTTTTCGGGATGCTCATTAGCTAGGTCATTCTTTTGCGAAAAGTCCTTCGTAAGGTCATACAGTTCCCAGACGTCCTCCGATGAGTCCCAATCTGCGAGCCCTTTCTGTGCATTCAACCAAGGAGTTAGCGGGCCGAACGTACACGCGTACCAGCCGTCCTTGTAGATGCCATCGCTACCATTGTTGTCAAAGTACTGAATATGTTTGTTGTCCGGTGCCTTGGCGTTATTGAATGACGGCAACATGCTTACGCCATCGATGGGATCTTGTTCGAAACCGTTGACGTTCTTTGGAGCCTTGATGCTGAGAACGTCATAAAGCGTTGGTGCGATATCGTTGACGTGATAAAACTGCGATCGAGGCGTGTTATCGGGCATGATCTTTTTAGGCCATGAAATCACCAGTGGGTTCCGCGTCCCGCCGAAGTGCGAGGCGACTAGCTTAGTCGCTTTGAACGGAGTGCTTCCTGCC